>Ga0315273_10000957_pt1 | contig 31652 bp, 42 predicted proteins | sample YL17G02_0_MG_FD_205753 | JGI IMG/M metagenome (GOLD analysis project Ga0315273, IMG submission 205753) | Sediment microbial communities from Yellowstone Lake, YNP, Wyoming, USA - YL17G02_0 | ecosystem: Environmental > Aquatic > Freshwater > Lake > Sediment | place: USA: Wyoming | collected... | reverse complement strand
AACTCGAGCAACTCAACCTTGATGCGTCGATCTTCCTCGTTCGCGGCGAGCATCATCGCTTCCGCCGAGAGCGACATGCGCGGTCTCTCACGATCCGCTGTCTGTATGAGCGCATACCGGATCGCCTGGGACTGAGACATGCCGGATCCGATGAGCTTGTCCAGGGCTCGCTGGGCCTCCTCATCGAGTCGCACCGAGATGGCCCGTTCAACCATGCCCGCGAATGTATCACGATTTGTCATACACCAAGCATGGCACAGAATCCCTCACACGTGTGTGTCGACTTCGTGCCAGGCGCTCGCGCCTAGCGAATCCCGGTATCGATGTCGAGGTTGACGACTCGAACGCGCGCGCCGAAGACGCGGATTCTGCTCAGGCTGATCCCCGAGCCGATTCGGAGGGGCCGAGTGGTCCTGACGTTCCACCGGCCCGGGGCCAAGGCGACGCGGTAGTGGCCCGTGCCGTCGGTCCGCGTCCTGACGCTTCTCCCGGTCCGGAAGAAGACGAGCGGAGTGTTCTTGGCCTGGGCCGGGCAGGGAACGCCCTCCATGCATACGGGCACGACGTTGGCGGCCTGCCGACACATCGTCGAGCGGCACCCCGAGCTCGACAGCCTTCGAACTGCGACTCTCGCAGCCGTCTCGGATCCGAATCGGTCGACTTCGATGAGTCGACCGAGGGGCACCACCTCCGCTGGGACGCGCACGGCCAACTCGTCGGGATCACGATCCTGAATGCTCGCCGGCACCTCGAGCGGGACGGCAAGATCACGGTATCGCTGCCTGACCTCGCGGTCGGGGCAAGCGACCTCGACGGCGTCCTCACCCCCGCGTAGCGTCCGCTAGCTCGACGAAGCAAGCACACCACTGGTGAGCTGTAGCTACAAGGAACGAAGAAGCTGCTGCACGCGCTGGTGCGAGAGGTCAAGCAGGTATGCGGCATCGCGAACGCCAAGACCTGCTTCGACCAGCTGACGGGCCGCATCGGCCGTTGCAGACCCGGCGACGTCTCGCGCACGAGTGAGTTTCTTGCGCGCCCCGCGGCTGCGACGCACCGCCGCAATGGCCTCCGACGGAAGCCGTACGTCGTCCGCCAACTCGGCTGATTCGGCACCGTTCACCCAGAGAGCAAGAGCCTCTCGAACACGCCGTCTCGCCTCGACCAGGCTCCGACCGTACGAATGGCAACCGGGGATGGACGGCACGTTCGCAACCCATGCCCCGCTCTCGTCGCGCTCCAGCACGACTCGGTATCGCTTCACCGCAGCCACCTCGGCCCCAGACACGGCTCGAGATCGCGTTCGATCGCGCGAAGCGTCCCCGGCGGCAGGTCTGCGCCGCGATGAATTGGAACCGTCGTCTGGCACCGACCGCACCGAATTCGGACGTGCGACCCTTTCTGTCGAATCTCCTCGCAGCCGAGCTTTCGAAGTCGCCTCAGGACGTCTCTCCCGGTCACCGCTGTGGCTCATACGTCTAGTGTAGTAGACGCATTACGCTCCATCGACCCTTACCGTGACACGGGAGCACTCGCGAGAGTGCACCGACTTCGAGACGATTTCGAGTCAGTCTTCGTTGGCCAGCTCGACGAAGCGGCAGACAGCATTCACCAGCCGCATCTGCTCGACCGTCTTGCAGTCGGCGTCGAGGAGGCGCGGGGCACAAACGAGCACGACTCGGCACTGGGCACGCGAGGTGGCGACGTTGACGCGGTGCCGGTCGAAGGCAAAGCCGATGCCGCGAGGCGCGTCCTCCGCGGTCGAGCTCGCCATCGAGATGAGGACTACAGGGGCCTCCTGTCCCTGGAACTTGTCCACCGTCCCCACGCGCACACCCGCAGGCACCCGTTGGCGCAGGCGGCGCACCTGGGCGTTGTAGGGGGCGACGACGAGGACGTCGCTCGTCCCCACCGTCCGCACCACTCCCCTCTCGTCCGTGTACGACGTCCCGAGGAGCGCGCGGATTGCTGCCGCGACCGCGTCCGCCTCCTCCCAGGAGGACTGACTGCGCCCCGCATGCTCGATCGCCTCGATCACGAGGCCGTCGCCGGAGGCGAGCGAGCGCCGCGCGCTCACCTCCGCAGGCAGCAACCGCCCCTCGTAGTACGCCTCGGAGGTGAAGTCGCAGATCTCCGGGCGCAGGCGCCAGGTCCGCTCGAGGAAGATGCCGCGCTCCGGGGGCACCGTCTCGTCTGCGCCCAGCAGATGCTGCAGGACGGACACCTTCGCCTCCTCGGGCTGCGCTCCCTGGGAGACCTGCGGGAGCTGGTTCGGATCGCCGAGCAACACGATGTTGCGCGCCGCGGAGCCGACGGCTAGCACGTCCGCGAGCGAGACCTGGCCCGCCTCGTCGACGAACAGCGTGTGTAGGCGGCCCTCGAAGTCCTCACGCGCGAAGAGCCAGGCGGTTCCGGCGAGGAGCCGGAGCTCGTCCTCGAGGAGATCGCGCCAGTCGTCGCCCCAGTCGATGCACCTTCCCTCGAAGCGCGACTCCTCGTTGCCCCCGGTGGACTTCTTGCGACCGCGAAAGACGAACCCCTGCTCGCGCGCCTCGCGCTCGATCTCCTCGAGCAGCTTGTTGATCGCCTTGTGGCTGAGCGAGGTGACCCCGACCCGCTTCCCGTCTCGCATCAAAGCCACAGCCATCTTCGCGCCCTGCCACGTCTTGCCGGAGCCGGGCGGGCCCTGTAAGAACAGGTAGCTGTTCTCCACAGTCGAGACGGCCTCGACCGGGGGCAGATCGAGCCGCGCACGCGGAAGTCTGCGCTCCAACACGGCCGTAGGGGCCGGGCATGCCCGGCCCTCGAGGTACGAACGCGCCAGCCGTGCAAGCGCCCCGCGCTGCTCGCGATCCATGATCGGCTGTCCCGGAATGAGCGCGCGCGGGAGCGGCTCCGAAGATCGATTCTTCGCGCGGCGCAACGTCACGAGTCCCTGCTCGTCGTCGACCGTCACGTCGTAGGTCTTCTCCGTCGCCGGATCGACGGCATCGCCGCCGATCTTGTGCTCCTGCTCGGGGAAGCTGAACGTGTAGACGAGCGAGCTCTTGTCGGGCTCGGGCTCCCCGACGAGCGCAAGGCCTCCGATCGTGTCCGTGTCGTCGATCAGCTCCTCCTCCGAGAGTCCCACGTGCAGGAACCACTCCCACCACTGCGGCTTGGCCTCGCGGCGGTGGTAGTCGAGGAACTGCGCGAGGAGCCAGGGCGCGTCGCCTTCCTCGTCCGAGCGCTCGAGCAGCCCGTCTCGGAGCAGAGCGCGCTCGGGTGGCATCTCCTCGTCGGCGGGAGGATCGGGCACGGGCGACGGGCGCCAAGGAAGATCAGGCGGGCGGCGGTGCAGGAGCCACTCGTGGAGCGCGACCGTCGAGCGGCAGTCCTCCTCGTTGTACGCCTCGATGTCTCTGAGCAGAGAGTCGTCCCCGCTCTCGATCCACGTCTCGAAGAGAACGGTCGACTCGTCGCCGCCTCGGACCTCGGCCGTCCGCACAAAGCCATACAGCTCCTCGATCGCCTTGATCGAGTAGCTCTCCACCGATGCGCGCAGCGACTGCTTGACGACGCGATAGAGATCGACGAGCACGTCCTGGCGTAGGAAGTCGTCCACCTCCTGCTCGCGCGTTCCATGCTCGCCCATGAGGCGGCGAAGTGCGCTGCGCTCGTAGGAGGCGTAGTGGTAGACGTGCGCATCGGGGTAGCTCCGGCGCCGAGCAACGGCCCAGTCGACGAAGCGCTCGAAGATCTCGCGCTCGCCGTCGCGATCGCGTGCCCAGGCGGCCTCGTAGCGAACGGTGCCGTCTCCATCTCGGTAGCACCAGCCGAACAGGTACTCGAGCCCGCGCGCGGGCTCGTAGAAGGGGTGACCCTCGAGGTCGAGCCAGACGTCCCCGAACGACGGCTCGGGCAAGAGCCGGAACCCTCGCCCCTCCTCGTCGGGCAGATGATCCACTCGGTGCTCACCGGTCTTGCGCCGGTGGAGTTGGAGTGAAGCCTGGTGCCGGATCCCCTCGAGCGTCTCCGTCCGCATGCCCTCGACCTCGAGGCCGGGCACCTGCTCCCCGAGAGCGGCAAGGGTGGGAATGCCGTACTCGGCGAGGTGGTCGGCCTGGCTTCGGCGGAGCCCAGCGACGAGGACGAGGTTGTCGTCGTCTCGAAGCCGCTGCTTGCACAGGTTGCGGAAGTCGCAGAGCCCGCAGTGATCGCACGGCCAGGGGTAAGTCTCGGGAGATGTGCCCACCGCTGCGAGGAACCGCTCCCGCGCGCGACGGAAATAGGCCATGTGGTCAGCGGTGCGGAAGGTCTCCCGCTCGCCGGTGCCGAGCTCGACGTGGAAGTGCTCCGGAAGCCGCCCCTGAATCCGCGCGAGCTGCTCAGAGTAGAAGCAAAGCTGGAGCACGTGCGCAGGCTTGGCGGAGCGGGCGAGCTTCGTGTCCACCACCTCGTACGTCGCTTTCCCCGTAGGGGCGAGGCTTGCCTCGTCCTGTCCTTGCTGTTCCTCGTAGGGGCCGGGCATGCCCGGCCCTGATCCCTCATCCACCTTCTCGAGAAAGTCAGCGAACCCGCGCCAGGTCCCATCTGTGAGATAGGGCTGGTAGATGACCTCCGCCTCGCCGGTGCGGACCGCCTCCTCGGTGAGCCTGCGGGCCTCATCGGCGTCGAACCCCTCGTCGTCGTAGGTCGGAATGCGCACGATCGCGCGACCCTCTGCCTCGAGCCGCCCGAGGTACGCGGCCTCGTGCTCGTCGCCCTTGCGGCGGATGAGGTCGCCGTGCGTGTCGTCCGCGTGCGGCCGCTCGAGCTCCTCGCGCTGAACCTGGAGTGAGAGGTTCGTCAGGTGCGGGCAGGCGAGGTGGGCCGAGAGGTCGGAGGGAGAGAGAAGCAGGGTGCCGTCAGCCGCGAGTCGCATCACCCGGAGTATCAGCGGATAGCCGGCCTGCGCTTATGTCTTGACCGCCGTCGGGGAGCCGCCGTGACGACGCTTTCCTTGCTTTACTCAGCATCGTGAGTAAAACTACTCAATACGATGAGTGAACTTCCACGCTTCGCACGATCGCACGCCGACGTCCTCGCCGAACGCTTGAGCGAATCGCGCGGCGTGATCCAGGTCGTTGCGGGACCACGCCAGGCGGGCAAGACGACACTCGTGCTCCAGGCGCTCGAGCGAGTGGCACTGCCCTCGCGCTACGCGTCGGCAGACGACGTCGCCGGCCGAGATCGCGACTGGATCGCCGCCCAATGGGATCTCGGTCGACTCGACGCAGCCGAATCGTCCGCGGGCGCCGTGCTCGTCCTCGACGAGGTCCAGAAGGTGCCGGGCTGGTCCGAGACTGTGAAGCGCCTGTGGGACGAGGACTCGCGCAACGCGATCTCGCTCCGCGTGGTGATCCTCGGATCCTCCCCGCTCCTGGTCGGCCGCGGGCTCACCGAGAGCCTGACAGGCCGCTTCGAGACGCTTCGGGTCGCCCATTGGTCGTTCGCGGAGATGCGCGACGCGTTCGGTCTCACCCTCGACGAGTTCGTGTTTTTCGGCGGGTATCCGGGAGCCGCGACGTTCATCGCTGACGAGGATCGCTGGCGGCGCTATGTTCTGGACGCGCTCGTCGAGACCGTCGTCGCGCGGGACATCCTTCTCATGACCCGGGTCGACAAGCCGGCTCTGCTTCGCCAGCTCTTCGCGCTCGCCTGTGCGTACTCCGGACAGGTGCTGTCGTACACGAAGATGCTCGGCCAGCTCCAAGACGCGGGCAACACCACGACTCTCGCGCACTACCTGCGGCTGCTCGGTGAGGCGGGGCTCGTTACCGGGCTTCAGAAGTTCTCGGGATCGGAGGTGCGCCGGCGCGGCTCCAGCCCGAAGCTGCTCGCGCTAAACACGGGTCTCGTCAGCGCTGTCGCAGGACGGTCGTTCGCCGAGGCGCGGGCGGATGGGAATGTGTGGGGTCGTCTAGTCGAGACCGCGATCGGCGCGCACCTGCTCAACGCCGCGCTCGACGTGACGTACTGGCGAGACGGCGACGATGAGGTGGACTACGTCGTGCGCCGAGTCGGCCGCGTCACAGCGATCGAGGTGAAGAGCGGGTCGCGCCGGAGGTCTCGCTCCGGTCTTTCGGCGATCGCCGACCGGCACTCCATCGACCGGCTACTCGTCGTCGGGGCGGACGGCGTCGGCGTCGCCGACTTTCTCGACAGTTCGCCTGAGCGACTGCTCGCCTGACCTCGCACAGGCCGCTGTACGATCGGCCGGTGCCTCAGGTGTTCGCGTTCCAGGCCGTGCTCGTCCCGTACTCGCCGCTTGCAGGGACCCCGCAGAACCCCGTCATCCGGACAATCGCGATCCGCGACGACCAGACGCTCGAGCAACTCCACGAGGCGCTCCGGCTCGCCTTCGGCTGGGCGGACACCCACCTCTACTCGTTCTGGCTGACCGGCAAGTTCTGGGACGACACGGGCGAGTACACCGCTCCATTCGAGATCGAGGAGATGGATAAGCCGAAGGCGAGCGCCCGGACCCCGATCGGCGAGCTGGGCCTGCGCAAGGGGAAGGCGATCGCCTACGTCTTCGACTTCGGCGACGAGTGGCGGCTCCTGCTCAAGGTGGTCGACCGCTGGCAGGCCGGGGACGAGTCGTACCCGATGCTCGTCGAGGCCGAGGGTGTACCTCCGCCTCAGTACCCGGACCTCGACGAGGACGAGTAGCTCTCGGCTCGCCGGCTCAGGGCTCGTCGGAGAGGGCGAAGTACGACTCGGGTAGTTCGTTGAGCGCCGTGATGTAGCGGGCCGGATCAGTGGGCTCCTCGGAGTCCATAACGTTCCACACCTCGCGCGCTACGACCGAGCAGAGCATGTGCAGGACCTCGTGTCGCTCGTAGCCGAGCGCGACGAGCCGCTGAGCTGTCTCCCAGACCTCTGACGGATCGTGATCCCAGAGCTGGTTGGCGACGATCTCGTGCATCGCGATGTGGAGTCGCGGGTTGATCGGCTGTCCCTCGATGACGACCTCGTCGTCGTCGTCGTCACGCCATAGGGCACGGTGCAGCTCCGGATGCTCGGCCTCGAGCAGGATCCGGCGCTCGTCCGGATCGGCCGGATCGAGGTACTCGAGCTCGATCCCCTGATAGCGGCCGTGGACGGCCGGACAAGCGAAGTGCCGCCGCGCCTCGACGGTCGCGTTCGCAGCAGACCCACCGCCTTCGTCGCCTCGTCCGGCCACGTGCTCGACCGTAACACTCAACGACGACGCGGTAGAGATCGACGAGCACGTCTCCGCCCAGGAAATGGTCTACCTCTTGCTCGCGCGTGGCGTGGAAGGAGTCGACTCCCATGACGCTCACTCTCGGGGGAATAACGTTCGACCGCGTCGTCTACGACGCCGAGGGCGACGTGCTGTACCTGCACGTCGGTGACCCGAGCACCGCGGTCGAGTTCGAGGGCGTTCCCGAGGGGCATCACGTCCGCTACGCGGTAGATGGCAGTCTCGTGGGGATCACGCTGCTCAGCCCGAAGTGGCTGCTCGAGCACGACGGCGAGATCGTGCTCACCCTGCCGGAACGAACGATCCGAGCGACCGACCTTCGTCCGGTGCTGGCAGCCGCATAGCGGCGTCGGCCTCGAGCGCTTCCCCGAACGCGTGCCCAGGCCGCGCGAGGAGACGAAGCCCTTCTGACGGATCATCAAGCCACCGGAGACGTGGCTCGAAGAGCGAATCGACAACGCGGACGGCCGTGGGCACGATCGTCGCGTGTGGAGCGTGCGCGATCCGGACGGGCGCGAGGTCGTTCTCACCGCAGAACGATGGGCTCACGTGCTCGACGGCCTGATCAGACAACCGTTGACAAATGCCAACACGAGCAGTAATGTCAGCTGACAAGCACCCGAAGAAGGAGATCCGAAAGGCACTTCGAGAAGCCGACGCCGAAGGCTGGGAGATCGAACGCAAGCGAGGCCACGCATGGGCCGTTGCCCGCTGCGGCGGCGGATGCAAGATCTCGATCTTCTCCACCCCGGCCAACGCCGAGAACCACGCCAACCAGATGCTTGATCGGAAATTGGCGCGCAGCCGGGGGCGGTCACGACCAAGCCGGGCGTTGCACTCACGCGTCGTGCAGGCTAGAAGCCTGTGCGGCGCGCGAGGGTGGCGATCCGGCGCAGCGTCGTGGCCGTCATCCGGCCCGCGTGAATTTCCGATCAAGCATCTAGATCCGACGGGCGCTCAGACGGTGCCCTCACCGAAATGAGAGGCAGTGACGACCTACACCTTCACCCTGATCGTCGACGGACCCGAAATCACCGAAGAGCGCGTCATCGACGCGCTCTTCGAGGCGGGCTGCGCTGACGCCCTCTTCGGCCGGCGGGATCTGGTGCAGTTCGCCGACTTCGACCGTGAGGCACCCGATCTGGCTACCGCGATCGTCAGCGCGATCGACCAGGTGGAATCGGTCGCTGGGATGCGGATCATGCGTGTCGAGCCCGAAGATCTCGTCAGCGCTAGCGCGATCGCTGCCCGCACCGGCCGAAGCCGCGAGAGCGTCCGCCTTCTCATCGAAGGCAAACGAGGGCCAGGTGGTTTCCCCGCTCCCATCGCGTGGGTGGACGCGAAGACCCGGCTTTGGCACTGGACCGACGTCGCCAACTGGTTCATGGAGGCGCTCGGCCAGCGCGTCACCGACCTCGACGACGCGCAGTTACTCGCCGCCTTGAACGCTGGTCTCGAGACGCGAAACCGCGTCGCCGCGCTCGAGCACGGGAGCCATCGGGCGGCGGTCGTCCACGTGGTCGGACACAGGACAGCGCTCGCAACCGCCCTCGCGAAGGCTCGGTAGCGCCCAAGTCGCTCGCACGTCGCTACCCCAGTTCCTGGATCAAGGTCGTCGTACACTACGAGGACGGGCGCGGTCTCATCGTCATCGCGTTTTCCCGGAGGTCCTTTCCATGAGCGTGACCATCGACGGCATCCAGTTCGACAACATCGACTACTACCGCGAGGGCGATGTCCTCTCCCTCTGGTCGGGCGAGCCGCGCCGCCCGGCTTCCGACGACGCGTCGCCGGAAGGGCACTACCTCCAGTTCGGCGAGGACGGCGCCCTGATCGCGATCACGATCGTGAACGCGCGCAGCATCTTCGAGCGGGAGGGGAAGATTCCGATCACCCTCCCCGAGCATCAGGTCGAAGTGACCGACCTCGGCGCGGTGCTCGCCGCCGCGTAGCGCAATCGTTCACCCCTTTCGCCGGCACGAACCTGTCCCGAAGAGAGGATTGCCAGTCGTGTCAGCGGCTGCCACGATCGGGCGGTGCTCGCCGTGACGCTCGACCCGGACGGACGGCGTGTCGTCCTGTCCGAAGCGAGGTGGCAACACATCAGGGAGCGACGACCGCAGCTCGCACCGTGGCTCCGGGAGGTGATGAGCGCGGTTCGCGACCCCACGACTCGACGCGCGGGGCGACGCGAAGGTGAGGAGTGGTTCTTCCTCGCGGCCGCCGGCCCGGCTCGGTGGCTGCAGGTGGTCGTACACTACGAAGGAGATGAAGGATGGATAGTCACGGCGTTCCCACGGCGATCCCTGCCACGATGACCATCGGCGGCATCACCTTCGACCGCGTCGTCTACGACCGTGAAGGTGACATCCTGTACCTGCACGTCGGCGACCCTGCCGCTGCCGTCGACTTCGACGGAACGGCCGAGGGTGACGGGACGAGCTACGGCCCGGACGGGAGCCTCGTCGGGATCACGATCCTCAACGCTCGGCTTCGTCTCGAGCAAGACGGGAAGATCGAGCTCACCCTCCCCGAGCATCAGGTCGAAGTGACCGACCTCGGCGCGGTGCTCGCCGCCGCGTAGCCCATCGTTCACACCTCTTCGCCGACACCGACCTGTCCCGAAGGGCGCAGTGCCAGAGCAGAAGACGGGTGCGACGATCGGTTGCTGCTGTCCACGATGCTCGACCCGGATCGACGACGAGTCGTTCTCACGCAGAAGCGGTGGGAGCACATCAAGCGCGGCCAGCCCGATCTGAGCGGGAGCGCGCGCGAGATCATGGCGGCCGTACGAGAGCCGTCCCTCCGGCGCCACGGGTCAGCCGCCGGCGAAGACTCCTACTTCGTGGACCGGTAGATCGCGTTGGGCTCTTCGCCGTAGGGGCCGGGCATGCCCGGCCCTGATCCCTCCTCCACCTTCTCGAGCGGCGGGGCGGTCGTCGTCCCTGGCTGCAAGGTGGTCGCACGCTCGAAGGAGACGAGGGATGGATAGTCACGGCATTCGCACAGAGCACGCTGCCACGCTGCTGAACATCGGCGGGATCATGTTCGACAACAACGTCTACGACCGCGAGGTCGACGTGCTCTACCTCCACGTCGGCGAGCCGAGCACCGCCGTCGACTTCGACGGAACGGCAGAGGGCGACGCGACGCGTTACGGGCCCGACGGGAGACTCGTCGGCTCACGATTCTGAATGCAAGATCCCGCCTGGAGAAGGACGGGAGAATCGAGCTGACGCTTCCCAAGCAGCACCTTATGGTGAGCGACCTCGGCGAAGCTCTCTCGTAGGCTCACTCCGCCTCCGAGAGCTTCTTCGCCACGAGGAGCTCGTGCGTAGCCGAAGAATCGCCCGCGAGACGTGGAACACCATGGTAGGCGGCCTTACTCCCGATCCTTTCGCGCGCGATTACGCGACCCCTATCGACCGCTTGGTCATTCATGCCCGACGAGAACCAGTCCTGGGATGCCCTCAAAGTGCGTCCGGTTGCCCGTAGCCAGCGGGATGTCGTGCCGAAGAGCAGTTGCCGCGATCCACGCGTCGAATTCCTCCATCGTCAAACCGCGCTGCTCCTGCCACGCCAGAAGACGTCCACACGTCCGCGAGAGCTCGACGTCGAACGGCACCACGAGCGTGCCCTCGAGATGGGATTCGAGCTGCGCAACCTTCTTAGCTCCCCAACCCTTCTTCTGCGCACCCTTGTACAGCTCGGCGACGGTCGCGAATGAGACACATGGTCGGCTTCCCTCGATCGCCCGGCCGAACGGCTCGGCCCGCGAATGTCCCATCCACAGATACGAGTACACGTCAGTGTCGAGGAGAACGTAGCCGGTCACACCGACTGCACTCAGTCGCGTGACGCGATCGCCGCGAGGAAGTCGTCGACGGACTCATCGTCGGGCCAGGTGCCATCAGCCAGATCCTCGATCCTGTGGACGGGCTCGATCCCCTGCTCGCCGGCGAGCTCCTCCAGCGTGGCAAGATCCCAGAACGATCGTCCTCCGGCGAGCTCCGCGTCCTCGAGCGACTCGAGTTCGAGAACCCCGACCTGACCATCGTCGTCGACCTCTGCCCATCCGCTGGCTCGTACATAGCGGCGCAGAAGGCGAAGGACAGTGCTCTCGAGATCGGGCGGAAAGGTGCAGCGAACCGGCGGGTCAAGCGGGCGGTGAATGCGCGCCTGGTCGCGAGTCGCGGCGAAGTCGGCCATGAGTAGCCGACCCTCGACCTCGACGCGCGCCCGCTCACCGCGTACCCCCATAGCCCGTAGCCACTCACGCGTCCACGCCGTCAGGACCGCCTGCTGCGCTGGAGCTGCGCCTGGCCGACCCACCACGATCTCGTCGATCCCCCGGTCGAGGACTCGCGTGATGTGCTCCACTGCCTGGACAACACCCTCGTCCCAGGGTTCGGGTGGCACCGTTCCCGCGGCCACGGAGGCGAGTCCCACTTCGAACGCCTCGAGCGCTTCGATACCAAGGTCGAGGTCGTCCAGCGGACGCTCCTGCTTGGCCAGGTCGAAGGCGAGCAACGTGCTCCCCTGACGAAGACCCACCAGTTCGAGCCGAGTCAGGTCGGCGATCTCTCGAGGAGTGCGTCCGCGCCGCACCGTCGACTCGCCACGCAGCGCATAGGCGAGACGAGTGACGGCCGTCTGCACGGATTGCGCAACCTCGACGAGCACGTCGACGCGCAGCCGCCCGCCCTCGGCGGCAGGGCCTGTAAGTCTCACCTCGAGTCTCGGGCCACCGTCGTTCGCCTGAATCACCTCCTGACCTGATCGTGGCAGAAGTTCGCTCGGAGGGACAGTCGTCCTCTTTGGACGGTGCTCTTACGCTGCCTCGTCCTCGAGCACCTCGGTCTCGAAGTTCGTGCTCTGAGCCCTTGCGGCGGATCAGGTCGCCGTGCGTGTCGTCCGCGCATCAAGCCACCGATCGAGACCGAGAGCCGCGGGCGCCGGCTACTCGATGAGAACTGAGTCGGCTACCGCCGCGGCGAGGCGCCGATCGGCGGTTACGAGCGGAATCTCGAGAGCTCGGGCGAGCACGGCGTAGAACGAGTCATACGCCGACAGTTGCGTCGTCGCAGCGAGCTCGATTGCCGCCGGCGCAAGAGGGGTTGTGTGATGGAGCTCGACGGGGCTCGCCACGAACGAGCGGAACAGCATCTGCGCATCGTCCAGCGATCGTCGCTCGGCGCGAACCAAGACCGCCAGCGCGCTCGAGACCTCGGCGACGATCAGATCGGGTGCGTGTCCAACCGTCACTCCAGCCGCGATCTCGTCGAGCACCGCCGCCGCCACCCCCTCCGTCGTCAGCCCGCGCGCGACGACGGAGGCATCGACAACGACCTCAGCGACTGTCTCGGTCATGGCGGATGATCGTCTCGGGCTCGAGCCCGGGCGGGAAGCCCTCCGGGAACCACCGCTTCCAGCGGCGCCTGCCTTCGGCGAGGCGTTTCACTAGCTCCTCGGCCTGCTGTTCGCGTTCGGCTCGCTGCACGAGTGCGTCAACCAGCTCGGCGTTCAGCGAGCGACCACGTCTGCTCGCAGCTTCTCGAAGTGTCTCGAGCGCGTCCGGAGGAACGTCTCTGAGGTGAACGTTCGGCACTCTTCGCATGGTATCGATCTGATACCAAAGATCGATGGCTCGCGCTAGATGTCCCGCGCGGACAGCGTCTGGCGAGCTCGGCTCGAAGCGGCGCCGATTCACGCCAAGCACCGGACGTGGTCGAGCCGCTCCCGCAGCAGCACCTGAAGAGACGGTCGCCATCGCGCCAGCCCTCCGTGGTGCGTCTGGCAATTACCAAGACGACCCGTGCTGCCACGGCTGGATCGCACGAAGCACGCTGCCACGCTGGTGAACAGCGGCGGGATCATGTTCGACAACAACTTCTACGACTGCGAGGTCGACGTGCTCTACCTCCACGTCGGCGGGCCGAGCACCGCCGTCGACTTCGACGGAACGGCAGAGGGCGACGCGACGCGTTACGGGCCCGACGGGAGACTCGTCGGGCTCACGACTCTGAATGCAAGATCCCGCCTGGAGAAGGACGGGAGAATCGAGCTGACGCTTCCCGAGCAGCACCTTATGGTGAGCGACCTCGGCGAAGCTCTCTCGTAGGGCTCTCCGCCTCCGAGAGCTTCTTCGCCACGAGGAGCTCGTGCGTAGCCGAAGAATCGCCCGCGAGACGTGGAACACCACGGTAGGCGGCCTCGTGCTCTGAGCCTTGCAGCGGATCAGGTCGCCGCGCGTGTCGTCCACGTGCGGCCGCTCGAGCTCTCCGCGCTGAACCCGGAGCGAAAGCTGCGTCAGGTGAGCGCAGGCCAGGTGGGCCGAGAGATCAGAGGGAGCGAGAAGCAGCGTGCCGTCAGCAGCGAGTCGCATCAATCGGAGTATCAGCGGATCGGCGGCTGCGCCTTACTGTCCGCGGCGCCGGCGGTATGCGGCAGCGCGGTGGCGGATCGCCCGAACGACGACCGTCGCGGAGCTCTCGGTGCCCTCGATCGTGTACAGGATCCGGTAGCTGCCCACTCGCGCCGACCACAGCGGCCGCATGCTTCCCCGGAGGGGTGCTCCGAGACTCCACGGGTCTCCGCGGAGCCGGATCAGTGTCTCGAGGACGGCATCTCGAACCGACGAGGGAAGGTGATCCAGATCCGCGTCAGCGTCACTCGTCAGGCGGAGCCTAGGCACGCCCGTGCTTCTCGAGCACGTCCTCGAGATCGACGAGCCGGCCGGCGGCGACGTCCTCCTCGCTCCGCTTGAGTGCGGCCATCGTCTCCTCGTCGGACAGGACCTCGATCGTCTCCTCCCATGATTCCCACTCGTCCATCGACATCAGCACCGCGACAGGCTTACCGTTCCGCGTGATGACAACGTGATCCTGGACGGCCTGCACCTCGTCGAGGAGTTCCGAGAGCGACGCCCGCGCCTCCGTGAAGGGGACTGTTCTCGCCATGTCCTGACTGTACAGAATTCTGCTCACTCAGCAAGTATGCACACCGCGGCAGGTCGAAGTGTCACAACTCAGCCACGTGCGCGGCGTGCTCACGGCCGCGGCCGGGCGCCGGCCCTGCCCGGTGGCTCCACGTGCTCGTGCACTTCTTCGGAGAAGAGGCAGCGTGACGACCGCCTTCTGAAGGACTCGACTCCCATGACGCTCACTCCCGGCGGGATCATGTTCGACAACAACTTCTACGACCGCGAGGTCGACGTGCTCTACCTCCACGTCGGCGAGCCGAGCACCGCCGTCGACTTCGACGGAACGGCAGAGGGCGACGCGACGCTTTCGCTCTTCGTTCCCAAGTCAGCCGCCCACCGGATCCCGGCCTGACGGGTCAGGCGGTTCCGCGATCGACGATCGCCAGAGGTCGTAGCGTCCTCGCTCGGTCAGATGACGCGCTATCACCCACTCGCGCTTCGCAAGAAAGTGGCGATCTCGGAGATCGCAGAAGTCGTTCAACGTGGTCGGAACCGGGTCGGTCACCCGGTGCCCATTCAGGAACTCGTTACAGGAACGGCATGCCGTAACAAGGTTGATCAGATCGTGCACCCACTCACCCGGATACGCCAGCTTGGCGACGGTGCTAGCTGGAACAACGTGATCGACCGAGAAGCCGAGCCACGCTTCGTACGTCCCACCCAGGTCGATCCCGCAGTAGACGCAACTCGTTCCGCACTCTCGAAGCACGGGAACTCCGTATCCATGCCGACTCGAGCCGTCACCCCCTGGCGGAACGCGGAGGAGCTCCCGACCACCGCCCTTGTAGCGATCGAAGGGAAGCGCGGGAGGAGCCGCGCTCATCAGCGGAGTGTGACGCGCCGTGGAGTCGTCGGCAGCACGCGCGCACCCGGCAGCGTCGCCAGGAAAGCACCGATGAACGCGCTTCGATAGCGGAGCGTCTCGACATCAACCGATATCTCGCCCTTGGATTCGAGCTGATCGACCGCATCCTGAAGCCACTGGATCGGAACCGGGCGACCGTCCGGGGACTTCATCGTCCCCACGATGACGTCTTCGCCGTCGAGCCGGAGAATCCTGTTCGGCTTGCTGTCAGTCAGCGTGTGGACGTCTCGCCCCAAAAGGCTCATTAGGTGCGTACGAGCATCCACTCTCACCGATCAATCCTTGCGCATCATCGAGGCATCCGCCGAGAGCTGGAACGAGAGACGCGGCTGTGGTGAACCTGGATGTGCCGAAGCCGCTGCCCGCCTTCTCGTCCTTACGGAGGCTCTACCGGCCGTTCCGCAGCACTGTCAGCTGATCCATGGTTAGCCAGGGCGATTTGCGGTGCACCATTCGATGACAGTTCGAACAGAGGAGCGCTAGGTCCGAGAGCCGTGTGATCTGGTCAGGTCGAAGCGACGCCACGGGACGAAGGTGATGGCACTCGATGAAGCCCTCACCTCGCTGACCGTAGATCATCGCGAAGTCGAATCCGCAGGCCTCACACGCCAGCAAGCCCTCCCGAAGAAGAACCTGCCGCTTCTTGGCCGCAACGAGCTTCGCGCTTCGCTCACGGGCGAGGTGCGCACGAGTCAGCAATCGACCCTCCATGGCTTCCGAGAAATCGGACTCTTCCATGCTTCCGTCCTGCGCCTCGGGCAGCGAGAGCGCTGCGCGTATTGCCTCCGCCGCCGCGCTGAGCCGCGGCCGATCAGTGGCGAACGTGTTCCAGACGTCTCGGTCGCCACCACCGCCGTGGGACAGACCGGCCGCTCCTCCTGTCTCAAGCGCGAGAAAGTTTGCGAGCTTGCGCCGAACGGACGCTCGACTACGGAAAGCCGGATTGGAGGCTAGCTCCGACTCAATGGGGAACTCTCGCAGGACGGCGCTGAGCTCCTCGATGCTCTCGCGCTGAGCACTGACTCCTTGCCGAACGTAGAGGTCGAACGCAAGGATCAGCTCGTCACGGAGCCAGACGCGGCGTCGCGAACGTGGCATCTCCTGGATGTTCACAGTTGTGCGCGACAGACGTCCGTCGTGTCGCCCGAGCCCTGCTTGATCATCCGTCCGGGCACCGTGTGAATATCCCAACGCGACCGCACGTCCCGATTTGCTTCACCATGCGCTGCCACTGATGTCTTCGTGTGGACTATGCGACCGCGACCGCGCGTTTCTGCGACGCACAAGGCGGCCGCGATACGGCATCGGGTCCTCGGCTATAACAATCGTCGACCTCTTCTGCGGCGGCGGAGGACTAACGCTCGGCTTCGCTGAGGCCGCTCGACGCCTCGGATACGCCACTGTGATCCCACTAGCGCTGGATGCAGACCCTGACGCAATCCACGTGTTCCGAGACAACTTCCCGAACGCAGTCGTCCGCGAGGCGCTGGTGGAGTCGGTCTTCGACGGGAGGCTCGGGAGTCGCCCAACCTCGGCTGAACGACGAGCGAGGGCTGAGACCGGGACGCCCGCCATCCTTGCCGGAGGAGCTCCCTGTCAGGGACACTCGGACTTGAACAATCACACCCGTCGTAAGGATGAGCGCAACGCTCTCTATTTGCGGTTGGCCCGAGCTGCGGAGGTTCTTGAGCCGCAGTTCGTTTGCATCGAGAACGTGCCGACCGTACTAAACGACCGTGGCAAGGTGGTCGCTCAGGCTGCGAACGCTCTGCGTGCCACTGGCTTCTCGGTTGCCGATGGAGTGGTCGAACTGGTGAATGTTGGTGTGCCTCAACGGCGCCGCAGGCATATTCTGCTGGCGAGCCTGCCAGATCTCCCAGATCCAGCTGACGTGCTTCGTTCACTCACGCGATCCTGCAGCCAACATGGACCGCGGACCGTTCGCTGGGCCATCGAGGACCTCCTCGACGCCCCGCCCATCGACAACTTCGACCGGCCTAGCCGTCCGACCCCGAACAACGAACGGCGGATGCAGTGGTTGTTCGCAAACGATGCTTACGACCTTCCGAACGACCATCGGCCTGAATGCCATCGCAATGAGGAACACAGCTACGTGTCGATGTACGGTCGCCTCGCGTGGGACTACCCTGCGCAGACCATCACGACGGGATTTGGGTCGATGGGCCAGGGGCGCTTCGTTCACCCGAGCCGGCATCGAACTCTCACTCCTCATGAGGCGGCGAGACTTCAGACGTTCCCAGACTTCTTCACGTTCCGGAGTGCCCGGACACGCGGCGCGTTGGCGCGAATGATCGGCAACGCGGTACCCCCGCTGCTTACGGTCGCTCTGGGACTTGCAATCATCCCGGCCCTGTGCGCCAAGAGGGAGGCGGTGGCTGCGTGACAACTACGACCATGAGGGAGCAGCAGACGCCGAACTTGCTCAAGCCGCTGCCGCCAGACGAGTCGGTACGCAGGCGGATGCAGGCGACCTCGCAGCGGGATACTCCTCCGGAGCTTGCGCTGCGCCGCGCGCTGCACGCGCGGGGCCTTCGGTACCGAGTGGACTACCCGCCAATACAAGGCGTCCCGCGTCGGGCCGACATCGTCTTTCGGAGAGCCCGGGTTGCCGTGTTCGTCGACGGCTGTTTCTGGCACGGGTGTCCGGTACACGGCACCCTGCCGAAGAAGAACAGAGGGTGGTGGATTGCGAAGCTTGACGCCAACCGCACCCGCGATGGAGACACCGATCGACAGCTCAGGGCGGGAGGATGGCTCTCCCTGAGGTTCTGGGAGCACGACGACCCGGGGAACGCAGCCGACCGAGTACTCACGGCGGTCCGTTCGAGGTCGGAACGCGAAACGGCTTAGATCAGCTCCCAGACGCCAGCCGGAGACAGCTGAGCCGGCCTGATCACTCGCGAACGCCGAGGTCGGTGAGCCGCCCAACGCACGTCGTACTGCCACGTGAAGAACACATCGCCGGAGTGACGGAACTCTGCTTCATGAGCGTCCCAGATATGGCGGCACACCTCAACCAGTGTTGCCGAACCACCCGCATCCTAAGCGCGTCGACGATCCACGTCTCAAGGTCGTACTCGGTCGCCATCAATCTCGCTCCACATTCTTCGCTGCGTCGTCGTTCTCAGGCTCGATGAGCTCGTCGAAGCAACGTTCAAGAACGCGAACGGGTTCACCGTCCACGAGGGCGCCGAACTCGACGTTTGATGTGAGCGCGGGCCACGTGAGGTTCGCACTTCCGATGTACGCCTGCATGCCATCGACGGCAAGCAACTTCAGGTGCGGGAATGGGCGGTCGGTTCCAATGGGAACTACCCGCAAACGCCTGCCCTCTCCCGAGCGAGCGATCCGGTCGACAAAGGCCGCCACCGACTGGTCGTGGTTGGCTCGCTTCGCGTAGCCAAGTGTTACGGACACACCCCGCCGCGTTGCCGCGGCGACCGAAACAGTGAGCACCTCTAGGCCGGTGGCGTCGACGTACGGGCTGAAGAGGCGGATAGTCGAGTGTGCACCGACGATCAGTCCCGTCAGGGTCTCCGCCGTCGCCCGATCGATTCCGTCTGCCGTGAAATCGCCACCTGTGACGACCGGCTGCCAGCTTGGCGGCGGCGTTACGCTGAGCCGACCTGCTGCCCATGCTGCGCCGAGGTCACACATGCGCTCAAGCTGGTCTGGGTCGGTCGGGAACACACGTCGCAAGTCATCCGCGAGACGGAGGTCGATGGACAGTCGCTCCAGCGCCGTTCGATTCGCCTCCGACGGATCGAGCATGAACGCCTGAACCGCGCGAGACGCAACTACTACGTCCCGTGATCGGAGGAATAGAGAGCCGGCCGCCTCGAAGTCGTGGTGCGTCGCGGTCATCGCGGCGAGAGATAGCCCGTCGCACCGAACAGTGTCTTGCGTGAAAGAAACTGGTTGTAGAAGCGACACGAAGGCTCACCGACGTGCAGGCAGACGGCGCATGCAGCGCCGTTGTGCTCGCATCCGGGATCGAGACCACACCGGTGCTCACCCCGAACGACCTCGTGGAGCGCCTTTTCAAGGTCGTTCTCGATGAGCGCCTGGAGACCCCCGAGCACGAAGTCGCCCCGAGTGTTCGCGAACACCATGAAGCAAAGATGCAGCGGGACAAGATACTCGCCAAGCGAGTCGCGCTCGAGACCTGAGAACGCCGAGATCTTGCGGATGACGCGATGCGACAGCGAATGGACCAGGCGCAACAGATCGGCTCCGGGAGTGTTAAGGGAAGGGTCCTCGCCGGCGCGCGGCACGATGCAGTTCTTCAGCACGGCAATACGCGCAGCGATCGGATCCGAGGTCGCGCTTTTGAGATGCCCGCGAGCCGCCAGCCATTCCGCAACCCGTACGGGATCGAGCCGAAAGAGCAGCGCCTCGGTCTCCGCCTTTAGCCCGTGGAGCTGGATCGAGCCGTCATCACCCTTGAACCAACGAAGAGACGACTGACCAGATGCACCGTTGCCTCCACGTGTGTACCCGAATGCCGCAGTGAGGACGGGGAAATTCTCAAGAAGTTCAACGGCCTCAAGCCCGGCCTCGGTGACCGCCGGCCCGTACAGTGTCTCGTACCGCGCTCTTGCCTTTGGGCCTGCTCGGCGCACGAGGTCCTCGACACGGACCCGTCCTCCTACCGTTGCGTACGCAATCTTGAGCGCGGCTTCACGTGCTTCATCCGCAACGTCGTCGGACAGATCGAGTTCGGCGTCCGCGTCGGTCGAGACCTGCCCACCAGCCTTCTCCGCTGCCGCATCGGCCATGGTACGCGCCGTCTCCTCGTCGATACCTTGGGCGACGAACGCGGCGACCAGGGAGTCGATCGTGGGGGCGGCATCGAGTGGGCCCTTCTCGCGCATCCCACTGAGGATCCACCTAAGCGTAAGAGCGGCCGAAGCAGACGATTTAAGTCTCGACGCGGTCGTCGGATCCGGGGGATTGACGATGACCGTGCTGCGCGGGGCGTAAACGGCTGCGGCACGGTGCACGTTGTACTTCAGCGTTCCCCCCCATCGGCAGTCGCATCTGAGATTGGCGAAGCCCTTCTGGAGGACCTTCTTGCAAACCGGACAGTCGAACACGAGATCGCGGGTCTGCGTCGTACGGGCGACCTTCTCAAGACGCCGGTCACCATGCAGGTCGCACTTCTTGATCCAGGGCGTCTCAAGGCGGCCGCACTCGTGGTAGGCGACGAACTGGAAGTGTGTCCAGTTGTGCGAGCCACAGGGACACTTCTCTTTGTTCGTGTCGCGCAGACGACCACACATGCGGCACCGGTACAGCTCGGGGAAGGGCTCGACCTCGACACCACCTCGCTCGCTTGGACTCACAACCTGAAGGTCATGCCCACCACGAAGCAGGTCGGTGAAGCCTTCGTCCGCGCCCACCACGGTCCATGGATACACGGCGCGCTCTAAATCACGCCTAACGACCTCGACGTCAATACTGACGTGCCTTGGATCGGCCCATCGGGCGACTCGATAAACGCTTCCGCCTAGATCCGCGGTCTGGAACGGGAGGAAGCTGAATAGCACTTGCGAGAGCCCGCGTTGGGTCACGTGCCCTACCGCCTTTCGACGATCTTGATCGGAACGGTCATCTCCACCTCTCGGAGCGACAGCATCGGCTTTCGAGGCGTCACCTCGTTGGGGAACTTCGCTGTGGTCGCCGGGTCGTTCAACTCACGCCAGGTCTCACGCATGAGTTTTCGTAGCTCGGCGACGAGTGGATCCTCGCCGTCCGAGGAGTCGAGTCCGAGCGCCTGGCAGATGCTCGCGAACTCGTCGTCTTCGGTGACAGGACGTTGCTGGAAGTACTGCTTGAGGGTCTTGACCATCGTGAGCTGCTTTCCACCGGAGAAGACACTTGACGGCTCGTGGATTCCCAACACACGTGCCATGAAAATGCCCGGGAAGGTGTGGTTCAGGACGCGCCGACTCTTCCGCGTCACAGCAATCGGCTCGACGAATCGATCTCCCTGACGAACGTAGACGTCGAACGTGCGAAAGACACTCGAGTCCCGCTCAACACCCATTCGGTGGAGAAGGAGGACGAGGCCCGGGAACCGTCGACCGATACGGGCAGTCGTCTGGATGAACTCCGCCGTGGTAAGCGGGACGCCGAGGACGGTGATCGAGTTGAAGCGATCGATGTCGACGCCGTGCGACATCATCGAGGACGCGCAGATGACGTGAAGGCGGTCGGCGAACTCGCGCTCAGGGTCATCGAGTCGACCGATTACCTCACGCACCTCCTCGAGCGGCGTGCCACCCGTGAGCTTCGCAACGTTTAACGGCTGGACACCAGGTTGAACCTCGAAGGACCTCACTGCGGCCTCAATGTCCCGGATCGTGTTCCCGTAGACGACGTTCGTCCCGTAGTAGTCGAGGAGAAACTCGGACATCGCGGGGTCCACCCCGATCTCAGCACAGGTCGCGACCCGATCCTCAAGTAGCCGGCGAACTGCTTGTTGCAGGGACTCGGCGGCGCGATCGTTGGCGAACTCAAGAGTTACTCCTCGAGGTGCGAGGCCTGTGAAGCGGCGTGCGAGAAGCTCCTGATCCTTCGTCCAAAACGACACACCTTGCTCCGGTCCCGGAAGCGGAAAGACTGTTCCATTCCGTTTGTAAAGCACCGCGACCTGCTCTTCGTAACCAGCCAGCGTGGCGGAGGAGGCAATGTCTTTCGGCACGGCGCAACCGGTCGACCGATGGAGATGGTCGAGCAGCGTCTCGTAGTGCGCATCGATCGCCCCCAAGCTGCCTCTCAGGAGATGGAGCTCGTCCTGGATCCGCACAGACGGCGCGAACAGCTCCCTCGATTGGGGCAGAGCCGCAGGTGCGAAGGTGCAGCCCGGAACGAGACATCCGTGCGGTGTCTTGCTCCGTGGCGCATAGGTAAAGCCGTGAAGGTCACCCTTGCAAAGGTTGAACGGCGAGGAGTAAAGGCCGCGCATGGCGGCCTGCATAGAGACAGAGGCGGCCTTGTCGAGCGTCCCGACCACCACACTCGGGAGCAGCCGGTAGATCTCCTCATCGACGACGTAGAAGGGAAGCCCGTCTTCCGGCCAGGGACAGTCGCCGTGTGGACAGCAGTGTTGCAATAGCCAATGCCGGCGATCGAAGCGCATTTCAAGATCAGCGCGGCGACAGAACGGGCACCGCAGCAGCACTTGGTTCCTCGCGGGCATGTCCCGGTCGGTGGCATCGGCGTCGTCGGACCCAGCATCATCGCGGACTCTGTTTGGTGTTCCCGCCTTCCCGACGAGGAAGCCCAAGGCAAAGGGATCGCCACCGAGATTCTCACGTCGCCTTGCGAGCTCTGCACCTGCGAGAGCATCAGCAAACCGCTGCGTCTGCTGGAGCGACAGCATCCGGAGTGGGAAGCGGCTCCATATCGAAATGCCGTGAAACTTGCCTCGCATGCGATCTGCCAGAACTGTGAAAACGACGATTGCGAGATAGGTTTCAGTCTTCCCACCGCCGGTCGCAAACCAGAGGGTGTCTACGACCTCCCTCTCCGGCGCCGACCCATCCACGAGAGACGGAAGCGTCGCGAGAAGAAAGCCGAGCTGGAACGGCCGCCAGCTCTCGTACTTCCCTTCTCCGGAGTGGACGAAGGCCTCGTTCATCAGCTGAAAAGCCCGACGGACGTCGTCGCGTGATCTGATGAGCTCAAGACCGGCACGGCAGCGAGCCACCTCGTCGGCGGCTCGTGCTGCCTCTGCGTCGGCGTGAGCCCGCATCTCCGCGGTCCAGCTCTCGCTCGCCTGCCGGGCATCGAGTCTGCTCGGCGACCACTCCCGTTCACCCCAGCGCTCGAGCGCGTCGACGAGATCGTCGAGTGGAGCAAGCGGGTCGATGGCTAGCTGCATGAACCGGATGTCCGGCTCAGGACCGATCGAATCGTCCCAGTACTGCGGGCGGAGTCGCTCCTCCGCCACGACATCGACGGTGCAGAGACGACCGTCCAGGACATCCACGCCTCCGTTAATGCCATACGCCTCAATGCGACGGTCGTAACGGAACGAATCGGGGAGCGAATCGAGAAGGAACGACTCCGTGTCGCCGACTTCGAGCTCAAGGACAGCCTCGTAGACGTTCGAGTCGACGCCTCGTGCCTCGCGAGACTGGTTTACGAGGACGACAGCGACCGAGATTCCGTCCTGTTCGACGTCCATTTGCACGTCGACGCGGAGGTCGTGAGTTTTCCGGTGAACACCCAACGCTTGGGCGATCTCGCCGGCGCCGAACGACAAGGTCGTGATTTCGAACTCGCCGACGCCGATTGGAATCTCAGCCCTGATCAGGTCGGACTTTACCCAGGCCGATCCCTCACTATCGGCCGTCGTCGGGCGAGTCCACACGTAAAATGCGATGCTCGCGGTCCAGCTCCACGGAGGGTCATCGGCAGGTCGGAAGCGAAACCCGGTTGAGCATGGATCAAGTCGTTGTCCGCGCTCTCCCATGCCAGACTTCCACGCCGCATCCTCCGGAGCCAGTCGGCCGAGCCAAAGGCGATCACTCGGCTTGACGGACATTTGGTAGACGTCGTCGCCGCGGGCATCCGCGATCACGCGACGCTCGAGCCAGCGCACGAATTCGGTACCGGCGTGTTGGCGATCAGATTCGTTCACAGCTGTTCCTTGAGCGCCACGACGTCCTGGAATGAGGCGAGTCGCTTGAGCGCTTTCACCTCAATTTGCCGCACTCTCTCGCGGGTCACCCCTATGCTCGTTCCGATCTCGTCGAGAGTGTCAGGCGTCCCGTCGTCTAGGCCAAAGCGCCTGATGACGATCTCTCGTTCACGCGGCGTGAGGCGCTCCAGTGCCCGCCACACCGCCTCGTAGGCGACCCCCTCCACGAGCGCGTCGAACTCGTCGCGGGTGTCCGAGGGTACGAGCTCGCCTATCGTCACAGAGTCAGGATCGCCGTGTATTGGACGGTCGAGAGAGATGATGTCGAGCTCAAGATCCTTGAGATATGCGACTTCTGCTGCATCGAAACCGCTGGCCTTCGATACTTCCTCAAGCGTCGGTTCCCGCTGAAGGCGAATCTCGAGTTGCCGAGCAATCTTCTTGACCTTGAACATCCGGTCATGCACGTGCACGGGAATGCGAATGAGTCGTCCCTGGTTTGCGATCGCTCTCTGAACGGTCTGTCGGACCCACCACGTGGCGTAGGTCGAGAACTTGTAACCGAGCCGCCATTCAAACTTCTCGACCGCGCGCATGAGGCCAAGCACCCCCTCTTGGAGCAAGTCGAGGAAGTCGACGCCTCGTCCTCGGTATCGCTTGGCGATGCTGGCAACAAGACGCAAGTTTGCGGTAGTGAACGCGGTCTTAGCTCGAACACCACGCTCAACGAACTGATCGAGCTTGTCGCGGAGTTCGGTGTCGAGATCCGCCTCTTGAGCTGCGATCTCGGCCGCGGCGCGTACCCCCGACTCGATTACACGAGCCAGCGCGATCTCCTGCGACTGATCGAGGAGGGGAAAAGAGGCGGCACTGTCGAACCACGCCTGAAGCGAATCAGCCCGCGAAACGCGCGTGCCCCCACCACCTTCTGCTACCAGAAACGCCGTTTCGACCTCGCCGAGATCGTCGCCCGGAGCCAAGAGAAGACCGGCTGCCTCGGCGCGCAACTCAAGTAGGGCGAGTTCCGAGACCGTCAGCCGATGTCGGGCAGCTGAGCGCTGCAGTTCGACATTGCCGACCGGCTTTCCCGTGCGATGAGTGTCGGCCTCGATGTCGGACAGTCCAGCCTCAACCGCCGCTTCGTCAAGTTCGCCCGGCCGATCGAGCGTGATTTCAGCAGTGGGTTCATCGCCGATGACATCGCCTCCGAGAATCTCCTCTAGCGTGCGCGAGTCAAGGAAGTCGTCGCCGTCTTCGCCCGCGCTCCAGTCGTCGATCGTCACAGCATGTCGGCCTCAACCGACAAAGTTTCAGAAGGTTTCGAGACAAGATCGAAGCTGACGAGCCGCCACTGCATCGCGGTCGGGGAGACTTCGAAGCGAGCGGCGCACGCCTCGACCTCGCCCAGCTCCGCCCACGCCGTACGCAGCGCAGGCTCGGGCATGAGGAGCTCCGCCGCGAAGACGTTCGCCTCGCGCTCGAGCGTGCGGTCTGCGGCGTCCGTGAGATCGACTGCGCGACAGTAGGAAGGGTCGAGCTTCGGCGCGCGCCCGGAGAGGCAGTGGCAGACCCAGTGGCCGATCTCGTGGGCGACCGTGAAGCGGAAGCGGCGAAGCGGCGGGTCGTCGCGGCCCGTGGCACGCTCGTGCGCGTTCAGGACGATTCTCCGCTCGGAGGGGAGGAGCATCCCGGAGCAGTCGATGTCGAAGGATTCCTCGATGCGCAGGCCGAGCAGGTCGCCCGCGATCGCCTCGACCGGCACCGGCAGCTCGGGGCCGCCGAAGAGGCCGAGGTAGCGCTCACGGACGGCGTGCGCGCGCGGCTCTTCGTACTTGCGCTCCGCAGTCCACGTCTCTGACGACATCTCGGCGTGCCTCAACCTACTGGACTGGTCCGGAAAAGTCACCACGCGGAGTTGGAGATCAGCGTGCGGGCGGTTGGTTCTTACGGCTGAAACGGCCGTAGGCAGGCCGTAACCCGCTGTACCGATCCTCACGGAAAGTCCAACGAAGGCCGCGTGATGCTTCACCGCTCTTTCGCCATCGTCGCGCTGGGCCTCGTAGGCGCCTTCACACACTCGTCGGCGTCTCCATGGCGACGCCGACCGCGGCGAAGCAACGCATCGCCTCACCCGCTGCGAAGTCGGCGCTCCTGATGGGCGCGGAGCTCTGTCACAAAGCTAGGTACGCCGGCGTTCTCGAGCATCTCGAGGAACTCATCGAAGTTGGTCGCGCGAAGCCCGGCAACGAGTTCCGCGATGACCCGATAGACCGTATCCGCATCGAGGTCGACGAGATCACTCAGAAACGCGGCCGGGTGAACCGCTGCCACGCCGACGGGCTCGCACGCTGTGCTCGGAAAGTCGCTGACGTTGAAGGTCACGACTAGCTCAGAGCCGGCCGCTACAGCGGTGGCGAGTACATGCCGGTCCTTCTCGTCGTTGGTCATCGCCGGTTCCAGGCTCGCGATCTTGATCGCGTCTACCTCGGCTTCCTCGAATGCCTCGCGCAGCAAAGAGACCGTTCGGTCGGCCTTCTCAGGGTGAATGCCCCGGTCCTCAACGAGACTTGAACGCATCTCCTCGAGGACTCGCTCGCTCCAGAGCGGCGTATAGAGCTCCGCTTCAGCGAGGCGAATCAGCGCGTCCCGTAGTGACTGCGGGAAGAGCACGCAGGCGTCCAGGACGGCGCTGAACACAGAGCGAGCCTACTGCGTCTGCTGATGGCTTGATCGAGAGATGCCAGCAGGGGCGGCTGCGCCACCCTATTGGTAGCCGCCCTCGTATTCCTCGGAGAGCTTCGTCAGCTCATCGAGCTTCTCACGCCGTCGTGCCGCTCTCGAGTCCCGATACGCCAGGACCTCAGCGACAGCTAGCCGCCGATGTGTACCTACTCGCTCGAACGGGATATCACCGCGATCAAGCAGGCGAACGAGGAACTGGCGAGACACGTTCAGAAGCTTTGCCGCCTCGTTGCTGGTAAGCAGGCGCTCGTGTGGGATGACGACGACAGTGCGCCCGTTGGCAAGATCGTTCGCAATCGCACGCAATGCTTCGAAGGCTGATGCCGGCAACTCGACTGAGGTGCCATCCACAGCAACCAGCCGCGTCATGAGACGATCCTCAGCCGACTCTTCAGCGATGTGTTGAACGACCTCGTTCAGGTGGGTGAGGTTTTCATGCTCGGCCGGGTCAGGAGTAAGCACGCGCTCGTTGTCAAGAATCGTGGTCACGTCGATGCTTCTCCTCTCTATTGCAAGACGCACACGTCGCGCGTGCGCGTCTGTCACGGCCCCCGCAACGTAGCACTCAAACGCTATAAGTGCAACCTCTTCGATAGCGGCAGGTGCTCCATGAGGGCTCGGTGTCGTGAGCGCATTGGATGAGCATAACTGGCATAAGTGCAACCTTCATCGGTCGACGAGCAGTCAGGCTTTAGACGTCGGGTGAAGGTGCGAGCCCTTGGCCAGTGGTCTCGGCATCGACCCCGCTCAGGACGTCACTTGCGAGCGTGGCTGCAGATGCTGCGATCGTCGCCGGGTCTTCCAGCGGAACTGCAGCGCGAGCGGCCATCTGGGAGCCCGCGGCATCCATCGTGCCGAACAGCATTCGGAGGTGCTCGATCGCTTCCGCGGTGACCTCTGCTGAGCGTCCATCCTCGTGGAGCGCTCGGAGCCTCCCCACGATCTCCTCCGTCTGGCTTGCTCGCAAGAGGCGGAGCACGTCCAACGCGTCCTTGTCCTCGGCTCGGTCTGGCGTATCGCGGCGATCAGCGAGCTTGTGGAGCTTGGCGACGAGCAGCGCGGCGCGACCAGCAACGGCGATCTCGAAGTGGCGATCGTCCCCCCTTTTCGAGCGCAGGAATCACCATCGGTGAGCTGTCGACAAGGGCGGCCTCGAGACCGCGGGCCTTACGGGCGGCACGGTTCCCGTGTTCGCCAAGTCGGGCGCCTCTGGTTCCGCCTCCGCTTACGGACTGCGGAACGAGGAGATCGATTTCGAGAGAGCCGGCTCCGAACCAGACGCCAGGCTGTTGTTCGTCGAGTCTGAAGCCGGCGTGTCTCATCGCGTCCTCGAGCTTTGGGGCAGGTCGGAGCTCGGCGGGATCGAGAGCGATATCGCCGTCCGTGGTGTACGGAGCGACCGCAAGGTCGCCTTCGCCCGTGTGCATTGTAGATCGCCTGTGCACCCACCAGGATCAGCGCCGCGCGATGGTCGTCGAGGGCCTCGAGCGCATCGAGCAGAACGCGTCTTGCGGCGACGTACTCGGGATCAGGAGCGCCAGGCACTTTCGTTCTCTTCCATCCAACGGAGAAGCTGCGTCGCCTCAGAAGGGCCTCTTCCAGGACTCGTGAGGAGATCAGCCGCTACCTGGCTCAGCGCGCAGAGAACCAGATCATCTTTCTTCCATGTGCGCTCGAAGACGACCGAATCGAAGGGCTCGATGAGAAGGACATTGGCCCCGGCTTCAGCCGGTCGGAGCTCGAGGGAATCGGCAGCGGACACTGTGTTCTCCACATAGACAGCCGCAAGACGTGGCGATGCGACTGGAGCGACGGAGGCCGCCGGGAGCGATCCGGTGACCGCGTACCTCTCGCCTGCAGTTGCAAGCTTGCGCTGTAGGGCGTCGAGACCACGGGGCTCGAGATACGTCGAGACCTGATTCGAGTCGGTGACTGTGTAGTCCTGAACCCACCGGCGGATCACGCCAGCCCAGTCAACGGTGACGACCTCGCCACGGGGCCGCCGTGTCAACAGTGCTTCGCGGTCGAGGAGACCGACAACTCTGGACACCGAAGCTGGCGATGCTCCAGCACGCGCGGCGAGCTCTCGGACGCCGTACGGTGGCCTGAAGTCGCAGACCGCTCGTACGACTCGCCCGGCAGAGGGCCCCTTCAGTGAACGGAGGGGCAGCGGGCGTTCGGCAGGCCACGGGTTGGACGTTGCGCCGGTCGTCTCTATGAAGAGAGCCGGTTCGTCGAGAACCAGGCGAACGTTGCCGGTCGAATCGGCGTAACCGGCGCCAGCGTCTACGAGTTCTTCACGTGCACGTGGACTCAGAAACGGCGCGATCACGAACGGGGTCGCCTCCGGCCAACGTGCGAGCTGAGCTAGGACAGTCAAGACGTTCCGTGGTTCGAGGCTCGTCTTGGCCTCCACGACAAGCTGCGCTTCTCGGCCATCCGGGCTAAGGACGCGAACGAACGCGTCCGGCCGACCGCGCGCTGTCCTGGGCTCGCGTCTGATATCGAGCGCCCACGATGAAGGCAACCGCTCGCGAAGTTGGTCCTCCAAAGCTGAAATCAGCTGTGTTTCAGAAGTTGCCATGTTTCACGTCACGTGAAACATAACGATTCGTGGAACATCTGTCTACCTTACGGCTCGTCCGGTGCTGACGTCACTGACGGCCACGCTCGGCGCGCCCCGCACGACGAAGAGAAGGCGCCTGCCCGCTGAGCGATCACGCCGGCCAGCTCGGGGCCACCGAAGAGGCCGAGCCTGGCGTCTGGCTCAAGCCAGACCCCGAACGTTCTGAAAAACATTCGCCTCGCGCTCGAGCGTGCGGTCGGCGGCGTCCGTGAGATCGACGGCGCGACAGTAGGAAGGCTCGAGCTTCGATGCGCGCCCGGAGAGGCAGTGGCAGACCCAGTGGCCGATCTCGTGGGCGACCGTGAAGCGGAAGCGGCGAAGCGGCGGGTCGTCGTGACCCGTGGCACGCTCGTGCGCGTTCAGGACGATTCTCCGCTCGGCGGGAAGGAGCATCCCGGAGCAGTCGATGTCGAAGGACTCCTCGATGCGCAGGCCGAGCAGGTCGCCCGCGATCGCCTCGACCGGCACCGGCAGCTCGGGGCCGCCGAAGAGGCCGAGGTAGCGCTCGCGGACGGCGTGCGCTCGCGGATCCTCTCACTTGTGCTCCGCAGTCCACGTGTCTGACGACATCTCGGCGTGCCTCAACCTACTGGACTGGTCCGGGAAAGTCACCACGCCGAGTTGGAGATCACCGCGCGGGCGGCGAGTCCGAGACGGCCGCTTTCGCGGTGGCCGCTGTACGCGCGTCTGCGTTACGCAGATGCGCATTAAGGCCGCGGGCTCGGGCGCATGTCTTCCACGTCGTTTCGTCGAATCCACTCGGTCAGGAACGGCTCGGCAATCCGGTACTCGCCCTTCCCATCCCTCGAGGCGAGCTCATCCTTCACGAGGGCCTCGAGAGCCCTCTGCACTCTCGAGGCCGTCGGGAGCCTGTACCGACGCCGATAGTCGCTGCTCGGAGCCATGTTCGAAACGGACATTGTATACCTGCTTGTCACAATGTAAACTCGAGTACACAATGGAATCACTCAAGGTCACAAGCGCGGGTCAGCTCTCGCTGCCGGCACGCATTCGGCGTCGGTGGGGAACGCGGCGCGTGGCGATCGAAGACCTCGGCGACAGCGTCGTCCTCCGGCCGATCCCCGACGATCCGATCGAGGCTGCAGGAGGCGCGTTGAAGGGACGGATTCCGTCTAGCGAGGCGGTTCGTGCACGCGCTCGCGAGGATGAGCGGCGCGCCGCGGCGCGCCGCGTCGAGCGGCGGTGATCGCGCTCGACGCGTACGCGCTCGTCGCCTTCCTGGCCGACGAGCCGGCGCACGACGAGGTCAAGGCTCTCCTCCGAGAATCGTGCATCGTGACGATCGTCAATCTGGCCGAGTCACTCGATGTGCTTGGACGCGTGTACGGGATCGACGAGGACGAGCTTCGCCGCCTCGTCGATCCACTCGTCGGTGACGCTCTCCGCGTGGACGCGCCTCCTGCAGAAGACGCTTGGCTGGTCGCCTCGCTCCGACGGCGGTACTACGACCGCCGAGAACGAGAGCTGTCGCTCGCCGACTGCTTCCTCCTTGCCGCCGCGTCACGACTCGGCGCCTCCGTCGCAACCGCCGATCCGCCTGTCGCCTCGGCGGCCCGCGACGAGTCACTCGGGCTGATCGCTCTCCCGGACCGCTCCGGTCGCCGTCCCTAGACTTTCCGGCAGGGTGAGGTCGACCAGCCTCGGCGAGGACATCCGCATGAGTGGCGAGCGGGTGCTCGGCTCGGGGCTCGAGCTCGAGCTCGAGGGCGAAGTCATCCAGCTCTCGGTCTTCATAGGCTCCGAACGGCGCAACCGCGATGCGTTCGGTTCGATTGCACGGCCGAGCCGGAGGCAGTGAGGAAGCCGATCTGCCGCTCTGACCTGCGCGAGATCTCGCGCGAGCGTCCGCGCTGGGGCCACCGGGGCGCCCACACCCTGCTGCGCAGATCTACCCACTTCACGCGAGCGCAAGCCGACGTGTAGCCGGCGAGATCTAGCCTGCGTCGCCCGACGGCTTGGGCTTCGGCTCACTCGCCGTCTTCTCGACGGGCTTGTCCGCGGGCTTGTCCTTCGAAGCTGAGGTATCGCCGTCTTTGTCTTTGGCCTTCTTGCTCCCTTTGCCGTAGTCCGTGGAGTAGAACCCGGAGCCCTTGAAGTGCACCGCGACCGGGAACAGGATCTTCTCGACGGGACTGGCGCCGCAGGTGACGCAGGACTCGGAGGGCGGATCGCTCATCCGCTGAAAGACCTCGAACGTGTGCCCGTTCGGGCAGCGGTACTCGTAGATCGGCACGGATCCGAAGGCTAGATGCTAGGTCGGCGACCGTTACGGCTCGGACTGTCCGGGATCTCTCTCGCGTTCGAGCAGCTCGAGGTAGCACGGCGCGGTCTCGAAAGCCGCCAGACCACGCGCTCGGCTGCGACGGCGCTCAAGACGTCGACGCCGGGCCAGCGCCGCGATGGCAGCCGACGCGCCGACGAGCCCGCCGAGGGCGAACGAACGAAAGCTTCCGCGTCTCTGCTCGCCGTCCACTGTCTGATCTTACGATCCCGTCAACG
>Ga0315273_10000955_pt1 | contig 31686 bp, 27 predicted proteins | sample YL17G02_0_MG_FD_205753 | JGI IMG/M metagenome (GOLD analysis project Ga0315273, IMG submission 205753) | Sediment microbial communities from Yellowstone Lake, YNP, Wyoming, USA - YL17G02_0 | ecosystem: Environmental > Aquatic > Freshwater > Lake > Sediment | place: USA: Wyoming | collected... | reverse complement strand
ATCGCGCGTGGACCACGTCAAATCACTCAAGTGCCTCATCTGCGGCCGCGAGTATGCGTCCGACCAAATCGAATACGTCTGCCCACTCCACGGCGACGAGGGAATTGTCGACGTGCAATACGACTACGATTTGATCGGCCGCCGCATCAGCCCGCAGGCTCTGGCCGAAAACAGGGACTACACGATCTGGCGCTACAAACCCCTTCTGCCCGTTCGCCCCGAGAGCCCGGTGCCGCCGCTGACCGTCGGTTGGACGCCCCTTTACCGGACGGACCGGCTTGCCGCCGGCCTTGGCCTTCGGCACGTCTGGGTGAAGGACGAAGGGCGCGAGCCAAGCGCCTCGTTCAAAGACCGGGCCAGCGCCGTAGCGATTGTAAAGGGCCGCGAGCGAGGCGCGGAGGTCATCACGACGTCCAGCACCGGCAATGCCGGAGCGGCCCTGTCGGCGCTCTGTGCCAGCGTGGGGCAGCGCAACGTGATCTTCGTGCCCGAGTCCGCCCCCCCGGCCAAGATCGCCCAGCTTCTGGTCTATGGCAGCACCGTCATGCTGGTACGCGGCACCTACGACGATGCCTTCGGCCTTTGTTCGCAGGCCGCCAAGGAATTCGGGTGGTACAATCGCAACACCGGCTACAACCCCTATATGACCGAGGGCAAGAAGACCGCATCTCTCGAGATTTGCGAACAGCTTGGGTGGAAGGCACCCGACCGGATCTTCGTATCGGTAGGCGACGGGTGCGTGATCGGCGGCGTCCGCAAAGGGCTGAAGGACCTGCTGGCCCTGGGTTGGATCGACCGCATGCCTAAGTTGATGGGCGTGCAAGCTGCAGGTTCCGCCGCTCTGTATGAGGCATGGCGCACCGGCATCGATGCAATGCAGATGACTCCCATCGATGCGCAGACCATCGCGGATAGCATCTCGGCTGGTCTGCCGGCCGACCGCATCAAGGGTCTGGCAGCCGTGCGCGAGACCAGTGGGGCCTATATCAAGGTCACCGACGAAGAAATCCTGGCCGCCATCCCGGCCCTGGCGCGCGGCAGCGGTGTTTTCGCAGAGCCTGCAGGCGCTGCCGCCTATGCAGGCCTGGTCAAGGCTGTGGCGGAAGGCCTGGTGGATCCCGAGGAGCGCATCGTCGTACTTTCAACGGGCAACGGCCTGAAGGACATCGCCTCGGCGCGCAAATCCGTAAGCGAACCGTTTGTCGTGGACGTCGACCTGGCAGATGTCAAACGGGCGATGAGCCAATTGGGCATGTAGCATAGCATTCCGATGAGGTAAACCCATGATCGATCTGACCGTTCATCCCGACCGCCTCGAACGTGCGGTAAAGCGCGCCCGCGAGCGCAACATCATCATCCCGACCTACAAGCAGATGAAGAATCCCGCGCTGGCCCCTGCCAAGGTCAAGGCCGGGCTCAAGAATGTGGGCCTGTGGGATGTCAACCCGTTGAATCTCTTCCGGATCACCTGGCACAACGAGCCGGTGGCCAAAGGCGGCGGGTTCGGCGGCGTGAACTATCTCGAGCTGCCCAAGGCGCTGACCGGCGTGGACGCTCGTATACTGGTCATAGTGGGGAAGTGGTTCCCCACCGGCGCGCACAAAGTCGGTGCGGCTTTCGGCTGCCTGGTGCCCCGGCTGGTCACGGGCCAATTCGATCCTACGACGCAGAAAGCAGTCTGGCCGTCCACCGGCAACTACTGCCGCGGCGGCGCCTACGACTCAGCGCTCCTGGCCTGCCAGTCCATCGCCATCCTGCCCGAGGGGATGAGCCGCGAGCGGTTCGAGTGGCTTGCCAAAGTGGCCGGTGAGGTGATCGCCACGCCGGGCACGGAGAGCAACGTCAAAGAGATATTCGACAAGTGCTGGGAGCTGCGCCGTTCGGGCCAGGACCTGATGATCTTCAACCAGTTCGAGGAATTCGGCAACGTGCTCTGGCACTATGCCGTCACAGGCGGGGCCTTCGCCGAGGTCCTCGAGAACGAAATGCGCCCTGGTGAGACACTGCGCGGTTCCGTCTTCACCACCGGTTCGGCGGGCACCATCAATGCCGGCGACCGGTTGAAGGAGCTTTTCCCGCAGAGCAAGCTGGCAGCCAGTGAGGCGCTCCAGTGCCCGACCCTGCTCCTCAACGGTTTCGGCTCGCACCGCATCGAAGGGATCGGGGACAAACACGTGCCATGGATCCACAATGTCAAGAACACCGATATGGTGATGGCTGTGGACGACGAAGTGCCGGTGCAGATGATCCGGTTGTTCAATGAGCCCGAAGGCAAGAAATACCTGACCCAGATGGGCGTGCCTGCTGGCCTGATCGAAGTACTGCCCTGGATTGGGATCTCCGGCGCCGCCAATATCGCGTCTGCGATTAAGATGGCAAAGTGGTACGAGTGGGGCGAGGGAGACGTGGTTGTCACTCTGCTGACCGACTCGATGGAGCTCTACGGCTCCCGCCTGCGGGAACTGAACGCCGAGCACGGTGCGTACACCGCTCGTGACGCCGCCGTCGGCTACCATCAGTATCTGATGGGACTCAGCACCGACTACGTCGAGGAATTGACCTATCCGGCCCGCAAACGGGTCCACAACCTGAAGTATTACACCTGGGTCGAGCAGCAGGGCAAAACCTACGATGAGATCCAGGCACAGTGGTATCAGAAGGATTACTGGACTGGCGTCCACGCTCAGGTCGATGCGATTGACGCCCTGATCGAGGAGTTCAACGCGAAGGTTGGGTTGCTCTAGCTGAAAGCCGGTAACCGGAGCGCAAATTGAAGCACTGTGCTCCGGTTGCCCGCTTATAGGTTCCGGTATCCACCGGGGGCGGTTCCACCGGCGTGCGTCGCCCCTTCTCTCATCGTACAATGACTCATGGGCCTGGTTTGCCCCCTCGCCAGGCGATATTCTCCAAAGTGTGACGCCCGTGGTAAGATAAGTCCGAGCTACAAGCTCAAGGAGATGGCCGGTGCAGCACGTCGAGTTCACTCTGCAAGCTCCAGGGGGCGTCAGGTTCTACTATCAGGGCTGGCAGCCCGATTCATTTCCCCTGGCTACCATTTGCCTCGTCCACGGCCTCGGTGAGCACAGCGGGCGTTATGCTCACTTTGCAGATGCGTTGACCCAAGCCGGGTACGCGTTGTTGGCATACGATCTTCGCGGTCACGGCCGGTCAGAAGGCGGGCGCGGCGACGCACTATCCTACGAGGTTCTGCTGGACGACATTGCACGATGTCTCGATGAGGCAGCGACGCGCTACCCCGTCACACCTCGCTTCCTCTATGGTCATAGCCTTGGGGGCGGGTTGGTGTTGAACTACGCCCTGCGCCGCCGTCCACCGCTGGCCGGGGTGATCGCCACCAGTCCGTGGCTGCGTTTGGCCTTCGCACCACCGCCCGTAAAGTTGACACTGGCTCGCTCGATGAGCCGGCTGCTGCCGTCTTTCGCGCAATCGAATGGCCTGAATCCCGAAGACCTATCGCACGACCCCGAAGTCGTGCGGTTATACGAGATCGATTCGCTGGTACACGATCGTATTACGGCCCGGTTGGCCGTCGGCACGCTCGATGCCGGTGAGTGGGCGCTGGCACATGCCTCTGAGTTCGCGCTGCCCCTGTTGATCATGCATGGCAGCTCTGACCGTATTACGTCGGCTGAGGCCAGCCGGGACTTTGCACGACAGGTGCCGAGCGAGTGTACATTCAAGCTCTGGGACGGCCTTTACCATGAGACTCACAACGAGCTTTGCAAATCGCAGGTGCTGCGATTCGCAATCGATTGGCTGAAGTCGAGAGGAGCGCGTGAGCCTGTCTCACAGGCGGTTCTCCCGCAGATGTTGACTTCGAATCTTTCCGCGAGGTGACTGAATGCCTTCCCCTTCAGGACTGTTAATTACACACGGCCAGGTCTTCACGCTTGGCAAACAGGATGAGCTGATCCCCGACGGCGCGATCTTCATCGAAGGCGACACGATCGCGGAGGTCGGATCGACGTTTGCGCTCGGGGCGAAGTACCCGGGCGCCGAACGACTCGACGCCGGGGGCAAGCTGGTGCTGCCCGGTTCCATCTGCGGGCACACGCATTTCTACGGTGCGTTCGCCCGCGGCATGGCAATCCCAGGGACTCCGGCCACCAACTTCGTGGAAATTCTGGAGAAGTTGTGGTGGAAGCTCGATCGAGCTCTGTTGTGGGATGATGTGCGCTACAGCGCGCTGATCTGCCTCGTGGATGCAATCCGCCACGGAACGACGACCCTGATCGACCACCATGCGAGCCCGAACGTTATCGACGGCAGCCTGGATATCATCGCGCAAGCGGTCAAAGAATCCGGGCTGCGCGCCAGCCTATGTTACGAGGTCACCGACCGCAATGGCATGGAGGGTGCGCGCGCCGGCATCGCCGAGAATGTCCGCTTCTTACAACGCTGCCGCAAAGAGCATGACCCGCGGCTGGCGGCGTCATTCGGCTTGCATGCCGCGCTGACCCTCTCCAATGAGACGTTGGAGGGATGTGCGGCGGCCGCCGAAGGTCTTGACACCGGCTTTCACATCCACGTGGCAGAGGGAATCGCCGATCAGGAAGAAAGCCTGCGCAAGTACGGCGTTCGCGTCGTCGAACGGCTCAACCGGTTCCAGATCCTGGGGCCGGACACCCTTGCCATTCACTGCGTCCACCTGGATGCTTTCGAAAAGGACATGTTGCGAGAAACCCGCACCCTGGTGACCCATCAGCCCCGCTCCAATATGAACAATGCGGTGGGCCTTCCCGACGTGGCGGGCCTCCTCAGGCGGGGAATCCCTGTGGCTTTGGGAAATGATGGGTTCTCGAACAATATGTTCGACGAAATGAAGGCCGCTTACATGGCCCACAAGCAGGCCAGCGGCGACCCGCAGGCCATGCCCGGCGACGCGGTCATGCGAATGGCATATGCAAACAATACCAACCTGTCCAAGCGTTTCTTCCCGCGCCCGGTGGGTGAGTTGTCGGCCGGCGCCTTCGCCGACATCATCTTCCTGGACTACGCGCCCCCGACCCCGCTGACGCCGGGCAACTTGCCGTGGCACATCCTCTTCGGCGTCGATGGCGCGCACGTCACCCACACGATTGCGAGTGGGACGATGTTGATGAAAGACCGCCAACTTACGACGCTGGACGAGAAGGCGATCATGGCGAAAGCGCGCGAGCTGGCGCCGGGTGTGTGGTCACGAATATAAACCGATAGGGGTAAATATGTCCGATACAATGAAGGTCCAACCGTTTGCCGTACTTCTCCGGCGCATCCTGCGAGAATACGAGCACAGCCGATCGATATTCGGGATCCAGGCTCCCCTCTTTTACACGCCGAAGCAAGACAGCCCTTTCGCGACCAACGACCTCTTTGGCGGTCGCCTGAGCACCCCAATTGGGCCGTCGGCGGGGCCGCACTCCCAGCTCAGCCAGAATATTATCTCCGCCTGGCTCTGTGGCGGCCGCTTCATCGAGCTAAAGACCGTGCAAATCATGGATGAGCTGGCGATCCCTCGCCCGTGCATCGACATGGAGGATGAGGGCTACAACGTCGAGTGGTCCCAGGAGCTCAAGCTGGAGGAATCGGCCCAGGAGTACATTAACGGCTGGGCTGCCATCTATGTGCTGCGCCGTTTCCTCGGCTGGGAAGACGAGCCTTTCGGCACCATCTTTGATATGAGCGTCGGTTACAACCTGGAGGGGATCCGGTCGCCGCGCATGACGCGCTTCATGGACCAGATGGCCGACGCATCGGCGGAGCTCGAAGAGATCAAGCAGATCTTGCGCCGAGACTTCCCGCAATTTGCCGATATCGAGATACCTTCGCGGCTGGTCAACAGCGTGACGCTGTCGACCATGCACGGCTGCCCGCCGGATGAGATCGAGCGCATCGCGACCTATTTGCTGCAAGAACGGAAGTTGCACACTGCCGTCAAGATGAACCCGACCCTGCTCGGCAAGGAGCGTGTGCTGAGCATCCTTCATGACGATTTGGGCTTCACCGAGATCCATATCCCTGATTCGGTTTTTGAAAAGGATCTGGCGTACGGCAGGGCGGTCGGGCTGATTACTTCGCTGCAGGAGACGGCGGCGGCCGAGAAGCTTAGCTTCGGCGTGAAGTTGAGCAATACGCTGGCGATGCACAATCACAAAACCATCATGCCGGGCGACGAAATGTACATGTCGGGGCGGGCGCTCTACCCCATCACCATGAACCTGTGGAGCAAATTGGCGCACGAGTTCAACGGCCATCTCGCAGTGTCTTACTCGGCCGGCGCCGATGCATTAAACGTCGCCACCGTCCTCTCCTGCGGCGCCCGGTCCGTGACGGCCTGTACCGACTTGCTGAAGCCCGGCGGCTATGCCCGCTTCGGCCAATGGCTGGAGAATATCGAGGCAGCCATGCAGGCCAGCGCGGCGGCCAACCTGGATGAATTCGCCAGGGACAGCCTGTTAAACGTCGCTCATGCTGCCGCAGAAGCGCTGGAGGATCCACGGTACAAGAAGGAGCTCAGCCGGTACGGGCTGCCTAAAGTCGCGTCGGGGCTCGGTTTCTGGGATTGCGTCGTCGCCCCCTGCATTGAAGCGTGCGCCGTGGAGCAGGACGTGCCCGAGTATGCCTGGCTGATCGCAGAAGGGGAGTACGACCGTGCGTTGGAGGTGATCTTGGCCCGCAATCCGCTGCCAGGCGCCACCGGTTATGTCTGCACTCGCCTGTGCCAGACGAAATGCACGCGCAATGACTATGACGAATCCGTGGCTATCCGGGCGCTCAAGCGGATCGCCGAAGAGCGGGGCAGCGCGGACTACATCTCCAAGCAGAAGGTAGCCACCGGCCGCAAGGTAGCCGTCATCGGCAGCGGGCCGTCCGGGCTAGCGGCCGCGGCATTCCTGGCCCTCAACGGCGTTCAGGTCACGATCTTCGAGGCACTGGATGTGGTGGGCGGCATGATGCGCGTGGTTCCGCCGTTCCGCTTGCCGCTGGAAATCATCGAGCGGGACGTCGACCGCATCACAGCACTGGGCGTGGAAATCAAGCTCAATACCCGAATCCAGACCCCGCCGGAGGAGCTGCTCAAGCAAGGTTTTGACGCCGTATACCTCGCAAGCGGCTTCCAACGCGACACGCCGCTGCACATTCCGGGGGTTGAGGCGCCAAGCGGCGCCTCGGGCGCTGTTGGCGGTGTGATGCCAGCGCTGCACCTGTTGGATCGCTCACGACGGGGCGAGCGCGTGAACCTGGGCCGGAAAGCCGTAGTCATCGGCGGCGGTGACACCGCCATGGACGCCACCCGCACCTCGCAGAGACTCACCGGCAATCCGGTGACAATTCTTTACCGCCGGACGCGCCATGAGATGCCGGCCGCGGAAGAGGAGCTTGAAGGCTCGCTCGAAGAGGGCAACCTCCTTGAGGAGCTGGTGTCACCGGTCAGGATTCTCCGGGAAGAAGGCAGAGTAGTGGCGATCGAGTGCGTCAGGAACCGCCTGGGCGATCCTGGACCCGATGGGCGCCGCGAGCCCGTCGCCATTCCCGGCAGTGAGTTCACGATCCCCTGCGACGCCGTAATTGTGGCTGTGGGCCAACTGCCCGAACTGGCTTTCCTGGACGGCAGCGGCGTGGCACGGCACAAGGGCGGCGGCGTGATGGTAGATCCTTCGACCGGCTGTGCCGGCCCGGAGGGCGTCTATGCCGGCGGCGACGTGGTGATCAAGCCCGATAGCATCATATCAGCATGTGCCGATGGCCGGCGAGCAGCCGCAGCGATCTGCGCTGAATTCTGCATTCCCTTCGCACAGTCGTCGAGCCGACCTGCCGTCCTCTCGGAGGAGGACATTTTGCTGCTCAAGCAGGTGCGCGGCCGCAAGATCGCCCAGGTCAAGCCAGCGATGGCGCCGGCCGAGCTGCGCGGGGACTTCCGGCTGATCGAATCGACTTTGACCGAAGAAGAGGCCCGAATTGAGGGCCTGCGGTGCGTCCAATGCACAACTTTCTGCGACAAGTGCGTTGAGGTCTGCCCAAATCGCGCGAACTACACCTTCTACATGGAACCGGTGACCTGGACTCTGCCCCAGCTCGTCTGCCAGGGCGGCAGCCTGGGCGTGGCCGGTTCAGAGCTCTTCCACGTGGACCAGCCCCGGCAGATTTTGCACGTCGACGACTTCTGCAACGAGTGCGATGACTGCCAGACCTTCTGTGTCCATCACGGGAAACCCTACACGGAGAAACCACGGCTGTTCCTGGCCGAGCGCGACTTTCTGCTCGAAGAGAACAACGCCTTCTACATCGACGGAAACACCATCCGGCGTCGTGACGCAGGGCTGGAGTCGCAGCTGACTCTGGAGGACGGGTCGATAACGTACGACACTGCGGAGGTTCGGGTCCGGCTCTCCAGGGGTTTCGAGATCGCCGAATCAACCCTCAAGCAACCGTTCGCGGGTTCGCTTTCCTTAACACCCGCCGCCGAGATGGCTGTCGTGCTTGAAGGAGTGCTGACGTCGTTGCCTTACTTACTGTCGAACTAGGCTAAGTCCCTCTTGGAAGGAGGCCTCTCATGTCCGAGCCAGCCTTTTCCTGGGTTCGCGTGTTCGAAGAAGGCACCCTCACCGAGACACAGTTGGAGACGTTGCAGGCGGCGGTCGATGGCGGCGATGCGGAGTCGCTGCTTGAAGCCGCACGCCTGCTCGATTACATCGCAACCCACAGTGCCGGCGGGGAACCCGGAACCTACGCCTATTGATCTGATCCGAGAAGCGCGGGAATAAGGAGCCAAAACTGTAGTTGATGGTCGAGCTCCCACAACTCTTTCTCAATCGCATGTCCGACCTTCTCGGCGCTGAGTACCCCGCGTTTCTGGCAACTTATGAAGTCGCGCCCAGTGTTGGGCTGCGGGTCAATACCCTCAAGATCACCCCGAGTGATTTCCGGCAGATTGCTCCCTTTGAGCTGTCGCCGGTACCGCTGTGCGCGGCGGGATTCACGGTTACCGGGGGCGACGCCGAGCCGGGCAAGCACCCCTATCATGCCGCCGGGCTATACTATCTCCAGGACCCGTCGGCGATGGCCGTGGCGGAGCTGCTGGCGCCGCAACCGGGCGAGCGGATTCTTGACCTTGCAGCGGCACCAGGCGGGAAGGCGACGCACATCGCGGCCATGATGCAGGGTGATGGACTGCTGGTCGCAAATGAAGTGCACCCCAAACGGGCCTGGGAACTCGCAGAGAACCTGGAACGCTGGGGGGCCCGGAACGTCACCATCACTAACGAGACTCCGGGACGACTCGCCGATCACTTCGGTGACTTTTTCGACCGGGTGGTCGTCGATGCGCCATGTTCGGGCGAGGGGATGCTGCGGAAGAGCGCGGCTGCACGCACCGAATGGGGTCCCGAGCTTGTGCGGGGCTGCGCGCTGCGCCAATCGACTATCCTCGAACAGGCCAGCCGCCTGGTGCGACCCGGCGGCTGGCTGGCCTACGCCACCTGTACGTTCAACCCGGAGGAAAATGAGGGCGCCATCGCCCACTTCCTGCGGGACGAGCGCGAATTCGAGCTGGTCGAACCGGCCTGGCGCCCGGGATTCGCAAAGGGCCGTCCCGACTGGCTGCCGGGGGGCGACGCGCTTCCCGAGATCTCCCGCGCAGTGCGTTTGTGGCCGCACCTCGGACCGGGGGAAGGGCACTTTGTGGCGTTGTTGCGGCGCCAGCCCGCCGGCTCCGAGCGCCACGCCGAGCGCAGGAGCCGGCGCGCAGCGCAACTCCCGAAGACGGCTGAGCAAGCGTATCGAGCATTCTGTGCGAAGGACCTGCCTGATGTGTCATCAGGCCAGCGCCTGGCGCTGGAAGGCACATACCTCTACGCAATGCCACCGGAAACACCCGATCTCTCGGGCCTGCGCGTTATCCATCCCGGCTGGTGGCTGGGCGTGGTCAAGAAAGACCGGTTTGAGCCGGCTCACGCCCTGGCGATGGGCTTACAGGCCCAAGAATTGCATGAAGCGGTGAGTTTACCGCCTGCCGACCCCCGGCTACGGGCCTACTTGCGGGGCGAGAACTTCAGCAGCGTTGGCAGGGATGCCTGGGTCAATCTCGCCGTGGACGGCTACCCAATCGGGTGGGGCAAGCGGGTCCAGGGTGTCGTGAAGAGTCACTATCCGCGCGGGCTACGGCGATCCTGAACCAGGACGGGCGCCCGCGCCGGAGAGAAAGGATCTAGGCGGTCATGCAGCTGGCGCGCGCCCTGGGGCTCGGGCCCAAGGAGGTCGTGACCCTCGTGGGCGGGGGGGGCAAGACGACGCTCATGTTCCGCCTGGCAGCCGAGCTTGTAGCGGCCGGGCGCAATGTCGTGACGACGATGACGACGCGCATCTTCGTCGGCCAGATGGGCCTGGCTCCGGCCAGTCTCGTACTCGAGGGAGAAGAAGCCCTTTTCGCGCAGCTGCCACCGGCACTTCGCGAGTTCCGGCACGTCCTGGTAGCCGGCGATATCCTTCTGGAGCAGGATAAGGTCCAGGGGCTGGCACCGGACCTGGTAGACCGCATTCGAGGCCTGCCGGAAGTCGATATGGTCATCGTCGAGGCCGACGGATCACGAAGGCGGCCGCTCAAGGCACCAGCACCCCACGAGCCCGTAGTCCCCGCCAGCACTACCATCGCCGTGCCCTTGGTGGGGCTGGACGTGCTGGGGCAACCGTTGACCGCCGAATATGTCCACCGGCCGCAACTCGTCGCCGAACTGACCGGGGCGGCCATCGGCGACCCGGTAACGCCGGCGATGATCGCAACGGTTCTATCGCATCCCTGCGGAGGCGCTAAGAACGTTCCTCCGGGCGCCCGGTTGATCCCATTCCTCAACAAGGTTGAGGACGAGGCACAGAGAGCGGCCGCCCGTGAGACGGCCCGGCTGCTGCTCCAATTCCCCAGGGTCGATCGTGTGGTCCTCGGCGCGACGCAGGCCGATGACCCGGTTGCAGAAGTGTGGACCTCCGTCTCGGCCGTAGTGCTGGCGGCAGGGCAAGCGAAGCGCTTCGGAGCCTTGAAGCAGATATTGCCATGGGGTGGCTCGCCGCTGGTGGCGCACGTCGCAGACCAGGCGCTGGCCTGCCAGGACGTGAATAGGGTCGCGGTCACGGTCGGGGCGCGTGCGGATGAAGTGCGAGCTGCCCTCGGCGCCCGGGACGTCCAGGTTGTCCCCGTGGCCGACTGGGAACAAGGCCAGAGCAGCAGTGTACTGGACGGCCTGCTTGCAGTGGCATCGCCGGAGATAGGGCGAAGTTGCGGCGCGGTCCTCTTCCTGCTTGCCGATCAGCCCGGCGTGTCGCCCGCGCTGCTTTCTGCACTGATCGCACGCCATAGGGAAACGTTGGCGCCGGTCGTTGCGCCCCGGTATCGCGGCCTGCGCGGCAATCCGGTATTATTTGATCGAACTACCTTCGCCGAGTTCGCCGCTCTGCGCGGGGATATCGGCGCCCGGCCTATCATCCAGGCCCACGAAGACCAGATCGCCTGGGTAGACTGGCCCTCCTCCGAGATCACCCGGGATCTCGACACGCCGGCTGATTACGAAGCTGCGAACTCCTGACGCAACGCCCACAAAGCCGCCAACGCCGCCGCCAGGCCGAGCAACTGTATTGCGTGGAACCCGCCAGGCGCCATCATACTCTCCGCCCGGAACGGTTCCAGCAGCCAACGGCTCAAACCATAACCCAGAAGTGCTACCCACGCGGCCGTGCCCGGGCGGCGATGCATGCGGAGAACCCAGATTGTCGCCCCTGCCGCGAGGAGGGCCGCTAAGGCCTCATAGACCTGGACCGGATGTCGCGCGACCCCCCACAGGGAAATCGCCCATGGGAGGGTAGCCGGCGCGCCCGGCATTTGACCTGCCAGCAGCGCTCCCAGGTCGAGAATCGCCAGGCCGACCAGCAGACCTGGCGCGAATGCGTCCGTCACCGCCGCAACCGGCAACTTGTGGCGATAAACATACCAACCGGCGCCCCCCAGCGCTGCCACGACTGCGGGCCAGGCCAGGAATGCTGCGGCGTCTAGCCCGACGATGTCCAGGGGTTGGGCCCTGTACGCCGTCCAGAAGGCCGCCACATGAGCAAGCCGGCCCACAATCAGGCCAGCCACCAGGCCGTACAGACCCGCATTGTAGATATGATCACCGTCGAGGCCGGTTTGCCGCGCAGCCCAAGCCCCCACGGCCAACGCGACCCATCCCCCGAGCAACAGTGCCAATGGATAGGTCTGGAGATTCAGCGGCCCGATCTGTAGCGTTGTAAGCATGGGCAGCTCAGGGATAGATCGTGCGCAGCCACTGCGCCAGGGTTGCTTCGGTCAGGGGCCCGACCTGCACATGGCGGACGATCCCCTGGCGGTCGATGAAGAATGTTGTGGGCAGCGCGCGAACGGCGTACAACCGGCTTACCGTTGCAGCTTCGTCCAATGGGATCGAGAAGTCGAGGCCATTCTCCGAGATGAATTTCTGTACCACACCGGCAGGCTCGGCCTGATTGACACCCACGACGGCCACCTGGCCGGCATAGCGGCTGCCGGCAGCCTGCAATTCCGGCAGCTCGGCCCGGCAGGGCGGGCACCACGTGGCCCAGAAGTTCAGCACCACCGGAGTGCCGCGCAGCGACGCCAGGTCGAAGTCCTCCCCTGCGATCGTCGGGAGCTCGAAGCCGGGCGCTGGATGGCCAACTGCCGGGGCAGGCGGCAGGGCAGGCAACGCTGTTGCGCCTGCCGGAACCCTCCAGATCCATACCCAGGCAAGGCCGGCGACAAGCATCAGCGCGATGAGAAGGCTCCACTTCGTGCGCTTCATACGAACCCCTGCGCCAATACTTTGCGGACCAGCCCGGGGCCCTCATAAATCAGCCCGGTATAGAGCTGAACCAGCACCGCCCCCGCATCCAGCTTCTCACGCACATCCTCCGGTCCCGCGATGCCTCCACTGGCGACGATCGGCAGCTTGCCCGCAGTGCGTGCCGTCACCGCGCGGACGAGCTCCGTGTTGATCTTCTTGAGTGGAGCGCCGCTCAACCCGCCGGTCTCGCCGGCGTGCAGCGATCGCAAGTTCTCCCGTCGAAGCGTAGTGTTCGAGACGATGACGCCGTCCATGCCGGTGCTGAGGATAACGTCCAACGCATCATCCAGATCGTCAATTGCGAGATCAGGGGCCAGTTTGACCAGGAGCGGCAAGGGGCGCCCGAGCCTCTGCACCTGCAGGTGACGCTCGGTTGCCAACGGCGCGAGCAGCCCCTCCAGCGCCCGGCGGCTTTGCAGAGTACGCAGGCCGGGCGTGTTCGGCGAACTGACGTTGATCGCCAGGTAGTCCGCCAAAGCCGCGAAGACCCGCATCAAGCTCAGGTAGTCGCTAACTGCCTCTTCCAGTGCTGTAGCTTTGTTCTTGCCGATATTGACGCCCAGGATCAGCCCGTGGGGCCGTGGAGCATGCAGCCGCCCAGCCAGATAGGCACTGCCTCGGCTTGGAAACCCCATGCGATTGATCACCGCCCGGTCATCCACCAGCCGGAATATGCGCGGTTCCGGATTGCCGGGCTGAGGTTTGGGCGTCACCGTGCCCACTTCGATATGACCGAAACCCAATTCGGCCAGCCCGCGCCAGGCCAACCCGTCTTTGTCGTAGCCAGCGGCAAGCCCTACCGGGTTAGGGAAACTCAACCCGAATGCTTGGACCGCCGGGCCTTCTCTGGCCGGCCCGAAGAGCCCGCGTACCAGCATCCCGGCCGGCGGAAGAGCGCCCGCAAACCGCAGCAGAGCCACAGTGGCTCTGTGGGCCTGTTCGGGGGCCAGGCGGAAGATTGCCGGCCGGAGACGTTGATACACTTCACCTCCCACTCGACGTCCCTGGGTCCTGCTCTACCCACGGATGCAATCCAGGAGCTTCGCCGGATCAGGCCGCCAGAAAAGCGCGGACGGCGGCGATTTGGCCGGCTGGGACGCGACTGGTGAGCTCCCAGTAGTCCAACAGCTGATTCAAGGTAAGGATCGAATGCAGGCGGTAGCCCGCCTCGCCGAGCGCCGCGCGAGCCCCGGATTCGCGATCGATCAATACGACGATGTCCTTCACTTCCAGACCGGCCGCAGCCAACTTCTCGATGGCCTCGAACTTGCTGCCGCCCGTTGTCGCCAGGTCATCGATGACGACCACCCGCTCGCCGGGTTCGAATGCCCCTTCGATCTCGACCCGAGTGCCGTAGGTTTTGCTCTCCTTGCGCGGGTACACCATCGGCCAGCCGCCTTGCAGACTGATCGCCGTGGCGATAGGGAGCGCCGCATACGGCAGTGCGGCCAACCGGTCGAACTCGAGACTTCGGAGAACCGTGAGATAGGCGCGCGCTACATCGGCCAGCAAGTCCGGGTGGGAAACCAGCCGGCGCAGGTCCAGGTAAATCGGAGAGGTTAGCCCCGACTTGAGGGTGAACTGGCCGAAACGAACACACCCTGCATCGAGCAGACCGTCCGCCAGGGTGATCGGCCCGGATGGGCTGCGGAGGTCGTCCGCGGAGGGAAGCGCGGATAGCGATCGTTGTTCGCGCCGCACGGTCTCCAGCAGCTCGATCGTGGCACCTCGAGGATCCGCCGCGCGCGCGATTGCCCGGCTGACCGGGATCAGCAGCCCCAAGCCGTCTGCGCGCAGGCCGGCGCGCAGCGCGGCGGTCAGATCGCCGCCCTGCGCGCCCACGCCGGGCGCCAGGATCCATAGAGTAGGCGCCGCTTGCCGTACGCGCGCAAGCGCCTCGGGGTGGGTCGCGCCCGCCACGAGCCCCAGATTATCTCGCGTGTTCCACTGGGAGGCAAGCTCAGCCACCCGTTCGTACAGGAGGTGCCGGGAGTGACGACCGGCCAGCGGAAGGTCCTGGAGGTCGCGCGAGCCCGGATTGGAGGTCTTACACAGCAGGAAGGCGCCCCGCCGCTCGTCCTTGAGAAAGGGCTCCAGGCTATCGTACCCCAGGTAGGGGTTCAGGGTGATCGCATCAGCGCCCAACCTCTCGAAGGCCGATCGAGCATAAGCCTCGGCCGTCGAGGCGATATCGCCCCGCTTGGCATCCAGGATGACCGGGACGCCGGCAGGGACAGCCGCGATGACGTCCTTTAGAGCAGCCCATCCTGCCGGCCCCAATGACTCAAAGAATGCAGCGTTGGGTTTGTAGGCAGCGGCAAGGCCCGTGGTGAGCTCGATCAAGCGGATGCAGAACTCGCGGGCCGCCTCGGCGGTGGGCGCCGGCAGATCTGCGGGGTGCGGGTCAAGGCCGATGCACAGCAATGACCCGGTCCGGCGGGCGCTTTCATCCAGGGTTGCGCAGAAGCTGGTCACCTGCCCTCCCCGGCGCCCTACGCCTTACCAAGAACCATAGCAAGCAGCGCCATGCGGATGTAGAGGCCATACTCCATCTGGCGGAAGTAGGCCGCGCGCGGATCATCGTCGACTTCCATGCTGATTTCGCCGACCCTCGGCAAGGGGTGCATCACGATCATGTCGTCTTTGGCGCGTTTCAACGTCTCGGGTGTGATCACAAATGCCCCTTTGACCTGGTCGTATTCCTCGGGAACGGCGAAGCGCTCCTTCTGAACGCGGGTCACGTAGAGGACGTCGGTGCCGGGCAGGACGCTCTCCAGCTCGTTCAGCTCGGACTGTTGGATGTTCTTCTCGTTGATCTCGGCGATGATCTCGCCCGGCATGCGCAGAATCTCCGGCGACACGTAGTTCAGGCGGGCGTTATAGAGCGTGAGCAAGCGCGCCAGCGAGTGGACTGTGCGGCCGTACTTCAAGTCACCCAACATGGTCACCGTGAGATTGTCCAGCCGGCCAAGCTCTTCCTGGATCGTGAACAGGTCAAGCAGAGCCTGCGTGGGGTGCTCTCCGACGCCGTCGCCTGCGTTGATGACCGGCTTCCTGGCATACTTGGCCGCGAGCGCCGCGGCGCCGATCTCGGGATGGCGCAAGACGATGACGTCCGCGTAGGCTTCCAGAGTCCGCACCGTGTCGGGCAGAGACTCGCCCTTGGACACCGAGGAGTACTTTACTTCGTTGATCGGGATGACGCTGCCGCCCAGGCGCTCCATCGCCGAAGTAAAGGATGACGATGTGCGGGTCGACGGCTCGTAGAACAAATTGGCCAGGATTTTGCCTTTGAGCAAGTCGAAGCTGCCCACCCGGCGGACCATTTCCTCCATCTCATGCGCCACCGCGAAGAGGTCTTCCAGGCTGCTGCGGTCGAACTGCTTGACGGACAGGATATCCTTGCCGTAGAAGGGAGCATCCTTTCGATCTCCGAACGGGAGATAGGGACTGTGTTGCCGGGTCGGGGGAAGGTGGACTGCCATCAGATCTTTCTCCTTCAGTGTCTCGGTTGATTGTGTTTTGGCTCTTTGTCGGGCCGAGCTATCCTGAATGCGTGCGAACGTCCTGTCCGAAGCCGGGCTCGGCGAGAACCTTGCCATCGTCGTAGACTTCTCGACCTCGCAGCACTGTGCGCACCAGCCGCCCTCGAACTTGCCAGCCCTCAAAAGGCGTCCAGGCGCTGCGCGAGAGGGTCCGGGAGGCTGAAACCACCCAGGCATTATCCGCAGTGGGAGGATCTACTTCCAGCCAGGTATCCTGCTGCTCAGGCAGATCAAAGATGCGGCGCGGATTTGTCACCATGCGCGCGACCAAATCTTCGACAGATAGACGCCCTTCGCCTACTGCGGTCAGCAGCAGCGGTAACGCGGTCTCCAGACCTGGAAATCCGGGAGGCGGGTTCGGACCATCCTTCTCGGCGAGCGTATGCGGGGCATGGTCGGTGGCAAAGCAGTCGATCACATCCAGATTGTCCCACAAGGCCTGGCGATCGGCCGGGCTGGCCAGGCGCGGACGAACCTCGCAGCGGCCTGGGCCCAGCGCCGGGATGTCCGCGTCGCTGAGAAACAGGTGATGCGGGGTCACTTCGCAGGTCACCTTCAGCCCTCGTTCCTTAGCCGCCTTGATAAGGAGGATCTCCTCGCGCCGCGAGACGTGGGCCAGGTGCACCGGCCTATCGTACAGCGCTGCGATCAAGATGACGGCGGCCAACGTGCGACCTTCCGCGTGCGCTACGACAGGTGACGTGTGCGGCCAGCGCGACAGATGCGACATCCACAGTGCCATGTCATCGAGGCGCAGCGGGCCATAAGTCTGATCCAGGTACATCTTCAGACCGGCGACCCGGGATGCCAGGGCGAGTGCATCCTGCGCATTGTCCTGACCGGCCCCCAGGAATTGAGCGTAGTCGCAGCGGGCCTTTGTACGGGCCGCTTGCAGGGTGAGTTCCAGGGTTCGGGCATCGGCAACCGGCGGTTGCGTGTTGGGCATCGCCAGCACCAACGTGAACCCTCCCGCCAGGGCGGCGGCAGTGCCGCTATCCCAGTCCTCTTTGTGTGTAGCGCCGGGCTCACGCATGTGTACGTGCGGATCAATCAGGCCTGGGATTCGCATCTGCACACTTCCTCACACGGATGAGTATGATGCACGCCTCGCAGACGGTTGGCGCAAGGCAAAAAAAAGAGCCCTTCCGGCTCTCCTTTGTGACTTCTCCCTGGAAAGAAAAAAGCGCCCTCGGGAGCGGAAGCTCCAGGGCGCGAAGCTCGAGGTAACAGTATGACTCCAATCATGTCTTGAACGATTCTACTCACAAACATCCGGGTGTCAAATTCTGGCGTGCAACTCACAGAAGATCCACCGGGTCGATATCGAGCCGCCACCCCGGAGGAAGCGGCACTTGGCGCAGCAATAGCGCGGGATCAGGACTGCGGACCACAACCTGCCAGCGATACTCACCCCTTTGCTGGCTGAAGAAACATGGCACGGGGCCGATCAGGTCGGTATCGTCCAGGGCCAAGCGAACGATTGCGTTCTGAAGCTCGCCCGCCGCGCGTGTGGCCTCGGACTCGGCCTGGGGGCGCTTGGTGTGATAGTAAACGAGTTTGGCCAGCCGGCGGACCGGCGGGTAGCGCTGCTCCCGGCGAAAGGTCATCTCCTGGCGGTAGAAGCCCTCGTAGTCATGATTGCTGGCGGCAATGATCGCGTAATGGTCAGGATGGTAGGTCTGGATGATCACTTTTCCGCCCAATGCGCTGCGCCCCGCCCGCCCCGCAACCTGCGTCAACAGTTGGAAGGTGCGCTCGCTGGCGCGAAAATCGGGGAGGAACAGGCCGACGTCTGCGGCAATCACGCCCACAAGGGTTACCAGCGGCAGGTCCAGGCCTTTCGCAATCATCTGAGTGCCAAGCAGAATATCCGCCTCATGGGCGACAAAGCGGGTCAGGATCGCGTCGTGGGAGCCCTTGGCCCCCGTGACATCGCGATCCCAGCGCAGGGTGCGCGCGCCGGCGAACTCCAGGCTCACGGCATCTTCAAGGGTTTGGGTGCCGCTGCCAAAATAGCGGATGCGTTTGCCGCCGCATTCCGCGCACGTGGTCGGGACCGGGTAACGGCGGTTGCAGTGATGGCATAGCAATGACTCACCGCTACGGTGATAGGTCAGCGGCACGGCGCAGCGAGGGCAGGCTTCCACATGCCCGCAGTCCCGGCACATGACAAAGGTCGCCGTGCCACGGCGGTTCAGGTAGAGAATGGCCTGCTGACCGGCAGCGAGCACCTGTGCCAGCGCGGACGACAGCACGCGGCTGAACATGCTGCGGTTCCCGGCGCGCAGCTCCTGCCGCATGTCCACCACTCGCACGGCGGGCAGATCTACGTTCACCGGCGCCCACAGCGGCGCCTGCGCGGCGGGACCACCGGCTCTTGTGACGCCGCTGTGGCCCAGGACACGCTTCGGCAGCGCCAGCAACTCGTAGTCCCCGCGCCGGGCGGCGTAGTAAGATTCGAGGGCGGGTGTGGCGCTTCCGAATAGAACCGGCACATCGCAAATCTCGCCCAGAGCAATAGCCACAGTGCGGGCGTGATACCTCGGCGTGCGCTCCTGCTTATAAGCCGCCTCATGCTCTTCGTCCAGGATAATCAGGCCAAGACGGGGAAAAGGCAGGAACAAGGCCGAGCGAGAACCTACCACGACCTGGGCGGCCGGGTGGTCGGTACGTACCCGCCGCCATATGTCGAACCGTTCCCCTTCCCCAAGCTCGCTGTGCCAGACAGCGACTTTCGCCGGGAATCGAGCGGCGAAGCGGCGAATTGTCTGCGGAGTAAGAGCGATTTCGGGCACCAGCGCGACAGCTTGCTTGCCCTGCTTGAGCACTTCCGCAATCGCCCGCAGGTAGATCTCGGTTTTCCCGGAACCGGTGACACCATACAAGAGAAACACATTCCGGCCGGCGGCTTCACCGAGGTGTGTGTCGATCGAGGTCCAGACACGCTCCTGATCGGCTGTCAATACCGGCTGCTCATCCAGGGTGAACTCATGGCCGGCCAGTGGGTCACGCCAGATCATCTCCTCGGCGACGGTCACCAGCCCTGCTGCTTCCAGATCCTGCAAGGTCCGCAGGGACGCACTGGTCTCGGCATAGATCCAGCCGATCCAGGCCGCCTGTTCCTCGGACGAGCGGTTCTGCAGTGCCTCCACAACCGAACGATGGGCATCGGCGCCGCGCAGCGCGATCAGGACATCTGGCACTTCGTCAAGCGGCAAAACGAGCTTAACCATAGACGCTTCGCCGGATCGCCGTCCCCGCTCTAACTGGACCCAGCTGCGCCGCTCCAGCCCTTTGACAGTTCCTTGCCCGCATCCGACTGCCACACACAAATCTTCCAGGGGATACGATAGTTGCGGCTCTGCAGGGGCCACCTCGCCCGTGTCACGCTCCTGTTGCTCTCGCATGCGGCCGGCCAGCCACGCCAGGGCGTCCGCCTGCTTGGAGGCGTGACCAAGCGTTGGCAGAACCCGGGCGACAGTCTCTGGGTCCGCCAACAAGCGGACCCGCCGGTCGGTCTTCGGGCGCGGGGGAGGGGTTGAAAAGGCTGTTTCTCGTGTCACCAACCCGGCAGCGATCAATGGGTCCAGATCGGCTTTCTGCGTCACACCCTCCAGGCCGTGCCTAACCTCTTCCCAGGTCCCGCCGATTTCGGCGATGTGTGCCAGGAGCGCGGCCCGAGCCGGGCTGAGCGTCGCGGGAGCCGGAGCGGAAGTCCGGACAAAAACCGTACGCCCGCGCCTGCCGAGCCCGGCGGGCAGCATGAGGCGAAGCGCTTCGATCAGCGGAGCCAGGTAATAGTCGCTGACCCAATGGGCCAACGCGAGCTGCTGAGGAGTAAGGAGCGGCTGGGCCCAGACCAGGGTGAGAATCTCGCGTGTATCGAAGAGGGGGGCGACGTCGTTGAGCGCCAGGACTACCGCCTGGATGCGCTGGCCGCGGAACGGCACCCAGACGAGGTGTCCGGGCCGTATCTGGCTTGCCAGCCGGTCGGGTACGGCGTAGGTGAAAGTGGCGGTATTCCCGCCGGATGGATCCGGCCCGCCGGCCCGCCAACCTAGTGGTGTGTTGACGCAAACGTCAGCGTAGCGCATAATTCAGGAGTAAACAGCAGCCGCAAGATAGCCGACCGTGTAAGTGCCGGGCCGCTTGTCTCCCGTGACATCACCTGAAGCGGCATAGGCCAGCGCGTGCGCGCCGCTCGCGCCCAACTTCTGGGCCGTTTTGAGGGCAGCGACCAGCCCGGTAGCGCCACAGGCCTGCACTTGTTCCGCCTGGAGAGCGGCGCTCAGCCCGTCCACGTCAAACGCTGCCACTAACTCGACCAACCGACGGTCCGTGCGCACGACATCGGCGTATTGATCCATATGGCTGAGATCAGTACTGGCTACGAACAGGGTGCCCTCACCGGACAGCTCGGCCAGGGCGGCAGCGAGAGCTTCCACCCGGGCCGCCGCCCCCGGCTCAGCGATGTGCTCGCCGAACATGATGGGAACAAGGCCGAAATCTCCGACAGCGACCTGGAGGAAGGGCAGCTGGATCTCAAGCGAGTGCTCCTGATCGCCACGAACCGGGGTTAGCGCAACCTGCCGGCCGAGCGCGTCGATAAAGGCGCGATCCAACGGCACGTCGCCCAGCGGGGTGTGATAGGCATCCTCTGCCGGCACCATGAACGCTCCCAACCTGCTGCCCCAGATCGGCCGGTGCAGCGGCCCCATCACCACAACGCGGCGATAGGCGCCGGGGGATCCTCGAACCTGGGCATAAGCGTGGGCAGCGGTGGGGCCGGAATAGGCGTACCCGGCATGTGGAGATATGAGAGCAAGCACCTGTCCGGGCAGCTCAGCCGGGCGGATCGGGTCCATGTAGCCTTCAATGGCCTTGCGCAGCGCCGGCTCACTCCCCGGATACCAGGCTCCCGCGATCGCCGGCGGGCGGACTACCGAAGCCCGCGAGGTGGTAGGAGACATATGGCACCTCCCGTATTAGGGCCTCTCCGGGTTGACGCAGCGCCGCCGCGAGACCGGCCCAACGCTGGTCGCCCAACCGGACTCCGCCTATCAGTAGCACCACGGACACAAGCACGGCGCCTACCTGGAGCCAAACAGGTGTAGAGTTGACCAGGTGCGGCACAGGCGTGTTCCCATCCCACTGCCAGGTCACTTCGTATTTGGGCGTCAAGGCCAGCGCGAGCGCCACGCCTGCGAAGAGACCGCCCAGGTGGGCCAGATTGTTGATGCCGGTGCCGGCGAAGCCAAAAGCCAGGTTGATGCCTATCAGGATCGCCAGGTTGGTCAAGCGCTGCCGCCCCGGCGAGCCTAAGAGCTTCCGGTTGCGCAGAAAAAAGGCAACCTCAGCGCCGATCAGCCCGAAGACAGCGCCTGAGGCGCCGGCCGATAGTATGTTGTCACCCCAGAGATAAAAAGCCACGTTGCCGAACAAGCCAGCAAACAGATAGATGATCACAAATCGTGCGGTCCCGAAAAAGGCCTCCACATCTCGGCCCAAGATGTAAAGCGCCCAGCCATTGAAGGCGAGATGCATAATTCCAATATGCAAGAACATGGGCGTCACCAGCCGCCAATACTCCCCATTTGCCCACACCTGGCGGTTGACTTGTGCGCCCAGAAAGAACAGGACCTGGCTGCTCAACATCCTCCCGCGTGGATTAGTGCTGCTGTTCATTATCGCCAGGTCAAGGCTGCCCGAGGCCTGCCAGATGAGCAGCGTCTCGAGCACAAAGACCAACCCGATCATGGCGAGAAACACGTATGTCGCACGCGGTTTGTGAAGGGGCAGCCTGATGCCCTGACTTGCCGGCCTTGCAGAAGTGGAGTCGAAGGTCACAACGACACCGGCTGCCAGTCCATCCGGCACTTTTCTGCCTGTATGATGGCGATCACCTGGCCCATCGTCTCACACAGGGCATTCTCGCGATTCACGATGCGATAGTTGAACTCGCTCGCCCGGAGCAGCTCGGCTCGTGCCGTTTCGATGCGTTTCTGAAGCTGCGCTTCACTATCCGTGGAACGCTGGCGAAGCCGGCGGATGAGCGCTTCCTCGGATTCCGCAGTCAGGAAGATCGTCACCGCTTTGGGGGCAACTTCGCGCAACCTGGCAGCTCCCTGAACGTCGACGCGAATTATCGCGTCCAGGCCGCTCTCCAAAGCAACCTGCACGCTGGCCTTCGGTATCCCCTTGTACTGGCCATACACGGTGGCGTGCTCCAGAAGCTCGCCGCGTGCGATCATTTCCTGGAAGACAGCCTCGGAAACGAAGTTGTAGTCCACCCCGTCCGTTTCATTGGGACGCCGAAGACGCGTGGTCGTCGTGACAACGAAGTGACACGGGTAACCCTGCTCTTTCATGCACGCGATCGTGACGTCCTTGCCTACCCCTGAGGGGCCCGAGAGTACGACCAGCAACGGGCGACGCTGTTCCAGGTGACCGTACCAGGCCTGCGCTGCGGAAGCGATATTGGCTTCAGTAGACATATTCGACTGGCTCATTCAACTCCCCGGTCTGCTTTTAGTACCACGTTTGTCTGCGGACAGATTACTCGCTATAATACAGCTCGCTATAATATCGGCAGTGGTTCAATTCCCGTTCTGAGGTCCGCAATGCCAATCTATGAGTACCACTGCGCCGACTGCGGGCGGAAGGTCAGCCTGCTCTGGCGCACATATGCTGACGCCGAGAGCCGCGAAGCGGTCTGCCCTCGCTGCAACGGCCAAAACCTGAGCCGGTTGATCTCACGGGTGGCTTTCGCCCGCTCCGAAGACAGCCGGCTGGACGATCTGGCAGACCCAAGCTCTCTGGGCGGGCTCGACGAAAGCGATCCCAAGTCGCTGGCCCGCTTCATGCGCAAAATGGCGAGCGAGAGCGGCGAGGAATTGGGTCCCGAGTTCGATGAGGTCGTCGGGCGCCTCGAAGCCGGTGAAGACCCGGAAGCCATCGAGGAATCGATGCCGGACCTTGGCGGCGCTGGCGGCCAGGACGACTTCGGAGTCATGTAGACGCCACACCGTGCCATCGACAACTCAAGCAACTACCGCTGCCCCCTGGTAGACGTCGCGCCCGCAGTTACTCGAATGGACGGGCTAGACCTGGACGAACTGCTCCACATTCATCACAAAGGCTACCGCGCCGCCAACACTGACCTCGATGGGCTCCGACATCTCCAATCCAGGTCCCTCCAATGTGGGGAGCGGTGAAACCCATTGCGTGCGCCGCCGGCAGGTTTGGCGCAACACCTCAATTGCTTGGGCAACCTTAGTGTCATCTGTCCCCAGGAAAATGGTCGTGTTGCCCTCGCGCAAGAAGCCGCCGGTGGTACTGATAACGGTGGCTCGAAAACCTGCTTTGGTGAGACGGTCCAGGACATCGCGAGAGTCGTCGCTGCTGACGATCGCCATTATGAGTTTCATCATGTGACCCTTTCTCTCTCTGGCGGGAGAGCCACAGGTGAATCGGCCCTACGTCTTGCCCAGACAATCCAAGACCCGTTGACGAATCTCCGTCTGAATCCCCTCGACCGGCTGAGTGGCATCTAGTACCAACCACCGGGCCGGTTCTGCAGCCGCCAGACTCAGGAACCCCCTGCGCACCCGCTCATGAAACTCGATTTGTTCACGCTCCATCCGGTTCCACTCGCCCCGATCCCCTCCCTGCTTGCGTTCCAAGCCTACAACCACCGGCAAGTCCAGACAGAGTGTCAGATCGGGCACCAGGCCGCCGGTGGCAAAAGCGGTGATCGTCCGCAAAATATCGAGATCCAGCCGGCGGCCATAGCCTTGATAGGCGAAGGTTGAATCCGCAAAACGATCGCACAATACCACTCCCCCGGCGTCGAGATGCGGAGCGAGCACCTGTGCGACGAGCTGGGCCCGTGCGGCAGAGAATAGAAGTATCTCTGTTTCGGGCCGCATCTCCGTGTGGGCCGGGTTGAGCAGGACTCCTCGCACGGCATCGCCAATGCGCGTGCCGCCCGGCTCGCGCGTCGTCAAAACCCTCCATCCCAGTTCGCTGAGCCACGACGCCAGCAAGCGAACCTGGGTCGTCTTGCCGCTGCCTTCCGGCCCCTCAAAAGAGACAAAAAGGCCCAATCATCCGCTCCGTCCCGGATTGACCGGTCAACCCTGGTAGATGCGCACTCGCCGTCGCGGCTCATTGCCATAACTGTGCGATACCAGGTTGGCCGAACGAGCCATCTCATGTTGCAGGCGGCGCACATCCGCTGTCGCCGGCCGCAGTTCCTCTGAACTCGATCCCGCCAACACCCGGCGGATGGCCTCTTGCGCCTCGGAGACAGCCCGCTCGACAGGATCCTCCATTTCGACCGGAATGTCGAAGATGTCCCCAACGCAAGCTTCCATCTGGTTGATGGTGTTGGCGCGCAATACGTATACAGGTATGCGTTGGCGCTCGGCGTTTGCGATCGGCTCGGGGTGCTTGCGGAAGTAGTTCTTTATGGTGACGACAGCGTTGGCTTCATCAAGCGAGCTTACGACTGCAACCGGAACACCCAGGTTCTGCGCCGCCTGCACGAGCCGTCCCCGTCCGACACCGTATGGGTAGATCCGGACAGTCGCCGCTGTTCTGCCCGGCTGCCGCGACACCTCTGGCTTAGCATCTGCCTGGTTCGACGGATGCTGGCCGTTGTAGTGCTTGTCAAAAGGCAGGCGGCCTGGCATGCTCATGGCCGAAGACCGGTCCGGGGGCGGTGCCGCCGCAGCTTCAATACGAACCTGCCCGCTCTCATCCCGGTAGCGAATCTCCGGGGTCAATGGCCGTCCTCGCAGCATCGAATCCACCGCCACAGCGACGCTTTGGTGGACCGCCACGCGCTGCCGGTCCTGGATCTCGATCAATACATCAAAGGTTGGCGGCGCGCGTCGTTCAAGGACCGACTTCTGAGTGCCGCGCCGGCGTGCTTCCTCATCGCTAAGAGTGACACTTTCGATGCCGCCGACCAAATCCGACAGAGTGGGATTCATCAGCAAGTTGTCGAGGGTTATGCCGTGCGCCGTCCCAACCAGTTGCACGCCGCGCTCAGCGATCGTGCGGGCGGCGGCGGCCTCTTGCTGACGGCCGATCTCGTCGATGACGATAATCTCCGGCATGTGGTTCTCGACCGCCTCAATCATCACCTCATGCTGGAGCTCGGGTGCGGCCACTTGCATGCGGCGCGCCTTGCCGATCGCCGGATGAGGGATGTCGCCATCGCCGCCGATCTCGTTCGACGTATCCACTACGACTACGCGCTGGTTATCGCTCAGGATGCGTGCCGCCTCGCGCAGGAGCGTGGTCTTGCCCACCCCAGGCCGGCCCAGCAGGAGGACACTTCGTCCTGATTTGACGATGTCCTCAACGATATCGATCACGCCATACACGGCCCGGCCAACGCGACACGTCAGTCCGACGATCCTGCCCTGGCGATTGCGAATGCAAGAGACGCGATGAAGGGTGCGCTCTATGCCCGCCCGGTTATCACCGGTGAATTGGCCGATCCGCGTGATGACGTAGTTCAGGTCATCCAGCATGATCTCCTGCGGGCTCAAGATAAGCTCATGATCCACAAAACGCGCTGCAGGCACGCGGCCAAGATCCAGAATGATCTCCAGCAGGTCGTCGGCCTGGTTGGCGGCCCGCAGCGCCTGCTCAATCGGCGGAGGCAGAACCAGCAGCAGCGCCTCCAGGTCATCGGTTATTCTCTGTTGTGTCACGTGTCTAGGTCATTCCTTGCTTGCGTGGCCTCAAACAATGTGCGTTCGAACCCAAGCAAAGCCTCTTTAGCTACTCGTGCGCCCGGCTGTGAATGGGAATCTCCTGCCTGGCTTCCAACGCCGCTATTGCAGGGACTGATGGTTCCCGTACGGTCATCGTTGTATGTTTCACAAATCGGGCGCGGTTCATGTAGGGCGCAAATCCAAAGCCGGTCAATGCTCCACCCAGGCCAATTTCGTAATCACGCACGGTTGCGTAGACTGGAAGGGATTTTGTCTGTCCACGCCGGTAGGCCAAGGCGATCAGCCGCAGGCCCTGCTCGATCAGAGATCTGAGCTCCCGAGCTGTCAACACGTTGGTGCCCCAAAACCGCAGCCAGTGCCCTGCACGGCCCAGATGTACCTGCACGCCGCCTCGTACTTCCCCGGCCGGTTCCCAGACAATCCCCTGCCAACGGTCAGGCTCCCACCATGACAATAGCGGCGAACCCACCTCGCCTGTAATAGCACCCTCGGCTTGTTGCACCAGGCGCGGTGTGCTGCGCGTATACAGCCTCTGCAAGGCCCAACTGTCGTGGGGGAGTTGAGGGCGGAAGCCGGCCGGCTCAGCCGTACTCGACGGTATCGGTGCCAGCCGGTAGATTGTCTCCCGCGTGTAGAAGCTGAAGCCCGCATCCTTGAGACACACCTGCTCCCACCCCTCGTCCGGGATGCTGGCGAAGATGCGCTGCAACCCGTGTCCGGAAGCTGCAACGGAACAATGAGCCAGGAGCCGGCGCCAGATAGCTTCACCGCTTGGACCTTCGTCTCTGTCGATCGCGATGGCCGGCGCCAGGTAGAGCAGATCCGCCTCAGGCCGGGATACGCGCTTGATCAGCTGGGCGAAGCCCGCCATCCGGATGCCCCGGCTCCTTTCGTTCAGCACATAGGTCGCCACCCCCGCTCCGGCCCAGGGCCAGGGAGCTGTCAGCGCAAGCCACAAAGGGTTACTGGGATGTGTCAGGATATGCTCGATCGCCAGCGAGGCACGGCTACGTTGAAGGCCACTAACCAGCAGGACGTCATTCAAGCCGAACGGGCGGATCACTGACAACCATCTCCCTGCCTGTTTGTGCCGTGAACGGCTTCGGCCAACCGAATGGATCAGCGGTCCGGAGCAGGCTCCCATCCCAGACGACCAAGGCTGTTTGCATTCTACACGCAAAGCAGGTCGATGGCAAGTAATTCGCGCCTTTCCCGCTCCTCTTGGGGAATGGTGCACCCCAAAACCAAGCCCCCGGCATAGAGCCGAGGGCTGCGGTGTCTAGCAGTATGAACCCACGCAGTACTAAACTATCGCAATGTGAAACCTGCAGATTCTGAATGCCCAGTTAGGCACATTCGACCTTGCGCTCAGTTTAGATGCGGGTCACTTTGACGGCCTGCGGCCCCTTGGGGCTGTCCTCGATGATGAAGCTCACCCGATCACCAGCCTCAAGGTTCCGGAATCCCTCGCCCTCGATGTTGGAGTAGTGAACGAAGACGTCCTTCTCTCCTTCACCCTCAGGCGAGATGAAGCCATAGCCTTTGCTGCGGCTGAACCACTTAACTACGCCCGTGCTCTCCATGTTCGAAGTGCCTCCTTGGAGTAGAACTGTATCTCCGCCGGCGCTGCCACAGTTGTACCTCCAGGGGAACGAAAAGAGCCACCGGGCCGGACGTTCAGCACTGGTGGCTGCTCTTTGTCGTGCTCCCTAAAAGATCTGCTGCAACACCCTCGATTGATGCGCAATGCTACCACACGCCCTACACCGTGTCAAGTGTTTTCGCGGGTGTTGTTCGAGGGTGTTTTCGCGGGTGCCGGCATGAGCTTAGTTCGGCAAGAGGGTGCCACTGGGGCCGAACTGGACTTGACCGGGCCACTCTTTGGTGCGCGCCATCCAGGTGAGTAGGGCATTCTCACGCAATAGAAGAGTAGTCTCTGAGATAAGAATTCCTTCGAGCGACGCACTTCCCAGCAAGTTTTGCTTCTCTTTGTTGTCGATCTGCATGGCGACCGCGGCGAGATAGCCGACCTGCTGCGGCCCGTCAGGGATTTCCTCGATCTGAATCTGCAGCCCGGCAGCCTTGGCGATCAACTCGATGTAACGGGCAACCTCGGCGCGTACCCGGGCGCTCAACTCGGCCACCGACTCGGCGGTGTTTGCCAGAGCCATCGGAAAGCTCTCAACTTCACCGCGCAAGTACGGCTGATCATGAAACAGCCGGCGGATGCGGAAGCGCTCTGTGCCCACGCTCACGATGTTCATCGTGCCGTCGGGTAAGTGACTACTCTCCACAATGCGGGCGACCGTGCCGACGGCGTGCGGCTCGGCGCCTTCGCCCACCTCGTGTCCGTGCCGGATCAGCACGACGCCAAAGGGCTTATCCTCGGCAAGGCAGCGGCGCACCATAAGCCGGTAGCGCTCCTCGAAGATGTGCAAAGGCAGTAACTGGCCGGGGAACAACACGGTGTCCAACGGAAACAAGGGCATCTCGACGACTTCAAGTGCCTCGTCCATCACTCACCTCCGCAACTTTAATACTGTCATACGCCTTTCCTACCCGCGGCTCGCGCCGAACTCAGACCCACTACATTGTACACCTTTTGGGGTGATATCACTAGTCTGGAGAAAGCCACTGGGGAACGGCATCTGGCTAGATGCGTTCCCCAGCGTGTTCGCGAAGGGTCGGTTGGCGGGCGTTACTCGACGGAGCCTGCAGCTGCCTGCAGGCCTCGCAGATCCCGCAGCTCAATCTTGCGATAACCTAGTTCGACCAGCCCGTCGTCTTTGAAACCGCGCAGAATGGCACTGATTGTCTCGCGATAGGTGCCCAACATGTCGGCAAGAGATTGGTGACTAGTGCCGCGAATTGCACGCCCACCGTTTGCCAGTTCCAACAGGAGCCCTGCCAACCTCTCCGGAAGTCGCTTGTAGGCGACATCCTCCATCCGGTTCTCGACCTGTGCGAGGCGTTGGCCGACCGTCTGCAGTAGCCCCCAACTCAGAATCGGATAGCGCAACGCCAGCATCTGAGCTTGAGGCGCAGGAACCATCCACAGAATGCAGTCAGTAAGCGCAACGGCTTTGACCGTAGGGTCGACCGCCCCCAACAGGGCACCTTCCCCGAACATCGACCCGGGACCCAAGGTGGCGATTGCCAGCCGGCGATTGTTTGGCCCTTCGCGAATAAGCTGAACCCGCCCCTTCATCAGAGTGTACAGGTTATGACCCAACGCCGCAGGCTCAGCAACTATCTGTGATGCGCGGAAAGAATGAGCGACGATGGCGTGCTTGAATTCCATGTCGTCTTCGCGCAGCTCAATCAGGATCTCCGGGACCGACCGTTGTCTACCTCGAGATAACATACCCTTCCTCCTTTGCCACCCCAACACCCTTGACTAATTCATTCACGCGTTCTTGAATTAGTTTGATTTGCATCACACTTATACCACAAACGCGGCGAACTGTCAATAGTTTGTCGAGGAGTTAACCAGACATTAATGTGGGCTGGGGCCGAAAGGGGTTGGAAGACTGACAAACGGCGCGACTTAGCGCCGATTGAGGGCTGCGAGGAGGTCCCTCGTGCTGGCGCCCAGGAATAGGTGCTCGAAGCGCTGGCGGAGTTGCGGATCCGATGTGAATGCCTGGCCGCCAAAAGCAAGCCTGGGGCGCGGCTCAGGCATTTGTTCAAAGGCAGCTGAGACCGCCTCGAGGCCGGGCACGCCTGCAGGTGTGGCTGCGGAAATGCAGACCAAATCAGGGCGGAGACGCGCGCTTTCCCGCACCAACTGCTCGGCGGGCACATTCTGGCCTAGGTATATTACGCGCCAGCCGCGCGTGAGGAGAGCCAGCGATACCATCAAGATGCCTACGTCGTGCCAATCGCCAGGCGCGGAGCCCGCGATCGCCAGCGGCCCAGATGCCGGCAGCTCACCATACAACTGCAACAACGTTGTGAGCCGGCCGCGTACAAAGGCTGTGCTGAAATGCTCTTGAAGGATCGAGGCCGTTCCCAAGTGCCAACGCTCACCGATCTCTTGCAGCACAGGTGTGAGAATCTCCTCAGCTACCACCTCGATGGAATAGAGCGCAAACGCTTCGCCCAGCAATGCCCCTGCCTCAGATTCGCGAAGCCCCATCAATGCCGCCATCAAGTCGGCGACGATCACGGCGGGGCTGCGAGCGGTGCCAGCGACCGATCCTCTCGAAGACTCAATGCGCACCCGGGCCGGCATGGACAACTCTGGTTCCTCGCCTGCCTGATGGTGGATCGCCAGGAGGACAACCGCCCGGCTAATTGCGACGCCGGCCTCTACCTGGCTTTTCAGCCAGAGGAGGGTCGCAATATCTCGCTCCGAGTAGAGCCTGTACCCACCATCGCTGCGACCGGGCAGCAGCACGTGATAGCGCCGTTCCCATGCCCGCAACGTCGCGGGCGTGATCCCTGTTTGTTGGACCACCGTCTTGATCGTGTAGATAGGGGCGCTGTCATAGGCCCCGAGGCGGAGATCGACGGTCATAGCACACTCCAGGGCGCCTACGCCGGTAGAGCAGAGGCAATACGCTCGGCAGCAGCGAGCAATTCCGGTGCCAGGTCAAAGACGGCAACACCGTCCTGATCAGCCATTATGGCAGCGGGGCTAAACGGAAGGCTCCCGATTAATGGGAGCCCACCAGCATGGGCGCGCACGAATTCCTCATCCTGCAAGCCACGTGTTTTGTTAGCGACCAGATACAGGTTCTTGACTCCGATTTCGGATGCCAGATATCTGATTTGTTCCGCTGTGCCCAGGCTGCGCAGCCCGGGTTCCACCACAATCACAAAGGCATCCACCGAACCGGCAGTACCGCGGCCAAGATGCTCAACCCCGGCTTCCATGTCGAGGATCAGGGTCTGGTCCCTGCGCAGAAGCAAGTGCGTGACCAACGCCTTTAGCAAGGCATTCTCAGGACAGAGGCAGCCCGCGCCGCCGCCGCGCACGGTGCCGAGCCGCAAAAGGCGGACTCCACGATGAGTGATGCTGAAACTCTCGGGGATGTCGTCCACTTTGGGGTTGAGCCGGAACCATCCACCTACGGTTCCAGGCTGAGCGCCCGTGCGCTCGTAGATGAGCGCCTCCATCTCCGCAATGGGCTTGAGTTCGGCATCCAGCGCGGCCGTCAACCCGAATGCCAGACCCAGGTTTCCGGCCGGATCGGCGTCGATGGCAATCACATCCTGGCCAAGCCCTGCATAGATAAATGAGAGTAACGCCGTCAAGGTGGTCTTGCCGACGCCGCCCTTACCTGTAATTGCGATTTTGGGCACAGCGAAGCTCCATTCGATAGATGATGTCGCCTGATTGGCCGAACATAACCGAACCGGAGACACATCCCATTGTATAGCAATTGTCCAGGGTCTGCAAACCGAAAATCTACTCCGATCACGAAACGGCGCTCACTTATGGTAAGATATCACGTTTTCGTGGCGGGAAAAGAGTCCCAAACTACATTTGCCCGCTGAACCGCGATAGAGCAGCGAGCGCGAGCG
>Ga0315273_10000954_pt1 | contig 31688 bp, 23 predicted proteins | sample YL17G02_0_MG_FD_205753 | JGI IMG/M metagenome (GOLD analysis project Ga0315273, IMG submission 205753) | Sediment microbial communities from Yellowstone Lake, YNP, Wyoming, USA - YL17G02_0 | ecosystem: Environmental > Aquatic > Freshwater > Lake > Sediment | place: USA: Wyoming | collected... | reverse complement strand
CTTCTGGCCGCCAACCGCCGCGATGCGGACTACCTCTACGTTCGTTCCATGCTGAGCGGCAAGCCCGGCGCATAGCAGATCCTTCCCGGGCGCGGCGCGGGGGCGGGTTCTTCGAATCCGCCCCCGAGCCGCCCTGAGGTTCGCGGCGGGCGCTCCGGCGCGGCGGGGTGTCGATCGCAGCCGCCGTCCGGTTTCTCTGGTACGCTCGGGTGCCGAGGGAGCCCCGTCATGACGAAACTGCTCACGCCCGAGGATCTCGCGTCAATCGACGCCTGGTGGCGGGCTGCGAACTACCTTTCCGCCGGACAGATCTACCTGCTCGACAATCCCCTGCTGCGCAAGCCGCTGCTTCCGGAGCACATCAAGCCGCGCCTGATCGGCCACTGGGGCACGACGCCGGGCCTGAACTTCATCTATGCGCACCTGAACCGGATTGTCCGGGAGCGCGACCTCCACATGATGTGGATCGTCGGGCCGGGCCACGGCGGCCCGGCCGCGATCGCGAACGCCTGGCTCGAAGGAACCTGGAGCGAGGTCTATCCCGAGGTCAGCCGGGACGAGACCGGGATGCTGCGGCTGTTCCGGCTTTTCTCATTTCCCGGCGGGATCGGAAGCCATGTGACCGCCGAGATTCCCGGCTCGATCCACGAAGGAGGGGAGTTGGGCTACTCGCTGGCCCACGCCTACGGCGCCGCCTTCGACAACCCCGACCTCGTCGTCTGCTGTGTTGTTGGCGACGGCGAAGCGGAAACCGGCCCGCTTGCCGGAAGCTGGCACTCGAACAAGTTCCTCGACCCGAAGGCGGACGGCGCCGTGCTGCCGATCCTTCACCTCAACGGATGGAAGATCGCCAACCCGACCGTTCTGGCCCGCATTCCCCATGAGGAGCTGGCCGCTCTTTTCGAGGGTTACGGCTACCACCCCTTCTTCGTCGAAGGAGACGATCCGCTCCTGGTCCATCGGCAGATGGCCACGGCGCTCGATGAAGCCTGTGACGAAATCCGCGCCATTCAACACGCCGCGCGTGAAAGCCGCGGACCGGGCCGGCCGCCCCGGCCCCGGTGGCCCGTCGTCATCCTGAGAACGCCGAAGGGCTGGACCGGGCCGAAGGCGTTGCGCGGCGTGCCGCTCGAAGGAACCTTTCGTTCGCATCAGGTGCCGCTCGCCGAGGTCCGCCGAGATCCCGAGGAGCTGGCCCTGCTGGAACGGTGGATGCGCGGCTACCGTCCCGAGGAACTGTTCGACGAGCAAGGCCGTCCCGCCGCGGTCGTGGCAGCGCTTGCGCCCCAAGGCGAGCGGCGCATCAGCGCCTCGCCCCACGCCAACGGTGGGGCGCTGCTGCGGCCCCTGACCCTGCCCGACTTTCGCGACTACGCGGTGGAGGTGATCCACCCCGGGCGGAGCTTCAACGAGGCGACCCGCGCCCTCGGAGCGTTCCTGCGTGACATCATCCGGGTGAACCCGACGAACTTCCGTCTCTTCGGCCCCGACGAGACGGCCTCCAACCGCCTCTCGGCGGTCTTCGAGGCGACCGACCGGGCCTGGGAGGCGGAACGGTCTCCCCTCGATGAGCACCTGGCCCCGGGGGGCCGAGTCCTCGAGATCCTCTCGGAGCATCTCTGCGAGGGTTGGCTCGAGGGGTACCTCCTCTCCGGCCGCCACGGCCTGTTCAACTGCTACGAGGCCTTCATCCACATTGTGGACTCGATGTTCAACCAGCACGCGAAATGGCTGAAGGTCAGCCGGCACCTGCCGTGGCGGCGCCCCGTCGCTTCATTAAACTACCTGCTGACGAGCCATGTCTGGCGTCAGGATCACAATGGCTTTTCCCACCAGGATCCCGGTTTTCTAAACGTCGTGGTCAACAAGAAGGCGGAGATCATTCGTGTCTACCTTCCTCCCGACACGAACTGCCTGCTGTCCGTCGCGGACCACTGCCTGCGGAGCCGCGACTACGTCAACGTCATCGTCGCCGGCAAGCAGCCGTCGCTCGATTTCCTGACCATGGACGAAGCGGTGCTCCATTGCGCCCGCGGGGCGGGCATCTGGGAGTGGGCAAGCAACGACGGGGGCGACCCGGACGTGGTGCTCGCCTGCTGCGGCGACATCCCGACTCTCGAAACGCTCGCGGCCGTGGACCTGATCCGCCGCCACCTTCCGGGCCTGAAAGTCCGCGTCGTCAACGTCGTGGACCTGATGGTGCTTCAGCCTCCTTCGGAGCATCCGCATGGCCTGACGGACCGCGAGTTCGACACGCTCTTCACGGAGGACCGACCCGTCGTTTTCGCCTTTCACGGCTACCCGTGGCTGATCCACCGCCTCGCCTACCGGCGGACCAATCACCGGAACCTCCACGTGCGCGGCTACAAGGAAGAGGGAACGGTCACGACGCCTTTCGACATGGTGATGATGAACGACCTCGACCGGTACCACCTCGTCATGGACGTGATCGACCGCGTGGAATCGCTCGGCGAGCGGGCGGCCGCTGTGCGGCAGACGATGGTGGACCGCCGGCTCGAGGCCCGGGCGTGGACGCGAGTGCACGGGGAGGACATTTCTGCCGTTCGCGACTGGGTCTGGCCGTACTGACGTTTTTCCGGCCGAGAGGGACGCACCCTGCTGCGCCGGTCCGCCCGCGTTAGAATTCCCACCTGATGAGCCGCCACCCAGCGGGGAAACCTCCGGTCGGCGCGGTCGACCCGGTTTGCGGGATGACGGTCAACCCCGCGACCTCCCCGTCGCATGCGCATGAGGGTCGCGAGTACTTCTTCTGCTGCACGGGTTGCCAGGCGAAATTTCGCGGGGACCCGCGGGCTTTCCTGAAGGGGGCCGCGGGGGCCTCCCCGGTCGCGGTGCCCGCGCAACCCGCCGGCATAGGTCGCGCTCATGGAGCGCGGTTGGCCTCGCAACCCATTGCCCCGGCGCCGGCCGGCACGGTCTACACCTGCCCGATGGATCCCGAGATCCGCCGGGAGAGGCCGGGGCCCTGCCCGAAGTGCGGGATGGCGCTCGAGCCGCGGACCGTGGCGGCCGCAGCCGAAGACAACCCTGAATTACGGGACATGACGCGCCGCTTCTGCATCGCGCTCGCGCTCACCCTTCCCCTGATGCTGACGATGCTCGCCGATTCGATGCCGGGCGGGATGTCGCATCGCGCGATGGCCGGCCTGCAGTTTCTCCTGGCGACCCCGGTCGTCCTCTGGTGCGGGTGGCCGTTCTTCGTGCGCGGCACTCTGTCTGTCGTGTATCGCCATCTGAACATGTTCACGCTCATCGCGATCGGCACCGGCACCGCGTGGCTCTACAGCGCGGTCGCCTGGCTCGCTCCGAGCCTGTTCCCGGCGTCGTTCCGAGGCTCCGACGGCCAGCCCGGTGTCTATTTCGAAGCGGCTGCCGCGATCACGACGCTCGTTTTGCTCGGGCAGGTGCTCGAGCTCGGCGCCCGCAGCCGCACGAGCGGGGCGATCCGGGCCCTGCTCCAGCTCGCGCCTCCTGTGGCTCGGCGGCTGGCCCAGGGGACCGAGGAGGACGTCCCCCTCGATCAGGTCGTGCCCGGCGATCGGCTGCGCGTGCGCCCGGGGGAGAAGGTCCCCGTGGACGGCGTCGTCGAGGAGGGCACCAGTTCCGTGGACGAGTCGCTGATGACCGGCGAGCCGATCCCGGTCGAGTTGGACCCGGGTTCCCGCGTGACGGGAGGGACCGTCAACGGAGGAGGCAGCTTCGTGATGCGCGCCGAGCGGGTCGGCTCCGACACGCTCCTCGCGCGGATCGTCTCGCTCGTCGCGGAAGCGCAGCGCAGTCGCGCCCCGATCCAGCGGCTTGCCGATCGCGTCTCCGCCTGGTTCGTCCCGGCGGTCCTCGCCGCGGCGGGTGCGACCTTCGCGGTCTGGGCAATCTGGGGGCCCGAGCCGCGGATGGCCCATGCGCTCGTCAATGCCGTGGCGGTCCTCATCATCGCCTGCCCCTGCGCGCTCGGGCTGGCCACGCCGATTTCCATCATGGTCGGCACGGGGCGCGGCGCCGGGGTCGGCGTTCTGATCCGCGACGCGGCGGCTCTCGAGATCCTCGAATCGGTCACCACGCTCGTCGTGGACAAGACGGGGACATTGACCGAAGGCCGGCCGCGAGTCGTAGCGGTCGAGGTCGAGCCGGCTTCACCCCTTCGGGAGGAAGATTTGCTGCGGCTCGCCGCGGGCGTCGAGCAGGGAAGCGAGCACCCGCTGGCGGAAGCGATCGTTTCCGCGGCGCGTTCCCGCGGGTTGACCCCCGCGGCGGGCACGGACTTCCGGTCGCTGACCGGGCTCGGCGTCAAGGGCATCGTCGAAGGGCGCCCGGTGGTGCTCGGAAACGCCGCCCTTTTCGAGGCAGGCGATCAGGATCTCGCGTCTCTTCCGGCGCGGGCGGAGACCCTGCGGGCGAAAGGCCAGACGGTCGTGTTCGTCGCCGTGGACGGCCGGCCCGCGGGGCTGATCGGGATCGCGGATCCGATCAAGGCGTCCACCCCCGAAGCCCTCCAGGGCCTTCGGCGGGACGGAGTGCGGGTCGTCATGGTCACAGGCGACAGTCGCGCGACGGCGGAAGCGGTGGCCCGGACTCTCGGGATCGACGAGGTGGAGGCGGAGGTCCTGCCTCACCGCAAGGTCGAGATCGTCCGCCGGTTGCAGGCGGGAGGACGGCGGGTTGCGATGGCCGGCGACGGGATCAACGACGCGCCGGCCCTGGCGCGGGCGGATGTCGGCATCGCGATGGGAACGGGTGCCGACATCGCGATGGAAAGCGCCGGCGTCACGCTCGTCAAGGGCGATCTTCGCGGCATTCTCCGAGCTCGCCGCTTGAGCCGGGGAACCCTGCGGAACATCCGCCAGAACCTGTTTTTCGCGTTCCTCTACAACTCGCTCGGCATCCCCGTGGCGGCAGGCGTGCTCTATCCGGCCTTTGGACTGCTGCTCTCCCCGGTTCTCGCAGCGGCCGCGATGACCTTCAGCTCCGTCTCGGTCATCGCCAACGCCCTGCGGCTGCGCCGGCTCGACCTCTAACGCCCCCCCGCAGAAACTGTCCCTGACACCGTTTCCTTCCTGGAAACTGTCCCTGACCCCGTTTCTTGTCCCCGTTCTTGGAGTTCCGTGGCGATCGCACGGGGGCGCGCGGGTTGATAGAATGTGCGCTCAATCGGTTCAAGGGAGCCGGCCGTGGACTACGAAAAGCTGGGATATTTCTACATGGGCCGCGTCTGGGACCCGTCCACGGGCCGGGCGACGACCGAAGACGTTCTCTACGACTCCCGCGACCTGACCACCCATGCGGTCTGCGTCGGGATGACGGGCAGCGGCAAGACCGGCCTGTGCCTCGCTCTGATCGAGGAGGCCGCGATCGACGGGATCCCCGCGATCGTCGTGGACCCGAAGGGCGATCTCGCCAACCTGATGCTGACCTTTCCCGAGCTGCGGGATTCGGACTTCCGTCCCTGGGTGGATGAGGGGGAGGCTGCGCGTCGCGGCCTCACGAGCGAAGCGCAGGCGGCGGCCGTGGCGAAGTCCTGGCGCGAGGGGCTGGCCGCGTGGGGCCAGGACGGCGCCCGGATCGCGCGGTTCGCGAATTCCGTAGAACGGAGGGTTTTCACACCCGGAAGCTCCGCGGGGATCCCGGTCAACATCCTCCGGTCGCTCGCCGCCCCGCCGATCGCCCTGCGCGACGATCCCGATGCTCTCCGCGAACGGGTCACAAACACCGCTGCGGGCCTGCTTGCCCTGCTCGGCCTCGACGCCGACCCCTTGCGCAGCCGGGAGCACGTGCTTCTCGCGACCCTGCTCGGAAAGGCCTGGGCCGAAGGGCGGGACATGACCATCGAGGATCTCGTCCGTCAAGTGCAGGCCCCGCCCTTCGAGCGGGTCGGCGTGCTGGATCTGGAATCCTTTTACCCGACCCGCGACCGGGCGGGCTTCGCGATGGGGCTCAACAACCTTCTCGCATCGCCCGGCTTCGCGGCGTGGACGCAGGGCGAGCCGCTCGACGCCGCCTCGCTGCTTCATTCCCCGGACGGCCGGCCCCGGTTGTCCATTCTCTCGATCGCGCATCTGTCGGATGCCGAACGGATGTTCTTCGTCACGGCGCTCCTCAACGAGTTGCTCGGCTGGATGCGGGCGCAGCCGGGGACCTCGAGCCTGCGGGCGCTGTTCTACATGGACGAAATTTTCGGGTTCTTCCCGCCGATCGCGAACCCGCCGTCGAAGACGCCGATGCTCACGCTGCTCAAGCAGGCCCGCGCGTTCGGCCTCGGCATCGTTCTCGCGACGCAGAACCCCGTGGATCTGGACTACAAGGGCCTCTCGAACGCCGGGACCTGGTTTCTCGGCCGACTGCAGACGGAGCGGGACAAAGCGCGGGTGATCGAAGGGCTCGAAGGCGCCGCTGCGGGAGCGAAGTTCGACCGGCAGGAACTTGAGAAGATGCTCGCCGGCCTGCAGCCGCGCGTGTTTCTCATGCAGAACGTGCACGAGGACGGGCCCGTCCTGCTCCAGACACGCTGGCTGCTGTCCTACCTGCGTGGCCCCCTGACGCGCGCCCAGATCCAATCGTTGAAGCCGGCGGGGGAGACTCCCTTCCCGAAGGCCACGGGGCCTGCGCGGACGGTTCCGACGTCGGGCGCGACTGGCTCCGGCGCGCGCGGCCGAGGCACTCCTACCGAATCCGGGATGGGCGCGACCGTCCCCGGGGGAAGCGCCCGTTTTGCTGACTCGGGCTCCATGCCCAGTGAGGGCGTTGGCGGTGCGGGTTTCCGGGGAGTTCCCCTGGGATCCGCAGTTTCCGTGGCCGCGACGGCAGGCTCATTCCGTCCGGTCGTTCCCGCGGAGGCCGGGGAGGTGTTTCTCGCGCCGTCGACATCCGGAGCCGCGGCCGGCGCGTGGGTCCCGATGATCCTGGCCGAATCGAAGGTGCATTACGCGCAGGCGAAAGCCGGAGTGGACCTCTGGCAGGACGTCACACTCCTCGCCCCGCTTCCGACAGGGGGCGATGAACCCGATTGGAACGGCGCCGGGGATCTGACCTCAAGGCCGGTCGTCGGCCCGGCGCCCGGCGCCGGTGCCCGGTTCCTTTCACTCCCCGCCGCGGCCGCACGGCCGAAATCCTACGCCGCCTGGCGGACGGCCCTCGCCCGGTTTCTCTACCAGTCCCGCCCGCTGGCCCTGTTCGAGGCCAAGGAGCTGAAGCAGGTGTCCCGCCCCGGGGAGACGGAAGGGGAGTTCCGCGCGCGCCTGTCGCTCGTCGTCCGCGAGAAGCGGGACAGAGAGGTCGACCGGCTGAGGAGCCGCTACGCGCCGAAGCTCGCCGCCCTGCAGGAGCAGACGCGCCGCGCGGCGGAGCGCGTCGATCGGGAACAGTCCCAAGTGCAGCAGCAGACCATGCAGACGGCGATATCGGTCGGTGCCACGGTCTTCGGGGCCCTGTTCGGGCGAAAGACGGTGAGCGTCGGCACGCTCGGCCGTGCGACCACCGCGATGCGCGGCGTGGGCCGCACGGCGAGAGAACGCGAGGACGTTGGCCGGGCCCGCGAGGATCTCGAAGCGGCTCAGGGCCAGTTGCGGGAGTTGGAGGCGACATTCTCGCAGGAGACGGTGTCCGTCCAGGCTCCGGCCTCCGCGGCGGACCTCATTGTCGAGCCGCTGCCCGTGGCCGCGCGAAAAGCCGATATCGCGATCGGCCGACTCGTCCTCGCCTGGGTGCCGGTGGCCGATTCAGGCAAGCCCCTTTTGTGAAGCCGGAGAACCGCGCGCCATGACGTCCCTCCCCTCGAAGAGCCTCGAGACCTTCCCGAACCCGAAACCGGATCGGGACTATGAAATTTCCTTCGACTGTCCCGAGTTCACCTGCCTGTGTCCCCGGACGGGGCAGCCCGATTTCGCGACGATCCGCATCCGCTACGTGCCCGACGCGCTGTGCGTCGAGCTGAAATCGCTCAAGCTCTATCTCTGGTCGTACCGCGGCGAGGGAGCCTTTCACGAGGCCGTCACGAACCGGATCCTCGACGACCTCGTTGCCGCGCTCCGGCCGCGAACGATGACGGTCGTGGGGGATTTCCTCGTGCGCGGGGGCATCCACACGGTCGTCACCGCTAGCCATCAAGAAAGGGTCTGACCCTTTCGGGGTGTAGGGGCAGTTCTCGAGGAGGGACAAGACCCCCAGTCGCGGGCGTGGGCGCGGGGCTACTCCGAGAATTCGCTTTCGCCGGCAGCGGCCGGGGGCGCCTCGCGCCGGGAGCGGTTCGGCCCCGTCAGGTGCAGCCGGGTCAGCTCAGAGGTGAGGTAGTCGAAGGCGCAGTCCACGTCGTCGCAGCGGTGGACGAGGTCCGGGTCGAGGGGGCCGATTGTGCCCCACCGGACCATGGCGGGAAAATCCAGCACTTCGTCCCAGTAGGAGGTGCCGTAGAGGACGATCGGCATCTGCTTGCGGGCCTTTTCCGTCTGCACGAGCGTCAGCACCTCGAACAGCTCGTCCATCGTCCCGAATCCGCCCGGAAAGACGACCAGGGCCTTCGCGAGGTAGGCGAACCAGAACTTCCGCATGAAGAAGTAGTGAAACTCGAAGGCGAGTTCGCGTGAGACCCACGGATTCATCGTGGGTTCGTGCGGCAGGCTGATGCCGAGCCCGACGGACAGTCCCGAGGCCGAGGAGGCCCCGCGATTGGCCGCTTCCATGATGCCGGGCCCGGCTCCCGAGCAGATGATGAAGCGCCGGCTATGATCGGCCAGACCCTTCGACCACTCCGTCATGCGGCGACTGAGCGCCATGGCGTCTTCGTAGTAGCGGCTCATCGCCAGCCCGCATTCGGCGGCCTGAAGGGCTGAGGTCAGACCCGGGGCGGGATGCCGGGCCTCGTCGATCGCCTTGCGCGCCGATTCGACCTGTTCCCGCGCCGTCTCGGCGGGAAGCGAGCGGGCTGAGCCAAAGAATACGATCGTGTCCTCGACGTCATGGTGGCGGAACCGGGAGGCGGGCTCCAGGTACTCCGCGATGATCCGGAGGATCCGGGCATCGGAGCTGTTCAGGAAATCAACGTTCCGGTAGGCCTTGTCCGGTCTGCCGCTTCGTCGGGTCAACGGATCCCCCTCGCGGGGGGTTCCCTGCGTCCTGCCGCGCGCCATGGGCCTACCTCCCCGTGGAGATGTCTTGCATCTTTTGCCGTGCGGCGCGGGAGCGGTCTTCGTCCCCACTCGTCGCGAGCCGTTCGAGGATATCCATCGCCGCCTGGGCCTTGCCCGAGCGCCAGAGCGCGTCGGCCATCTCAAAGGGAAACCGTTGCTCGCCCCCGGCCGTTCGCAGCATCTCGATGGCGCGGGATGGGTCTCCCGTGCGGGTCAGCGCCCGGGCCATCCCCGCGACGGACCAGTCCTGGTAGCCGGGTTGCGCGGCCGCGGGCGAGTTGCGAGCCAGCTCGCTGCCCAGCCGGTACTGTTCGAGGGCCGCCTTCCAGAAGCGCCCCTGGTCGTAGATGTCCGCTCGCGTGAGAACGATTTCAGGCTGGGCGGGATCCGCGCGGAGCGCCTTCTCCGCGGCCACGAGGGCATAGATCGGATAGCCGGTGTGCTGAAGGTCGCTGACGAGCCGGAGCCAATCCTCGCGCGTCATCGCCCTCGAGGTCAGCGTGACGCGGAGGTTCTCCACCAGGATCTTCTGAGCGGCGATCTCGCCCAGGATGCCGCTGGCCTTCTCGAACAGCGCCGGCGCCTCGGCCGGGTGGGTGAGGCTCTTCACGACCGCGAGGTCGAGAATAAACCGTCCGCTGCCGGGCTCCAGCGCGACGGTCTTTCCGAGCCACTCCTCGGCTTTCGCGAAGTCCCCCTTGTAGACGCAGGCCTGCCCGATGCTGTGCGGCGCCTCGGGGCTCGATGAATCCAGCTTCGCGGACCGCTGGAACTCCGCGATGCCTTCGTCAATGCGACCCGACAGCAGGAGCAGCGTGCCGTGATTGAGCGCAGCCTCGGGCGAGTCCTTCAGAACGCCGCAGATGACCCCGTAGAGTTCGGCCCCCCGATCCGGCCGGCCGGCGCGGGAATACTCCTCCGCGTAGAAAGAGACCGCCTCGAAGGCGACGTCCCGGGAGGGCGCGTCCAACGCATCCTTCAACAGCGAAGCGACCTCTTCCAGGAGCACCTCGTGCCTCTCGAGGTGAAAGAGAACGTCGCAGATGGCGACCCGAACGTCCTGCCGCGCGGGTGATGCCACGAGCGCGGCCTGGAGATGGTTGTAAGCAACCTGAAGCATCCCGTTGCCCGCAGCCCGCAACGGCACCGCCTTGCGGATGATGGACCGAACGACGGCAAGGCGCACGTCCACGTCGGCAGGATGGTCCTTCAGCCAGGCCTCGCCTGCCTGGATGGCCTCGGTGTCCGAGCCGGCGTCGTACAGGCTCTGAAGTCTCCGGACGATCTCGGCAGGGACGGCCGCGGGGGCGGCTGGGGTGGGTGGAGCGGGCGCGACAGGCGCGGCAGGAGCGGTCGCTGCGGGCGGTGCAGCCGCGGCCGGCTCCTCGGACCACACGGGGGAAACCAAAAAACCGGCCGCGAGCAGCAATGACGCGGCGCATCCTGCACGAGGCATCCCCAGCATTCTATCGTGACACCGCGTCAACCGACAGGCCGGCAGGCAGCAGAATGCCGGGCATCGGCTGTCCGGGGAAGCGCACGAGGCGCATGTCGGGAGAGTGAAGCGCCTGCAGAAAGTTGCCGGTCAGAGCCGCGCGCACGCGCCCGCCGAGGCGCCCCGCGCGGATCGCGAGGCTCTGCGGGGCGGCGACGGAGAAATCCCCGCTTGTGGGATCCTGCGTGTGCAGGCCCAGGACGCTGAAGACGACGAGCCCGCGGTCCAGTCCCCCGATCGCCTCCTCGCTCGACGGGAACGGGCGGGAAGCGAACACGAGAGATTCGGCCCCGAGCGGTCCGGGAACCGGCTCGCGGCCGAACCGCCGGGCGTATTTCAGGTCGAGGATCGGCGTCGTGAGCCGTCCGGAAGCGATCAGGTCCACCTTCCGCGCCACGACCCCTTCCCGTGTGAAGTGGTAGGAGCCCGCCCCGAAGGGCACGAGCGGGTCGAGCCGGACGGAGAGGTCCTCCCGCGCCACGGAAGCGCCGCCGTCGAACTGCTCGCGGCGGAACGCGGAGCGGCGATTCCAGACGAGATCGCCCTCCAGGTTCCCGAGGAGATAGGTGAAAAGGAACGACTCCGCGGCGTTGGGATGCAGCAGCACGGGCACGGGACCGGGAAGGACGTTCGCCTCGTCGTGCAGGAGCCGCCCGACCCGATCGGCCGGTTCGGCCAGCCGCTCCCGCACGGCGGATCCGGGGATCGGCTCCCGCCGCTGGTCGCTCTCGCTCGCCAGCCCCTCGAAAGAGAACCACCAGGTGAACCGCGTGACCTCGTCGGCGAGATCGCATCCTCGCGAGGTGCGCACTCCCGAGCGGGCGTGAACAGCGGAGACGGATCCCGAGAGGTTGCGGAAGCCGTGAGAGCTCGCGACCGAGCGGGCGGCCGAGAGGACCTCGGCGAGGGGGTCAAGGTGCCCGGCTGCGACCGCCGCCGTCTCCGGAACGAACAGCGGGACCTCCGGCGCGGTGGTGGGACCGACGAAGACCGCTCCGTCGGAGTCCTCGTAAGCCGAGGCGAGCGCGGCTTCAAGAAACCGTTCGGGTTGGGCCGCTTCGGCCCGCTCCACCCGCCGCCGCGACAGACGCCCGTCGGCCCACTGAACGAGCACGCCGGCCGCCGTGGATTCCTCGACGGCGAGAGGCGCGTGAACGTTGAGGGGCTCGGAGTCGCGAATGGCGGCGGAAACCTCCTGCCGCCAGGTCCAGTTCACGCGCCAGTCGGCGACCCGCATCGCGCCCGTCCCGCCATTTTGGAGGGCTGCGAGCAGCGTGGCGATCTCGGGCGGCATCGCGCCCTGGATCGTCATGCGCCCACCCCCACGTTCGGGTTCGGCTCGAGCAGCACGAAGGCGTGGGAGCCGCCGGAGGAGGGCACCGACTGGCCCCACTTTCCGCAGGTGCCGATCGCGTCGAGATGGAGGGGGCCGAACCCGTCCGCGAGCGACGCGAGCGCGCCGAGGATCGATCCGCGGAAGGCGGAGGGCCGATGCAGCGTCACGGACCGCCCCGTCAGCTCGTAGAGGGCCTGGCAGTTGAAAAGAAAATCGCCGCGAACCGGGTTCACCTGCCCGCCGGTGTAGCCGGAAAGGTAGACGACACGGGGATACCGATCGAGGAGCCCGGCATCGCCCACAAGCCGGCGGATCTCTTCGGGCCCCATCTCTTCGAAGGGTGCGGCGAGCGGCCGGGCGTTTTCCAATTCGATGCGGATGTTGCTCATCCGCGGGATCGGCGGGTGACGGTAGGATTGCGCCCGCTCGCATCCGTTGGATGCGCCGCCGACCCCATCCGCGGCGAACAGGTCGGTGAGCGCGTCGTGCAGAACCCCCGAGCGGACGATTTCCACCCGCCGCCTCGGCTGCCCGTTGGCCGAAATCGGCTGATCGGCGTGATCGCCGCGCAGCGGCTCGTCGATGACCGAGACACCGTCGCGGCCGACCCGCTCGCCGCGACGGAATCGGCCGTCCCGGGCGAGGACCGAGGATCGAAACGAGTCCGCCTCGGCGGCGTGCCCGAACGCTTCGTGGGCCAGCCCCTTCGCGAGGGCGTAGTCAATCAGCAGGGGAACCGGCCCGGCCGAGGAGAATCTCCCGGCGGCAGGGAGGGCGAGCGCCCGGCGCGCGGCGCCCTCGGCCCGCAGCTGCAAAACGCGGCGGGCGGAGTCGTCTTCCAGCGCGTCGAAATGCGGGGAGGACAGGGTGGCGCGGCAGGTGAACGATCCGTCCTCTCCGTCGGAGCCCGCGGCCGTCATCGCCTGAGACGACACGAACCGCGTCACGGCCCAGGCCGCCTGCGTGCCATCGCTGCGGACGACACGCCACTCCTCCCGCTCGAAGGACAGCGAGGTCCGGGTCGAAAGCCCCGGGAAACGGCCGCGCATCTCTTCGTCCAGCCCGCGGGCCCTCGTTTCCGCCTCGGGAATCCGCACGCTCTGGAAGGAACGGCGGCCGGCCTGCGGAATGCGCGACCGGTTGGGCGTCGCGGAGAGAAACGCCGTCGTCGGGGTCGCCTCCATCCGGGCGGCGACGCGGGCTGTGTCGGCGGTCCGCCGGAAGGTGACGAGCGCATCGGAGGGCGCGAGCCCATCCACAGCACCGAAGGCGCAGGTTCCCTCGGCGGTGAAAACAGACAGCCCGAGCCCCAGGTTCGAGGAAGAGGCGACCTCCTCGGTCCGTCCGTTGACGACAGAGACCGACTGGGCGCGGCGGTCCACTGCGCGTGCGATCAGGTAGAGACCCTCTCCCGCGGCGCGGCGCAGCAGTTCATCCAGCACGCCCGCGTGAGGGTCCAGAAGGAACCCGGCCGAATCGCTCACGCTGCTAGCTCGCCGCGGCGAGGTGGCTGCGGATCAGCGAGAGGCAGTCGCGGGGGTGGGTGTGAAGAACATGGTGGCCGGCGGAACGGAACGATCGAAGGCGCATGTGGGCATGCCGGCGGGGCAGTTCGGCGACGCTCTCGATGGGCGCCACCTGGTCCCGTTCCCCATGCAGGAGTAGCGTGGGGCGTGCCGGCAGTTTCGCGAGGGCCTCGTCCACGCAGTAGTTCAGCAGGCAGTTCTCCAGGGTCGAGGTCAGCGATTGAAAGGTAAACAGCCGGCAGTCCGCAATGACCTCGAGCGGCATCCCCCAGATGTTGCGCACCGCTCCCGCGATCCCCGTGCGGCGGGCTCCCTTCAGGCTCGCCAGCCAGGACTGTTCCTGAATCAGCTTGCGGTAGGCCGCGGAGCCCGCCCAGAAGCTGCGGTGCGCGGTGTCGGGGTCGGAGTAGCGAGGCAGGTTCAGGAGGACGAGGCGGTCGATCCGTTCCGGGAAACGGCCGGCGTATTCGACGGCGATGATCGCGCCGAGGGAGTGGCCGACGAGATGCAGAGGCCGGTCCGCGAGCTCCAAACGGACCAGGAGCGAGCGCACCGCGTCCACGAAGAAATCCACGCGGTACGGGGTGACCGGCTTCGGCGAACGGCCGAATCCGGGAAGGTCCGGCAGCAGCAGGTGAAACGACTTCGCCAGCGGCGCGACGCGGCGGGAGAAATAGCGGTGAGATTCGGTGATGCCATGGATGAAGAGGACGACCGGGGCCTCCTCCGGGCCGACCCGAAGATGGTGAAGATCAAATCGATTATCCATCCCGGGAAAGATACGCTGCCCGCCACGGGACGCCAATGGCCGAAACGTGTTTCCATTCCAGCTTGGATTGGGCGGATGCGTGTGGGACAATTCCCCCCCGACAGCCAGCGCGTCACCGACGACCGACAGAAAGGACCCAATCATGGACCAGCGCACCCTGGCCGAGAGCGACCCTGAGGTCGCCCGGGCCCTGGAAGCCGAGCTCCGGCGGGAGGAAACGACCCTCGAGCTGATCGCCTCGGAGAACTTCGTCTCCCGGGCGGTGCTGGAGGCGATGGGGTCGGTTTTCACCAACAAGTACGCGGAAGGCTACCCCGGCAAGCGCTACTACGGAGGCTGCGGCCCGACGGACATCGTCGAAGATCTGGCGCGCAACCGGTTGAAGGAGCTGTTCGGGGCGGATCACGCCAACGTGCAACCCCACTCGGGCGCCCAGGCGAACATGGCCGTCTACCTGACGGCCCTCCAGCCCGGCGACACGGTTCTCGGGATGGATCTGGCCCACGGCGGGCACCTGACCCACGGCCACCCGCTGAATTTCTCGGGGATCACCTACAAATTCATCCCCTACGGCGTCCGCAGGGAAGACGAGCGGATCGACTACGACACGATGGAGGCGCTCGCCCGCGCGAATAAACCGAAGCTCATCGTGGTCGGCGCCTCGGCTTATCCGAGGATCATCGATTTCGAGCGGGTGGGCCGGATCGCGGCGGAAGCGGGCGCCCTCGTGATGGCCGACATCGCCCACATCGCTGGGCTCATCATCGCCGGGCTGCATCCGAGTCCGGTGCCGCATTGCGACTTCGTCACCTCCACGACCCATAAGACGCTCCGCGGTCCCCGGGCGGGTCTCATCCTGTGCAGGAAGGACTGGGCGGCCAAGCTGGACAAGGTGGTCTTTCCCGGCGTCCAGGGCGGCCCCCACATCCACATCATCGCGGCAAAGGCAGTCGCCTTCGGCGAGGCGCTGAAGCCCGAGTTCAAGGAGTACCAGAAGCGCATTGTCGCCAACGCCGCGGCCCTTTCCTCGGCCGTTGCGGCCGAGGGGTTGCGGCTGATTTCCGGAGGGACGGACAACCATCTCTTTCTCGCGGAGGTCGCCTCGCTCGGCATGACCGGCCGTCAGGCCGAGGAGTTGCTCGAATCCTGCGGCATTACGGTCAACAAGAATGCGATCCCCTTCGATTCCTACCCGCCGATGAAGGCGGGCGGCATTCGCGTGGGAACGCCCGCCGTGACGACGCGCGGAATGGGGCCGGCGGAGATGAAGGAGATCGGCCGGACGATCGGGCGGGTGCTTGCATCCCCGTCTGATGCGGTCCGGCAGGACGAGGCGCGGCGCACCGTGGCCTCCCTGTGCGAGCGCTTTCCGCTCTACGCCGCGCGGACCGCCGCGCGGTGATGTGCCGGCGCGAGGACTGATGCCAGAAAAGGGGTCAGGCGCCTTTTCCTTTCGCGGAGGAAAAGACAGGGTGCCGAACCCCGGTCCGTCATCTCCGGATCTGGCGGCGATCTTTCAGCCGGGAGGAATCCTCTCCCGCGCGCACCCGCACTACGAACCCCGTCCCGGCCAGTGGCAGATGGCCGAGGCCGTCGCCGCCGCTCTCCAGTCCGGCCGTCACCTCATGGTCGAGGCGGGAACGGGAATCGGGAAAACCCTCGCCTACCTCATTCCCGCGGCACTTTCGGGGCTGAAGGTTGTCGTCTCCACGGGAACGAAGACGCTTCAGGACCAGATCCTCGAGCGGGATCTGCCGTTTCTCGCAGGGGCGCTCGGGATTCGCGTGCGCGGCGTCGCGATGAAGGGGCGCGACAACTACCTCTGCGTGCGCCGATTCGAGGAGTTCGACCGTGAGCCGCTTTTTCCCTCGATAGCGGATGTGGCGCCGTTCTCGGCGGTGCGCGACTGGGCCGGCGTCACCGAGGTGGGAGACCGCGCCGAGGTGTCGGACCTGCCCGACGATGCGGGCTTCTGGCGGTCCATCAACGCTCGCGGGGATACCTGCACGGGCACGCGCTGCGAGGCGTACGACGCCTGCTTTCTCACCCGGCTGAAGCGACGGGCCGCGGAGGCGCAGATCGTCGTGGTCAACCATCACCTTTTCTTCGCCGACCTCGCGCTGCGGCGGGACGCCTTCGGACGGATCCTTCCGGACCACGACCGGGTCATTTTCGACGAGGCGCACCTGATCGAGGAGACGGCGACGCAGTATTTCGGGCAGACGATTTCTTCGCTTCGGTTCGAGGAGCTGGCCGCGGCGGCCGAGCGTGTGCTCGGTGCGGGGGCGACGGGGGAAAGGCACGGGTTCGTCCGCGAATCCGAGAGGAAGGCGCAGGGGAAGACCCGCCGCCGGGAGGGAAGCCGGTCGGGCGGCCGGGGAGGCGGCATCGCGGAGGCGGACGCCGTCCGCCATGCTGCAGAGCGGCTGTTCTCGATCGTGCGGGATGCGGCCCCGAACCGGGAGGGATCCTGGGACGGAAGGCTCCGGCGGAGCGAGGAGCCGGGGGGAGCAGCCCGTGGGCCGGCGCGGTTCCGGTTCTCGCCCTCGCGTGCGGAAGGAATCGAGCCCGCGCGCGAGGCGGTCGCTGCGGCCCTCGACGCCCTCGTCGCCGCGGTCACGCCGCGAACGGCCCAGTCCGAGGACGCGCTGCTCGTGGAGCGTCGCGCCGAGGACCTTTCAGCGTCCATGCGGGAAATCCTCGAGGCCTCGGAGGACGAGAGCGTGATCTGGGCGGAGATGCGCGGGCGAGGAGCCTTCCTCGGCGCCTCTCCAGTGGACGTTTCCGGTTTTCTGGCCGAGATGCTGTTCGATCGAACGCCGGGCGTGGTGCTCACCTCGGCCACGCTGACCGTCCGGGACGAATTCTCCTTCGCGCGGGAGCGGATCGGACTGGCGGATGCGGACGAGCTGGTCGTGCCGTCCCCCTTCGACCACGAACGGCAGGCGGTGCTCTACCTTCCCGAAATGCCCGATCCCGGCAACCCGGAGTTCCTCCCGCGGTTTTTGGACGAGGCGGTCGAGCTGATCGAGATCACGCGGGGGAGGGCCTTTCTGCTCTTCACCTCGTTCGCGAACCTGCGACGGGTCGCGGAGGAGCTGCCGCGCCGCATTGAGTGGCCGGTCCTCGTGCAGGGGGAGGGCTCGAAGGCGGCGCTCCTGGACCGGTTTCGCTCAACCCCGGGGGCCGTGCTGCTCGGGGCCGCGAGCTTCTGGCAGGGCGTGGACGTGCAGGGAGAAGCGCTGTCGCTCGTCGTCGTGGACCGGCTGCCTTTCGACGTTCCGGCGGATCCCCTCGTCGCGGCCCGCGTCGAGCGCATCCGCCGGCAGGGCGGCAGCCCGTTTCCGCAGTACCAGCTCCCCGCGGCGGTTCTCGACCTGAAGCAGGGCCTCGGCCGGCTGATCCGGTCCCGCCGGGACACCGGCGTTCTCGCCGTCCTCGACGGCCGCCTTCGCCGGCGCTCCTACGGGCGCGTCTTTCTCGAGTCTTTGCCGCCCTTTCCGGTCGTGGACTCGCTCGATCAGGTCCGCCGGTTCTATGCTGCCGCAGTCAGAGGGTCACGCGCCTTTTCACAGGAACGCGAAGGGGCCTGACGCCTTTTTGGGGATGCGATGGCGAAGGGAACGGACACGCTCTACCTGGTGGACGGCACTTACAACATCTTCCGCGCGTACCACGCCCGGGGCGTGCCGGAGATGCGCACACGCGACGGGCGCCCCACGAAGGCGACCTACATCTTCACGCGCATCCTGCTGTCGCTTCTCGATCAGTATTCTCCGCGGTGGCTGGGAGTCGCCCTGGATCCCGAGGGACCGACGCTCCGCCACGAGGAATACGAGCGCTACGTCCGGGAGCACCCCGAGGCCGCTTCCGAAATGGCCGGCTACAAGGCCACGCGCCCGGAAACCCCGGCCGATCTGATCGAGCAGTTTCCGTTGTGCCGCCGCGTCTGCGAGGGGCTTCGATTGCCGATCCTCGAATCCGCCGGCTACGAAGCCGACGACGTGCTTGGCACCCTGTCCCGGAAGGCCGCGGCGGCGGGCAGGGAGGTCATGCTCGTCACAGCGGACAAGGATCTCTTCCAGCTCGTGGACGATCGCGTGCGGATCCTCAACCCGCACAAGGACAACCTCGTGATGGATCCTGACATCGTCCTCCGTGAGTTCGGGGCTCGCCCGGAGCAGGTGCCCGACGTGCTGGCCCTCATGGGGGATGCGAGCGACAACATCCCCGGTGTGCCGGGGATCGGGGAGAAGGGAGCCCGCGAGCTGATCCGCAAGTTCGGTTCGCTGGAAAACCTGCTCGGCTCCCTCGACGAGGTGCCGCGAGCAGCCCAGCGCGAGACGCTTCGGCAGAACGCCGGCCGCGCGCGGCTGTCGCGCGAACTGGCCCGCATTCGCACGGACGTTCCCCTGCCGCTCGACCTCGACGCGCTCGAGGTGTGCGAACCGGACCGGCCGGCGCTGCAGGAACTGTTCTTGCAGCTTGAGTTTCGCTCGCTCGCCGAGCGGTTTCGCGTATCGGGCGAAGAAGCCCCACCGTCGGCCGCTCAGAAAGAAACCGCTACCCGGATCCTCTCGGCTGCCGGGGATCTTTCCCTGCTCGCGGAGCGCATCCGCCGAAACGGCGCGATGACGCTTCGCATGGAGCCCGCAGGGCCGGAGGAGGGCTCCGGGGAAGGGCTTCCTCCCGTCGCCGCGTCCGATCTGCTCGCGGGGATCGCGATCTCCACGGGCCCGCGGGAGGCGGTGTACCTCCCCCTCGGACATCGGTATCTCGGATCGCCCGATCCGCTCCCCTGGAAGGCGCTCACGGAAGCGCTCGCCCCCGTCCTGGCCGACCCCGCCGTCGCAAAGACCGCGCACAACGGCAAGCGCGAGCTGTCCCTCCTGCGACGGGCCGGGGCGGTGCTCGAGGGGCTGGTCTTCGACACCCAGATCGCCGCGTGGATGCTCGATCCGGATCGGCGCGCCTATGCTCTGGAGAACGTCGTTCGCGATGAGATGGGCGAGACGATCGAGCCGGCGCCCGAGGACGGAAGCGGCGGGATGGACATCGGCCGGGCGGGCCCGGCGGCCGGGGCGCGTGCGGCGGTCACTGTGAGGCTGGCGGAGCGACTGCGCGAGCGGTTGCGGGCGGAGGGGCTGGCCGATCTGTTCGAGCGGGTCGAGATGCCCCTCATTGCGGTTCTCTCCGCCATGGAGGCGACGGGCGTCCGCATCGACGTGGAGTGGCTGCACCGCCTCTCGGGGGAACTGCGCGCAGAAATGGACCGGCTCACCCGCGAAGCGCACCGGATCGCGGGGCGGGAGTTCAATCTCGACTCGCCGATCCAGCTCCGAAAGGTTCTGTTCGAGGAGATCGGGCTGAAGCCCGTGGGACGAACGGCGAAGACGCGGGCGTACTCGACGCGCGACGAAGACCTCGAGGAACTGGCCGCCCAGCATGAGCTTCCGGGGGTGATCCGCGAATACCGCACCGTCACCAAGCTTCGCAGCACCTACGCCGACGCGCTGCCGCGGCTCGTCCGTCCCGCCAGCGGCCGCGTCCACGCCTCGTTCAACCAGACCGGGGCGGCGAGCGGCCGGCTATCCTCCTCCGACCCGAACCTGCAGAACATCCCGATCCGCACGGAACTGGGGCGCAAGATCCGCCGGGCCATTCTCCCCGAAGCGGGCTGGCGGCTCGTGAGCGCGGACTATTCACAGATCGAGCTGCGCGTGCTGGCGCACGTCGCGCAGGATGCGGCGTTCCTCGAAGCGTTCCGCGCCGGGGAGGACATCCACCGGAGCACCGCCGCGAAGATCTTCAACCGCGACTACGCCGAGGTGAGTTCCGACGATCGGAGGGCGGCCAAGACCGTCAACTTCGGAATCCTCTATGGGATGAGCGACTACGGGCTGTCCCGGGAGCTGGCGATCAGCCGCGACGAGGCCCGACGGTTCATCATGGCGTATTTCACCCGCTTCGCCGCCGTACGACGCTATATCGACGAGACGATGGCCGGGGCCGAGAAGACGGGCGAGGTCCGAACGCTTTTCGGCCGCCGCCGGCGGTTCCCGGACGTGCGCTCGTCGAACTACAACCTCCGCCAGCAGTCCCTCCGCGCGGCGGTCAACCACACGATCCAGGGCAGCGCGGCCGACCTGATGAAAATGGCGATGATCGGCGTCCACGACCGGCTCGCCCGGGAAGGGCTGCGCTCCCGCATGCTGATCCAGGTCCACGACGAACTGGTGCTCGAAGCCCCGCCGGAGGAGGCTGAAAAGATCCGCGCGCTCCTGCGGGAGGAAATGGGGGGCGTCGGGAACCTCTCCGTCCCGCTGGAGGTGGACGTCCGGGAGGGGGACAACTGGCTCGAGGCCAAATGAGGGGCCGCAGGCCCCGGGGGTGGCCTCCCGTCGCCGGAGGGCTCATATTGGGGTTCTTGGGTCCCCGTGCCCGTCGGAGCCGCCCATGAAACGTGTCTCCCCAGCGAGTCCGCCCGGCATCCTGGTCGTTGATGACGACCCGGCCGCACGGGAGATCCTCGCCGAGGCGCTCGAGGAGGGAGGCTACCCCTGCGCGACCGCGCCGGGGGGGGCCGAGGCGCTCGAGCGAATCCGAAAGGGCGGTGTCGGGCTCGTGCTGTCCGACATCGAGATGCCGGGGCTGTCGGGGGTCGCGCTGCTGCCCATGATCAAGGCGCACGATGCCGACATTGACGTCGTCATGGTGACGGGCGTCGTGGACGTGGCCGTTGCGATTCGCGCCCTCCGCGACGGGGCGAGCGACTACGTGACGAAGCCCTTCAACATCGAGGAAGTGAAGATCATCGTCGAGAGAACGCTGGAGAAGCGGCGCCTCATCCGCGAGAACCGCGCGTACCAGCAGACGCTCGAGCAGAAGGTCGAGGAGCGCACGCACCAGCTGCAAACCGCCTATCAGGAAATCCAGCGGACCTACCAGCAGACGCTCGAGGCACTCATCCAGGCCCTGGATATGCGCGACACCGAAACGCAGGGCCACTCTCTACGCGTCGTGGCCTTCACGGTCGAGATCGCGGTCCGGCTGGGCGTCGCCGAGCCGCAACTGACCGAAATCCGGCGGGGAGCCCTGCTGCACGACATCGGCAAGATCGGCATTCCGGACGCGATCCTGCACAAGCCGGGGCGCCTCGACAGCGCCGAATGGGTGGTCATGAGGCGTCACCCGGAGCTGGGCCACAACATGTTGGCGGGCATCCGTTTCCTCGACGGAGCCCGCGAGATCGTCCTGTCCCACCAGGAGCGGTGGGACGGAACGGGCTACCCGCGGGCCCTTGCGGGGGAGGCCATTCCACTCGGCGCCCGGATTTTCGCCGCGGCGGACACCTACGACGCGATGACCTCGACGCGACCCTATCGGAGGGAGCTTCCCCACGAGGTCGCCCGCCAGGAGATCATGGATTTCTCCGGCTCGCAGTTCGACCCGGCGGTCGTGGAGGCCTTTCTCTCGATCCCGATGCTCCGGTGGGAGGAGATCCGCGACGAGGTGCGCCGCAAGGTCCGCGAGGAGGAATCGCGCGCCGCGGCTCTAAACCTTCTCGCGAACGGAAGCTGAGCCGCGCCTCTTCCGTGCGGCGGGTTCGCCGGGGGACCCTGTGGTAAACTTTTCCGATTTGTTTTGCGTCGAAACGAAAGGACAGGACACGCGCGTGAACCGCCGCAAGAGCCTCATCGCCCCCCTCGCCCTCGTGGCCCTGTTCTTCGCCGCGAGCCTGCCGACCGCCCCCGGAGCAGCCCCCGCGGCTTCGCCCGGATCGGCTCCGGCGGCATCGGGGGCGCCCTCACTCGACGAGATCCTGAGTCGTTTCGACAGGGCGCAGACCGGCATCCGCACGATGACGGCGAATTTCACCGAGACAAAGGACCTCAAGCTGCTGCGCGAGCCGGTCGTGTCGAAGGGAAAGTTCTACTACACCCGCCCGAACGACATCCTCTGGGAGTACACGGATCCGACCGCAAAGGTCTTCCTGATCCGCAAGGACGAGCTGCTCGCCTACTACCCGCAGCAGAGGCGTGCCGAGCGCGTGGACATCAGCCGTTTCCAGAGCCGGCTGCTGAAGGTGTTCGGAATCGGGCAACTCTCCGAGGACCTGAAGAAGTACTACGATCTCGCCCTCGCTCCGAAGCAGCCGGCCCCGGGTCTCTACGACCTGATTCTCACCCCCCGGCGGCGCATGGTCAAGAAGCGGATCGCGCAGGTGCGGTTCTGGATCGACGCAAAGAGCTTTCTTCCCGTCCGGATGGAGTATTTCGAGCAGGACGGTGACCGGACGATTCTTTCGTTCGATGAAACGCATGTCAATGCCGCCATAGACGAGGCCACCTACCGGATCGAGCTGCCCCCGGGAGTGGATATCCAGACCACATTCACTGGAATCGGCTCGGGCAAAGGGGCCTCGTAGCGCCGTCGCGCTCCCGCGCGCGGAGGGACGGAGCATGGGTCGAGTCGCTCTCGCCGCCGCTGCGCCGGCCTCACCCCGGCACCTGACAGGGCCACACCACCCCGAGCGCCCGGAGCGCGTGGACTGGATCCTCGCCCGTCTGGAATCCGCCGGGTTGCTCGGACGGCTCACGCGGGTGGATTCCACCCCGGCATCCCTCGACGCGATAGGCGAGATCCACGAGGCCGGCTATGTCGCGCGCGTCGCGGACGCATGCGCAGCGGGGGGAACCTTTTTCGACTCCATGGATACCGAAATCTCCACGGGCTCCTATGGGGCCGCCCTGCACGCCGCGGGGGCGGCGCTGCGGCTGTGCGACGAAGTCGTGGCGGGGCGGGCGGATGCCGGCATGTCCCTGATGCGACCCCCCGGCCATCATGCGGAGAGGACTGAGGCCATGGGCTTCTGCCTCTTCAACAGCGTCGCGGTGGCTGCCCGCACCCTGCAGAAAAGACACGGCCTGCGGCGCGTGCTCATCGTGGACTGGGACGTCCACCACGGCAACGGCACTCAGCATGCATTCGAGGAAGATCCTGACGTCTTCTACTTCAGCACCCACCAGTGGCCGCACTACCCGGGCACCGGCGCGGCGCGGGAGCGGGGCAGGGGAGCGGGGCTCGGAACGACGCTCAACGTGCCCATGGCGGCCGGGGCCGGGGATGAAGAATACCGACGGGCTTTCGAGGAGCAACTGGTTCCGGCCGCCGCGGCGTTCCGGCCGGAGTTCATCCTCGTCTCCTGCGGATTCGACGCCCATCGCGATGATCCGCTGGGCGGGATCCTGCTCTCGGAGGGGATGTACGGCGAGATGACGCGGATCCTGCGACGGATCGCGGCGGATGCAGGCGCCCGCGGCATCGTCTCCCTGCTCGAAGGCGGCTATCACCCGGTCGCGATGCCCGCGAGCGCCGAAGCGCACGTCCGCGCCCTTCTCGAGGATTGACCCGCCCCCACCCGATTTCGGCCCGTGTAGACTGAGCGCTCCCCGCACCGACACGGAGGATCTTATGAGCGGCTTCCGCCTCAGCGTTCCAATCCTGCCGCGCTTTCGCGACACCGACGCGATGGGCCACGTGAACAACGCGGTGCTTCTGAGCTACCTCGAAGTCGGCCGCGAGGCGTACTGGCGGGAGGTGATGGGAATCCCGGATTACCGCAACTGCGGGCTGATCCTCGCGCGGGTGGAAATCGACTTCCGGCGGCCGGCCGCGCCGGCCGAGACGCTGGAGGTCTCTCTGCGCGTCTGCCGGATCGGCACGAGCTCGTTCGATCTTGCCTACGAGGTGCGGGAGCGATCCTCCGGAACGCTTGTCGCGGAGGCTCGCAGCGTGCAGGTGATGTACGACTATGCGCGGGGGGAGAAACGGCCCCTCACCGCGGACGAGCGCGACCGGATGAAGCGGTTCGAGGGCGAGATCGTTCCCTGACGGGAAGCGCCTCCAACAGCAGGGCGATCGCGGCATCCACCGTCTTCCGGCGGATCTCCGCGCGATCGCCCCGGAAGCGAAACCGCCGAGAGATGATGCGCTCGCCGGCGTCGCCGGGGGACGCTTTCCAGCCCCGCCGTGGCCTGACCGGGGCTTTCGGGCCCAAAGCCGCCCCGATATAGACGAGTCCGACCGGCTTGAGCCGGGTCCCGCCGCCAGGTCCCGCAACGCCGGTCACCGACAGAGCGCAGGAAGCGCCCAGCTGCGCCCGCGCGCCGGACGCCATCGCCCGGGCGACCGAAGCGCTGACCGCCCCGTGCCGTTCGAGACGAGCCTCCGGGACGCCCAGCAGGTCCCGCTTCGCGGTGTTCGCGTATGCGATCACGCCGCCGAGGAAGACGTCTGAGGAGCCGGGAATCTCCGTCAGGCGACCGCCGAGCAGGCCCCCGGTGCACGACTCGGCCACTGCGAGGGACAGACGAGCCGATCGGAGCCGTTGCAGCAACCGGGCCGCGGCGGCGGTGCAGGAGACGAACTCCTCACCCCCCGGTCGCGTCCGCGCGAAAGAGCGCGCCGGCCCGGCTTTCCTCCCCTCCACGATCCGGCCTACTCGGCGGTCGTCGGATCGATCATCGCGCGCACCTGGGCCACCGAGTCGGCCGGAAACCCTCCCTGCCGCGCGTGTTCGCGGACCGTCTCCGCGTCGGGGGCGAAATAGACGCAGTAGAGCTTGTCGTCCGTGACGTAGCTTTCGGCCCACTGGATGCGCGGTCCCATCGCCCGCAGCACAGAGCACGATTTCTGGGACATGGACTGAAGCTGTGCGGGCGACAGTTTCCCCGCTCCGGGGAACGCCCGCTCGATGACGAATTTTGGCATGTGTTCCTCCCAAATGGATGAAGATCCTGACGGCCGATTATGGCATACCCCGCCCGCGGCAAGGTCCCCGGAATGCTTGCAAATCAGGGCTCCTCATGAGACATTTTCAGACGCCATGTCCGGCCCCGCCGATTACAAGAACAAGTTCCTGCCGAAGCCGCCGAAGCGGCTCGCCGTCATTGACCAGGACAGCTGCACCGGGTGCGCCGGTTCTCCGACCTGCGTGATGTTCTGCGAAACGGTCACGGCCGGGAAGGGCAAGCAGGTGGACGCCATCCGGCTGGTGGATTCCCCCGAGAAGCCCTTCAGCATCTGCGTCATCGAGTACGACAAGTGCATCGGCTGCGCCCTGTGCACCCGCGTCTGCCCCTGGGACGCGATCACGATGTACGACTTCAACGACGCCTGGGTGATCCACAAGCAGGTGACCGTCGTGGATTGGGACGGCGGCACGGACCGGCAGGCCGCAGGCGTCGTGCAGGGCTCCGCATCGCCCGCCTCCGAGTCGGTCGGCACGGAAAGCTGACCGCGCCAGTCGGTTTCGATCCTCCGTCCAAAGCAAAAAAACCGCCCGGCCTTTCAGCCGGGCGGTTGTGTGTGAGTGGGATGTGAGCGCTCCGAAGCAGCCGGGGCGGTTGGGCGATCAGTACATGTCGCCCATGCCGTGGCCGCCGCCGCCCATCGAGGGAGCCTGGGACTTCTCTTCCTTGATCTCGGTGATCATGGCCTCGGTCGTGAGCATCAGGGCCGCGATGGACGCGGCGTTCTGCAGCGCGGTGCGGACGACCTTTGTTGGGTCGATGATTCCCGCCTCGAACATGTCCACGTACTTCTCGTTGTAGGCGTCGAAGCCCTTGGTCTTCTCGAAGCCCTTGACCTCGTTGACGACGACGGACCCTTCGTAACCGGCGTTGCCGGCGATCTGCCGCAGCGGCTCCTCGAGAGCGCGCTTGACGATGTTCATCCCGATCTGGATGTCCTCGTTCTTCTCCTTGACCTTGTCCAGAGCGGCCTGGGCGCGCAGCAGGGCGATGCCTCCGCCGGGAACGATGCCTTCCTCGACGGCCGCCTTGGTGGCGTGCATGGCGTCCTCGACGCGGGCCTTCTTCTCCTTCATCTCGGTCTCGGTGGCCGCGCCGACCTTGATGACCGCCACGCCGCCGACCAGCTTGGCCAGCCGCTCCTGCAGCTTCTCGCGGTCGTAGTCGGAGGTCGTCTCCTCGACCTGTGCGCGGATCTGGCGGACCCGGCCCTCGATGTCCTTGTTGTTGCCCCGGCCCTCGATGATCGTCGTGTTGTCCTTGTCGATGACGATCTTCTTCGCGCGGCCGAGGTCCTCCATGCGAACGTTCTCGAGCTTGATGCCGAGATCCTCGGTGATGCAGTGGCCGCCGGTGAGGATCGCGATGTCCTCGAGCATGGCCTTGCGGCGGTCGCCGAAGCCGGGGGCCTTGACCGAGGCGCAGTGCAGCGTGCCGCGCAGCTTGTTGACGACGAGCGTCGCGAGCGCCTCACCCTCGACGTCCTCGGCAATGATGAGCAGCGGTTTGCCCATCTTGGCGATCTGCTCGAGGATCGGGAGCAGGTCCTTCATGTTGCTGATTTTCTTCTCGTGGATCAGGATGTGGCAGTCCTCGAGGACGGTCTCCATCCTCTCGGGGTCGGTGATGAAATAGGGGGAAAGGTAGCCTCGGTCGAACTGCATGCCCTCGACGACCTCGAGGGAGGTTTCCATGGACTTCGCCTCTTCGACCGTGATGACGCCGTCCTTGCCGACCTTCTCCATCGCCTTGGCGATGATCTCGCCGATCGTCTCATCGTTGTTCGACGAGATCGTGCCGACCTGCGCGATGGCCTTGCCCTTGACGGGCTGCGAGAGCTTCTTGATCTCGTCGATGGCGATCTCGACGGCCTTCTCGATTCCGCGCTTGACGTCCATCGGATTCGATCCGGCGGTGATCGCCTTCACGCCCTCGCGGAAAATCGCTTGGGCGAGGACGGTCGCGGTGGTGGTGCCGTCGCCGGCGACGTCGGAGGTCTTCGAAGCGACCTCGCGGACGAGCTGGGCGCCGACGTTCTCACGGGCGTCCCTCAGCTCGAGCTCTTTGGCGACGGTCACGCCGTCCTTGGTGGACAGCGGGGATCCGAACTTCTTCTCGAGGACGACATTGCGGCCGCGCGGTCCCAGGGTGACCTTCACCGCGTCGGCCAGCTTGTTCACACCGCGGAGTATCTGCTGGCGACACTCGTCGGCGTAAATGATTTCCTTGGCAGCCATTTTTCTCTATCCCTCCGAATCAGATGATATGGGTGATGCGTACGACAGTGCGGCGGCTCTTCAGGAGATGATGCCGAGGATTTCGTCCTCGCGCAGGATGATGTGGTCCACGTCGTCTACCTTGATCTCGGTGCCGGCGTACTTGCCGAAGAGCACCTTCTCGCCCGCCTTGACCTCGAGCGGGATCCGCTTGCCGGCCTCGTCGAGCTTGCCGGAGCCAACGGCCACCACGGTTCCTTCCTGTGGCTTTTCCTTCGCGGTGTCGGGGATGATGATGCCTCCCTTCTTGACCTCCTTCTCCTCGACCCTCTTCACCAGGACGCGATCGTAGAGCGGCCTGACTTTCATGAGTAAACCTCCATAAGTCTTTGGTTTTACTGACATTTAGGAGAGCGCAAACGGACCCTTGTTAGCACTCGCTCCCGTCAATTGCCAACTAGTTTAAGACCGCATTCCCGGGCTGTCAAGGAAGGCGCCTGAAAAATCTGGAGCTCGTTTTCGCCCCCGGATTGCGCCGATCGCAAGCGGCGTGTATTTGTTTATAGATCGACAGGAGACCGGCAGAATGGCGATCGACGACCCTGGCAGCCCCTCCCCGACGGCGCGCGACTGGCTGGAGCAGCGCCTGCGGGAGCTGGCCCGGACGCAGTCGCCCTCCCCGGTGGACGAGCAGGAGCTGCGGCACCTTGTCGACGTCATTCTTCAAACATCCCTGCTGCTCGGCGGGGCCTACACGGACGATCGCCTGAGCGCCATCCTCGACGGCGACGTCGAGAGGGCTCTTCCGCCGATGCTTCGGAAGACGGGGCCGCGGGGAGGGGCCGAAACTCTGGCGCGGCTGAAGCGGCTCCCCGACGAGGTCCGCGCCGTCGGGGACCAGTGCCTCTTCGACGTGGGAATCAGCGGGCTGACGGAGTTTCGCGGCCTGCCGTTGCAGGATCTCGGAGTTCGGGCCTACTCGCTGGCCTCCGAAATCCTCAACCGGCTCGCCGAGGACGCGCGCCTGCGCGTATTTTTCGACGGCAACCGCCTGTGGCCCCTGCCGCTCGCCGAGGAAGTGACCTTTCTGAAGCAGTGCGCTCGGCGGTTCGACCTTCATGCCCAGCTGCTGCGGGGGCTTTCCCTCGTTGCGCCGGTCGTTTCCTCGGACCCGCACGCCGAGCGCGAAGGCCGCGCGGTGCTCACGCCCTCGTCCTCGTGGTGGCCCGCCGACCGGACACAGGATCCGCTTCCCGTGGTGGAGAGGGGTCGCACGGGCAGCGCCGGATCTGAAGCCGCAGCATCGACGCCTGCCGCGCAGTTCGTGCCCGCCCCGGAAAAGCCGCCCGCTTCGGATCCGCGCACCGGACCGGCCCCCGCCGTCGAATCCGCCGCCGGGCGCCCCGGAGCGGTCCGCACGCGCGAGGAGCTGTTGTCCGCCTGGGAGCGGCTGCTCCTGTTCTCCGCGGTGAATTTCGATGCGTTGCGCACGGAACTCTCGCGGCTCGTGGTCGGCCAGGACGAGGCGATCGCGACGCTCGCCGAGGAGCTGTCGCTCTACGCGACGGGCACGCACGATCCCGACCGGCCCGCGTCCTACTTCTTCGTCGGGCCCACCGGAGTCGGCAAGAACCACCTTGTCGAAACGCTCGCCTCGACCCTCGGCGCGGTGTGGGGAGTCGAGGTGCCCTACCTGCTGATCGAGGGACCGAATTACACCGACGCCTCCGACATCAACGAACTGCGCGGATCCACGCGCGGCTTCATCCGCAGCGACGAGGAAGGAATTCTCGCGGAGTTCCATGAGCGTGCGGCGAGGGCGCCGTTCTCGGTCATCCTCGTGGACGAAGTGGAGAAGGCGCACCCGCACCTTCGGAAGTTCTTTCTCTCGATGATGGACCGCGGCACGGTCACCGACAACCGGGGACGCCAGCTCGCGTTTCCGGGAGTGATGCTCGTGTTCACCTCCAATGCCGGCTACACCGAGAGCGCGGAGCGGGGCGGGCCGATCGGCTACGGCGGGCAGGATGCCCGGGAATCGTACGAAAAGGCCGAGGCGGAGGCGGGCCTGCGGAAGACGCTCTCGCCGGAGTTCATGAACCGGGTCAAGATCGTGCGCTTCGCCCATCTCGAACCCGTGGCCTTCGACCGGATCTTCGACCTCGAGCTGGGCCGGATCGCGGCCCGCTATCGCCAGATGCACGGGTTGGAACTGTCTGTGACAGCGGCGGCCCGGGAGGCGATGATCCGCCGGGGCACTTCCTGGCAGTTCGGAGCGCGCCATCTTGCCTCCGTCGTGGATCGGATCTGCAACATCGAGGTCGCCCGCATGATCCTGCGCGACATGACGCGCCGCTCCGTTACCGGCGGGGCCGGCCCCGGGGCGGGGGACTTGCTCGTCTGGCTGCGCGAGATCCGCGCCGGCGAGCGGGCCTACGATGCCGATGAGGTTCGCGGGCGCGTCCTCGACGAGACCCGCGCGCGGCTGCCCTACTCGCGCATCGAGGTGGGCCTCGAACCGGCGCCGGAGGAAGACAGCGGCGCGACGGGGGCGGGCCGCGGCCCCGAGCCCGCGACCGATCGGTTCGTCTGGAAGGGCCTGCCCTGAGGGCCCCAGCGCAGCAGTTGCTCGATCGGGTGGGAGGGCTGACCTGATGGCCCGTGCCGTCTCGCTTCTCGAGCGGCTGCAGGGCATCATCGAGCGCACCTACCGGATGTCAACCGGAATCGAGGAGATCGGCCGGTTTGTCCTCGGCGACGACGGCTACCGGCGGGTCTATGGTTCGGTGGATCCGGTCCAGAAAGTGCTTGCCGCCGGATGGGCCGAGCCCGGTCCAAGGTTGCTGCTTCGACACGAGGGAGAGGGTTTCCGAGCTGCGATCTACTACCCGGATCGACTCGTCGGCCGGCTCGAGACGCGCCCGCCGACCTCCGGGCTCGACGAGGAAAATATCGACGACTTCGCGGCCTTCGTCGAGGAGCTCGACCACCTGCTCTGCGTGGCGGCCCGGTTGCGCGAGCGCCGGCCCTTCACGCTGCTCGAACTGGAACTGCACGCGAACGTGACGAAATACTTCGTCGCGGCGCTGTTCCTCGGCGCCGCCCGGCGCGCCCGGTCCTCAGGCGCCACCAGCCGCTGCGCGTCCGCTTCGCCGCCCGGCGGCTCGCGCCGGAGCGGGGTGGGGGTGAGCCCTCGCCGGGACCGGCTGGGTGCGACCGAGCGCGCGTGGCTGCGCTGGCACCTCTTCGACAAGATCGAGTACGCCGACGCGGACCCCGAGATCCGCGCCCGATATCGCGACGCCGCCCGCTACGCGTGGCGCTTCCTCTCCCGGATCGAACGGCTCCCCGCGGAGCGTCGCCTCGCCGCCCTTCGCGACTTCCACCGCCGCACCCACCACCAGAACTTGGCCCTGCTCGCGTAAGCGACCATTGGGCCAAGTCAGATCCATCGCACAACAGAGTTTCCAAGACGCTGGAACCCGCCGTCGATCCCGCGGGGCCGGGGGGATCGTGTGGCGGACGTGTGGGAGACGGGCGGGACAGATTCCGGGCCCGGGTGCCCGCCGTCCCGCTTCTTGTGGAAATCTGCCCTCCTGCCGTCTCCGTCGACCCTTCTCTCGGCCCCAGGACGTTCCGGACGGCCGCTCCTGCGATCCCCGCCCAGGGTAGGCACCCCGGCCCTCACGCTGGCTCGTGATCTGGGGGGATGGAATTCCCTATAATCTCTTGCCCGCGAAGGCCCTCCCGTGGCGGTTGCCGAGGAGGCTGCGAACTTGATGAATCCTGACGTCGCCGGCGCGATCGAGGATCTCGAGAGAAAGGGCATCCTTTCTCCGGGGGTGGGCGCTTTCCTTCTGCGCGTCGCGCGCCGTGAGCTGGTTTCGGTTCGCGCGGAGATCAGAGTTCTCCTTTACGCCGGCGTTCTCCTGATCACGGGGGGCGTCGGGGCCCTCGTCAAGCAGAATCTCGACAGAATCGGGCCCGTCGGTGTGGCCGCGGGGATCGGTCTCGCGGCGGCTGCCTGCTTTTTCTGGATTTTCTGGTGCCGGCCTCCGTTCTCCTGGGGCGAGCTCCCTTCGCCCAACCTCGCCTTCGACTACGTCCTGCTCCTTGGAGTCCTTCTCACGGCTGCCGACCTCGCCTACATCGAGGTCCGGTTCACGCCCCTGGGCAGCGCGTGGCCTTACCACCTCCTGCTGGTCTCTCTCCTGGCGGGCGCGCTCGCCATCCGGTTCGATTCGCGCATTGTCCTTTCCGTCGCGATGACGAGTTTCGCCGCATGGCGGAGTGTGTCCCTCCCCTTAGCCGAGCCTGATTTCTGGGCGGACAGACCCCATGCCTTCACGCTGAACGCCCTCGCCTGCGGCGCCGTCTTCCTTGTGCTCGGCC
>Ga0315273_10000953_pt1 | contig 31702 bp, 29 predicted proteins | sample YL17G02_0_MG_FD_205753 | JGI IMG/M metagenome (GOLD analysis project Ga0315273, IMG submission 205753) | Sediment microbial communities from Yellowstone Lake, YNP, Wyoming, USA - YL17G02_0 | ecosystem: Environmental > Aquatic > Freshwater > Lake > Sediment | place: USA: Wyoming | collected... | reverse complement strand
TCCGCGCGCAGCGTCGCGAGGTTCAAGCCGCCGTTCAAGTCGTTCTGCATCGGCCGCGTGTTCCGCAACGAGACCATCGACTACAAGCACCTGCCCGAGTTCGTGCAGGTGGACGGCATCGTCTGCGACGAGAACGTGACGTTCAAGAACCTTCTTGGTTATCTGAAGGAATTCTACCGCAGGCTCGGCCTTCCGAAGGTGCGCTTCACCCCGAGCTACTTCCCGTACACTGAGATGAGCACGCAGATCGAGGTGTACTTCGAGGACCGCAAGGAATGGCTCGAGCTCGGCGGCTCGGGCATATTCAGGCCAGAAGTCACGGAACCGCTCGGCATCAAGGAGCCTGTGCTGGCATGGGGCCTCGGGTTCGAGCGTCCGATAATGCTGAGGCTGGGCCTGAACGACATACGCAATTTCTATTATCGCAACGACCTGAAGATGCTGCGAGAGGCGAAGGTGCTACAGTAGATGGCAGTCGTGCAGTTCGAGAAGCGCGCGCTTGAAGCGATGGTCGGACGCAGGCTCAGCGACGCGGACTACCGCGAGCGCATACCGCTCTTCGGATGCCCGCTCGAGAAGTCGGACGCGACGTCCGTGCACTACGAGGTCTCGCCGAACCGCCCGGACATGTTCAGCATCGAAGGGTTCGCGCGCGCGGTACGCAGGTTCACCGCGGGCGGCAGTCAGAAGCTCTCCGACTACAAGGCGTCCGCGGCGAAGATAACGCTCACCGTCGACCCGAGCGTGAAGGAAGTGCGGCCGTACATCGCGTGCGCGGTCGTCCGCAACGTGAAGATAACGGACGACCTCATCGCGTCGCTGATGCAGGTGCAGGAGAAGCTGCACGAAACGCTAGGCCGCAAGCGCAAGAAGGTCGCGATCGGCATCCACGACCTGAGCAAGGTGCAGCCGCCGTTCACGTACAAGGCCGTGGCGCCGGACGCGTTGAAGTTTTTGCCGTTGGATATGAAGAAGGAGATGACGCTGCGCGAAATCCTAAAGCTCCATCCGAAGGGGCAGGCGTACGCGCGCGTCATCGAATCCGCGAAGAGATGGCCGGTCATCGTGGACAAACGCGGTCGCGTGCTCAGCTTCCCGCCGATAATCAACGGCGAACTGACGCGCGTGACGGAGCGCACGAAGGAGCTGTTCGTAGACGTCACGGGCACGGACGAGCGCGCGATAAACCAGGCGCTGAACATCCTGGCGACGTCGTTCGCGGACCGCGGGTGCAAGGTCGAAGCAGTGAAGCTCGTATCTGGCGGGAAGACAAAGTCGACGCCCGACCTTTCGGCGTGGAAGATGAAGACGGATGTGAATTATGTAAACAAGATACTCGGGCTGGAGCTCGACAAGAAGCAGATGGCCGCGCTGCTCGGGAAGATGGACGTCGGATTCGACGGCGCTAGCGCAATCGTCCCGCCGTACCGCACCGACGTGATGCACCAGATGGACATCGCCGAGGACGTGGCCATCGCGTACGGCTACGACAAGTTCGAGCCGGAGGTGCCCGACGTTGCAACAATCGCGCAGCCGCTGGAGAAGCACGAGCGACTTTACGGCGTGAAGCAGGTGATGGCAGGCATCGGCATGCAGGAGGTGATATGCCTGACGCTGTCGAACGCCGAGGACGAGTTCGACCGCATGGCCGCGCCACGCCTGCCGGTCGCGGAGACGCGCAACGCCGTGACGCCCGAGTGCGACATCTGCCGGCGCGATGTCCTGCCGTCGCTGATGGATGTGCTCGCCAACAACCAGCATCACGAATACCCGCAGCGTATCTTCGAGGCGGGCGACGTAGTTGTTCTGGACGCGGCATCGGAGACGGGCGCGCGGAACGTGAAGAAGCTTGCGGCCGCGATCGCTGGCACGCGCGCCAGTTATGCGGACATCGCGCCAGTGCTCGCAAGCTTCATGGAGAGCGCTGGCGTCAAGTACGAACTGCGCGCAGCGAAGAATCCGACTTTCATAGAAGGCCGCGTCGCGGAGATAATCGTCAAGGGCAGCGCAATCGGCGTCATCGGCGAGATCGCGCCTAAGGTCCTGAACAACTGGAAGATTGAGATGCCGGTGGCGGCGTTCGAGCTGGATCTAGAAAGTGTTTTTTAATCAGTATAACTCCGATTTTAATTTTTTGATAACGTCTGAAATTCTTTTATTTTGCTGGGTGTCTTCCAATTTTCTGAGGGTTTCAGAGGAGAACTCCAGTTCCCACGAATTTATAGAATCTACCAGAAATTTGTCATCGCACGTGAAGCATCCAAAATCGTCAGGGTCAGTTTCCGCGAGGTAGCATGGAATTCTGGAGTATGCGTCCAGCATTCTCCTAAGCATCTTAGCGTTTTTCAATTCCGAAGGGTGCAGCGCTAAATATTTCCTACCGCCGTCTTTGAAAGTGATTGGAGTAAACTTGAACGTTTTCAAATCAAACATTTGGGACATCGCCAGCGTAGCAAGGACCTCATCCAGAGAACGGTTTATCAGGTCGTCGATGTTGGGTTGTTCAAAGGACAGGCGGTCGTACGGTGTATCCTTTACAATCTTACGGAGGATTTTCCTACCTTTCCAAGACCTGTAGCCCATCAGCATGGCGTCGCCCGGACCATAGAGCTTCTCGGTGAAAACGGTGCCTGCCTTTACAAAGTTGAAGTACGCCCCCAAGCTGCTCCCGTACAGGCTTCCGTCATTCTGGCATCCATATGGCACCGAAAGGGTGTTGTCGCCAGGATAGTAGCCGCTTGCGTTGTCGTCGCAAAATAGGACGCTGACAGGATTCTGGTCGTACGATGCCGAGTTGAACCCGATTCTCCTCGCGAATTCGGGCACCGCCCAGTCTACAAATTTCTGAGCTTGGTCTTGAGTTTCTATCGCAGGACTTGCCGCAGCCATAAAAAAATTATGCACAGTAAGAGTTTTAAGCGCATGAAAATTATCGCAAGAAGTCTATCGTCTCATCCACGCGATGAGCCGCCTCAGCACGCTGACGTTCGTGCTGCTCGCCTTCAGCCTTCGTCCGCTGAGCTTCGCCGCGAGCTTCAGGATTTCCACTGCAGCCGGCGAGTCGGATGCATAGTCCATTATCGGCCGCTTTGCGGCGATGCTTTCCGCGACCATCCTGTCCTCGGGTATCTGCGCGATCACGGGCACCTCGAGCAGCTCGCGTATCGCGCCGATGCCGAGCTCGTGCCGCTTGCCCTTCGTGCGGTTGACGACAACGCCGATGATGTCCTTGTTCATGCCGCGCGCGACTTCCGCAGCTTTGAGCGCGTCCGCGACGCTCGGCAGGTCGGGATTCGTGACAAGAAGTATCTCATCGGCAGCGGCGATCGCGCTCGTCGCCTCGCGGCCCAGCCCGGCGGCGCAGTCCATAAGAACATAGTCGGCCTTGCCGGTCAGCCCGAGCATCACGTTCTGCAGCCGTCCGACGTCCACGCCCGCCAGGTCTCTCGTCGATATGCTGGCCGGTATGAAACGGAATCCGTACGGATGAGTGTACATCGCCTTGTCCAGCCGGATCTTTCCCTTGAGCACGTCCTGAAGCGTCCTAGGCGCGAGGTGCATGCCGAAGTGCAGACCGAGGTTCGGCGTTGTGAGGTTCGCGTCGACGGCGATGACGTTCTCGCCGAGCTGCGTCAGCGCATACGCGAGGTTGGACGTCAGCGTGGTCTTGCCGACTCCGCCCTTGCCCGAAGCGATAAGGATAGTCCTCGTCATAGAACCACAATTAGTATTTTCGTTTGCAGGATAAAAACGATGTGCCCCGAGTGGGATTCGAACCCACGGCCCATGGATTAGAAGTCCATCGCTCTATCCAAGCTGAGCTATCGGGGCGTCTGCTTCAATACATTAATTCTCGTTATTTAAGCTTATTTTCCACGCGCGGGCAAGCTTCGGCGCCGGCCGAACATAACCGGAACCGTTTTATAAAGCGACCTTTCAATTAGATGTAATCAGGTTTTTGCGAATGGCAGACGAACCCGTAACGATCATCGACCGCGACGTGCTCAAGGCGCTGTCGGCGGACACGCGCATGGACATACTCAAGGCGCTGGCCGAGGGCAGGCGCATGCCGTCGTGGGTGGCGCGGAAGTTGGGTAAGAGCGACGCGACGATCGTCGAGCACCTGAAAGCGCTCGAGCGCGCCGGTCTGGTGAAGCGCACGTCCGCGCCAGGCAAGAAGTGGGTGTTCTACAGCCTCACCGACCGCGGCGAGGGCATCATCGGCGGCAAGGACAGGAAGCTCGTGATTGTAATCGCGCTTTCGATACTCGTTGTTTTCGCGGGCGCGTCGATGTTCGCGCACTACTCGCTACCGGGCCAGGATGGCCTGAAGCGGTTCTCGTCATACTCGGAACTGAAGGCGTTCATCGACAGCAGCGCCGAGTCGTACGGCGCGTATGGCCTGACGCGCTCGGCGAGCCTGGACACAACGGCCACGACCATGTATACGCCATCGCAGGCCGCCGAGACCGCCGCGGGTTCGGGTGCGACCAAGTCGTCGGACTACTCGCAGACGAACGTGCAGGTCGCGGGCGTGGACGAGGCCGACATAGTGAAGAGCGACGGCCGCTACCTGTACGTTGCGCCGAGCTACGGCAGCACGGTGCAGATAATCGACGCCTACCCGGCAGAAACGGCGCGCATCGTCTCGAACATCACCGTGAACGGCACGATCGGCGGGCTCTACATCAGCGGCGACCGGCTCGTGATAATCAGCAGCAGCTACAGCTACGTCAGGCCGATGCTCGACATAATCGCGCCGTCGTACATGGGCAGCACTTCCACCACCATAGGCACGTATGACGTGAGCGACCGCGCGCAGCCGAGGCTGGTGAAGGAGTCGTCCGCGGACGGAAGCTACTACGACTCGAGGATGGTCGGAGATTATGTGTACGCGATTGCGCAGGAGAGCGTCTACTCCGGCGGGCCGATCGCGCTGCCTGCGGTGTCGACCAACGGCATCAAGCGCACGGTCGCCGCGAGCGACGTGTACTACTCGCCGTATCCGGACAGCGCGTACGTGTTCACGACGGTGCTGGCGGAGAACATAGCAGACGCATCGGCCGCGGCGAGCACGAAGACGTTCCTGCTCGGGTACAGCCAGTCCATGTACGTGTCGCCGGACAACATCTACCTCGTGTCGCAGAAGAGGATGGACTATACGAGCGTGCTCGAGCGCGTCGTTGACGATGCGATACTGCCGTCCGTGCCCGCGGACGTGCAGGCGAGGATAATCAAGATTCGCGACTCGGGCGCGAACGTTTATGAGAAAGGCAACGAGGTCCAGCAGGTGTTGCAGGACTATTACGCAACGCTCGGCCCCGAGGAAGGCGCGGCCGCGGCGAAGGCGTTGGAGGAGCGCTACCAGGCGGTGTACGCCGAACTGGCGAAGGAATACGAGAAGACGGTCGTGCACAGGATAGCAATCAGCGGCGGAAGCATAACGTACGCGGCCAGCGGCGAGGCGCCTGGAGTGGTGCTGAACCAGTTCTCGATGGACGAGACGAGCGGATACTTCCGCATCGCGACCACTAGCGGCCAGTGGGCCGGGACTGACAGCACGACGAACAACGTGTACGTGCTCGACCCGGCGCTGAACGTCGTTGGTAAGCTGGAAGGCATCGCGCCGGGCGAGCGCATCTACTCCGTACGCTTCCTCGGCAGCCGCGCGTACATGGTCACGTTCCGACAGGTGGACCCGCTCTTTGTAATCGACCTTTCTGACCCGGCCGCGCCCACGGTGCTCGGCTACCTGAAGGTGCAGGGCGTCTCCGACTACCTCCATCCGTACGACGACACGCACGTGATAGGCGTCGGTCGCGAGGCGGACGCGGACGGCCGCGTCACGGGAGTGAAGCTCTCGCTCTTCGATGCGACGGACGTCGCGAACCCGGTCGAACTTTCGAAGTACGTCGTGGAAGGCGGATGGAGCTGGAGCGAGGCATCGTACGACCACCACGCGTTCCTGTTCAGCCGCGACAAGGGACTGCTCGTGATACCGGTGCAGACCACGAACAACAACGGCACCGATTATACCAGCTGGCAGGGCGTATACGTTTTTAACATCGACCTGCAGGGCGGGCTCGCGCTGAAGGGCAAGGTCACGCACGCGAACGAGACCGCGGCAGCAGAGAGCAAATACTACTACGGATACGACACGCAGATACGGCGCTCGCTCTACATCGACAGCGTGCTCTACACCGTCTCGGGCAGCTTCGTGAAGGCGAACGACCTAGCCACGCTGGCGGAGGTCGGCAAGGTCGAGCTGCCGGCCACTGGGCCCGTCTACCGCATAATGGGCGGGGTCGCGTCTGGCGCGGCGGTCTAGGCGGCCAAGTAGCCCGCGTCCGGGCAAAAGCATAAGACCTCCCTCGGACATTCTAATTTACATGGCGAAGGCTGGAACCAGAAAGGCAAAGAAAAAAGTTTCTAGGAACAAGGCCGCAATTGCTAAAGCCGGCTCTCAAAGGGAGGCTCGCGAGAAAATCGACTTCGGGCAAATCGAAAGCAAGTGGCAGAAGAAATGGGCAGGCTCAAAAATATTCGAGTCTAAGGTAGATAATAAAAAAAAGAAATACTATGTTCTCGAGATGTACCCATATCCATCAGCAAGCTTCTTGCACATGGGGCATGTCAGAAATTACACGATTGGCGATGTCTATGCACGCTTCAAGCGCATGCAGGACTTCAACGTACTTTACCCCATGGGCTACGATTCTTTCGGACTGCCTGCGGAGACAGCTGCGAAAAAGAAGGGGATTCATCCAAAAAAATACACAGAAATGGCAATACGGAAAATCATAGAGTACCAGAAGGCTTTAGGCAATAGCTATGACTGGAGCAAAGTTATCGCAAGCCACGATCCCAATTATTACAAATGGAACCAATATTTCTTCCTTAAGCTGTACGAGAAGGGCCTGGCGTACAAGAAGATGGCTCCTGTGAACTGGTGCGAAAATTGCCAGTCCGTGCTGGCCAATGAGGAGGCCGAAGGCGGTAGATGCTGGAGGTGCGAAGGCGAGGTCATCAAAAAAGATATGGAGCAATGGTTCTTCAAAATCACAGAATATGCCGACAGGCTGCTTGACGACTTGGACAAAATCCAATGGCCTGAGAGAATAAAAACCATGCAGAGGAATTGGATAGGAAAGAGCCATGGGGTAGAAATATTTTTCCCGGTAGAGAATTCTACCCAGATCCTGCCCACATTCACAACCAGATGCGATACTATCTTCTCAGTAACTTTTTTGGCAGTTGCCCCTGAAAGCCCGATAGTCGAAGAATTGGTAAACGGAACCGAGCACGAAAAGGAAGTAAAGGAGTTTGTCAAGAAAGTGATGAAAGAAAAAATTGAGGACAGGATAAATGAGGAGAAAGAAAAGGAGGGAATTTTCACTGGAAGATACGCTATAAATCCGGCAACCGGGAAAAAAATTCCAATTTATGTTTCCAACTTTGCTGTAATGTACGGCACAGGAGTTGTCATGTGCAACGCCCATGATAAAAGAGATTTCAGGTTTGCAAGAAAGTACAATATTCCTCTGAAGTTCGTCATAAGCAAGGATGGTAAACCCATCGACCAAAAGGATTTTAATGAAGCTTATGTCGATGACGGAACTTTGTTCAACTCCGGCCAATTTTCTGGGATGAACATTAGAGAGGCGCTCCCAAAAATGGCAGACTGGTTAGAAAAAAACAGGATGGGAAAGAAAATTGTAAACTATAAAATTAGGGATTGGATGATTTCAAGGCAGAGATACTGGGGAACGCCGATTCCAATAATTTATTGCGATAGATGCGGGACGGTGCCTGTTCCAGAAAAGGATTTGCCGGTTCTGCTTCATGAAAAGGTTGACTTTAAATCTACTGCAAACCCGTTGTCGGCCAACAAGAAGTTCTTGAATGTCAAATGCCCAAAGTGCGGCGGACGGGGAAGACGGGAAACGGACACGATGGGAGGGTTCGTCGATTCCTCATGGTATTTCCTGAGGTACTGCGACAACAAGAACAAAAAAAAGCCGTTCGACGATGCTAAGGTGGGCTATTGGATGCCGGTCGACCAGTACATCGGCGGCGCGGAGCACGCGGTCATGCATCTCATCTATGCAAGATTCTTTGTAAAGGCTTTGAAGGATTTGGGATTTGTCAGATTTGACGAACCCTTCACTAGGCTGTTCAACCAGGGCATAGTCTACAAGGACGGGGCCAAAATGAGCAAGAGTAAAGGGAACGTTGTATACCAGACAGACATCTCAAAAAAATATGGGATAGACACAGCCAGGCTTTTCCTGATGTCTGTCGCTTCTCCAGACAAGCAGATGGAGTGGAGAGACAAAGGAATCAAAGGGAGCTTCAGGACGATAAACAGGCTGACAAGACTTGGCAGCAGGATAAACAGGATAAACAAGATAAGCAAATCAAAATCAGGCAAGCATAAACAAGAGGACAAAAGGCAGGACAGCAAGATAAGCATCGCCATCAAAAAAGTTACTGGGGGCATCGAGAATTTCGAATATCCGAAGGCTATATCTGCAATTGTGGAATGCGTAAATGCCTTCGGAGAAGGCATTTCAAAGGAAAACTACGGAATCCTTCTGAAGCTGATTTCTCCGTTCTGCCCGCACACCGCAGAAGAAATGTGGGAGAGAATCGGGAACAGCGGCTACATAAGCTTGGCCAAGTGGCCTGTCGCCGACGAAAGCAAGATTGACAAAAAGTTCGAAGAGCAGGAGAAAGCTGTCGAAAAACTTTTAGAGGACATAAACAACATTGCCAGAATCGTGAAGGAAAATCAGGACAGGGAAGCAAAAAAAGTTTACGTTTACGTCCTGCCGCAGGAGCTTGATTATTACAAGGAGTGCTTTGAATTGGTGAAAAGTAAAATAAATCTCGAAGTCCGGTTTTTTGCGGTAAACGACAAGAAGAAGCACGATCCGCTGAAAAAAGCAGGGAGAGCGAAGCCTTCGAAGCCTGCTATTTATGTTGAATGAATTTTCATTTTATCAACCTTGCTTGATTTTAAATGATTTTAGATATATGTTCATTTACCACTTCCGAAGGGGGTCGGTTCCGCTGAGACGCAACGAGACGGTTACGATGAGTCTTTAGGATTAGGCTATACGACCCGCAGGACAAGGCCAAGCGCGCCAAGTTCGGACGGCCGGCGATATGGATAGAATAAAGCTTATCTGCACACATAATAATCAATAGATAGAAATGTACGAAGATGTTCTTGTCGAATTTATTGCTGTATGGCTAACTGTAATCAATGTGCCAACCTACATATGGAAGTACCTTGCAAGAAATGGAATGCGCGAAAGGTTTGGAGGCAAGATTCCTAAACTCTATTGGCTGCCCGAACCCATCGGTATAACTGCGACAGACTTTGTTCGTGAGACCTTGAAATATGGATGGGCTGGCGATAAATGGGCGAAGAGAGATAGTGCTTATTACCATGAATATTTGAATGCAAAATACCCAGAACTCTCTTCAAAAGAAGATTAAACAGCTGGACTGAAGAAGTATCAAAGTTCGGACGGCCGGAGATTTACTTGGAATGAAAAATTGAGACTAGTTACTCATAAAAACTTGAGAAACAGCTAATTATTATGGATTACTGGCCTATTGATGCTGAACTTATGGGACTGAAAGAATTGCGTTTTATTTTCACAAAAAAGGATTTTCTTGTCGATTCGGATGGCGTAAAATACAAAAGACCAGAGCCTGTAGTAACCTTAAAACTAAAAGTTGATTCGCCGGGATGCGTTCTAACTCCTAACAAATGCAGAGTCCTTTACGGCCAGCAAATATTGGATTTGCAGAAGGAAGGAAAATTGGTGAAAGGATGGTATGCAGTTAATGCATACTTCGTTGCGGGCAGAAGAGACATCGATGTCGAAGAAGCTGTTGCTGGTGCCGAAGCCGGCCGTAAATATCGCTTTTTGGAGGAGCTGACAACAGAATTTTATTTTCTTGGTGAAAAATAAAGAGTCGCTAAAACAAGCATTTTAGAGTTCTACATCTGCGCCGCTTCCAGCGCGCCCGCCGCGACGAGCAGCACGGCCGCGACCGCGAGTAGCTTGAGGCTGTCCGCGACGATGTCCCAGAAGCACTTGGAATGCCGGCGCGTCAGCGCCACCGTGATTAGGCCGCCGGCCGTGGCGCCGACGAGGTATGCAAGGATTTCCAAACTGCCGTGCGGGAGGAAGACGAGCACGGCGAGCGGGAACCCTCCCCACCCGCCGATCGACTTGGCGGCCAGCCCTATCGCGGCGCCGAGCACGGACGCGTTCCACGCGAGTATGAAGATCGCGCCCGAGCCGAACAAAAATGAGAACAGGAACGATATCATCAGCACGCCGACGTTGTTGAGTATTATGCGCTCGAACGCGCCGAAGTTCATGAAGTCGCCGCGTATGATCTTTATCTCGCTTATCTGGTCGTTGAATATCTGCTGCACGTACGCGTCCGGCAGCAGCACGAACGTTATGGACAGCGCCAGTACCATTCCGGCGAACAGCGCGCCATAGACTTTGATGACATCGGAGTGCCGCGTCATGAAGTTGCCCTCCATGCGGCGCATTATCTCCGTCTCGGTCTCCTTCTCCTCGTGGTAGAGCATGTTCACCATGAACGGCGTCATCGCCATCGTGATGAGGAAGGTGGTCATCATCCCGACCTGGTCGCTGAAGACCACGAACGCCACGACGAGGCAGGCGAGCGAGACGATGCCCCCGACGACGAACATCGCGAGCGGGTTCCGCAACGCATCTCTGCGGCTTATCAGCCTTTCAAGAACCATCCTGCATGCACCGTAGATACATCCTTAATTAAATTTATACTGCGCCAAATAAATCTGTAAGGAAGGGTGGTGCCGTGAAGCTGAACTCGAAGAAGTTCGTCTCGATGCTGCTGCTGGTGCTGACGCTTGGTTCGACCGCGGCGTTCGGGTTGATGCAGTCGTTCACCTGGGGCAACGGCGGCGAGACGGCGCAGGTCGAGCTGCCTGCGGACAGCGTGATTGAATATGCGCTGACGGCCGCGCAGAAGAACTACGCCATCGGGCTCGGACGGACGCTGCTCGAGTACCGCTACCCGCTCGCATGCTCCGCGTGCGCCGAGCAGCGCGCGTACCTCGAGTTCCTCGTATCCAAGTATCCGGACCAGCTGCTGCTGCAGGAGCTGTCGGACAACTCGCTCTCCAAGCCGACGCTCGAGGCGCTCAGCTACTACGGCAGCCGCACGCTCACGGACCCGTCGCAGGAAGCCATCTTCAACCTGCTGTGCGACACGATGGTGCAGCCGCCCGTCAGCTGCGCGACCAGATAGTTGTTTACTCAATTCTTACTTAGAGCGAATGAAATCCCTGCGAGTATCATAATGCTTATCACTATTCTTTGGTACTCGGCGGAGAGTGTAATCGGCCCGAGTTGTAAAGCGCTCATGGGGACGACAAGAGTCATGATTAGAAAGGCAGCGCCTGCAATGAGCAGAGCCCAGCCGAATTTAGACACTAGCACGTTAACACCTCTTTCGCCTAGCCCAGCGCCTTCTCGAACTCCTCGATCTCGCGCTTGAACCGCGCTATGACTCGCGGCAAATCTTTGTCCTGCACGCTGATAGCCTCGGCCGCCTCGCGCAGCAGCCGCTCCTTGTCCTTCAGCTCCTTCCACCTGACAGCGTCGTTTACCATGGATGATCACTTGCCTTTTTTCGCCAGCTTCCGCTTCTCCTTCCACTCCTCGAAAAGCTTCGTCACGGCCGCGGGCACGCCTGCTTCCTTCACCCCGAGCGCAGCCGCGGCTTCGGCCAGCATCTTCTCCTTCTCCTCGAGACGCTGCATCGCGACATCTCCGCACACGTACTCGATGCGCACCACCCCGTCCTGCACGCGCTTCGTGTGCAAGATTGTGATGAACCCGACTTCCGAAGTGTTCCGGCAGTGCAGCCCTCCGCACGCGGCATGGTCCAAGCCATCGATGGATATGATGCGCACCTCGCGGCTGGGCACTCCCTGGCTGCCCTGGTATATCCGGAAGCCGTACTTCTGCTCGGCCTCGCCGCGCTGCAGCAGCTCTATGCCCACGGGCACGGCCTTCTTGACAACCGTGTTGGCGTAGTCCTCTATCTTCTTCACGTCGTCGTCGCTCAGCGCGTCATAGTGCGTTATCTCGAGCTTGGCCTTGTCGACGTCCTTCAGCGCCGAATGCTGCCACACGTGCGGGCCGAGGATGGCGCGCGCCGAGAGGTTCAGCACGTGGTTGCCCGTATGGTTCTGGCGCAGGATGCGGCGCCGCCTCGCGTCCACCGAGCATTGCACCGTCTCGCCTTCCTTGAACTTTCCGTCCTTCAACGTATGCACAACGACGTCGCCGTACTTGCTGACATCGACGACCTCGGAGCCGTTTATGGTGCCGACGTCGAACATTTGGCCGCCGCCCGTGGGATAGAATGCGGTCTGGTCGAGCGCGAGCTTGTTGCTATCGAAGACCTTCACGACCTTGGCCGCGAACTCCAGCACTTCCGGATAATCATAGTACGTCGCCTTCGTCTTCTGCACCCCGCCGACGTCGAACGTCTTCGCCTCCGGCTCCTTCGCCTGCGACATGTGGCGCTCGGTTATGCGGACGTAGAAGTCCGCAGGCACTTTCACGTCCGGCTTCGCCTCCGCGATCATCTCGGGCGTGATGCCGTCAGAGTCGTACATCTTGATGAGCGCGTCGTCGTCCAGCGGCTTGCCTGCGGCAGCGACCTTCTCCACTATCCTGCGCGTACGCTCCTTCGCCTCCTCGTACCGGCGTTCTTCCACGTCGAGTATCTTGCGTATCTCGTCCGCGCTCTCGCCCAGCTCGGGCGCCATGTCCTTCAGTTGCTTGGCGTGCATCTCGCACACGTCGGCCAGGCTGATGTCCCAGCCGAACTTGCGCACGAACCCGAGCGCGCGGCGCAGCACCACGCGCAGGTTGTAGCCGCCGGCCACGTTGCTCGGCAGCGCGCCGTCCGTGATGGCGAACGCGAGCGCCCGCGTGTGGTCGCAGATCGCGTACAGCGCCTGCATCGGCTCGATCTTCTTCTCGAGCTCCCACACGTCGACGTTCAGCTTGTCCGCGATCGCCTGCCTCGCCTTCTTGGGGTCCGCCACCTCGTCGAAGTTCAGCGTGCCCGCCAGCCTCGAGTAGCGCAGGAACAGCTTCTCGTCGTATTCGACGGACACGCGCTTGCGCAGCTCCGCGAGCACGGGCTTGAACACGACGTCATAGCTCGTGGGCGTGCCTTGCGACAGCCAGGCGAACCGCTCGAGCCCGGCGCCCATGTCGATGACCTTCTCGTCCATCTCCTTGTACGTGCCCTTCTCCGCGTCCGTGATGACGAACTCGGTGAAGACCTCGTTCCCGACCTCGAGGCCGCGGACGAAGTACTCGAGCGTGCTGCCGAACGCGCCCGGGCCGAGCCACACGTCCTCGATGAACATTATCTCCTCTGGCTTAATCCCGAACGTCTTCAGCAGCTCGAAGTCCAGCTCCGTGCACTTCTCCTTCCAGTACCCGCTGCCCGTCTTCGGGTTGTGCAGACTGTGCTGGCCAATCATGGCAAAGCAAGTGTTGTGGCGGCCGGTCACGCCTACGTTCGGTATATCATTAAAGCGCAGGCAGAACTGCGGCACGACGAGCGGATTCGCGGGGAAGTCGAACACGACGCTCCCGTTCTCGTTGCGATAAAAATCGACGATGCTGGCGACGTTGAAGTACAGGCTCGGGAACCAGCGGCAGACCACAGGGTAGCGGCGTATGCTCGTGTGCCCGTTCTTCACGAAGAACTTCTCGATGTGCTTCCACGCCTCGACGTACTCGAACGGCCGGCTCGTGGGAGGGTTTCCGAGGAATTCATAGTACTGGCACGGCTGGTCCTGGCAGAACTCGCGCCCAGCGTCGAGCGTCCAGAATCCTTTCCCGCACCGTTTGCACACCTTGCGCTCGAATCCTTCTCGTGCGAAAAAGTCCAGCTTGTAATAGTTACGCCAGTCCTTCGCGAACCTGGAGCGCAGTTCCTTCTTGTCGAGCGGCATAGGCAACAATCGATATTTAGGATTCGAACAAATTAAAACGTCCTACATGTAGGCGTCGAGCTTCGGATATTTCAGGCTGTTCTCGTACGCATGTGACTCGGCATCGTACTTTGAATCCAAGTCGGTGGCTTTGTAAAACGGATACAGCGATATCGCCCACGCAGCCATGCCCAGTATCGGGGTGGCAGCCATTAACGCGGCTCCGGCTAAAAAACATCCTGCTCCGCCGAGTTCGTACGCTCGTATCTTCCACGTAGGCCTTCTAGGTTGAGGCTGTCCCGTAAGGATATTTTGGGTGTTAAAAATTTAAAGCATGCTTGCGGGCCCGCCCGAGTACAGCTTCTGCACCGGCGACACACCCATCGCGGACCAGTGCGTCCAGGGCGCCTTGGCGAGCTCGCGCAGCTCCCGGTCGAGCTTCCTGAAGTAGCCCAGCCCCGCGCGCTCGGCCTTGCTCAATACTGGCAGCGACCACCGGGCGTGGTGCGGACCCCTTATCACTGACGGGCGTGCATCCTCGAATCATGGAAGGCGAGTCGTACATGGCGACGGCGCTGCTGCTCGCGCTCTCGGCCGCCGGCATCGCAGCAATCTGGTTCGCGTCCGAGCGCATCGAGCCGCTGCAGACGACGGTCGCCGGCATATCGGAAGCCGGGCTGGACAGCCCGCTGGTAGGGCGGCTGGTGAGCGTGGATGCCACGGTGTGCAACGTGCGCAAGAGCAAGTCCGGGAGCCTGTACTGGTCGGTGGCGGACGACGACGATTGCGCCACTGTGCTGACGGCGCCCGTGTTCGAAAAGACGCTGAAGGCGATGGGCGTTGCGAAGGGCGACGTGCTGCGGATAACGGGCACCGTGGACGAGTACGAGGGCGAGCTGGAGATCGTGCCGAAGGACGCGCAGCTGCTCGGGGGCGGCGCGGGTGATTGAACTATTCATCTCGGTCGCGGCCGGCGTGCTGCTCGGAATAGCCTGCGGCTTCCTGCCGGGCTTCAGCTCGAACAACCTCAACATGCTTCTCATCTCGTTCGGCGCGTTCGGGCTGGCCACGTCGAACTACCAACTGGCTGCGCTGGCCGTCGCCGTCGAGATATCGTCGTCGTTCTTCGAGTTCCTCTCGCCGATGCTGTTCGGCATAGGCAACGAGGAGACCTCGCTCGCGCTCGGCGCCGACCCGGTCGCGGCTGGTTCGTTGGCGCGCGGCATGCGCTGCGTAGTGCTGGGCGGGCTGACGGGCGTGGCGATGGCTCTTCCGCTGGCGTCCGTGGCTGGCAGCATGTACCCGTTAGTGTACTCGAGCATCAAGCCTCTGGCAGGATGGATACTCGCGGCTGTGTGCGTCTACATGGTCGTGACCGAGCGCGGTTGGAAGGCGATGGCTTCTGCCGCGGCTGTGTTCGCGGTCGCGGGCATGCTCGGCATCGCGGTCGGCAACGGGCCGCTTCTGCCAGCCGAGTACACGCTGCTGCCCGTGTTCGTCGGGATGTACGGGATCAGTTCCATCGTGGCCGACTGGAACGGCAAGCACGAGCGCAAGGAAGGGTTCGTGCGGGAGCTGACTCTGTCGGAGAAGATACGCATCGCGTTCATCGCTTTCGTCTCCGCCGGCTTCGCCAGCCTCGTCACGGGCGTTAAGAAGGGCCAGGCGTCCGCCATAGCGATGCGCGTCGGGTCGCTGTATTCGCGCGAGGAGGTGCTTTTCGCGCTGCCCGCGGTGGCGCTGGCTTTCAACACGATGTCGGTGCTCGTGCTCGGCTCGGCTGGGAAGATACGCAGCAGCCTGAGCGCGGACGTGTACGACGCGATGGGCGCGATAGGCGCTGACCAGGCGCTGCTGTTCGCCGGCATAGTGGCGCTGTCGGCTTGCGCGGCTGCGGTGCTGATGACGCTCATGGCGAAGCCGCTCGGGAGGATGCTCAACTTGCTAGGAAACGGCCACGCGTCCAAAACTATGAGCCTGGTCGGGCTTGCGGCCGGGTTGGTTCTCATTTTCGCGTTCACCGGCCCGGCAGGGCTGCTCGTCGCCGCCACATCCGCATGCGTCGGGCTGTTCGCAAAGAGGCTGCGCGTGCGGTCTGTGCACATGATGGGCGTGCTGTTGCTGCCTTCGATACTGCGGACGGTGATGTGAAGCATGGACAACAAGACGCTCGTGCTCGCAATCGCGGCCGTGGCGGCTGTGGCGTTCGTCGTACAATCCGCGTACACGCAGAACACCCATGTCCAGTCGTGCAACGAGGGCGACGTGTTCGCCGTCTTCTCGCCAGAAAACTCGGACGAAATCCTCGGCCTGCTCGGCTCGGCGAAGCGCGAGATTAAGCTCGAGGTGTACGAGTTTTCCTACACCGTCTTGGCGGACGCGCTCATCGATGCCGAATCGCGCGGCGTCAGCGTGCAGGTCGTGCTCGAGCCGGACGTGGCTGCGAACACGCAGATGTCGCAGTACCTGCTGAACGGAGGCGTGGACGTGGCTTGGGCCTCGAAGAAGTTCCACAACACGCACTCGAAGTTCGCCGTCATCGACGACGGCATCGTGCTCGTCGGCTCGACGAACTGGAGCAAGAACGCGATGCTGTACAACCGCGAGGCGTCGGTGATTGTGTACTCGGCGAGTGTGGCGAAGAGTTTCGAAAATGTTTTCGACTCCGATTACGCCGCGGGCAGCTAGCCTGGAAGCGGTTAAATCCTTAACGCATTAGATTTAATAAATCGAACTGAGGCGACGACATGGCTTTATTTGGAGGACATCTGAAGAGCAGCGCGGACGTAGGCTACGTGCCTGTCACTACCGTCTTCCTAGGTCTTGAAGACGAGATGCTTAACGACAGCTTATATCCTATGAGGAGGAACCTGGAAGCGCGTGGTTACAGGCTAGAATTATACCTGAACGGATATGGTAGCAAGCTGGAACAGCTCCATTCGCGGTCAAAACGTCACGACTTCCGTCTCGACAAGTGCGCATACATAGGCAGTAACGAGAGCGACCTGCCGGCCATGAAGGAGGTTGGACTTCCGATCGCGTTCAATACCGAAATCGAAGAGGTAAGAAAGGTCGCGAAAATAGTCGTCGAAGGCAGAGATCTTAAAAAGTTACTGAAATATTTTCCGCCGATAAAAATATGCTGAGTGCAATTAGCTGCGGTCGAACGCGATATCAACAGTCATTCCTTTGAACTCCAGCTTTTCCTTGTGTGTGCCCTGCATCAATCCGACCGTAAGCTTCGCCGCGCCGACCTCCTTCTTCAGCGCGTCAGCTTGCTTCTTCAGGAACGCATCCGTCTTGTCATCGCTGTCGAGCGTCAGCCGGATCTTGTCCGTTATCTGAAGGCCGGCGTTCTTGCGCAGCTCCTGCACCTTGCGCACGAGCTCGCGCATCAGCGCCTCGCGCACGAGCGCCTCGGTCATCGTCGTCTCTACCATAACGTCTCCGACGGCAGATTCGACATAAGCATACTCGCCCTTCGGCTTCTTCGGCGTGGCGACGACCTTCTTCGCGTTGCACATGCATTTCAGCGTGCCGTTCAACGCCTTCACCGCGGCGGAGACTTTCTTGTCCTTCGTCACTACAACGACGCTCGCGACCGGCCACTTGAGTTTCAGCGTGGCCTTCTGCCTCGCGGCATTCGCCGCCTCGGACAGCTGCTTCACAATCTCCATCTGCGACTCGAGCTTCGCGTTAATCGCGCGCTTGTCCGCGACGGGCCAGTCCTCGATGTGCACCGACTCCTTCGTCCTCTTCTTCAGAGGCTTGATGACGTTCACGTAGGCGTCGTCGGCGAGGTACGGGCAGAACGGCGCGAGAAGCTTCGTGGCCGTCTCGGCTGCGGTGAACGCGGTCCACATCGCCGCCTGCTTGTCCGCGCCCTTGTACTCTGGCCACACGCGGTCGCGGATGAGCTTCACGTACCATCTCGAGAGGTCGTTGTTCACGAAGTTCAGAATCTCCGCGGCCGCCTTCTGGCTGACGAAGCTCTTGTTCGCGGCCGTCGCGGCGGCGATTACGCTGTTCATACGTGACAGCAGCCACTTGTCCTCCGGCTTCAGCGACTTTGGTTTCGACTTCGGGACTTTAGTCACATAAGTTTTAACGAAATTGAAAGTGTTGCGCACGACCATGAATTCCTTCGACAGGTCGTCGAGCTCGTCGAGCTTGAAGTACATGTCATCCCACACGTTGCGCGACAGATAGTAGAACCGCAGCACGTCGCGTCCGTACTTGTCAATCGTCGTTTCTGTCGTGACGATGTTGCCCTTGCTCTTCGACATCTTTATTCCGTGCGCGTCCAGGACGAAACCATGAAAGAGGCAGTTGTTGAACGGCCTGCGTCCGAGCGTCATCACGCCGTTTATCATCAGCGAGTTCCACCATCCGCGTATCTGGTCCGGGCCTTCCAGGATAAAGTCGACGGGCCACATCTTCTCGAAAGGCTGCTTCTTCGCCGGGTAGCCCAGCGACGCCCACGGCGCTGCGCCAGAGTCGAACCAGACATCGAGCACGTCGGGCACTCGGTGCATTGTGCCGTCGCACTTGTCGCACGCCATCGTGACCTGGTCTATGTACGGCTTGTGCAAGTCCTTCGGGATCTTCGGCAGCTCCTTGGCCGAGCCGATAACCTTTATCGCGTCGCACTTGTCGCACGTCCAGATCGGCAGCGGGATGCCCCAGTAGCGCTGCCTCGACACCGGCCAGTCTCCGAGGCTCTCGAGCCAGTTTTTGAACCGCTGTCCCGCCCACTCTGGCACCCAGTTTATCTTCGCGTTCTCCTCCAGAAGCTTCTGACGTATCTCCGTGACGCGGAAGAACCACTGCGGCACGGCCATCATGAGCAACGGCGACTCGCAGCGCCAGCACATCGGATAGTCGTGCTTGATTTTTTCTTCAGCAATCAGAGCGCCCTTGTGCTTCAGGTCCTCTATAATCATCTTGTCCGCGTCCTTCGCGAACACGCCTTCGTAGCGGCCGCTGCCCTTGCCGAAGCGGCCGGCCATGTCGAGCGGGTTGATCACGGGCAGCCCGTTCTCCTTCCCGACCTTGTAGTCCTCGGCGCCGTGGCCGGGAGCCGTGTGCACCAAGCCGGTGCCTTCCTCTAGCGTGACGAACTGCTCCGACAGCACGATGCGGTGCGCGTCCTTCAGCCCGCGCTGGAACTCGAACCCGTCAGCGAGCGGATGTTCGTAGCGCAGGCCGGCGAGCTTGCTGCCCGGGAACGTCTCGAGCACGCGGTACTCGCCAAGGTTGAACTTCTTCGCCAGACTTTCCAGAAGGCGCTTTCCGAAAATCAAAACGTCCTTGCCCGCGGTCACGCGCACGTACTCCGCTTTGGGATTGGCCATCACGCCCGTGTTCGAAGGCAGCGTCCACGGCGTGGTCGTCCATACGACGAGGTACTCGTTCGGCTTGCCGACGACCTTGAACTTAACATAAATGGAGTTGTCATCGACCTCCTTGTAGATTATCTCGTTATAAGCAACGGCCGTCTCGCACTTGGGGCACACGTGCACGCTGTACGTGCCGCGGTACAGGAGGCCTTTCTCGAACGCGCGCTTGAACGTGAACCACGTGCCTTCTATGTAGCTGTTGTCGAGCGTCATGTAGGGATGCTGCCAGTCCATCCAAACGCCGAGGTTCTGGAACTGCTGGCCCATCAGGCTGACGAACTCCGTTGCGAAGCGCCTGCACTCGCGCACGAAGTTTTCGACGCCGAAGCGCTCGATGTCCGACTTGCTCTTGAAACCTAGCAGCTTCTCGACCTTGTTCTCTATGGGAACGCCGTGCGTGTCGTAGCCCGGCTGGTCCCAGACGTCGAAGCCGTACATGCGATAGAAGCGTATGTAAAAGTCCTTGAGCACCTTGTTCATCGCCGTGCCCACGTGTATGCTTCCCGTGGCGTACGGCGGCCCGTCCAGCCAGAACCACTTCTTCGCGCGCGAGCGGTTCGCCTTGGCCTTTTCGTAGATGCGGCGGGTCCGCCAGAACTCGGCGACCCTTTCCTCCATCTCCGTCGACGTCTCGGCCAAGCCTGTTCACCTATCGAAAACAAATTTGTATTTCTCAGGATTAAAAGAAACCATCCTGTTCGGACGTGCGTCCGTTTTAAATGCTTCGCCTGCAATCTATAGCGCATGCAGCGCAGAGCCCCGCAGAAAGTCAGTAAGTGCGAAATCCTCTCGTGGGAGATCGAGAACTACATGAAAAGCTATTATCCATGGACAAACGGCGACTTGGTCAACGAGAACTGCGCCGAAGTCCACCGCGATTACACCATAGTCGGAGTGTACGGCATAACCGACGTGGATTCGGATCAGGCCAAGGCCATATACGAAGCGCATAAGAAGAGCGAGTACATCTTCTCAATCCCGTTCGAGGACATACCCAATGCAGGTGTAGAAGCGCACGAACACAAGCTCGAGGTCGGGAAGGGCGTCTTCTTCGAGTGGCCGCTCGCGAAGGCCATCGCCAGCTACTTCAAGAACGGGAAGCACCTGAACTACCTCGACAAGTACGACGTCAAACGCCTGAACTGGGTGCTGGTCGATTGAGAACGAAAACTTTAATTCTTCCGTCGACATTTTAGCAGTATGCCCGAGTGCCCGCTGTGCGGGAAGAAGTCCGACCGTCTTGTGAAGGTCGAGCTGGAAGGCGCCACGATAGACGCATGCGACAGCTGCGCCAAGCTGGGCACGCGCGTCGAGGTCAACGTACACAGACACTATCCAGGCTACGGCAGCGTGGGCAGCGGCGCAGACATAGTGGCAGCGTCCGCTGGCACCGGACTGGTGGCCGACTACGGCCAGCGCATAAGCAAGGCGCGCGAGGGCGTGGGCCTGACGCGCGAGGAGCTGGGCACGCGCATCAACGAGCAGGAGTCGGTGCTGCGGCGCGTCGAGCACGGCGAACTGGAGCCGGACAAATCGCTGACGCGCAAGCTCGAGGTCATCCTGGGGATAACGCTGCGCGAGGCGAAGAAAGAGTAGAAGTATCGGCGCTGGACCTCGTAAAATGATATCGTTTCCCTTCCTTATCAATTTTCCGCATCTGACCGATGTTTCACAACACGGAAATAATCTTAAGCGCCGCCTGCCAATTAGAGGTGGGTCTGCTTCTGTAGCCCCTCCCGGGAAAGGAGGTGCTGAGATGTCCAATCTTGATAAATGGAACGGCGCAAGATACGTGGCGGGCATACCGATAGAAGAGCTGTCGAAAGAGCCCGCGGACGTCAGATACGCGGGGCTGGATTCACACGAAATCAAGGAGCTGGCGGCCTACGAAGAGTCGATGCGCCCGAAACCGGCCGAACGAGGAGGCATGTCGTACGGCCCGAAAAGGGAAATAAATATCCCGGTCGGTTAAATTAGAGTATGGAATTCCAGCCGCCGAAAGGCACGCGGGACTACGTTGGCGAGGACGCCGAGAGGATGCAGTCAGTGATGGATGTCGTCCGCGGCGTGTTCGAGCGCTTCGGCTTCCGTCCGCTGTTCACCCCGGCGTTCGAGGACTTTGCGCTGCTCGGAGTCAAGGGCGGGCTGGGCGAGGCCGTCAAGGATGAGATATACTTTTTCAAGGACAAGTCCGACCGCGAGCTCGGGCTGCGCTTCGACCTGACGATGCCGATGGTGCGCGTGGTCGCGACGAACCCGCAGATGCAGAAGCCGTTCAGGCGCTACGCCATAGGCAACGTCTGGCGCTACGAGAACCCGCAGTCGATGCGTTTCCGCGAGTTCGTGCAGGCCGACGTTGACGTTGTCGGGAGCGCGTCGCTGCGCGCCGACGTCGAGTGCGCGGCCGTCGCCTGCGACTGCCTCGACAGGCTCGGGTTCGACGAGTACTACGTGCGCACGAACAACCGCAAGCTGCTGCAGTCGATCTTCGAGAAGCTCATCGGCGCGGACAAGGTGAAGGAGGCGTTCCGTTCCATCGACAAGCTGGACAAGATCGGCGAGGACGGCGTGAAGGCCGAACTCGATCAGAAGGGCATCGCCTCGAAGGAGATACTCCGCTTCCTGCGCATCCAGGGCTCGAACCGGGCGGTGCTCGCGAAGCTGCGCAAGGCATACGGCGAAAGCGAGGGGCTGGCGGAGATGGAGAGGCTGTTCGCGCTCGCCAAGCAGTTCGGCATCGAGAAGCGGCTGAAGTTCGACGTGTCGCTCGTGCGCGGGCTCGATTACTACACGGGTCCGCTGTTCGAGGTCTATCTGGGAGAGCGCTTCGGCTGCGGCGGCGGCGGACGCTACGACAGGCTGATACAGGACGTGGGCGGACCTGCGACGCCTGCGACGGGCATATCCCTGGGCGTCAGCCGCATCGTCGAAGTGATGAAGGAGCGTGGCATGTTCGAGAAGCTGCAGGCCGGCAGGGCGAAGGTTTTCCTGGCGAACGTGGACGACGAGAGCTTCGCGTACGCGCTCAAGATGGCGGCGAAGCTGCGAAAGAAAGGCATCGCATGCGAGACCGACTCGATGCAGCGCAAGCTCGGGCAGCAGCTCGAGTACGCGGACGGCGCGAAGTTCCGCTACGCGGTTGTCGTGGGCAGGAACGAGATCGCGAGCGGCCGCTTCAAGCTGAAGGACATGCGCGCAAACTCGGAGGAGGAGATGCCTCTGGCGAGGCTCGCGCAGAAAGTAAAAGCGTCGTCGAAGGCGAAGGCGCCGTAGAAGTGGGTGCCCCGTACTGATTGTGCCGCGTTACGGCACGGCTTCCTTCAGACCAGCAGCATGCGGCCGCAGAAGTAATCCTCCTGCAACACCAGCCCGCATCGGCTGCAGACCTTCTCCTCGCTGCTCTGAACGACCTTGCTCCCGCAGTCGGGACAGTCCATCATATGTCGCACCTGAATCAACGGACGCTTTTTATTATTAAGCGGTTTTCCGTGCCGCGAAATCTGCGAAGAAAAAGTTGTTTTGGAGTGTGCAACGGCCTGCCAGTTAAAACCACTGAGCAGTGAAGAATGAGCGCTCGGCCCGCGTCATCATTCCTGCCAGGGAGGGGCGCACGCGCCCTCCGTCGAGCGTATGTACTTCCTGATTACAAACGTGCTTTTGTCCGTTCCCGGGGGTTCCGGAGGTTTGCCGAACGTCATCATGGGCAGAGGGCTGCCGAACGTCATCATCGGTACAGCCGCGTAACGGGTGGGGTAGCCGGGATGGGCGCGCCTTGGCTGGCGGCCGTAATAACGTTCCAAGGAATCCCTGTTGTACATGATTTCCCAGACGAACACCTTGTCGTCGTACCGGAGCATTTTTATATTGACCGTCGCCCGAGCAGCCCCCGCCGAGGCGCCAGGATACGGCACGAACGTCGCAGGCACGTCGACCAGGGAGCCCTCGGTGGCGCGCCATATATCGTGCTCGGACACGTTATTGGCACGAAGGTAGTCGCGTATTTCCATTTCGTCGACGTCGGCGCGACCGCTCAGAAGACCGGTCACCAACTCTTCGATGGCCTTCATAAATATAACCCGTCTGCGAAGGATTTAACCTGCCTCCGGCGGGCATACGCCTTTTTAAAGACAACGCGCCATTAAGGATTATTCGAAAAGTACGAACTAGCAAGAGCTGCTTTTGACGTTACCGATTCGTGCGATTGTTTGTCGCCGAATTGAGGTTTGAATCAGTTGAATTGAAAGGAACGTAAAGTTTGGAAGGGTGGCATTTGGAGCTCACCTCAGTATGAAGTAAAAATAAATAGTATAAGAACTATAAGTCATAATCGATGAGCGAAATGAAAATTAAATTATTAAATAACTACCACGTTGTTATACCGAAAGGGTGCGTGGATTGTAAGTTACGCAGATTGCGTTATGTAAATATAAAGGTAAAAAAATTGAGAAGGTTAGAAGAGTTTATAGTCAAATTAGTGCACAGGGCTCATGGCCCCATAGAAATTGTGATGCCACAATTTGCTAGGAATAAATTACAGTTAAATATCGGGGATGTTTTTGAAATTTTGGAAATAAGGGCCGTAGCACGTCCAAAAATACCATCTCGTTTAATAAGGAATGGTGACGTGGATTTACTGTTTTTGTTGCCTGTAAAAATGAGCAATGGTAAGGAAATAATAATAGATTATGGCCACGATTATGTCAGGTTATGGTCCTTAAAATGCCAGGAACTCAGATTAAAAAGATTCGTAAAAATAGACAAGCTGGGAAAATTCTTCGGGTTGGCGCAGGCGGAGTCTGCAAAGAGTGGCAATAAATTTGATTTTGTAAATATTTCGTATAAACTCCATAAAGAATTCCTGTTTTTATTGAACTCTCTATGCAATATTAAAAATTTAGAATTCAAATGTTATTTGCAATACAATCCAAGGGCAACGAGTAGGAAGGAAGCGGAGAATTATGCTATAGATTTTTTAAAGACGACGGGATTGCCATCTGAAATAAAGTTCGTCAAAAACTATGGGGTCGGCAGGATCCCCCCGGTCGATTTATGCGTTTTCAGTAAGCTGCTTAATGAAGTAATGCTAGGCACGTTGAACAATCTGAGATTTTACTTATCCAATAGGAACCTCGACAAAGATGAGAAATCTTTAGCAGAATTCTTTGTTTCTAAGATTTTAACTGGGGATGGTACGATTAAAGTTAGAACGCGGGAAGGCCATTTCACACCGTATATAAAAATATTTGACCTTGTCCCCTCCCTTGAGGATTATAAAAAAATACTGTCCAAGCTTGGAATAGAATCTCGAATATATGAAAATGAATTCGAACTAAGATTGCTTTGCAACTGGGACACCGCTGCATACCTATACAAAATCGGTGCATTTGACGGCCACGATACTAATAGAAAAAAATTATTAGACTCCTTGGTTAATCATAGTAAAACTAAGAGTTTGAGCATATTGAAATTATTCAAAGCCGCGCCATTGAATTTATCGCAAATTTTAAAAGTATCCAACGGTAGACACTATACGACCTATTGGTTGAATAACAGAATTTCTGAAGGCTATTTAAAAAAAGTCCAGAACAAATACATATTAACAAAAAGAGGCTATGATGTTCTAAATTTCATTCAAAATTTTAACAAAAGGTGGATTAAATATGGCCAAAGAACTCAAGAAAATTTGTGTTGATACAAGCATAATTATCGACCGCAAGCTCTCCGAGCTCATACAGGCGGGAAAGCTGAAGGACGTCGAGATAATCGTGCCGGCGCCGGTGCTGGACGAGCTGCAGGCGCAGGCCTCGCACGGCCGCGAGACCGGGTTCACGGGCCTGGAGGAGCTGAAGAAACTGCGCGCGCTCGCCGAGGAGAAGGGCATGCGGCTGCGGTTCACGGGCAAGCGGCCGAGCATGGAGGACATACAGCTCGCCAAGTCCGGCCGCATGGACGCGCTGATACGCGACATAGCGAAGCAGGAGGACGCCGAGTTCATAACCGCGGACTACGTGCAGGCGCTCGTCGGAGAGGCCGAGGGCATGCGCGTGCGGCACATACCCGCGGTTCTCAAGACAAGCGGGCTGACGTTCGAGAAGTACTTCGACGACAGCACGATCAGCGTGCACCTGAAGCAGGACGTGAAGCCGCTGGCGAAGCGCGGCAAGCCCGGAGAGTTCAAGCTCGTCGAAGTCGGCAGCGACCCGCTGTCCGCCGAGGAAGTCGAGGATGTCATAGACGAGATAAACGAGGCGCTACGAGGTACGGACGACGGCTCCATAGCGATAAACCGCCGGGGCGCGATGGTCGCGCAGCTCGGCAGCTACCGCATCGCAATCGCCCGTCCGCCGTTCGCCGACGGCTTGGAGGTCACAATCGTCCGGCCGATAATAAAGATGAAGCTCGAGGACTACAGGCTGTCCGACAAGCTGCTGCAGCGGCTGACCGAGCGTGCCGAGGGCGTGCTGATCGCAGGCCCGCCGGGCAGCGGCAAGAGCACGCTCGCCGCGGGGCTGGCCGAGTTCTACATGCAGAAGGGCAACATAGTGAAGACGCTCGAGTCGCCGCGCGACCTGCAGGTCGGGCCGGGGATAACGCAGTACGCGCCCTTGGAAGGCGATTACGAGAAGACGGCCGACCTTCTGCTGCTCGTAAGGCCGGACTATTCCATCTTCGACGAGATCCGCAAGCCGAAGGATTTCGGGGTGTTCGCCGACCTGCGCATGGCCGGAGTGGGAATGGTTGGTGTGGTGCACGCGAGCAAGCCCATCGATGCGATCCAGCGCTTCATGGGCAAGGTCGAGCTCGGCGTGATACCGCACGTGATCGACACCATCGTGTTCGTCCGCGCGGGCCGCATAGAGAAGGTGTACGAGCTTTCGCTGTCCGTGCGCGTGCCCACGGGCATGACCGAGGCCGACCTGGCGCGTCCGGTCGTGGACGTGAAGGACTTCGAGACGGGCAAGCTCGAATACGAGATCTACACGTTCGGCGAGGAGAACATCGTCATTCCCGTCGACGCGGACGCGGGCAAGGCGGACGCTGCCGCTTCGGGCGCGCACAGGCTGGCGGCCGAGACGATACGCACGGCTCTGCGCAAGTTCGACCCGCACGCCGAAGTCGAGATCGTAAGCGACAGCCGCGCCAAGGTGCGCGTCGATAACGATGCTATCGCGCGCGTGATAGGCAGGGCCGGCGAGAACGTCGAGCGGCTGCAGAAGCTGCTCGGAATGCACCTTGACGTCGAGCCGCGCATAGCGTCGCTCGGGCAGGCCGTGCCGTACGAGCTGCGCGAGTCCGGCGGCAGCCTCGAGTTCAAGTTCAAGGGCAAGTACGAGGGCCGCGAGGCGAGCGTTTACGTTGACGACGCGTTCCTGTTCGCTGCGATGGTCGGCAAGAAGGGCAAGGTCAAGGTGGCGAAGGAGTCGGACTTCGGGCGCGAGCTCGTGGCGGCGATGGTCGGCCACAGGCCGATACGAGTGATGGTGTAGTTTTCAGATTCTTATACAGCAACTGGTCAACGCCGAGTTCGTGTGTTGATAAGAAGTTCATTATTGGATTTTGAAATAAAGTTAGCTAAAAAATCAGTTGCCTTTTTCGTATTATTAATACGATATACACCAGGACTATCTTTGCTCAAGTCGAAGAATGAAATTATTTCACTAATCAAGCGAAATAGAAGTGGACAATCTTCTTCAAAAGTACCCACATATAGCTCTCGAACTTCCCTCCAATCATTTATACGCTGTAATAAAGATAAAACAACAGTTATTTATTTCTTCATTTCATATGATAATTTAGATATTAATGCGAGAAGGAACAGAAAATTTATACAAATCGTTAAAGAATTTAGGATATATGAGTATACCGTTCATTACATCAGCAACAGGAGCAATTACCGGTTATATATTGACGGGTTCAATTCCTATCGCAGTGTCAGTAGGGCTTCTTGGGATTCTAACAGTGCCTTATGTTAATCGTAAGATTTATTTAGAAAGGATGCCAGAAAGGACCGTTGAAGGAATTTTTAACACACCTCTACGAGATATTTTACCAAAAGAAGTGGCTGAAGAGGTATGCGAACGTTTTGGGCGTCCTCCAGAACCTTGGTTGAATGAAATTAAAAAAACAGCTGAAGAAATACACAAACAGACAGAAATGATATTAAAACGCTAATCTGGGACAAGAATTTTCTTTATAAATTCTATCTCCTACGCTCGTTCGCCAGTTGATGTTTTTACAAATAGGTACTCTTCAACATAACAGCAATTATGCTCAATCCGCCCGCTCGCCTGATAAATTCGGCCATCCAAGGAATCAAATTTAAGGATGTCTCACAGCAGGTCCGCGTCGAAGCCCTCGATGAGCGCCTTGCCGAGACGGCCGACGCTGAACAGCGCGTTCATCCTACGGTCCGAGCCGAGCAGTATCCTGCGGTAAAGCAGCCCGCGCCTTATCGGCCCGGCGAGGTGCGCCTTCCACGCTGCGTCGTATTCCTGCCGCAGGAACTCTGCCGAGAAGTCTCCGCTCTTCAGCGCCTTAACGGCCGCGTTAGCGCAGTAGCCCGCGCCCAGCAGTCCATACACGACGCCGCCTCCGCTGAACGGTTTGACCTGGCACGCCGCGTCGCCCACGACCATCACGCGCTCGGCGCTCGTGCGCTCCATCAGGCCGAAGTTTATCTTGCCCGCCACGTCGGGCTTCACGTCATCCACCCTCACCGCGCCGCCGGTGCGCTTCTCCACGAGCGTCTTCAACCCGGCGAGCGGGTTGTGGCGCGCGGCCACGCCTATGCGCGCCTGCTTCTCGTTCAGCGGCACGACCCAGCCGAAAAAGTCCGGAGTCATTTCGCGGCTGTAGATTAGCTCGACGGCATCGGGGTCGAACTCGCCCTGCACGGTCATCTGCATGCCCGTTAGCATGTTCGCCGGACGCTCGAGACCAGCGCGCGCCGCCACCGTCGACAGCGGCCCGTCCGCGCCGATCAGCAGCCTGGCCTGCACCTTGCCCTTGCTCGTCAGCAGCGTGAGGAACTCGTCCTCGCCGGAACGGCTGCGCTCGAACTCGCGGAAGAGTATGCCCGTGTCCGCGGACGCGCCCGCCTGCCTCGCGCGCAGGAAAAGGAACTTGTCCAGCTTCTCGCGGTCCACGACCAGGAACGGCCGCTTGGACTGCAGCTCCAGGCTGGCGGACGTGGCGAAGAAACGCGCCCTGCTGATGCGGTTGAGGATGACGTTCTCTGGCATGCCGGACACGATGTCGGTGAGCCGGCTGCTTACCAAGCCCGTGCACTGGACGGGCAGGCCGACCTCCGCGTTCTTCTCAAGCAGCGCGACCTTGTACCCGCGCTTCGCGATCAGCTCGGCCGTGCGCGAGCCTACAGGACCAGCGCCGATTACCGCGACGTCGTACACGACCATGCCTCCGAAAAACTACTTGCCGAAGTTGCGCTTCACTCCGCTGAACCACCGCACAGCCTTGAGCAGCTCGGCGTTGTCAAAGTCGGGCCAGAGTTTTTTAGTGAAGTAAAATTCCGCATAGCTCGCCTGCCAGAGCATGAAGTTCGACAGCCTCGAAGCCCCGCCCGTGCGGACGACGAGGTCCAGCGGGACGGGCACCATGAGGTTGGCCTCGATGTCCTTCGGCGTGACCTCTATGCGGCCCGTCTCGAGTGCCTTGGCGGCGATCTTCTTCATGACTTCCATGAGCTCGAACTGGCCGCCGTACGCTATCATGAGGTTCAAAAATCGGCGCTGGTACTTGGCGGTCTTCCTCATTATCTTCTCGGAAACCTCGCGCAGCTTAGGCGGCAGCTTCCCCAGGTCGCCTGCGAAGCGCACGTGCACCTCGTACTTGTCGAGCAGCCCGCCCTCGCCGCTCTCCCACTTATTCAGGTACTCGGAGTACAGGTTGAACAGCTCCTCGACCTCCTTCGGCTCGCGGTTGAGGTTCTCCGTCGACAGCATGTACACCGACACCTGCGGTATGCCGAGCTTCATGCAGTTCTCGAGCGTCTTGTCCAGTGCCTCGGCGCCGGCGCGGTGCCCCAACCACGGATATTTTTTGTGGTGCTGGCGAGCCCACCTTCGGTTCCCGTCGATGATGAACCCCACGTGCTGAGGTATTATCAGCTGACCAGCCATACGAACACCCGATTTTCAGTATGTATAGTTTGAGACTGGCAGTTATTTAAAACCCTACTGGGCGCGCTTCAGGATTATCGGCTTCGAGTGCGTAATCTGCTTCAGGCCGCGCTTCGTGAGTATAAAGTCGTTCTCGTACCTGCAGCCGCCGACGCCGCGCACGTACACGCCCGGCTCGATCGTGAAAACCTGGCCCGGCTCGAAGCGCAGCTGCTTGACTATATGCCAGCGTCTGAGCGCGCGCTTCTTCTTGCGCGGCCCCATCTTCCGCAGCCGGCTGCGCCGCAGCTTCGTGAGCGACGGGAGCTCGTGTATGTTCAGCCCGATGCCGTGCCCGAGCGAGTGCATGGTCGCGTAGCCGCGCTTGCGCAGGAACGCGTCGAACCTGTCCTGCATCTTACAGCACAGCATGCCGCGCTTCGGCAGTTTCGTAAGCGCAGCGTAGGCCTGCAGCGTCGTTTCGAGTATGCGCTTCTCCTTCGCGCTGATTTCGCCCTTCACGAACGGCACGGTGATGTCCGTTCGGTAGCCCTTCCACATGGCGCCGAAGTCTGCATAACCCAGGCCGCGCACGGCCTTCCTGGTCGGCTTGCTGTGCACAGCCGTGCTGCGCTTTCCGCAGGCGACGATGGTCGGGAACGCCAGCTTCGCGCAGCGCCTGCGTATGTTCCGGTCGATCGCGGCCGCGATCTGCTTTTCCGTCACGTTCGTTCTCTTCAGCTCGCGCGCGAGGACCGGCATGCACGAGTCGGTTATCCGCGCTGACTTCTTCAGCAGCGCAATCTCCTTCGGCGTCTTGGTAATCCGCTTCAGCTGCGCGTGTATGTCCGACTTGCGTTTCATGCAGGCACCTCATCTCTCCTTTATGAAAAGGAGCGGAATCGTCGAAATCCCGACCACGAAAGCTGCCAAATAAAATATCGCGTCAAACCCCATCTTGCCCACAAGAAACCCGCCAAATAGCATCGCGACGCCCTGGAGTATGCCGATTATCGACCGGTACTCGCCTAACATGCGTCCTCTGCTTTTCTTTTTTGTTATATCGCCAAGAAGTGCCGTTTCTGAAATAAGCCAGATGGAATCGCTCACGCCTACAAGAATTTGCACCAGAAACAGCTGGAGAACGGATGTTATGAAAACATAAGAAATCAGGAGGAGTGCTCCGAGGAGATTGCTGGCTATCAGGAAAGGCTTTCTTCCAATCTTGTCCGAGTGCCTGCCAGCAATGTACGATGTTATGGCTGAGGATATTGTCAGCAGGCCGAATGCTATCCCGAAATTTTCCAGACTGCCGCCCAAGTTTTGTACATAAAGAGTATAGAAAGGCCCCCAGATGCCGGTGATGAATCCAATCATCGAAGATGAAATCAGAAGATACCTGAAATTGTCTAGTTTTAGTTTCATCTGAATTTACCTCAGACGTCGAATTTTACAGCAGCCACTTGCCGTCCTTCATCACGACGCGTCCGTCGGCGTACACGCGGCTGCCGCGGCCCATGGTCTTGAAGAAGTCCCAGTGGATCGTCGCCTCGTTGCGGCCGCCATAGAGCTTGTTCTGCCCGATGGCCATATGGATCGTGCCGAGCAGCTTCTCGTCGACGATTATCATGCCGCCCGTCGGCTTCGCGTGCGGGTTCGTGCCGATGCCCAGCTCCGCGATGGTCTTCTTCTCGCCGGACGCGTTCTTGATGATGTCCTCGAAGTCCTTCAGGCCCTTCTTGATGCGGTACTCGACGACCTTGCCCTTGCGCATCTTGAACCACACGCCCTCGACCTGCTTTCCATAGTGGTACATGCACGGGAGGTCGAAGTATATCTCGCCATCCGCGGCCGTCTCCACGGGCGCGATGAATATCTCGCCGGCCGGGAGGTTCATGTAGCCGATCTTCTCCTTCGCGACTATGCCGCAGTCGTTTATGAACTCGCGGCCCTTCACCGACATCGTGAGGTCGGTCCGGTCTCCGACTATGCGTATGGTCTTCGTGCCGCGCATCAGCCTGCGCATGCGCTCGTTGAACGCGTGCAGCTTGTGGAAGTCCACGTCGAGCGTGTCCCAGAAGATGCGGTCCAGCTTGGCGAACGGCACCTTCATCGCACGCGCGTCCTCCTCCGTTGGAAAC
>Ga0315273_10000952_pt1 | contig 31703 bp, 32 predicted proteins | sample YL17G02_0_MG_FD_205753 | JGI IMG/M metagenome (GOLD analysis project Ga0315273, IMG submission 205753) | Sediment microbial communities from Yellowstone Lake, YNP, Wyoming, USA - YL17G02_0 | ecosystem: Environmental > Aquatic > Freshwater > Lake > Sediment | place: USA: Wyoming | collected... | reverse complement strand
ACACTCAGTTGCCTCCTCAATCTGCTGCCCATCCCTTCCACTAGGATGGGTAACATTTTTCATGAGGCAACAGGCCGCGCCGGGTAGCAAAAGTGATGAGTCAATGCGCAGTCAAGCGGCTGGGCCAGACCATCCTCATGATCACGCACAACCCGGAAGCCGCCGCCTACGGCCACCGCACGGTCTGCCTGCGCGACGCCAGGATCGTGGCGTAATAACCCGGTGCCAGATTTCGCTGACAGTGTCAGCCGGTTCTTGCGCCGAGAATACCCAGTTGTGGCCCCAGCATTCCGCTAACCCCCTATTTGTTAGCGACTTCCAGCGTTCGGCCATTTGGCGGACCAAGTGCACAAAGAGCCTTGTACAAGGAGCCACTCAAGTGCAGACAAACGGTTTTCAAAACGCGAAGAGAGTGCAGCAGAGCCTGCTCTCGGGTGTCGAGAAGAAGGCCCTGATCTGGATGGCGGAGAGGATGCCATCCTTCATCAACTCGGACCACCTTACGCTGGTTGGACTGCTCGCGATGCTCGGCGCGGGCGCGGGCTACTGGCTGTCGGGCGGGAACACCGCCTGGCTCTGGGTGGTCAACGCGATGATCCTGCTCAACTGGGCGGGCGACAGCCTGGACGGCACGCTGGCCAGAGTGAGGAACCGGCAGAGACCGCGCTACGGATTCTACGTCGATCATGTGATCGACGCGGTCTCGACGGTGTTTCTTCTGGGCGGCCTGGCGCTGTCGGGCTACATGAGCGCGGCCGTGGCCGCCGGTCTTCTGGTGGCGGTTCTGCTGCTGGCGGTCGAGTCGTACCTGGCCACTTACACGCTGGGGACGTTCCGCCTCTCGCACGGGCTGTTCAGCCCGACCGAACTGCGGCTGCTGCTGATGATCGGCAACTTCGCGCTGTTCACCAGGACCGAAGCGACGATCTTCGGCGGGCGCTATCTGCTGTTCGACGTGGGCGGCACGATCGGCGTCGCCGGAATGCTGCTGTTATTCGCCTGGGCGTCGATCCGGAACACGACCGCGCTGTATCGCCAGGAGAGGCTCTCATGAGGGCCGGGGTGGGCGGCCGATGGTGCAGGTTCCTGGCCATCGGCGCGGCCGGTGTTTGCGTGCAGATGTCGAGCCTGATGTTCCTGCGCGAAGCGCTGGGATTGGGTGTGCTGCCGGCCGCCGCGGCCGCCGTCGAAATCGCCATCCTGCACAACTTCTTCTGGCACCTGCACTGGACCTGGGCGGTGCCGCGCGAGAGTCTCACGCCCAAGTCGGTTCTCGAACGCCTGTGGCAGTTCAACCTGACCAACGGCATCGTCTCGATAGCCACCAGTGTGGGCTTCACCCGCCTCTACATGGAGGCCTTCGGCATGCACTACCTGGCCGCTAACCTGCTGGCCATCGGCGCCGGAACGCTGGCCAACTTCGCGGCGGCCGAGTTCATCGTATTCCGGCCGGACTTACAAAAAGAGGAAAAGAGGATCACGCCATGACACTTAACATCGTTGTCCGAACCAGTCTGATTCTGCCGCTCTGCCTGTTTCTGGGCGCCGGCACCACCAAGCACAGCATCGACGTCGAGACTGGGGACTTCCTGCGTCTCAACGCCGGATTCGGAGACCGCGACTTGGCCGAGGCGAGATCCGGCCGGAGAGTAGTGAAGACATTGGACCCCGGCATTCCTCAAGAGATGGTGACGGTGGGCGTGACGCACTTCCAGGTCCCGTTCGATTACTACCTCGATCGGGCGCGAAATGGAAACCTGTACCGCCCCGGACCGACGCTTCTGCAATTCGGCCGTTTCTCGGCCAACCCGTCCGTGACCGACATGAAGGGGCTGACCCTCGATCCCAGCGATCTCGAACCGCTTCGCGAATTGGACCCGGCGGCGGGACAGTCCGAACAGGCCGGCAAGCAGGTTCTGGTCCGCACCATCCGCGACTACCGGAACAGCGGCATCCGCAGTCTCGAGCCTTTTCGGCAAGGGTCCAAGCGGCTGGTCGTCGCCAGGGAGGTGCGGGCATTGCTGGCAAACTCTCCCTACCTGCGGCATTACGGGGCGCACGTCGAGGATTACGTGGCGAACTACCCGCTGGGGGAGGCCCACGGGGCGTGTGAGTACTTTGCCTGGGCGAAGGTCAACATCGGTCTGAAGAAGCTGATCCGGCTCACCAAGGTGACGGTGTGGGAACAACAAAACGGGTCCCGCCGCGAATCCGTGATGGTCACCGAGCAGGTTTACGCCAGCCGCTATTTTCAGGCCAGCCTGCAGGTGGACCACGTTATTTCCGACGCCTCGGGCGCGAAGACGCCATCCATATACCTGGTGACGATCAACCGGGGCCGGTGCGATCTGTTGGATACCAGCATCGGGCGTTTTCTCCGCCCGGTGATCATGAACCGGACGCGGGCCTCGACCGTGCGCACCCTGGATATGGCGAAGGTCACGCTGGAAGGCGAGTACCAGCAGCGATGAAACCCGACACCAACAATCCGCGCGTATCCGAATGGATACTGGCCGCCTACTTCACCTACACCAGCGTCCTGGCGCTGGTTCTGCCTATCGACCCGGCGATGAGCGGCCGCGCTCTTCTGGCCAACGCTCTGGTGGCGGTCTCCTACGTCCTGCTGCTGCGGACGGTGAGGCGTGGCGGCAGTGAATGGCCGGGCGTGCTTCGCGATTGGGCGCCTCTCGCTCTCGCGCTGCTGGCCTACAAGCAGATGGGCTGGTTCGCCCCGGCCGGCCACGATTACGCGCTCGAACGGAGCTGGATCGTGTGGGACCGCATGGTTTTGCACCAGTGGGGGCTGCGGAGCGCGATTGAATCGCTGGGCGTGGTTGTGCCGTCGGTGCTGGAGCTCAGCTACCTGCTGGTCTACGCGTTCCCCGTTTTCTGCATGGGGCTGCTCTACGCATACAAGCGGAGAGAGCAAGCGGACGCGCTCCTGACGGTCTACCTGCTCGGGCTGTGCCTGGCTTACGTGCAGTTCCCGTTCTGGCCCTCGGAGCCGCCCCGGACGGTGTTCGCCGGGCAGGACCTGCCGCTGGTGGCCACCTTTGTGCGGCGCATCAATCTCGCACTGCTAGGCAGCCAGGGGATTCATACCAGCGTGTTCCCGAGCGCGCATGTGTCGGGCGCTTTCGCGGCCGCCTTTGCCATGCGCGGAGTGTTCCCCGACAAGCCGTGGCTGCGTTGGGGCACGCTGGTGTATGCGATTCTGGTCGCCCTGGCGACCGTGTACGGGCGCTATCACTATGCGGCGGACGCCCTGGCCGGCTTCGGCGTCTCCGTGGTTGCCGCCGGATTGGGCGCGCGGCTGCTGCGATCGCACCTACCGGCTGAGCCGCTGCTCGAACAGCCACTTCCACAACTCGGTCTCGCCGTAGGCCTTGTCCCACGAATTGTGGCCCACGCCGGGGTACTCGGTGTACTTAGGGGCCGCGCCGGCGGCCTTGAGCGCCTCGACCATCTTCTGCGACTCGGTAACCGGCACCGTGGCGTCCGCGCCTCCGTGGAAAATCCAGATGGGAGTTTTGCCGATCTTGCCCGCCGCCGCGGCATACGGATCGCCCGCGGGTTCCTCGACCGCCGGCAGATTGGGACGGCGCGGCATGCGCACCCCGCCGCAAATGGGAACCAGCGCGGCGAACTTACCGGATTGCCGTGCGCCCAGGCCGAAGGTGCCGTACCCGCCCATCGATAGCCCGGTCAGATACAGGCGCGCGCGGTCGCCGCGAAACTGCTTTACGGTCGCATCCAGTGCCGCCAGCGCCATTTCCTCCATCTCCGGCGCGGTCCACCATATCCCTTTCCGGCACTGCGGCATCACCACCACGGCCGGAACACGGTCGCTGTGGAAACGGATCGCCCCGCCGATGCCGACCTGGGTCTGGGCCAATCCGTCGTCGCCGCGCTCGCCGGCGCCGTGCAGAAACAGAATCACCGGCCACTGTTTGTTCTTGTTCCATTCGGCCGGCACATAGACCTGGTACTTGTATGCGACCCCTTTCACTCGAACCGTGCGGTTCAGGAATCCGGTCTCCTGGCGCGCCAGCAGACTCCCGGTGAGAAACAGAAATACGAATAGCCGTCTCATAACCAACCATTCTACGGAAACGTGGTGCCTGTCACCACGTTTCCCGAACTGGCATACTGGTGTCTACGATCCCATGGAGTACGTCAATCTCGGAATGGCCGGCCTGAAGGTCTCGCGCCTCTGCCTGGGGGTCATGAGCTACGGGTCCAAGAAGTGGCGCGAGTGGGTGCTGGAAGAGGAAGAGGGACGTCCTTTCATCTGCCGCGCGCTGGAACTGGGAATCAACTTTTTCGACACCGCCGACATCTACTCGCTGGGCGTGAGCGAAGAGATCCTGGGCCGCGCCCTGAAAGAGTTCGGCGCGCCGCGCGAGCGGGTGGTGATCGCGACCAAGCTGTGCCTGGCCATGGGCGACGATCCGAACCAGCGGGGCCTCGGGCGCAAGCACATCCGGCATTCCATCGACGACAGCCTGCGGCGGCTGGGCACCGATTACGTGGACCTCTACCAGATCCACCGGTTCGACTACGAGACGCCGTTCGAGGAGACGCTGAGCGCGCTCGACGACGTCGTGCGGGCGGGCAAGGCGCTGTACATCGGGGCTTCCTCGATGCACTCCTGGCAGTTCGCGAAGATGCTCTCGACGGCCGACAGGCTGGGGCTGACCCGCTTTGTCAGCATGCAGAATCACTACAACCTGATCTACCGCGAGGAAGAGCGGGAGATGATTCCGCTGTGCCGCGAGGAAGGCATCGGCCTCATCCCGTGGAGCCCGATGGCGCGCGGATTCCTGGCCGGCAACCGCCGGCGCGAGGACTACGGCGAAACCATCCGCGCCAAGACGGACGCCCTCGCGCAGCAGTGGTACTACCAGGATTCGGACTTCACGGTGGTCGAACGTCTGACGGAGATCGCGGGCCGGCGCGGCGTGCCGAACGCGCAGGTGGCGCTGGCGTGGGTGCTGCAGCAGCCGGGCGTTACGTCGCCCATCATCGGAGCGACGAAGATGCACCATTTGGACGACGCCATCGCCGCGCTGAACCTGAAGCTCGACGAAGGGGAACTGAAGGCGCTGGCCGAGCCCTACCGGCCGCACCCGGTCCTGGACCACAAGTAGCGCGGCCGGCTACTCGAACCGCAACGCGCTCATCGGATCGATACGGGAGGCGCGCAGGGCCGGGATCAGAATCGCCACCAGCGCAACCGCCAGCAGCACGGCGGGCACCACCAGGAACGTCACTCGGTCGGTGGCGCTGATGCCGTAAAGCTGGCTGGCCGCGAAGCGGGTCACCGAGAGCGCGATTCCCAGGCCGATAGCGATGCCGATCGCGGTCAGCACCAGGCCCTGGCGCAGCACCATCCGCAACACGCCGCCCTGCCCCGCGCCGAGCGCCATCCGAATGCCGAACTCGCGCGTGCGCCGGCGCGCCGAATAGCTCATCACGCCGTACAGGCCGATGCCCGCCAGCGTCAGGCCCACGCCGCCAAACACCCCCAGCAGCGTGGCGCACACCCGCGGAACAAGCAGCGCCTTATCGATGTGCTCCTGCATGGTCTCGGTGTTGAAGATGGCGAGAGTGGGATCGAGCGCGGCGATCTGCTCGCGGACCCCCCGCTCCAGCTTGCGCGGGCTCCCGCTGGTCTTTACGGCGATCGAGATGCCGTAAAAACTCATCACCTCTTCGGGTTTCGGCTCCAGGAACAGGTACGCGACTGCCGCGGGTTCCTCGCCCAGCGTCCGCGACTTGGTGTTGCCTGCGATACCGATGACGGTGTACTTGGTTCCCGCGGAGGAAAGCTGCCGGCCAATTGGATACTGGTCCCCGAACAGCTTCTTCGCCATGTTCTCGTTGATGATCGCAACGTCGGCGGCATCGGTCCGCAAATCGAATTCGCGCCCGCGGCGCAGCGGAAGCTGCATAGTCTCGAAGAACTTCATGCCCACGCCGTAGACGTCCGCGCTGGTCCGTTTGACGCCGTCTTTGCCGCTTTCAGTGCTGAACCCGTTGTTGGTGCCGCCGAAGCTGAGAGGAACGCTGTCGAGAAACGTCACCGACCGAACCTCCGGCAGGGCGGATACCCGTTCGCGCAACTGAGAGACGAACTGCTGCGTCTTCTCGCGCGAGTAGCGATGGAGCTTGGGATCCACCGCCATCAGCAGCACGTTGTCCGGCCGCATGCCGATGTCGATCGAGGATGCGTTCTGCAAGCTGCGCAGGAACAGCCCCGAGCCGGCCAGCAGTACCAGCGAAAGCGCCACCTGCACCACCACCAGCGCGTCCCGCACTCCGAACCGGCGGGCGCGGCCGAAGACCGTCGTCTCGTTCTTCAACGCGGCCATCAGGTCCGGGCGCGTGGCCCGCAGCGCCGGGGCAAGACCGAACAGAATGCCCGTTAACACCGAGAGCGCGGCGGTGAACGCCAGCACGCGCAGGTCCGGCGTGAAGTCGAACACGATGGGCAGAGGGAAGGGCAACTGGAACCGCGAGATGACGCGCGCGGTCCAGAACGCCAGTGCAAAGCCCGCCGCGGCGCCGAGCGAGGCAAGCAGGACGCTCTCGGTCAAAAGCTGCCGCACCAGGCGGCCGCGATTGGCGCCCACCGCCAGGCGGATGGCAATCTCTTTTTGCCGCGCCGTCGCGCGCGCCAGCAGGAGATTGGCGACGTTGGCGCAGGCGATCATCAACACGCCCGCCACCACGCTCATCAGCACCGCCATGAGACCGATGACGCTTCTGCCCATACCTGCAATCAGCCCGCCGGACTTGTCGAGCGTGACGGGCCGTTGCCGTCTGCGCTCATCGCCTTTGAAATACGTATCGTCAATGCGATTCTTGATCACGGCCACCGCCGCCAGGGCTTGCTGCCGGCTCACGCCGCGCTTCAGCCGGGCGTTCAGCGTCAGCCAATTGTTGCCGCGCTGCTGAGTTGGGTTTCCCCTCATTGTCAAGTCGGGCATGAGCTGCGCATACATCGCCAGCGGCGCAAAGAACTCGGCGACGATGCCGCGGTCGGTTCCGCGGAAGCCCGGCGGCGTGACGCCGATGATGGTATAGGGCTGCCCGTTGAGCGGCACGGCGCGGCCGATGACGCCGGGATCGGCCCCGAAACGGCGCTGCCAAAGCGCGTGGCTGAGCACGACCACCGCGTCACGCCCGGGCGCCTCGTCTTCCGCGGGCGCGACGCCGCGGCCAAGCGCCGGCCTGACACCGATCACCGAGAAGTAGTTGCCGCTGACCAGTTGTCCCCAGACGCGCTCGGGTTCGCCGGTTCCACCGAGGCTGGCGGGTGCGACCGGAAAGTGCGCGGAAACCCCCTCGAAGACATCCCGCGCCTGGTCGCGGTAGTCGATGTAGTCGGGATAGGACTTCGAGCTGCCCCCGGAGAAGCCAACCAGGCGGTCCGGTTCACTGACCGGCAGATCGCCGAGCAGGAGTCCGTTGACGATACTGAAAACCGTGGTGTTCGCGGCGATCCCGAGCGCGATCGAGAGGATCACCACGGCGGTGAACCCGGGGTTCTGGCGGAAGGTGCGCAGGGCGTACAGGATGTCTCTCAGCATGGTTGTTTGGTGAAGATACGCAGCGGGCGCCCTGGAAGTTCCCTGGCGGACGCTCGGGTCTCTTACCGCGGCAGCACCGGATACGGCACGCTGTAGCCTTTCACCGAGTGCCAGATGACGCGGTTCAGCAGTTGCTCGGGCGCAGCGTCGGGTTCGGTGAAATCCATCTTCATGGACTCGAGCGCGAGTTGCCGCTGCAGCCCGCTCGCCGCCTTGAGCGGCGGGTTCATCTCATCCAGCGGAATCCGGTTCGGCAGCGTCTCATAGGGCCGGTAGTCGGGCTCCGCGGTGAAGACGCCGAACATCGGCTCGGCGGCGAGGTCGTACTGGTTGAGCGGCGGCAGACCGAGGATCTGTTCGATGGTCCGGAACATGTTGATGGTGGTGTAGAGCGAGTTGTCCACCACCTTGCGCCGGGCATACGGGCTGACGACCAAGCCGACGGTGCGGTGCCCGTCGACGTGGTCCAGGCCGGCCTGCGCGTCGTCCTCGGTCACCAGAATCGCCGATTCCTTCCAATACCGGCTCTTCGAGATGGCCTCGACCATGCGGCCGAGCGCGAGGTCGTTATCCGCCACCATGGCGCGGGGCGTCGGGTAGCCGGGACTGGTTCCGTTGGTATGGTCGTCGGGCAGAAGCATAATGACCAGGTTGGGCAGGTTGCCGTTCTTTTCGTACTCGCGGAATTCGCGCAGGAAGACTTCGGTGCGCCACTGGTCGGTGATGCGCATGTCGAAGCCGGGGAAGTCCGGGTTGATGATGTCGCGCAGTCCGGCGACGCGAGTGCGCGTGCCGATGGTGACATTGCCGGTCTTCTCTTTCCAGGCTTTGTAGATGTCGGTCCAGGTGGCGTTGGCCGGGCTGCGCGTGCTCTGGGTGAACTCGCCGTAGACGCGCACGCTCTTGCCGTGATTGCGGGCGTGGTCCCAGAGGAAGCCGGTGGGCGCGTAGGCCATCGGGTTGGTGCCGGCGTAATCGTTGCGCGCGTTGCCGTACTTGTGAGAGTAGTCGTTGGCGTAGGCCTCGTCGGTCCACTGATGTCCCAGGGAGGACTGGTCTCCGGCCACATAGAAGTTGTCGAGCAGCACGAACTGCTCGGCCAGGGCGTGATGATTGGGCGAAACATCGCGTCCGAACTGAACCAGCGTGGCGTCGCCGTCGCCCTGTGGGAGGTCGCCGAAGAGCTGATCGTAAGTGCGGTTCTCCTTAATGATGTAGAAGACGTGCCGGATGGGAGAGGCCTCGGCGCGGTTCATGGGAACCGGGAACTTGCGCGGCGCGGCGGCCACCTTGCCGGCGCCCGGCGCCCGGTTGTTGCGCATTACCTGAAGCGTGTAGGCGGTCAGTTGAGCCTCGCCGGGCGTCGCCAGAATCGAGACCACGCCGGCGCGATCCCGGTAGGCCCGCCCGTTCCCTTTCACCGGAGCGATGGAACCGAACCCGTAGCCGCTGGCGATGAATAGGCGCCGGCCGTCTTTGGCCACCGCCACCGCGGTTGGAAACCAGCCGGTGGGAATGAAACCGCGCAGGGGCCGGGTGGGATGATCCGGCTCGACCACCGCCACGGCGTTGTTGGCGGCGTTGGCGACATACAGCGTGCCTCCATCCGGGCTCAGCGCCAGCGCGTTGGGAGCGCTGCCGAGCGGCGCGCCCTCGAACAGGCGGACATCCAGCGTCCGCACGACGGTGTCCGTCTTGGCGCCGATCACGGACACGGTGTCGCTGTTGGCGTTGGCGACAAACAGGCGTGCGCCGTCGCGGCTCAGCAGCATGGCGCTGGGATGCAGCCCGACTTCGATCTGTTTGACCACGCGCTGCGACTGCGCGTCGACCACCGACACCGTGCCGTTATTCGGCAATCCGGTCTTGGGGTACACGGCCACCGGGATGTCAGGTTCGGTAGCGTCGCCGGGCCCCGCCTTGCGGCCGCCCCAGTTACTGACGTAAACCTTCGCGCCGTCCGGAGTAACCGCCGTGGTATAGGGATAACTGCCTGTCGGGACCTCCTTCACCACGCGCGATTGTGTGTTGACGATAGCCAGCGAGTGCCTCGTGTTCAGTGCGACGTAGAGCCATTCGCCGTCGGGGCTGAGGCTAAGCCCGCTCGGCGCGGAGCCGGGAATCGAAACCACGCCGTCGGCGGCGTAAGTTCCATCTTCCCGGCGCAGGAAGAACTTCACGTTGTTGTCACGGCCCCCGCCGACATAGAGGTGAAGGTTGTCGTAGCTGAAGGTCACGCCGACAAAACTGTCGCCGATGGGGATCGACTGCATGATCGAGTCACTGCCAAGGTCGATCAAGTGAACTTGACGGTTGGCGAAGTTACTGCCGGTGACCACCGCCAGTTGGTCGCCGCCGGGACTTACGGCCATGCCCAGCGGGCGGTCGGCGACTTCAATGTGCGCCCCGGCGGGAGTAATCGTCTGGCCGGTCGGAACGATGATCGAACCGTCCGGCTGTACGCCCATGCGGGGATTCGGCGCCAGGCTGAGCGCGATCGCCGCCAGAATCAGCGCCGCCAGAAAGGCGGGTACGGTTGGTCGCATGATACACCTCTCAGTCGGTGGCGCTGAGGCCCTTTCGGTTCAGCAGGCCGGTGGCCATCTTGCCGTTTCGAATGTCGAAGACCCCGGGGAAACGCGGCTCCCAGGCTTTGTTCGCCACGGGGCAGTACTGCCGCGAATTGGACTCGATGGCCGCCACCGTCGGCACGTGCGCGGCCAGGCCCGCCGAGTGGATGAGCGAGGCGCCCGGACAGGTCAGATCCTGCACGCACAGGAACATCTTGAACTTCTGCGCCGCCGCGGCCATCAGCAGCGCGTGCGCCTGTCCCTTGCAGGCCTTGAGCGCCGCCCCGGTGTAGCCCATCTCGCGCGCCAGCATCAGGCTCTCCAGATCGATGAGCGATTCGTCGATGACCACCGGCCGGAGTTTGGAAGCTTCGTGCATCACGTTCGACCGGCTGGCCTTCAGGTCGCGCCCCGTCGGCTGCTCGATATATTGAATTCGCGCGAAGCCGGCCGGAGCTTTCTCCTTCACCTGCCGCAGCAACTCGATCAGGTAGCCGACGTTGGGGCACTTCTCGTTGAAATCCATCGAGTAGAACCACTGCTTCACGCCGCGCTTGGCCTGGGTCTGTTCGGCCGCGCGATTGACCGCCAGCACGCGTTCGAGGTCCCATTTTGGGTCCTCGCCGTTCAGTTTGATCTTGATGTGCGTCAGGCCGCTGTATGTGATCCACTCGGGCAGCGTCTCGGGCATGCCGTCGCCAACGCGCTTCTGTATGTCGGCGTCGAAGATCGGATCGACCGCGCCCACTAAGTGGTAGAGCGGCATGCTGAGTTTGGGTTCCGGGTTGACGTACTTCGACAGGTACTCGCCTTTGAACTCCGGCGTCAGATAGTGCGCCAGGTCATAGGTCATGAACTCGGGGCCATAGGTGTGATAGGCGCTCACGCCGTGCAGCTTGCCGAAGGCGTCGTGCAGGGCGGCGTCGAACGGACTAGCCGTCACCAGGGTGGCCAGCTTGGGAATGGGCTGCGCGAGTTTGCGCGCGCGGCTGACCTCGTCGGCGGCCTTCAGATACTCCGGTTCGAGCGCAACATTGAGATCCACGGGGTGGCCGGATGCCTTGTGCGCGCCGGTGATCTTCGCGATTCGTTCGGCCAGAGCCTTCATCGCGCCCAGGGTCTCGTCGTATTTCATGGTCTTGGACGGATAGGCCCAGACGTTTCCCAGCGGCATCGAGCCGAACCCCTTGGCGCGCTTGCCGCCCGCGGTTTCGACCACCGAGTTGACGTTCAACAGCGTGACCCGGTCGAGCACCGTGCCGCCGAACTTGATAGGGGTCCGGTAGAGGTAGTCCTCATACGAAAGCCGGATCTCGACGATGCGCACGTCGGTGGCTTTCCTGGCGGCGCGCAGAATGTGGAAGCCCAGAGCGGGCGTGGCGGCGGCCAACCGCAAGAGGCCGCGACGGGATGTGGTTGTCATTAGGATCCTCCGGCGAAACAGCTCGCGGGGGGCGCACCCCCCGCGAGAATTGCCTATTATCCCCCAAATAGAACCGCGCCGGTTGGACCCCGCGCCGCCCGTCACCGGCAGCCCGACTCGGAGAAGCAGGCGTCGATGGTGCCGCTGCGATAGGCGTGCATCAACGAAAGGGCTTTCGCCTTGACGGTATACTTGCCGGTGACCTGCGGCGTGAAGCAAAACGACGGGCTGTAACTGGACGCCTGCTTCGCCACCGCACCGTCACTGTCGAGAATGTACAGGCCGATATTGCCCATTTTCGGGCAGCCGCTGGCGGCGAACCAGTAGCTCTTCCCTTTTTCCAGGACCAGCGCGCTGGCCGATTCCTCGTTCAATCCGAACTCGCGCAGAGCCTGCATCAGACAGCTCTGGGCGCGGACCGGCGTGGGGTTGGCGGGCCGGACCGACGGCTTGCAAAGGCCCTGCCCGCGGGCGGGCATTGCGCCCGGAATCAGGGCCGCCACGAACGCGCCCGCCAGAAATATCCTCAGTGTGTTGCGATGACCGATTTGCATTGTCAGGTGCTCCTGTTCACCTGATGGCAAGTACGCAGCCGGGCGCGGGATTTTTCAGGCCGGGCCGAAGTTTCCAAGGCGGCGACGCGCCCGGAGGCCGGGGAACAAACCTTTCGCCTGGGTGTCTAAGTAAGTGGAGGTCGAGAAAAACAGCAGATTGGAGACGGCCATGTTCGGGCAATCGATAACAGTCGAAATGGAACGGTCCCATCGTGGCTGGGCTATGCTTGCCTCGCTCGCCGGCCAGACGATGGCGATCGGGGTGGCGGTGCTCCTGCCGTTGATTTTTCCGGATAGCTTGTCGCCGGTGCGGCTGACCGGGTATCTGGCGGAGCCACCGCCGCCTCCGCCTCCACCGTTCAACGCGGTTCGAATCGTGGAAGCGGTGATTGAAAGAGCGGCGCAGACGCAGATCTTCGCCGCGCGGTTGTTCGAACCTGCGGCGGTTCCGGACAAACCGGCGACGATCATCGACGAAGCGCCGCCGGCGGCTTCCACGTTCGGAGTGCCGGGCGGCATCGGCGTCCCGGGAGGCGTCGATGGCGGCGTGCTGCACTCGCTGCTGGCCGAGACGGTGGCCCGCGCGATCCACCTGGCAGCACCGCCGGCGCAGGCAGTGCAGGAGACCGCGCCGGCGCCGCCGCCGCGCATCAAGGTTGGCGGTCTGGTCCAACAGGGCAAGATCCTTCATCAACCGATGCCGGTGTATCCGCCCCTGGCGCGCGCGGCTCGCGTTCAGGGCACGGTGCGGCTGGAGGGAATCCTTGGCAAAGACGGCCGCGTTCGTGAGCTGCGCGTCATCAGCGGGCACCCGCTGCTGGCGCCGGCGGCGCTGGAAGCGGTTCGGCAGTGGATCTACAAGCCGACCTTCCTCAACGGCGAGCCGGTCGAGGTAGTCGCCCCCATCGATGTGAACTTCACCTTGAGCTAATCGGTCTTCTCAAGGATCTCGAGGACCTTCGCGTTCCAGCCTTCCGGCCCAGAGAGGTTGGTCAGGACCGCGCGCGGGACCACCGCCTGCAACTCGGCTGCGTGGCGGGACCTCACCAGAATCGGGAAATCGACCGTGTTCAGGAACTCGGCATCGTTCATCGCGTCGCCGAAGCCGTAGGTCGTGGCCGGACCAGCGTGGTTCTGGTACAGACGGCTTAGCATTTGCACGGCGCCGGCCTTGCTGTTCCGGCCGGTGATATGGAAGAACCTGTCGCTGCGGGTCCATCGCCGGCCCTGCTGCTCGATGGCCGCCAGCAGGTCCGGGGCTCTGTCGCGGTCCAGGATCTCGAACGGCTCGTCATACTCTCTCTGGACCGCCAGGATCGCGAGCCGACGCGGGATTCCATACCGCTGTCCCACCTCTTCCGCGCTCAAGTCATGGAAGGTCAGGATGCGGGTTCCGGTCAGAACCGAGGCGCTCCTCAGGACACCCATCAAGGCCGCGCGCGGCTCGCCCAACTCAATGACCCCGTACCCGCCGCGCTCGATGCCCTGGTCCGGGCCCGGGAAATAGCCGGCGGGGACGAAGATGGCGGCGCCGTTCTCGACGATGAAGGGATGGGCGTTGCCGATGCTGGTGCGCCACTCCTCCATCTCCGCCCGGGTCTTGCTGCTGCAAAAGACCAACGGAACCGAGCATTCCCGTATACGCCGAAGCGCGGGCAGGGCCGCCGCGTACGAGTGGGACTCGAAGTCGATGAGGGTACCGTCAAGGTCCGTGAAGATTATCTTCGACGTCATTGCCGGCCCGGTTCCGCTGGCGGTGAAGGCGCTACGCCTTCTTCTTGCCCTGGGCCGCGACGGCTTCCATGGCCGCCTTGACCTTCTCCGCATCGCCCAGATAATAGCTTCTGATGGGCTTCAAATCGTCTTCGAGTTCATAGACCAGCGGCATGCCGGTCGGGATGTTGAGTTCGACGATATCCTGGTCGGAGATGTTGTCCAGGTACTTGACCAGCGCGCGCAGGCTGTTGCCGTGCGCGGCGATCAGTACGCGCTGCCCCGCGCGGACGGCCGGCGCGATGGTCTCGTGCCACAGCGGCAGAAATCGCGCGACGGTGTCCTTCAGGCATTCGGTCAGCGGCAGCTCGGCCTCGGTGAGCGAGGCGTAGCGCCGGTCCTGTCCCGGGTGGCGCGGATCGGTCTTTTCGAGCGCGGGCGGCGGAATGTCGTAGCTGCGCCGCCAGATCTTCACCTGCGCCTCGCCGAACTTCTCGGCCGTCTCGGCCTTGTTGAGGCCCTGCAACGCGCCGTAGTGGCGCTCGTTCAAGCGCCACGAGCGATGGACCGGAATCCACATCAGGTCGGTTTCGTCCAGCACGAACCACAGCGTGCGGATGGCGCGCTTGAGCACCGAGGTGTAGGCCACGTCGAAAGTGTAGCCTTCGGCTTTGAGCACCCGGCCGCCTTCGTGGGCCTCGGCCGCGCCCTTTTCCGAAAGGTCGACGTCGGTCCAGCCGGTGAAGCGGTTCTCCTTGTTCCAGGAGCTTTCGCCGTGCCGGACCAGAACCAGTTTCTTCATTGCCGGAATGCCTTTCTGCCGGCAAAGCGGGCGCTGTCGCCAAGCTCTTCCTCGATTCGCAGAAGCTGGTTGTACTTGGCGACGCGGTCGGTGCGCGACGCCGAGCCGGTCTTGATCTGGCCGGCGCTGGTGGCCACCACCAGGTCGGCGATGAAGGCGTCTTCGGTCTCGCCCGAGCGGTGCGACACCACCGCCGTGTAGTCGGCGGCGGAAGCCATGGCAATCGCTTCCAGGGTCTCGGTTACGGTGCCGATCTGGTTCAGCTTGATCAGAATCGAGTTGGCGATGCCCCGTTCGATGCCGCGCGCGAAGATCTCCGTGTTGGTGACGTAGATGTCGTCGCCCACCAGTTGAATCTGGTCGCCGAGCGTGTCGGTCATGAGCTTCCAGCCGTCCCAGTCGTTCTCGGCCATGCCGTCCTCGATCGAGAGGATCGGATACTGCTTCACCCAGTTGGCCCAGAACTCGACCATCTGTTCGCTGGTCCGCTCGCTCTTGTCCGATTTCTTGAAGACGTAGCGCTTCTTGTCGGAGTCGTAGAATTCGCTGGCGGCCGGATCGAGCGCGATGCCGATCTCGAGGCCGGGTTTGTAGCCCGCTTTGACGATGGCTTCCATCACCGCCTCGAGGGCCTCGTCGTTGGACTTCAGGTTGGGCGCGAAACCGCCCTCGTCGCCCACCGCGGTCGAGTAGCCGCGCTTCTTCAGCACGCCCTTGAGGGTATGGAAGACTTCGGCGCCCCAGCGCAGCGCTTCGCTGAACTTGGGCGCGCCAATCGGCATGATCATGAACTCCTGCGGGTCGACGCAGTTGTCGGCGTGCGCGCCGCCGTTGAGGATGTTCATCATCGGGACGGGCAGCAGGCAGGCGTTCACCCCGCCCAGATAACGGTACAGCGGCGTGCTCTGCGACTGCGCCTCGGCGCGGGCGGCGGCCATCGAAACGGCCAGGATGGCGTTGGCGCCCAGCCGGCCCTTGTTGGGCGTGCCATCGAGCGCGATCATCTTGCGGTCGAGGTCGATCTGCCGCGAGGCGTCCATGCCGGCCACCGCCGGCGCGATCTCGTCGAGGATGTTTCCGACCGCCTTCCGCGTGCCTTTGCCCAGGTAGCGCGACTTGTCGCCATCGCGCAGTTCGACGGCCTCGTGTTCGCCCGTGGATGCGCCCGACGGCACCGCCGCCCGGCCCATGCTGCCGTCGGCCAAATAAACGTCGGCTTCCACCGTGGGATTGCCGCGCGAATCCAGAATCTCTCTTCCTACAACGCGTGTGATTTCCATAGTTAGGGGTTCCTTAACAATGCGGAGTTCAAGCTCTAGAAAGGACTATTGTGGCACTTCGGGGAAGGGGCGCGCCACCGGGCTGGAAAGCCGGGCGGCGCGCGAATCGAACCGCTTTACTTGGATAGAGCCCCGTTCACGTCCAGCCGCCCGCCCTTCAGGTACACGCAGCTCACGCACTTCCCGACGACCGACTCAGTCCACGCCGAGCTCGACAGAATCGCGTTTTTGATCTGGGCCGCCGTGGCACCGGGGTGGGTCGCCGCATACAGTGCCGCCGCGCCTGTGACGTGCGGCGTCGCCATCGAGGTGCCGCTGTACAACGAGTAAGTGTTGAAAGCAGTAGTCGAATTGATGTACGAACCTGGCGCGAAGATGTCCACGCTGGTGGCACCGTAGTTGGAGAACGAAGACATGGTGCCGGTGCTGGTCAGCGAACCCACTGCGATGACGTTGTCGAGGGTGTAGTTGGACGGATAGCTGGCAGTGGTGTCGTTGTTCCGGGCGCTATTGCCCGCGGCGGCAACGAACAGAATCTCGGCCGCGCCGGCCCGGTTGATGGCGTCGAGGAGGGCCTGCGAAAAACCGCCTCCGCCCCAGGAGTTGTTGGTCGCTACGATATTGATGTGGTGGCGGGTCTTGAGATCCGTCATGTAGTCGACGGCCTTAATCGCGTTCGCGGTGGTGCCGCCACTCCGCCCCAGAAACTTGCCCGAGATGAGTTTAGTCTTCCAATAGATGCCGGCGACGCCGACGCCATTGCCGCCGATGGCGGCAATGGTCCCGGCAACATGGGTTCCATGGTCATCTAGATTGCCCTTCGTGCCGCCGTCGTAGATGGTGTTGTTGTTGCCATCGAAGTCCCAGCCGTTTATGTCGTCTACATACCCGTTGCCGTCATTGTCCTTCCCGTCAGGCCAATCGAAAGGATTCACCCAGACCTGTCCGGCGAGATCGGGGTGAGTGAGCTGAATCCCCTCGTCGATGACTCCGACGAAGACGGTCGCAAGGCCCGTCTTGCCGTCCTTCCAGGCGGCCGCGGCATTGCTGCCATACTTATTGGCGGGCGAGGTGTCCGAACCGTACATTCCCCACAGCGATCCATTGGTGTAATAAGGATCGTTCGAGACGGCTTGGTGCTCGTAGATCCAGTTCGGCTCGGCGAATTCGACCGCGGCGTCGGATTGCAGCGCCTGCCGGGCGGCGGCCGGCGGCAGATCCGGTTGATGCCGCACCAGGACCAGGTCGCCGCGCCCGTCGCGGCGTCGGCTGGCGGGCAGGACGTCTTCCACATGCTGAGCATTGGCCCGGCCCAGCGCCCGACCCATTTCAGCCGGGGTAGCCCCGGCTCGAAACTGCACCAGTAACTCACCCGGGACGGAACGGGCGTTATCGGCCGCGTTCGCCTGTCCCGGCTGCCCCATCAGACTGGACGGCAGCAGCCACGCCATCCCAACCAAAAACAGAACCGCTTTTCGCATATCTGACCTCCCGGCAAGAGCAATTAGCGTCCCCATTCCAACCGATTTTCCGGAGCAATACAACCTTAAAAAGACTAGTACGGAAGTACTGCGGACATTGACCGTACAACCACAACGGCGCGACACTGGGGGCGGATGAAGACCACGCTGATCATCGACGACACGGTCATGGCCCGGGTCAAGCGCGAAGCGGCAGAGCGGAGATGCTCCATGTCCGCATTGGTCGAATCGGCTGTGCGCCGGTATCTTGAGGCCCCCAAACCGCCGAAGAACTTGCCTCCGCTGCCGACGTTTAACAGCGGCGGCTTCCTGGTGGACATAGCCGACCGCGAGGCCCTGTACAACGCGATGGAAGAAGACTGATCGGCGGGTCGCTGCGAATGCTGACGGCGGGGGAGCGATACGCCGCGGCAGTCGGCGAAGTCCTCCAGCAAGTCCCCAACCTGCGCGGCAACCTCTGGCACGACGCCGAGACCGCCATCCTGATGCGCGAGCACGGCATCCGCCGCATCTACACGCGGGACGCCGGCTTCCACCGCTTCCCGTTCCTCGAAGTGGTCGATCCGGCGCGCTGACTACACGTCGCAGATGTCGACGGCCTGGGCCAGCGACTTCAGCGGCTCCGGCCCGGCGGGCACGAATTCGTGAGCGAAGTAGCCGGTGAAGCCCGTGTCCACGATGGCCTGCGAGATGGCGCGATAGTTCAACTCCTGAGTGTCGTCGATCTCGTGGCGGCCGGGGTTGCCTCCGGTGTGGAAGTGGCCGATGTATTGGATGTTCTGGCGAATGGTGCGGATGACGTCGCCCTCCATAATCTGCATGTGGTAGATGTCGTACAGCACTTTGATGCGCGGCGAATTGACGCGCTTGATCGCCTCGACGGCCCAACTGGTGCGGTCGGCCATGTAGTCCTTGTGGTCCACCTTGCTGTTCAGCAGTTCCAGGACGATGGTCACGCCCTTATCCTCGGCGATGGGCTTGATGCGATTCAGGCCCGCGACGCAATTGTCCAGGCCTTCGGCGTCGGACATCCCGGCGCGGTTGCCGGACATGATGATCAGGTTGGGCACCTTGGCGGCCGCGGCCTTCTCGATGCCCTCGCGGAACTGCTTCTCGATGGCGTCGTGATTCTCCTTGCGGTTCAGTGGGCCGGACTTGCCGCCGGCCGATCCCAGCGTCGGCACCAGGCCGAACTTCTGCACCACCGGCCATTCGGCGGGGCCCAGCAGATCGATGCCGGCAAGTCCGAGGCGCGCCACTTCGCGGCAGAAATCCTCCATCGGAATCTTGTTGAAACACCATCGGGAGACGGACTGCTTGAGCCGGCCCTTGCGTGCGATGCGGTCGGCGGGCGTCTGCCCCAGGGCGGGCAGGGAGGCGGCAACGGGAAGAAACGAGCGTCTGGTCATGGCTTCTATGTTTCCACGGATTTTGCCGCCTGTACAGCGGGGGCGCGTGGAGCGACGGGGACGCACGGGCGCTTGTGACCGGCAAGTTCGTGGTCTGGCTTGACAAGCGTTGTCATATATGACAACATCACGATGTGACGTAGAGGACGGCCAATGACCCGAAAGACACGGCCCGTTTCATGGATCAAGGCGGCACTGAGGGAATTCGAGACGTTCCCGGAAGGGGCCAGGGCGATCTGTCTTGCCGCCTTAACGATCGCGGCGGAAGGCGGAAAGGCCGACATTGCGAAGCCCATGCACGGGATGGGAACGGGCGTGTTCGAGATTGCGCTGCCGTTTAAGGGCGATGCGTTCCGCGTGGTCTGCGCGGTGCAGCTCGCCGCCGACATCTGGGTCGTCCACGCGTTCCAGAAGAAATCGACGCAGGGCATCAAGACACCCAAGCGCGAGATCGATCTGATAAAGGAACGTTTGAAAAGGCTGAAGGAGATGTTGCCATGAAAGGCGAGAAACTGGAAGTGGCGCGGGGAAGCGGGAATGTGTTCCGCGATCTCGGGCACAAGAACGCGGATGCGGAGCAGTTCAAGGCCATTCTGGCCGCCGAAATCATCAAGGCGCTCGACCGGGAACACTTGAGCGTCCGCGCCGCGCACGGCCGCACGGGGATTGCGGCGGCTGACTTCTCGCGCATCCGCAATGCAGACCTGGGGCGGTTCACTGTCGATCGCCTTATGTCAATCATCAACCGGCTCGGGTCGCGCGTGGAGGTGAAAGTCCGGGTGCGGCGGGCTGAACCGGTGGAGCATGAGGTGACCGTATAGGGAGCGCGTCGAATTGGACAAGTTGCGGGTGTTAGACTGGGCCAGGGAAAACCGTCATGAAAACCACCGCGCTACTCGCGCTTATCGGCATCGCCTGCCCGGCCGCCGCACAGAGTCTCACCGCACGGCAGGTCATCGAGCAGATTCAGAAGAACACTGGAGTCGAATGGCGAAAGGAGACCGTCGACACGTTCAAAACCGGCAATCCCGACACGCCGGTCACGGGCATCGCCACGACCTTCATCGCCAGCCTGGACGTGCTCCAGCGCGCGGCCGCCGCGGGCAGGAACCTGATCATCACCCATGAGCCGACGTTCTACAACCACCAGGACAAAACCGGCGATATCGAGGGTGACGCGGTTCTGGCCGCCAAGCGGGCCTTCATCGACAAGCATGGGCTTATCGTTTGGAGGTTCCACGACCACTGGCACATGCGCAGGCCGGACGGCGTCATTCGCGGCATGACCGAGGCTCTGGGATGGGACAAGTTCCGCAATCCGCAACCCGAACCCCTGTTCACGATACCCGAGACCACGCTGGAGGGGCTGGCCGCCGGGATCAAGCAGCGTCTGAAAGTCCGCACGCTCCGCGTGGTGGGCGATCCCCGGATGAGCGTCACCAAGGTGGGCCTCAGCCCCGGAGCGCCCGGATCGGTGTCGCACATCAAGGCATTGGGGCGCGACGAAGTCGAAGTCCTTCTGGCTGGCGAGGGCAGCGAATGGCAGACCGCCGAATACGTTCGCGACGCCGTGGCGGCCGGCAAGCGGAAGGCCGTCATCCTGCTCGGCCACGTGGTTTCCGAAGAAGCCGGCATGGAGTATTGCGCGCGCTGGCTCAAGACGTTCATCAGCGGCGTGCCGATCGAATTCATCCCGGCGGGCGAGCCGTTCTGGACGGTGAAGTAGACGGCTACTTCGCGTCGCTGTAGTCGTACCCTTGCGCGCGAGTCGGCGTCACCAGCGCCAGCGCCTGCCATCGCCCGATACATCTTCGGGTCTCTCGAACCATCATTCCCCGTTTGCGCGGGCCGTGGGAAGACGGCCAGGCGGTTGCTCGTCAGCTTTGGCGCAGAATGTGTTCGAGATAGAGCAGGTCCGATTTCAAAATGGAATCGCCTCGCTGAGAACCTGGTCTCGGATGAGCGGGTGCAGTCCGGACTGGGTCGCAACGTCCACCCTCCGCCCCAGCTCTTCTTCGAGATCGGCCAGAAAGCCCCCAGGGAAGAACGGGGTCCGGTTCGGGCCGGCTTCGATCAGCAGGTCCAGGTCGCTGTCCTGCCGCGCCTCGCCTCGGGCAAATGAGCCGAAAACCCGGATGCTGGTCACGCCGTGTTTGGCGGCGATGGCCAGGATGGCGTCGCGCTTCTGGGCGCGCAGTTCGTCCAGTGTCATGCAACCTCTGCCGCTAATAATACCAAGGCCGCCCATAGCGTGGATTGAACGGCGCTCGCTGGCCCTCAACGGGCGTCCGAAGAGAACTGCCAGCCTCACCCTACGCCCGCTCGCCGTCGCGGTGCACCGGGTAGCCGGCCGTGCCTTCCTTCTTCTTGTAGCCTTCGACCTTCGAACCATTCGGACCCTTGCGCGTGCGCTCGAGCACCGCCGCGATCTCCTCGTTCGACATCGGCTTCAGGGTCTTGAGCACGGCCACGTTTTGCTCGAGTTGCTCGACCGTCTCGACGCCCGAGACAAGCACGTCGACGTCGTGGCTCCAGACGAAGCGGAGGCATTCGGCGATGGGCGCGATCGACGCTTTGCCGATGGCGCCCATCCCGTTCGACTTGATGGCCAGCAGCCCGAGACCCTTCTTGCGAATATTCGGCATCACCGAATTGATGAAACTCAGGTAGTGCGGGTCGATCAGGTTGACCGGATGCTGCACGGTCTCCCAGCCGTCGAAGGAGTCGAGCAGTCGCTGGTGCACGGCCGGGTCGGCGTGACCGGTGAAGCCGATGTGGCGCACCTTGCCCTGTTGCTTCGCCTTCACGAAGGCCTCGAGCGCGCCCGCGGGGCCGAGGATCTGATCGACCTCCTTCTGCCCGGTCACCTGGTGGCATTGCCAGAGGTCCAGATAGTCGGTCTTCATGCGGCCGAGCGTGTCCTCGAGTTGTTTCATCGCGCCGTCGCGAGTGCGGTGGTGCGCCTTCGACATCACCAGCACCTTCTGGCGGCGGCCTTCGCCCAGCGCCTTGCCGTAGACCGACTCGCTGCGCCCGTCGTGGTAGAGCCAGGCGCAATCGAAGAAGTTGACGCCCAGGTCCATGGCGCGGTGGACGATCCGCACGCCCATCTCGTCGCCCTTGACGGCCATGTGGTAGCCCCCAACGCAGAACCGGGACACCTTCAGGCCGCTTTTGCCGAGCGTGGCCATCGGCATCGGCGCTTCGGCCAGAAGCCTCAGGTCCGCGGCCAGGGCCGCCGGGGGAAGTTGCAGAAAGGTTCGTCGCCGCATAGTGTCCCGATTATAACTCCGGCGCGGGCCTATTTCGCGTCGCGCCAACTGTCGTCTGTCCACCCTCTTGACATGCTTGCTTTGCTATGTCATGCTAGCTCTAGGAGCAGAGTATGCAGACAAGATCGACAGGCCGCAGTGATCCCGAATGGGGTGGCTTATCCGATTCCGTCCGCGAATATGTGCGAGAACATTACCTCGAGCCTGCACTCTCCCGGGGGCAGGTCACAGTCCGCGTGGTTGCGGGGGACGTCCACCGTGGATTGGGTCTGACCGGCCGCGTCCCATCAGTGTGCAGTGCACTTAAAAAGCAGAGCTTTCTGGCCGCTAACGGCTTGAGGCTGGAGAAAGTGGAAGGGCCTCCCTCAAAGCAGAGCACGACGGTGGTCTACACATACTCGTTCACTTCCGGAGCGCCGAAGCGGACACACCCATTCTGGAGCCTTCGAGGTGCGGCGAAGGACGTGTTTCGTGAAATCGGCGGAGGGGAGGCCTTCCTGGCGGCTGAGCGCAAGAGCTTTTTCGGTGTCGCGCAGGGGGAGAAGGAGCCCCGCCCATGAGCCTCGTGTTCTGGGACACCATGCTCTTCATCTACTGGTTTGAAGATCACCCCAAGTATGCCGGCCGCGTCCGGACCATTTTCGAGCGAATGGAGGAGCGCCAGGACACCCTGGTAACCAGCGCCTTCACCGTTGGCGAGGTCCTGGTGGCGCCCTATCGGAAAGGAGATCAACGTATCGTCGAGGAAATGCGGTCGATGTTTAGACCGCCGTTTGTCAAGGTTCTGCCGTTTACCTCCGAGACCGCGGCGCGCTATGCCCAAATCCGAGCGGAGTTGAAAGTCTCGCCGGCCGATGCTATCCAACTGGCATGCGCCGCCGAAGCCGGAGTCGACCTGTTCCTGACAAACGATCATGCCTTGGCCGGGAAACGCGTGCCTGGAATCCAATTCGTGGCGCCGATGGACGTAGCCTTGTTCTAGCTCTCCCGCCGGGTTCCCTATTTCGCGTCGCGCCAGTTGTCCCCCATTCCGACATCGACGATCAGCGGCACTTCCAGCCGGCGGACCGTCTCCATGGTCTCCTTGACGAAGCGGGCCAACGCGCCGGCCTCTTCGGGCGGCGCTTCGAAAACCAGTTCGTCGTGCACCTGAAGCAACATGCGGCTGTGCCAGTTGCGCTCGGCCAGGCCCGCGTCGATGCGGATCATGGCCAGCTTGATCAGATCCGCGGCGGTGCCTTGCAGCGGCGTGTTCACCGCCGTGCGCTCGGCAAAACCGCGCGCGTTCGGGTTGCCGGCGTCGATGTCCGGAATGGGACGCTCGCGGCCGTCGAGCGTCCGCGCCACGCCGGTCCGGCGCACTTCGGCAATGGTCCGGTCAATCCATTTCCTGACCCCCGAATAGCGCTCGAAATAGCCTTTTATGTAAAGCTCGGCTTCGTGCCGGTCGATCCCAAGCTGGGCGGCCAGACCGAAGGGCGTCTGTCCGTAGACGATGCCGAAGTTGACGGTCTTGGCGTTGCGGCGCTGTTCGGATGTGACCATCAGCGGCGGCACGCCAAAAACCTCGGCCGCCGTGCGGGTGTGGATGTCCTCGCCGTTGCGGAAGGCCTCGACCAGCACGCGGTCGAGAGAGAAGTGAGCGAGCAATCGCAACTCGATTTGCGAGTAGTCGGCCACCACCAGTTTCCAGCCCTCGCGCGGCACGAACGCGGCGCGGATCCGGCGGCCCAGTTCGGTGCGGATGGGGATGTTCTGCAGGTTGGGATTCGACGAAGACAGCCGTCCGGTTGCCGCGCCGGTCTGGTTGAAGGTGGTATGCAGCCGGCCGGTGGCGGGATGGATCAAACCCGGCAGGGCGTCCACGTAGGTACCCTTGAGCTTCGCCAGTTGGCGATACTCGAGGACTTTGGCGACGATCTCGTGCCGCGGCGCAAGCGCTTCGAGCACGTCCGCCGCGGTGGAGGGGGCTTTCCCTTTCGCGCCTTTGGACGGCGACCCCAGGCCCAGCTCTTCGAACAGAACCTTGCCCAATTGTTGCGGCGAGTTGATGTTGAACGCGTGCCCGGCCAGGGAATGGATCTCCCCGGTCAAGCGCTGGATATCGACGTCCATGCGCTCGGAGAGATCCTTCATCACCGCCGCGTCGATGCGGATGCCGGCGCGCTCCATGCGGCCGAGCACGGGCGCCAGCGGCAACTCGATCTCGGCGTAAACACGGCCCAGGCCACGCGCATCGAGTTCCGGACCGATGCGGCAGGCCAGCGCGAGAACCGCCTCGGCCCGCGCCTCGGGCGTCGCCGCCGGCTTGCGGCTCAGCATGCGTTCGGCCAGGGTGTCGAGCCCGCAACCGGCAGGGTCCGCCGTGAGCAGGAAACCGCCCAGCATGACGTCCTGGGTGAAACCGCGCGCCGCGACGCCCAGGCGGTCGAGTTCGGCCAGCGTCGCCTTGAGGTCGTGCGCGAGCTTCGGCCTGGCCGGATCCTCCAGCAGCGGGCGGATCGATTCGAGACGCTCGGGCGGCGTCCCGCGCCCCTCGCCCGCGCGCGCCGACAAGCCCACCGCGCTGGGGAAGGCCATGGCGCCCGAGGGAGCGTCGAGGGAAACCGCAACCGGCGCCTCAAGCGGAAGTCTTGCCATCCAATACGCGATCGATTCGACGCTCTCGAAGGTCTGAAAATCCCCCGGCGCGGTTTCGGGTGCCGGCTCGAGTTCCTTGAGCAGGCTGAAGAACTCGAGGTCGCGATAGATTTCCGCCAGCGCGGTTTGGTCCGGTTCCTTCGCCGCCAGGGAATCCATCGACCACTCGATCGGCACGGATGTCTCGATGGTTGCCAGGCGCTTGCTCAGCAGGATCTGGTCGCGGTGGTTCTCGAGGCTTTCGCGATAGGCGCGCTTCTCGACCTCGCCCGCCCGTTCCAGCGCCGCTTCCACCGAGCCGAAACGAAGCACCAGGTCGCGCGCCCCTTTGTCGCCGATGCCCGGCGCGCCGGGAATGTTGTCCACCGCGTCGCCTTTGAGCGCCAGCAGATCCGCCACCTGCGCCGGCGCAACACCCAGAAACTCGGCCACTTTGGCAGGGTCGTACCAGGTGTCGTCCTTGGCCGGGTTGAGCATCCGGACGCGCTCGTCCACCAGTTGGAGCATGTCCTTGTCGCTGGAAACAATAACGACGTCCACGCCGGAGGCGGACGCCTGCCGCGAGATGGTTCCAATCACGTCGTCGGCCTCATAGCCCGGGCATTCGACGACCGGCACGCGCATCGCCTCGAGCAGGCGGCTGATCCACGGGATCTGCCCGGCCAGGTCCTCGGGCATCGGCGGGCGGTTGGCCTTGTAGTCGGCGAATTCCTGCTCGCGAAGCGTGGGACCTTCGCTTTCAAAGACCGCCGCCAGGTACTCGGGATGGTGCGCCGCCTTCAGCTTGCGCAGCATGTTGTGGAAAATGTAGACCGCCTCGGTCTGAAGCCCCGACGAGGTCCGCATGGGCGGGGAAGCCGAGCGTGCCCGGGCATGATAGGCGCGGAAGATGAATCCGAAGCTGTCTACCAAAAACAGGCGAGGCCGGGACATGTCTCCTCATCATAAACCTTAGTGCAACGAACCGTGTCGCGGCTTCGCGTGTGTGGCAATTATGCAACACAATAGGGGCGGGGGTGTTGCAATTTCGACACAGGAATAGACATTTAAATAGTGCATAATGAATAGGTTGGAGTTGGGCCTCAGCTTGCTTTACCCAAGCTCTTTTTCGCGCCACACCAGACTGCGGAGGACTCGGTGCAATTCGAAACCACGGTACTACGGGCGGTTGAAGCCACGGGAGTAGGTCTGCACAGCGGTGTTCCGGTGAGCATCCGTGTTCTTCCCGCGCCGCCTTCGACGGGCATCGTCTTCGTCCGCACGGACCTCGACAACTTCCAGGTTCCTGCAAGCTGGCGCTACGTCGCCAAGGTGAGTTACGCCACCAGCTTGATGAGGCAAGGTGTGTTGATCTCGACCACCGAGCACTTGTTGAGCGTGTTCTATAGCATGGGAATCGACAACGCATACGTGGAGATCGACAACCTGGAGGTCCCCATTCTGGACGGCAGCGGCCTGCCGTTTGTGGATTTGCTGCAACGCGCGGGCTTGCGAACCTACCGCCGGCGGCGCCGGTTCATGCGCATCCGGCGTCCGGTGACGGTCGAGGCCCTTGGGAAGCGGATCTCGATTCTTCCGGCGGATCGTTTTCTGCTGACCTGCGACATCTTCTTCGATCATCCCCTGGTCGGCCGGCAAAGCCTGGACCTGGAAGTCACGCCCGAGCATTACGCCACTCAGATTGCGCCGGCGCGAACCTTCGGCTTCAACTACGAGCTCGACCAATTGCGCAACATGGGCCTGATCCGGGGCGCGAGCCTGGAAAACGCCGTCTGCTTCGATCGCCGCGACGTTATGAATCCGGAAGGGCTGCGATTCAGAGACGAGTGCTGCCGCCACAAGGCGCTGGACCTGATCGGCGACCTGGCGCTGATCGGCCGTCCGCTGCTGGGCCACGTCATTGCCGAGCGCGCCGGCCACGCCATGCACGCGGCCCTGGTGGCGCGGCTCATGAACGACCCGTCGCTTTACGAAATCGTCAGCTTCGACCAACTGGCCATGCGCGTCGCCGCCGCGCTAGTGTCGTAACGGTGTCGGCGCTTCCCAACCTGCTCACGCTGGCGCGTATTGCGCTGGCGCCGTACGTCGCCTGGCTGATGGCCACGGGGCATGCGCGGGCGGGCCTTTACTGGCTGATCGCCGTCGGCCTGACCGATATTCTGGACGGCTTTCTGGCGCGACGGTTCGGCTGGACCTCGGCCGCCGGGGCGTACTTGGACCCGGTCGCCGACAAAGTGCTGGCAATTTCGGTTTTTCTCGCCCTGGGGTCTGCGAAGGCCATTCCGTGGTGGCTGGTGGGCATCGTTCTAGGCCGCGACGTCCTGATCCTTCTGGTCGCCGGTGTGTTCCTGGCCCTCACGCGCGTTCGCGGATTCGTGCCCTCGGTCTGGGGCAAAATCAGCACCTTCTGCCAGTTGACGACGGCCGGCTTCGGGATCGGCAACCTGGCTTACCCGGAACTCGGCGTGGGCTGGATCGTCAATGCGTTGGTCTGGGTGGCCGCCGCGGCCACCCTCTGGAGCGGCGCACACTATCTCTGGCGCGCGCTCGAAAACCGGGGACAGGCGCGACGTTCCCCGGTTTCTTAGAAGCCGAGAAACCGGGGAACGTCCCGTCTGTCCCCTCTGTCCCCTTTTTGTCCCCTTTTGGGGGTCGTTCTTCCGCAGCACAATGGCTGTGTCGACGGTCTGGTCGAGTCGCCGCACAAACTTGACGTGACTGCCACTCTGGCTGATTTCGACGAATCCAGCGGACTCAAGCCGGCGCTTGATCTCGCGGAAGGGCTGGGGCCTAAGCCGCCCCAACCTCAACCTCGATCGTGCGAACCTTGGGCGGGCGCGTTGCCTGCGGCGGTTCGAAGTGAAGTTCCAGCGCTTCCCTCAAGTTGGCCAGAGCCTCTTCCTCGGTCTCGCCTTGGCTGGTGACATCGACTTCCAGGCACTGAGAGACATACCATTTCCCTTCGCGCCAAACAGTTGCGGCGAACGGTCGCTTCATGACCACATTCTTTCACGACGGCGCCGCGAAGTGCGTACCCCGGCCGGGATCAATAGTGATAGCGAGCCTGGAGGAAGTCGATTCGACGCTCGCCCACCCTGTAGACCAGCCTGTGCTCCTGGGTGATGCGGCGCGCCCAGCAGCCGGCCAGCGCGTGCTTGAGAGGCTCGGGTTTGCCGGGGCCCGATGAGGGGTCCCGCAGGACGGCTTCCATCATCCGGACAACGCGCTGGGCCACTGGCGGGTCGGCTTCTGCCCAATCGCGGAAGTCCGCCCGGAACTCCGTCTGAAGGACCGCTTCCCGGTTAGCGGCTGGTTTCAAGACCCACCTCCCGCCGGAGCTTGTCGATCGTACTGGGCTTGCCTTCACCGCGCTCGGCTCGCCGCAACGCTTTCAGCAGACGCTTGGCATTCTTGGGCGAGCGCAGCAGGTGCGCCGTCTCGACCAGGCCGGCAAGTTCCGCGGCCGGGATCATGGCCACATCCTCCGAACCCCGCCGCCGCACGATGGCGACGTCCTGATCCTGGACCACCCGGTCCAGGACGGAAGCCAGGTTCTCGCGCAAACTCGTATAGGTTATGTCGATAGGCATAAAGGCCTCTCCTACTATTGTACAGGAACACTGTACGGCCGATCCACCTACTTCATCAGGTAGCGAGCCAGGAACGCGTAGATCTCCTGCCGCGACTCGCGTGCCAGCTTGGTGTCCAGGCGGTTGAACGAGTGCCCGCCCGGAGCGTCCTGGTAGATCTTGTATTCGAACTGTTTGCCTTCGGCTTTCAGTGCGGCAATCAGGCGCTCGACCTCGAGCACATTTACGTCTTCGTCGTTGGTGTTGGTGTGGATCAACAGCGGCGTGGCGAGCTTCTTGACGTGCGAAATCGGCGAGCGCCTGAGGTACTCGGGGATGTCTTCGCGTACGGTCTTGCCGATGTGGCCGGGAGCGGAGAACAGCGCGCGGTAGCCTTCGTCGGTGTAACCCATGCGCGCCACCAGGTCGCTCACCGGCACCCCGGCGTAGGCGCAGGCGTAGGCGCCGGGATGGTCGAAGATGTTCATCAGCGCGATCATTCCGCCGTGGCTCCATCCGACGATGGCGGCCCGTTTGGGGTCGAGAAACGAGTGGGTGTCGAGCATCCACCGCAGGCCCGCGAACACGTCGTCGTTCTCGCGGCCGCCGTAGTCGATGGCGTTGTAGAAAGCGCCGCCGTAGCCGGTCGAGCCGCGGTAGTCCGGCGCGATGATCGAGTAACCTTGCCCGACCAGTTCCCGCACGATGTGCACCGATCCGGTCGTGAAATTGGAGTGCACGCCGCCGTGCGGAAAAACGATCAGCGGGTGTTTCCTGGCCCGGTCGAGCTTCTTCGGGACGAAGGTGTAGGCGCGGATGATCATCGGGTTGCGCGCGCCGGGCGCGGCCGGGTTCGACACGCGGTGCGGCGGCAGGCTGGTGTAGGAGACCTTGTCGACTTCGGCGATGTCGCCCAGGCGCGTGAACCACGCCTGGTCGTCAATCGCCTTCATGACCTGGTCCCATCGGTGGTCGACTCGTTCTTCCGAGGAAGGCGCCGGGGCTGGGGAAGCCGGGCGCTGGCCTGCAGCGGGCGCCGAACAGACCAGCGCGGCGAATACCAGTATGGTCGAGGTTCTCATATCCACCGTCGATGGTACATCAAAGCGGCGAAGGCTAGAATGGAGACGTGGGTCTCGTGTTCCGGCTGGCCGCGTTCTTCTTCGCCGCCGCCCTTTCGGCCCAGGTTTCGTTCTTTCCCTTAGGGGACGTTCGGGCCGGGATGAAGGGCGTGGGCCGCACTGTGTTCGCGGGCAGCCGGGTCGAGGAGTTCCAGGTCGAAGTCCTGGGCGTGCTCGAAAACGCCGGGCCGAAGCAGGCCATCATCCTGGTGCGGTTGTCCGGCCCGGCCATGGACCGCGCCGGCGTTCTGCAAGGCATGAGCGGCAGCCCGGTCTTTCTTGACGGACGTCTGGCCGGCGCCGTGGCGCTGGCTTTCCCTTTCGCCAAGGAGCCGATCTGCGGCGTACGCCCGATCGAAGAGATGGTGCGCGTGGCCGAGAGGGCGCCGGTGAAGCCGGCGCGCGCTTGGGTCACTCCCTGGGATCGGGAATTGGTCAAGCTGGTCCCCGATCGCGCGGTGGCGACGTTCGGCGAATCGCGCCTGGCTGAAATCTCGACGCCGGTCTCTTTCACCGGCCTAACGGCGCGCACGCTCGAACAGTTCGCCCCGGAACTGCGCGCGCTGGGCCTGGAGCCAAGGCAGGGCGTTTCGGGCGGCGGGGCGGGGGACGAGCGCATGGGCGATCCGAAGGCGCTGGTGCCCGGCGCGATGATCAGCGCGCAGCTTCTGTCGGGCGACATGACCGTCGCGGCCGACGGAACCGTCACCCACATCGAGGGCCGGCGGTTCTACGCGTTCGGCCACCGGTTTCTGGGGATCGGCTCGACCGAATTGCCCATCGCGCGCGCCGAAGTGCTGACGCTTCTGCCGTCGATTGCGACGTCGTTCAAGATCTCGACCGCGCGCGAGACGATGGGCTCGATTACCGAGGACCGCTCGACGGGGGTGGCGGGCGAACTCGGCCGGCGGGCGCGGACCGTGCCGCTGGAGATCTCGCTCACGCCGCGCGGCTCGCGCGCCGGAGCGTCGCGATATCGCATGCAGATGGTGAGCGACCCGGTGCTGTCGCCGTTGCTGGTTCAGATGGCCACTTTTTCGGCCATCGACGCGACCGAGCGCAGCGTGGGCAGTTCGAGTTTCATTCTGCGCGGCCAGATCCGGTTCCGCGACCCCACGCCTGCAGCGCGCGTGGACAACATGTTCTCGGGCGATGTCAGCGTCGGGTTGCAGGCTTCCCTGGGCGTCGCGGCGCCGCTCGCCTTCGCGCTGCAAAGCGGGTTCGATTCGCTGCGCCTTTCCGGCGTGACGCTCGAGATCGAGTCCATCCCGGAGAAGAAGCAGATGCAGATCGACCAGGTCTGGACGCGGCGGCGCGAGGTGCGTCCGGGCGAGCGCGTCGAACTGGTGGTCAGCCTGAGCGGCGACAACGGCAGCGAGCAGGTGCGGCGCGTCTCCTACGCGGTTCCGGCCGGGGCGCCCGCCGGGCCGCTCTACTTCACCGTGGCCGACGGCACCACCACGAACCTCACCGAGTATCGCCAGTTGCTCACGACGCCGCCGCGGTCGGCAGCGCAGGTTCTCTCGATTCTGAACGGCTTGCGCGGCAACACCAAGGGCTACGTGCGGGTGTGGCGGCCCAACGCCGGCTTCCAGGTGCAGGGCGAGGATCTGCCCTCGGCGCCGCCGTCGCTGGCCATGATTCTGAGCCGCGTTGTGGGCGCGCCTTCCGGACGCGGCTCCAAGCTTGCCGAACTCGAATTCAGCGCGCCTGACGCCGTGGTTTCGGGCGCCAAAACCATACAGGTGGAAGTGAAGGACCGATGAAGCGCGCTCTGATTATGCTTGTCGCGGCAGGCTGCTTGCGGGCCTCGACGCCCACCGCCTGGGAGATGAATACCTACCAGGACTTCCTGAAAGGCCGCTTCCAGAACGTCTCGCTGACGCGCGACGGCAGGTTGCGCCTGGCGCCCGCGCTGGACACGCTCTTCTCTTCCGACCAGCCGGCCGTGTGGAGCCTGACGGCGGGCGCGGACGGCTCGGTCTACGCCGGCACGGGGCACCGCGGCCGGGTGTTTCGCATCGACGCCCAGGGCAAGAGCGAAATCGTTTTCGCCGCCGGGCAACCCGAGGTCTTTGCGCTGGCCGTGGATGGGAAAGGCGCGCTGTACGCCGGCACGTCGCCCGACGGCAAGGTCTATCGTATCGAGAAGGGAAAGGCCGCCGAGTACTTCGCTCCGGGGACCAAGTACATCTGGGCGCTGAAGTTCGCCGCCGACGGGGCGCTGCTGGTGGCCACCGGAGATCAGGGCAAGATCTTTCGCGTTACCGGGGC
>Ga0315273_10000951_pt1 | contig 31712 bp, 31 predicted proteins | sample YL17G02_0_MG_FD_205753 | JGI IMG/M metagenome (GOLD analysis project Ga0315273, IMG submission 205753) | Sediment microbial communities from Yellowstone Lake, YNP, Wyoming, USA - YL17G02_0 | ecosystem: Environmental > Aquatic > Freshwater > Lake > Sediment | place: USA: Wyoming | collected... | reverse complement strand
TTTCTTCGACTCCCTCGGCCTGCCGGCGCTTGTCAGTTGACGCTATTTTCTACTGAACCGCCGTGTACGGACCCGTACGCACGGTGGTGTGACAGGGAAAGCTCGTGAGGGCCTACCTATGTCGATTGGGCAGCGGAGGTGCTCATGGGTCTAGCAGGGCTAACCCAGGTTCAGAAGCGGCAGCTCGTCTGTTTTCTCTTCACCCTGCCGGCCCTGGCCGTCGTGTTTGTCTTCTTCCTGTTTCCCATGTTGCGGGCTCTGCTGTTCAGCTTCACGAATTGGGACGGCATTGCGCGCACCTACCGCTGGATCGGCCTGAAGAACTTTCAGACCGTGGTAGCCGACAGCTCTTTCAAGCAGATCGTGTTCAACACCCTCTATCTGACCATCATCTACGTGCCGGTGCTCAACGTGGTCGCTCTGCTCCTGGCCGTGGGAGTCTACAACGCGGGTAAGGCCGGAAATGTCTATAAAGCGATGCTCTTCTTTCCGAACCTGCTTTCCATGACCGTCATCGGCCTGATCTGGAACATCATCTACAGATATAACGGGCTGTTCAACCAGTTTTTAAAACTAGTAGGGTTGAAGGTCCTCGTCCAGGACTGGCTGGGACAGGTCAATACGGTGCTGCCCGCTATGAGCGTCACCATCATCTGGTTCGCCGTCGGCTATTATCTCCTCATCTACCTCGCCGGGTTGAACACGGTACCGCTGGAGCTCTATGAGTCCGCCGAGGTCGAGGGAGTGTCGGCCTGGCAGAAGCTCGTCCGGATCACCATCCCCCTGATCGCGCCGTCGATCACCATCAACGCTGTGCTCTCCACGATCGGCATAGTTACCCTGTTCGACCTGCCTTTCGTGCTCACGGGGGGCGGTCCGGGCTTCAAATCCCAGACCATCGCCATGCACGTGTACGCCTACGCCTTCCAACAGCTGCGAACTAGCTACGCTTTGGCGCTCGCGGTGATCCTGGGAGCTTTTGCCATCCTGATCACCTCGCTCCAATTGAGATTTCTCCGTCGGCGGGAGGAGGTCATCCTGTGAAGTCCAAGCGGCTCCTCGGCTTCCGGAGGCGTGCCCGGGTGGGAATCAACGTCGTGATGGTGCTCATCGTGCTCCTGCTGATCTTGCCCTTGTGGTATGTGCTCAACAATGCGTTCAAAGTCGAGAAGGAAATACTCCGGCGCCCCCTGGTCCTCCTGCCGTCCGCGGCAACCTTGGACAGCGTCATTAGGTCCTTTAAGGCCATGAAGTACCCCCGGGTCTTCATGAACTCCGCGGTTGTCTTCGCACTCTCCTGCGCCCTGCTCATCTCAGCTGGCTCTTTAGCCGCCTTCGGCATTGCGATGGCGAAGAGCAGGTTCCTGAATGCCGTGTACGTCGTACTGGTCGCCATGATCACCCTGCCCTTCCAGCTCGCCATGGTGCCGCTCATTTTTCTGCTGAAGGGCTTGCGGCTCATGAACTCCTACCTGGGGACCGCCCTGGTCTACAGCGGGTGGTTCCTGCCCTTCGTCGTCTTCCTGTACACGGGATTCATCCGCACCGTGCCGAAAGAGTTGGAGGAAGCGGGCCGTGTGGACGGCTGCGGCCTCTTCCGTAGTTATCGCTCGATCTACATACCGCTACTGAAGTCCATCACCGGAACCGTGCTCATCCTCCGCGGCGTACCGATATGGAACGACCTGCTCGTACCTATCATTACGATTTCCCGCGCGACAATGAGCACCCTCCCCTTGAAACTCTACTCATTTATTGCATCGTCCGGATCGAGCGCTACCCGTTGGAACCTGGTTTTCGGCAGCACGTTCTTGGTCAGCGTCCCTATCCTGTTCGTCTTCCTGTTCCTCCAGCGGTACTTCGTCAGAGGCGTCGTGGCCGGAGCCATCAAGGGGTAGTGACATGAACATCGTGCATGTGGCGGCGCATCAGGACGACGAGGGGCACACCCTCGGCACGCTGCTGAAGTACCAGCGCCAGGGTGGGCACAGGATCACCCTCGTCTGTACGACCAACGGCGACAAGGGCATGAGCTTCAGCCCGCAGATACCCTATCAGGAAGCCGCGGCCATCCGCGAGCGCGAAATGCGGGCGGTGGCCGGCGCCCTGGGAGCGGACTATGTCTGCCTGGGGGCGGAGGACGAGTTCCTCTACGACACCAAGGAGATGCGCCTGAAACTGATCGATGCGTTCAGGGCCGCCGAGACGGATCTGATTTTCACCCACTGGATGTACGACTACAACCTGGACCACACCATGACCAGCCAGCTGGTGTTCCAGGCCTCGATGAACTCGATCATCGCCTCGATGGCTACCGGGCATCCCGCGCTCAAAAAGACGCCGAAGGTCTTCTACTGGGACGTAGGCGACGGCTTCGGCTTCGAGGGCACCCACTTCGTCGAGCTTAGCGAGGATATCGTCCAGGAAAAGGTGCGCATCCTCCGGTTGCATAAAAGCCAGATGGAGGTGATGCGCCAGGTCGGGCCCGACTTCGCGGACATGCTCTACGAGCGGGCACGCGTCGTGGGCCAGCGGGTGGGAGTGCCCTTCGCCGAGATGTTCCGCCCCTGCCTGGCCAGCCGCCGGACCCCCCTGGCCAACATGCTGCCCTAGATGAGCAGCCGGCGATCGCTCCTGTCCCCCCGCGAGCGGGTGCAGCTGGCCCTGCGAGGCGAGCTGGCCGACCGAGTCCCGTTCACGGTCTATTGGCTCATGCTCCCCCGCGGGGCGGCGGAGCGGGCCTTGCGGAATGAGGGAGCGACTATCGTGGAGCGGGTGCCCCTCTTCCGCCTCAGCTACTCCGGCGTGGAGGTAGTGACCCGCGAGTATGAGGAGAACGGCGAGTTGTTTCTGCGCCGGGAACTGCACAGCCGCAGCGGATCCTTACACGCCACCTTTCGTCGGGAAAGCGGTTACGGCACCAGCTGGTGGCAGCTGGACTACTACGTGAAGAAGCCGGCGGACTACGACGTTCTGGAGCTGTGCCTGCGGGAACGAACGTACCTCCCGGACTACGAGGCCTTCACTACAGCCCAGCGCCGATACGGTGAGGACGGCTACGTGGTGGGCAACACCGAGTACAGCCCGATGAACCTGCTCCTCTACGAGTTCGTCGGCATGGAGCGGTTCTGCCTGGACCTGGCCGATCGACCGGAGAGGATTGAAAGACTGTACGAGATCCTGAGGGAGAAGCAGCGGCGGATGTTCGAGATCTGTGCCGAGTCCCCGGCGGAGCTCGTGCTGTACGACGGCAACATCAGCCAGGAGGTGGTCGGCGCCGAGCGCTTCCTCTGCTACTATCGGCCCTGCCACGATGAGTTCGCGGCGCTGCTGCACGCGCAGGGGAAGCTAGCTGGATGCCATCTGGATGCGCGCCTGGCCGGCCTGGCCCAGGCCGTGGGGGAATCGCAGTTGGATGTGATCGAAGCGTTCACGCCGGTCCCTACCTGCGACATGACGGTCGCCGAGGCCCGGCAGGCCTGGCCCGACAAGGTGCTCTGGATCAACTTCCCGTCGTCGGTGCACCTCGAAGGCGAGAAGCGGATACAGGCGGAGTTGCGCCGTATCCTCCGGGAGGCTGTCCCGGGGGACCGCTTCCTGGTCGGCATCACCGAAGACGTCCCCGACGAGGTTCGGCAGAGCAGCCTGAGAGCCATCAATGACGGGCTTGGGCAGTGGGGCGCATTGCCCTTGAGGGAGCGATAGGTATGGAGAGCTCATCGGTCCCGAAATTCCGGCACGTCGCCGATTACATCAAGAACCAGATCCGCAGCGGCCGCTACCGCATCGGGGAGATCCTGCCGGGGGAGCGCATCCTGGCCGAGGAGCTTTCCGTCAGCCGCCCTTCCGTGAAGCGGGCCATCAAGGCCCTGGAAAAAGACGGCATCATCGAGTGCAACCCGTCGATCGGCTCGATCGTGCGCAGGCCGGTCACCGAAAAGCTGCTCGTCGGCTACCTGGTTCCGGACCTGCAGGACCCGTTCCACCTCGAGCTCATCCGCGAGCTGGACTCCCTGCTGCACAAGCACCATGGCGCCCTGCTGATCCGCCAGGGGACGGATGACAGCAGGCTGGAGAACATGGGGCTGACGCACATGGTGAAGCATCACAAGCTGTACTCCGCGACTCATCCCGACACTCTGCCCACCATCTACACGGGCGATGTTCCGGGCAAAGCGAACATGATCGTTTCAGACGTGCCCGCGGGAATGGGGCAGATCTACCGCCACCTGATACAGCTCGGGCACAGGCGCATCGCCTATGCGAGTCCCTTCGGCAGCGGGGAAGACCTGCAGCACAGCCACCTGCAGCGCCTGCTCGCCGCCGACCGTCTGCCGACGCCGGCGGAATGGCATTTCCAGGTGGACCCGCTGGACCGCGACGGCTGCGAAAGAGTGCTGAGGGCGGTACGGGAAGCGGCGAACAGGCCGACGGCACTGGTCTGCTACAACGACTGGCTGGCCATCGCGTTCGTGAAGGCGGCTCGCGAGATGGGGCTGGAGATCCCGAGCGACCTGTCCATCACCGGCTACGACGACCTGTACGTGAGCAGCCTGCTGCAGGTTCCCCTGACCACCGTGCGTTTTTCCAGAAGAGAATCGGCCAAGAAGATCATTGAGATACTGCTCAAGGGCCAGACGACGGAGTGCGAGACGGCGGTGGTCGAAACGCGCCTGATCGTCCGCCAATCCACGCAAGCGGCGGCTGAATAGTTCTACCGGAGGTAACCATGGGAGCGAAAGACAAAGTACGGGTGGGGCTGGTGGGTGTGGGCTGGATCGGGTCGCACCACGGGGAAAACATCTTGAAGAACCCCCACGCCGAGTTAATCGGGGTGTGCGACCCCGACCAGGACAAGGCCAAGGCCTTTATCGAGCGCGCGGGGGCTCACGCCCGGCCGTTTGCCAGGCTGGAGGACATGCTCCAGCAGCCGGACATTGCCGCCGTGGTGATCGCCTCGCCCAACGCGGCCCACGCGGGGCAGGCCATCGCCGCCGCGGAGGCCGGCAAGCACATCTACCTCGAGAAGCCGATGGGAATCACCCTGGAGAGCTGCCGCCAGGCGGCCCGGGCGGTGGAGAAGGCGCGGGTCAAGTGCCGCCTGGGCTACCACCGGCGCTTCAACCCGCTGGTGACGCACGCCAAGCAGCTCGTCGCCGACGGGAAGATGGGTGAGCTGGTGCTGGCCGAGTCGGATTACTTCCACTACGTCCCCGGGAACCTGAGCATCTGGGAGTGGCTGGGCAAGACCGACATCGCCGGCTCGCTGATTCACGCGGGCACGGGGCACAACGTCGACCTGCTGCGCTTCTTCTGCGGCGAGGTCGCCGAGGTGTCCTGCTTCAAGGATATCCGCATGCCCAGGACAACGCAAATTGAAACCGAGGACATCGCGATATTGAACCTGCGTTTCGAAAACGGCGTGCTGGGCCGCGCCGGGCTTTTCCTGGGCCCGATCCTGCCGTTCACCTTCACGCTGCGCCTCTACGGCACCCGGGGCAGCCTGGACAACAACCGGCTCTGGCTGGACACCACGCCTGAGTTCGCGGAAACCGGCCATGAGGAGGACTACATCCGGCTACCGAAATCGTGGGTCCCGGACAACGTGCAGGGCGGGATCTCGGAGACTTGGAAGGTATCGATCGATGCGTTCGTTGACGACATCCGTCTTGACCGCAAGCCGGACAACGACGCGGTGAGCGGCTTCAACACGGCGGCGGTCTGTTTCGCGGCGCTCCAATCCGCGGCGGACGGCAAGAGCGTGCGGCCTGAGCGACTGTAGAGGAGGCTGAAACGATGGCGGAAAAACGCGAAAAGGCCGGGCAAAGGGCCCACCACCTGATCGACACGAAGTTCGGGGCGCGGGAGCTGCGCAAACTCGGTGAACCCGAGCTGACCTACCTGGCCGAGGTGTTGCGCGGCGACAGCTTGAGCAACTACCTCGGCGAAACGAGCATGACTCGCCGCTTTGAGGAGGCCTTCGCCCGGAAGATCGGAGCGAAAAAGGCTATGGCCAAGAATAGCGCCATGTCGGGGCTCGTCGAGGGGGTCAGCGTATCGGGAGCGGGTCCCGCGACCGAGGTGATCGTGGACCCGATCGTGCACTTCGGCGGGCTGGCGGCGATCTACTTCAACGCCGTGCCGCGCTTCGCGGATGTGAAGCGGGACACCTACAACCTGGATCCCGATTCCCTGCTGGCCAACATCACGCCTCTAACCAAGGCCGTGATCGTCACGCACATGTGGGGACAGTGTGCCCAGATCGACACGATCGCCGAGATCTGCCGGGACAAGGGGCTGTTCCTGATCGAAGACTGCGCGCACGCGATGAACGCCACCTGGAAGGGAAAGCACGCGGGCACCTTCGGGGACCTGGGCGTGTTCAGCTTCCAGGAGTTCAAACAGCTTTCCACCGGGGACGGCGGCATGAGCGTGACGAACAACGAAGAGCTGTTCGAGAAGATGCGCACGGCCTGGTGGTTCTCCGGGGAGTCGCCGCAGTTCGTCTACATCAACTACCGCATGAACGAGGTGACCGCCGCCGTCGGGCTGGCCCAACTGGAGAAGGTGGACGCCATCATCAACGGCACCTACAACAAGACCCTCGCCATCCTGGACGAGGCCATCAAGGGCTGCGAGTGGCTGAAAGCGCGCCACGTGCCGAAACAGGCCCGGATGAGCGGCTACTGGTGGTCCTGCACCTGGGAAGGCGACAAGCACGGGCTGTCCTACGAGAAGTTCAAGCAGGTGGAGCAGGAGCTGGACATCGGCCTGCGCTTCGGCTTCAACTTCTTTCCGGCTTACGAGTTCCCCTTCTTCCGGGAATCGACGGCCTACCGCACACACCCGGACTGCCCGGTGCGCTGCCCCCTCTACACGGCCAAGAGCAACTACCGCTACACCTGGGGCCTCACGCCAGTGACCGAGGACCTGATGCAGCGCCTGATCACGGTGAACCTGATTTTCCTGTCGATCCCAGCCGCCACCCACATGGCGGAGCTGATCCGGGAGGCGATCCGGATGATGGAGAAGTAGGCGATGTTCCCAGCCGAGGAGAAGATTGCGCCGGACCTGCTGCTGCGTTCGGTGCGCGACGAGAACGATGTCCGCAGGTTCGGCGCAGTGCTGACGAAGCACCTGAACATCGTGGAAGGCATGACGGCCGACTGCCTGCTGCGCTTCCATCCGGAGCGGAAGCTGGACGAGTTCCAGATCGTCGAAAACACAACCACGGGCGAGGTCGTGTCCACCAGCGGCTTCTTCCCCTGGCATCTGAGGTTCGCGGGCGTCCAGCTCAACGCCGTCCAGCTGGAGATGATCTTCACCCACCCGCAGTACCGGAAGAAGGGGCTCGTGCGCAAGCAGATCGAGAGGCTGCACCGGATGGTCGACGCCCAGGGCTACGACCTGGTCCTGCTGTGGGGAATACCATACTACTACCGGCAGTTCGGCTACTCATATTGCGTGGAAGGACTGGCCACCCAGTCCCTGCCGGTCTGGCGCGTGCCGGACGCACCGCCCGGCAAGTCGGTCCCCATCGGGCTGCGGCTGGCAGGCCTTGCGGACATCCCGCTGCTGGCCAGGCTGTACCCGCGCGCCGTGGCCGGCCTGGACGTCTACCTGGACAGGAGCGAAGTCCACTGGCGCTACTTGCTGGAGTCGGCGAAATTTCCGATCTTCGTCGTCGAAGCGGTGAACAGTGGCGGCGCCGTGGGGTACGTGATCCAGGTCAGGAACAAGCGAACGGTCCACATTTTCGAAAGCAGCCTCCCGGACCAGGAGACGGGGCTGGCGCTTCTCCAGCTGCTGAAAAAGGATTGCGACGATTTCCTCATCAACTGGCCGGCCGGGGGCACGCTGGCGGGGCTCGTCCGCCGTTTGGGCAGCGTCCTCACCCGCTGCACGCAGTGGGAGTTCCGCATCCCCGCGCTCCCGCGGTTCCTGATGAAGATCGCCCCAGTGCTGGAGAAACGCCTAGCAGGCTCCGACTTCCGAAACCTCACCACGGACTTCGTGCTGAACCTGTTCACCGAAGCCTGCCTGATCCGCATCGCGGGGGGAAGGATCGCCGCAGCGAAGCCTCTGGAGTTCGTCGACACCTCCATGGGCGCGGAGGGAGGAACGCTCAACATCCCCCCGGATGCCTGGATCCGGCTGCTTTTCGGGGGCAGTGATGTCGAGCAGTTGTACGAATCCTGGCCCGACATCGTGGTGAAGCCGCAGGACAAGGGTCTGGTGAACACCCTCTTCCCCAGGATGGAGGCGTACTTGTACACGCCGTACCACTATTACGGGCCGGAGATTTACACTCTGGAAGAGAAGTTTCTGAGTTTCTACCTGTAATGACGCCGACGGCCGTTGAGGTACTGAGCCCCGAGGAAATTATCGCCCTCGACCGGACTAGCAAAGAGATCCTGCAGGATACAGGAATCGGACTGCGCAGCCAGGAGTTGCTGTACCTGTTGGAGGGCAAGGGCCTCGAGGTGGACCATGAGGGGGAGCGGGTAAGGTTCTCCCCTGAGCAGGTACAGCGGGGGATCGCGCTGACACCGCCGAGCCTCGAGATCTTCGACCGGGACAAATTCAAGCGTTTTACCCTAGGTCGGGGCTGCCCGCCGCGCTTCGCGGCCGGCTTCAACGCGACCTTCACGCTGGAGACAACCATTGGAGCGCGGAGGCCGGCGACCAAGGCGGATGTAGCCAGGTACGCGAGGGTGGCGCAGCACCTGGAAGAGCTCGACATGGTAGGCCCGTCGGCGGTGCCCCACGATGTAGCCGCTCCCGCAGCCCTCCTGCATGCCGTCGAGGCGGTGCTCGACAATACCACCAAGCCGATCCTGTTCGCCCCCGAGAACGACGAGGAAACCGCGGCGCTGATCGAGATCCTGAAGGTGGTTGCGGGAGAGGCGAACATCGGAGCCGCACCCCAGGGCATCTGCCAGTTTTCCCCATCCAGCCCCTTGTTCTGGAACGAGGGAACCCTGAAAGGCTTCCTGCGCATGGTGGGCGAGGGATTCCCCTGCACGATACTTCCCGGGCCCCTGGCCGGGGCTACTTCCCCCTATACGTTGGCGGCAAACCTGGTCCAGAAAAACTGCGAGGTATTGGCGGCGGTGGTCATGGCCCAGTTCGTACGACCCGGGGCGCCGCTGCTCTGCTACAACGCCGGGGGCCAGTTCGACATGCGTGCCCAGACCGCGGTGTTCGGAAGCCCCGAAGTGGCGTTGATTCTGATGGCCGGCACGCAGCTCGCCCGATTCTACGGCCTGCCGACCCACGGCTGCTTCCCCTCGTCGGACAGCCACTGCCTGGACGAGCAGATCGGCATCGAAAACACCATGCAGCTTCTCCTCTGCCTGCTCAGCGGCGCGGACCTAATGGTGAACGCGGGCATGTTCGCCGGCGGCGAGACTGTCAGCCTGGAGCAGCTGGTCATCGACAATGACCTTTGTGGGCTGGTGCGGCGCATCGCCCGGGGGATGAAAGTCGACGAGCAGCACCTATGCCGCGAGGCATTTGGCAGGGTCGGGCCCCGAGGGAATTACCTGGAAGACCCGACCACACTGGCGCACTTGCGTAACGGGGAGTGGTCGGAAGCGAAGGTCTTGTGCAGACAGCGGCATGAGCAGTGGCGGGGGGATGGGGCGCCGGATATCGTGGAACGAGCACGTCGGGTCGCCGAAGAGCTTGGTCGAAGGGAACAGGCGCCCCTGAAGAACGAGCAGAAGCGGCGGATCCGCTCCATCATCACCGATTACGAAAGGTCGCGCGTTTCCGGCTGAAGCATGCTGCGCCGTGCCCGCCGTCAGCCAGGCGTGCGCCAGAGCCCCTCGCGCAGGCACCAGCCGTGCTGCCGGTACAGCTTGGGGTTCTCCAGGCGGTGGCGGACCTCTTTCAAGATGTGCTCGGCGGACTCCTCCAGGGTCCGCCGCCCCAGCTCGGCGCTGGCCTCTTGTGGCGGCAGTTTGCCCTCCACGCCCGTGACCGGCTGTCCTATGGGCGGCAGGCGCCCCAGGTCCACGGCCTCGGGGTGCAGGGCCAGCAGGTGCGAGGTCTCCCAGCCCGCCGCGTGGTCTCCGGCGTAGGGGTAGCGGTCCTCCAGAAACAGGTAGTCCAGGCAGGCCCAGGCGAGCATGCCTTGGTACTTGCTGTAGCGGCGCTTGTTGAACAGCAGCACCGCCGCCCGGGCGTGGTCGATGAGCGGGTAGTGGCCGGCCACCAGCACCCCCAGCTGGAAGCCCAGGCTCTCCGCCTCGGCCAGGATGTGCACGAGCAGGCGCTGGTAGTTGAGGACCTGCTCGGTGGCCGAGAAGGGCTGCCGGTCCGGCAGGAAGTTTTCCGGCGGCAGGCCCATGGCCCGGGCCACCTCCTCGTGCTCGGCGCCGGTGACGTCCACCAGGGACTCGCTACGGCTTTCCCCGTAGTACAGAGGCGGCAGGACCAGCCCCCCGCCCCGGCGGGCGCAGAGCACGGCCAGCCCTTCGGCTTGCAGGGTGTCCGCGCCCACGGGGTTGTGGGGGCCGTGCCACTCCAGGGTGCCGATGGGCACGTAGGCCACGGGGCAGGCCTCGCGACGGGCGACGATCTGGTCTGGCCGGCACAGCCAATAGCGCACTTCCGCTTCCATGGGCCCGATCATGCGCCGCCTGTCCCCGTGGGGTCAAGCGCTGAGCGCTGCCCGGATGCGCCTCCCCGCCGCCGCGCTTGTGCAAATATTTATTATCATTTATGATAAGGGCTTGTGGAAGCAGTGACTGCAGGAATATCCCAGGCGCTTAAGCGGCGCCGGCAGGAACTCGGACTTTCGCTGGCTCGACTGGCCGGTCGGGTGCGGACCTCCGCCGCGACGATCTCCAGGTATGAGAGCGGCTGGCACCGTTTCGAGATGTACACGCTGCAAAAGCTGGCTTCCGGCCTGGGCTGCCGGCTGGTGATCGGCCTGGAACCGCTCGGCGCGGAAATCGCCAAGCCGGGCAGGGAAGCCGTTGTGCGGAGGATACGCCGCCTTTTCTGGGACAAGCCCCTGCATGTGGCGGATCTCAGGGAACATCCGCAGTGGGTCGTGCGCCGGGTACTGGAGCTCGGCAGCCTGACTGACGTCTACGCCCTGGTTGGGCTGCTTGGCAAGGGAGCGTTTCTCCGGCAGGTGGCCTGCCTCCGCTTCTCCTCGCAGAAAACGGGTCGTTTCTGGGCGGCCATGCTCGCCCAGGAGGGGGTGAAATGCAGAAAAGAGTCCTCCCCAAGGGCAGCCAGGATTTCCTGGCTGCGATAACCGCGCACGTCCCTCGGACCTTGCGCGGGTGGACCCTGGCCGGCGGCACGGGTCTGGCCATGCATCTCGGCCATCGGCTCTCGGAGGACTTCGATTTTTTCAAGACCACTGCGGCTGATCTGAACAGGCTTCTGGAAACGCTCCGGGCGCTGGGTCCCTCCGAGGTACTGCAGGAGGAGGATCGTACCCTGACCCTTCTATTAAAGGGGCTCAAGCTCTCCTTTTTCCTGATACGCGATCCCTTCGTGTTCCCCACCGCCTCGTACAGTTTTTTCGAAGTGGCCGATGTCCGCGATATCGCACTGATGAAGCTGGTGGCCATCGCCAACCGCGGCAGCCGTAAGGACTTCGTCGATCTGTATTGCATCCTGCGCAGGGGTCAGGGCCTGCAGGAGCTTTTCTCCTGGCTGCCCGGGAAGTACGGCAAGGGAAGGGTGAACGAATACCAGCTCCTGAAGAGCCTGTGCTTTTTTGAAGACGCGGAGCAGGAACCTCAGCCGATTATGCTGGAGCCGTGCAACTGGCAGGAGTGCAAGGCCTTTTTTTTGCGGGAAGCGCGTGCCATAATCCTTCCGCCATGAGCTCACGCGCAGCATTGACAGCGGCGTTGCGCTCCGACAGGGGGAGGGCGGAGCTGGAACGTCTATACGGCCACAGGCCCGGGGCCGCGGAGGGCGGCCGGGACCGCTTCGAGACGCTGCTCCGGCGCCACGCGGCGGCCTTTCCCGCCGACCGCGAGGCGGCGCTGTTCAGCGTCCCTGGGCGCACCGAGGTCGGGGGCAACCACACGGACCACAATTCCGGCAGGGTGCTGGCCGCCGCCGTAGATCTGGACGTCGCGGCGGTGGCGGCCCGGGCGGCCGACCGTACCGCGGGGATCGAGTCGGAGGGCTACGAGAGGCAGCTAATCGACCTGGACCGCCCGGAAGCGCAGGAGGCGGAGCGCTTCCAGCCGGCCGCCCTCACCCGCGGCGTCTGCTCGCGCCTGCGGGACCTGGGCTATGAGGTCGGAGGGTTCCACGCCTGCCTTTCTAGCAGGGTGCTGAAGGGCTCGGGCCTGAGCTCCTCGGCCGCTTACGAGGTCACCGTGGCCGCGATTATCAACCACCTGTTCAACGCAGGTCGCATCCCCGCGACGGAGCTGGCCAAGGCCTGCCGTTATGCCGAGAACTTCTACTACGGCAAGCCCTGCGGCCTGATGGACCAGACCGCCTGCGCGGTCGGGGGTTTCGTGGCCATCGACTTCGCCGATATCTCCAGCCCCGTGGTGGAGAAGGTCGACCTGGATTTCGCCGCCACCGGCCTGGCGCTGGTGATCGTGGACACCGGCGGGCACCACGCGGACCTGACCGGGGACTACGCGGCCATCGAGGGTGAGATGAAGGAAACGGCCCGCGCGCTGGGGGCCGAGACGCTCCGCGGCGCGTCGCGGGATCTCCTGCTGCAGGAGGCCGCCTCCCTGCGCCGCGGCGTGGGCGATCGCGCCATCCTGCGGGCTCTGCATTTCTACGACGAGGACCGGCGCGCCGGTGAGCAGGCGGCGGCCCTGCGCCGCGGCGACATCCGGGAGTTCCTGCGCCTGGTGGTGGAGTCGGGGCGCAGCTCGTGGATGCTGCTGCAGAACTGCTACCCGCCGGGCGCCGCGCGGGAGCAGGGCATCCCCCTCGCGCTGGCCGTGAGCCAGAGCATCCTGACCGGCGCGGGGGCCTGGCGCGTGCACGGCGGCGGCTTTGCGGGCACGATCCAGGCGTTCGTGCCCGCGGATCTCCTGCCGGTTTACCTGGCCAGGATGCGCGAGCTGTTCGGCCCTGCCTCCTGCCACCAGCTGAGCGTCCGCCAGGCCGGAGCGACGATGCTGGAGTTGCCCTGAAGCCCGATGGCTCGGAATGCCCGGAGATGCTATGGTAGCAGACACTAAAAGAGTGCGGAGGTAATGGGATGGAAAGCCACAACCAGCACACCTACGGCCTGGTCGGGGGGGGCAAGGGAGCCTTCATCGGCGACGTACACCTGAAGGCGGCGAGCTTCGACGGCCGTGCGCGCCTGGCAGCCGGCTGTTTTTCCAGGGACTACGGCAACACGCTGGAAAGCGGCGCGGCGCTGGGCCTGGCCAGGGAACGGCTGTACAAGAGCTTCGAAGAAATGGCAGCGCAAGAGGCCAAGCGTCCGGAGGGCATCGACTTCGCGATCATCGTGACGCCGAATGCCGCCCACTTCCCGGCGGCCAAGGCCCTGCTGCAGAGCGGCATCCACGTGGTGTGCGACAAGCCGCTCACCCTCACGGTGGAAGAGGCCGAGGAGCTGGAGCGCCTTGCCCGGGAAAAAGATCTGCTGTTCTGCGTGACCTACCTCAACTACGGCTACCCCCTCATCAAGCACGCGCGGGAGCTGGTGCGCGGAGGGGAGATCGGCGAGATCCGCATGGTCATGGGGGAGTACGCCCAAGGCTGGCTGGCCGACCTGGTGGAGAAAACCGGCCTGAAGGTGGCCTGGCGCACCGACCCGGCCCAGGCAGGAGTTTCCTGCAGCGTAGCGGACAACGGCAGCCATCTGGAAAATCTGGTCTCCTACGTCACCGGCCTGCAGATCGAGGAGCTGTGCGCCAAACTGGACATCTTCGGCGAGGGCCGCAAGCTCGATACCAACGGTTCGATACTCTTGAAATACAAGGGCGGGGCCGCGGGCATGTACTGGAGCTCGCAGATCGCCATCGGGCACGACAACGACCTGCGCCTCCGGGTTTTCGGCACCAAGGGGGCCATCGACTGGCACCAGGAGGAGCCCAACCACCTGAGGCTGACCATGCTGAACGGGCCCACCCAGCTGCTGTCCAAGGGCAGCGGCTACCTGAGTCCGGCCGGGCTGAAGTACAACCGCACACCCCCCGGGCACCCGGATGGCACCTATGAGGCCTTCGCCAACGTGTACGCGGCTTTTATGAACGCCCTGTCGCGAAAGAAGCGCGGCGAGAAGGTGGGCCTGGCCGAGCTGGAATACCCGGACGTGGCCGACGGGGTGCAGGGCATGCGCTTCATCCACAAGTGCGTGGAAAGTTCGCGCGTCGGGCGCTGGATCAGGATGTAAGCGGGCAGGCATGACCGGACGCGAGCGCATCTTCAAGGCGCTGCGGGGCGAGCCGGTGGACTCGCTTCCTCACATCCCCATCTCCATGATGATCGCCGCCGACGCGGTCGCCGAGACCTACGGCAAGTACGTGCTGGACGCCGATGTCCATGTGCGGGGACAAGTGGAGTTCGCCGGAAGGTACGACATCGACCACGTGTCGGCGATCTCCTGCCCGACCACGGAAGCCGCCGACCTGGGGGCCGCGATCATCTACTACCCGGACCAGCCCCCGGCCGTGGACGAGGCCAACGCCTTGCTGGCCGACAAGCGGAAGCTGCGGAAGCTCAAGGTCCAGGACCCCGGCTCCGGCCGGCGCATGAGCAAGCGCCTGGAAGTGGTCCGCCTCCTGAAGGAGCGCGTGGACGGGGAAAAACTGGTGGAGGGCTGGGTGGAGGGACCCCTGGCCGAGAGCGCCGACCTGCGCGGCATCAACACGGTCATGCTGGACCTGTATGACGACCCCGGTTTCGTGCGGGAGCTAATCGCGTTCATTTTCGAAAACGCCATGAGCTTCGCCCGGGAGCAGGTGAAGGCCGGGGCGGACGTCATCGGGGTGGGGGACGCGGCCTCCTCGCTGATCGGACCAGAGCTGTATCGCGAGGTGGTGCTGGAGTGGGAAAAGCGGTACGTCGAGGCGATCCACGGGATGGGCGCCCTGGTGCGCCTGCACATCTGCGGGGACACCAACGCCCTTTTCCCTCTCCTGGCCGAGGTTCCGGCGGACATCGTGGACCTGGACTCCATGGCCCTGATCGTGGACGCGCGCGCCAGGATCGGACCCACCCGATTGCTGTCCGGGAACATCGACCCGGTGCGGGTGCTCCAGGACGGCACTCCGGCGGTGGTGACCGAAGCCCTGAGTCAGTGCTTCGCCGACGCCGGCGGCAGGTACTACGCGGCCTGCGCCGGTTGCGAGATCCCTCGCGGCACCCCGCCGGCGAACCTGGAGGCCATGCGGGACTTCGCCCGCTCGCGGCGGGAGTAGACTGAAAATCCCCGGGGGGGGGCACCTCGTCTGGCTCCCGGCCCCTCGGAAAGACTTATTCCGTTGGAGCTTTCGCCTCTCGGTTGCGAACACTCCTCCAAAACTCACGGTGCGTCAGGGCGTTTCCGGCTCTGATGCTGTCCTTGGACTTGCCGAGCAGCGCCTGAAAGCGCGGTGACCGCGACAGAAGCAGCTGCTCCAGGTCATCGTCGTCAGCGGGAGCGAGGATCACCGCGACAGCCTTCCCATTGCGAGTCACTACGACGGGGCCGGATTTCTCGGCCTCCTGCAGGTATGCGCTCAACTTGGCCTTCACCTCGGCCAGCGATACAATCTTCATGGCACGAACTCCTTTCCGGCAACGAGCAAGCGGTTGCCGATTTTGACGCCAATCGCCAGTATCCACACCGCCTTTTCCCGCGCAGCCAACTGGTAGAAGACGCGCAGCCGGTTGTCGGGACCGAAGCGCAGTTGCCAGGTCGCGCCAAACGGACCCGGGAGGTTCTCCAACGGCTTCCGGTTGCGGGTGCGCCTGGTCGGGGCGAACGCCAGCTGTTCCTCAATGGCCCTCTTGATCAAGCCCTGGTATTTCGGCTGGATGCTGTCGAACTGATCTATAACCTCCGGCGCGTACAGCAGGGAGTACCTGGAGCGGCGTCTCACTGACCAGAATTATAGTCACTTGACTCTCAGGCGTCAAGATGCGCGGCCGCGCGACTGAGCCCGGGGTGCCGGCCCCACCGCCGCGGAGGTCGAGCTAGCCGATGGCTTGAGTGTCCCAGCCCAGCCATGCGGCCGAAGGCGAGCAAGCGCCTGGAGGTGATCCGCCGCCTGAAGGAACGCGTGGGCGGGGAAAAACTGGTGGAGGGCTGGGTGGAGGGGCCCCTGGCCGAGAGCGCGGACCTGCGCGGCATCAACACGGTCATGCTGGACCTGATGGCCATTATTTATGAAAACGCCATGAACTTCGCCCGGGAGCAGGTGAAGGCCGGAGCGGACATCATCGGGGTGGGGGACGCAGCCTCCTCGCTGATCGGGCCGGAGCTGTATCGCGGGGTGGTGCTGGAGTGGGAAAAGCGGTACGTAGAGGCGATCCATTGTATAGGCGCCCTGGTGCGCCTACACATCTGCGGTGACACCAACGTCCTTTTCCCGCTCCTGGCCGAGGTCAAGGCGGACATCGTGGACCGAATTCCATGGCGCTGATCACTGACGCGCGCGCCCGGATCCGACCCATCCGGGTGCTCGAGGGCGGCAACCTTTCAGGGCGTCAGGATGATCTTGTAGGCCTGGTTCTCCTCTTTCCGGCACATCACTTCGAAGGCCTGCCGGGCCTCGGCCAGGGGGAAGCGGTGCGTGATGAGCTGCTGCACCCGGATGGCCCCCGCCGCCCCGGATCCGGTCCGGGTAGGTGCCCGGATCGATCCGGAAAAACTGGCCCCTGACCGACTCCCGGGCCAGACGCACGGGAAGCGGTGCGGTATCCCAGCCCGATGACGCCGGCGCGCTTCCCGGGCTCCAGCCGGGCCTCCCCCGCGGCGTGCACTGCCACGGCCAACCCGTCCAGAAAAATGGCCTCCTCGAAGGAGATGGAATCGGGCAGGTCGTAGTCGAAGTCCTTCCACACTTCGAACTCCTCGGCCATGCCGCTCGGGTAATGCGGCATTTCCGGCCAGCCGCTGGCATGCCCGATGTGTTGGACCTCAGCACAGAGGTTCTCCCGCCCGGTGCGGCAGTACAGGCATTGGCCGCAGCCCTTGAAGGCCAGGATGCCGAGGCGACGCTCGCGGCCGTTTTCCAGGACGATGCCTGCCACCTCGTGGCCAAGAATTACTCCCGGCGGGCAGGGTACGTGCCGCCCGAGGGTGTGCAGGCTCCAGGGGTTTTCGCCCGCCAGGTATCGCAGGTCGCTGCCGCAGATGCCGCAGGCCTTCATTCGGACCCTGACCGCCGGCCCCGGTACCCGCGGAACCGGGACCCGTCGCACCTGCAGGTCCTGCGGCCCCGCCAGTACCACCGAGAGCGATTCCTGCACTGACTGCCTCCCGCGCTCCTGCGCCAGGCCACATTGGCGGCTGGGATCGCCACTGTCAAGAAAAAACGCTTGACAGAACCAATAGTAGTAGAATAGAATTATCCTACATTTGAACAATCCGGCAATCGGGATGGACTGTGGAAATTAAGAAAATCGAGCGCACTACGGTCGTGGAACGGGTCATGGAAAGGATGAAGGAGCTTATCGCTTCAGGCCAGTTCAAGGTCCATGACAAGCTGCCCACGGAGCAGGAGCTCGCCAACATGTTCGGCATCGCCCGCAACTCCGTGCGGGAGGCGGTGAAGATTTTTCATTACCTGGGCGTTCTGGAATCCCAAACCGGAAGAGGGACCTACGTGTGCGACCGGGGAAAGATTTCCAGCGAAGCCCTCACCTGGTCCATTCTGCTCGGGGAGAACGACTTTGTTGAACTGATCCAGCTTCGCGAGGTGTTGGAGCAGTCCGGGTTGAGGAGCCTGGTCGAGTCCTACCGGCAGAACCCGGAGAGCGCCGGCGGTGTCATGGCTGAACTGGAAAAAGTAATCGAGGACATCAAAGCCGCCGTCGAGCAGCAGGATCTGGAAGCCCTGATCCAGGCGGACTATCGGTTTCACGGCGCGATCATCGCCGCCAGCAACAACTCCCTGTTCACGGCCATTTATCGGACGCTGCGGGCGTTCATGCATGAGGAGATCAAGAAGTCGCTGCAGAACGTGAACATCCAGAAATCGATCCGGGAACACAAGGAGTTCATCGAAGTCATCAAGACCGGCGATATGGACAGGACCCTGGAGGTCCACCGCAAGCACATCCGCTGGATCCGCGACAAGCTGAGGGGAGTCCCCGTCAATTAAGTTCGCTGAAGGGCCGTCGGCCCTTGGGAAATACCCGGATAAGGGGGAAGAGGAATGAACAGATTGGTCAAGAGATTGCTCATCGGCCTGCTCCTGCTGTGCGCCGGCGTGGGGGTGCTGTCCGCCCAGGGCAAGTACCTCATCGCCTACGCCCAGGCGGAACTGGTGAACGCGTGGCGGGTAACCAACCAGAAGGACATGGAAGCCTCCGCGCAGAAGTTGGGGGTCAAGCTGATCAGCCTGGACGCCAACCAGGACCCCGCCAAGCAGCTGGCGGACATTCAGAACATGCTGGCCCAGAAACCGAATGCGCTGATCCTTTCGCCGCTGGAATCCAAGGCTCTCGTCCCGGCCATTAAAATGTGCGAGCAGGCCAAGGTCCCGCTCATCGTCATAGACCGGACCATCGAGGCCGTACCGGGAGTCGGCGTCTACAAGACAGAAATCACCCAGAGCCACGTGCTCTCCGGCCAGAAGCTCGCGGAAAAAGCGGTCGAGCTGCTGAAGAAGAAGTACGGGGAGCCGCGCGGCAACGTGGTGCACGTCCAGGGCATGGCCGGCGCTTCGCCCGTCATCGATGCCAACAAGGGGTGGGACGAGGTGATGGCCAAGTATCCCAAGATCAAAACCGTGGCCACCGCGGACGCCGGGTTCACCACCGAGGGCGGCCTGAAGGTCATGGAGGATTTCCTGCAGAGGTTCGCCAAGGGCCAGATCGACATCGTCCGCTCCGACTACAGCGCCATGACCATAGGGGCCCTCCAGGCGATCAAGAACGCGGGCCGCAAGGAACTGCTGGGGCACGTCGTCGGGGAAGGCGGCCACTACCTGGCCATCGAGGCGGTCATAGCTGGCGACATCTCCCGCGAGACCCAGACGCCTCCGTATTTCGGTGAGTTGGCCATCAAGAGCGCACTGGAAATCCTGGCCGGGAAGTCGGTTCCCCCCAAGCAGCAGGTGCCCATCAAGATTTTCGATGCCGAAAAGAAGGATGAAGCCAAAAAGTACCTGGACGACATCCGGACCAAGGGGTTAGAGTTCTAGCCGGCATTCGCACGAGGAACTGGCAGGGGCGGGTGCGGACCCGCCCCTGCGTTTAGTTGAGGGAAGGATCGCATGCTGGAAGAGGTTCCGCTGCTCGAGCTCAAGGGCGTGAACAAGTCGTTCTCCGGAGTGCAGGTGCTGCACGACGTTTCCCTGGACTTGCACCCGGGGGAAGTGCATTGTCTGGTCGGGGAGAACGGGGCTGGGAAATCGACCCTGATCAAGATCATATCCGGGGCGTACCGCTGCGACAGCGGCGAGATCACTTTCCTGGGGCAGCACTTTACCCATTTGAACCCGCGCTGGGCTCTGGGCCATGGGATCAGCACGATCTACCAGGAAATCGATGTGGTGCCGGCGCTTAGCGTGGCGGAGAACATCTCCCTGGGGAACGAGCCCCGGAAGAGGAACGGCAACATCGACCGCGCGGCCCTCAAGCTGCGGGCGAAAAAGCTGCTGGAGGACATCGGGGTCAGCCTCCGGCTGAACGCCCCGGTAGGCGGCTTGAAGATCGCCCACCAGCAGCTGGTGGCCATCGCCAAGGCCCTTTCCCTCAACAGCCGCATCCTGATCCTGGACGAACCCACGGCCGTGTTCACCGCTTCGGAAATCGAGATGCTCTTCCGGATCATCCGCAAGCTGAAGCAGCAGGGGCTGGGGCTTATTTATATCTCGCACCACCTGGATGAAATCTTCCAAATCGGCGACCGGATCACCGTGCTGCGGGACGGGTGGGTTACGCGCATGGGGAAGGTCCAGGAGTTCGACAAGGAAAGCCTGATCCAGGCCATGGTGGGCCGCCAGATCGACTTCAGCCGGCGCGGCGAGGACGACCAGTCGGGGGAGGAAATTCTCCGGGTGGAGAACCTGAGCCGCAAGGGGGTTTATTCCGGCATCAATCTGGCACTGCGGCAAGGGGAGATCGTGGGGATGGCCGGCCTGGTCGGTTCGGGGCGCAGCGAGATGGCCAGGGGTATCTTCGGCGCCGATCCGATCAGCTCCGGACAGCTGTGGCTGCGGGGCAGGCGGATCCGGGTCCGCTCGCCGCGGCAGGCCCTGGCATACGGGATCGGGATGCTGCCGGAGAACCGTAAAGAGGAGGGCTTGATCCAGGTGCGCCCGCTCGCCGAGAACGCCGGGTACAGCGCCGTACAGGCCACCTCCAGGTTCGGGGTCGTACCCTGGTCGAGGATCCGCAGCCTGGTGCGAAAGATCATCAAGGACGTGGAAGTGCGGTTCCCGAGCCTCAACTCGGAAGTCCGCTACCTGAGCGGAGGCAATCAGCAGAAGGTCGTCATCGCCAAGTGGCTGGCGGCCCGTAGCGAGGTCCTGATCCTCGATGAGCCCACCCGAGGGGTGGATGTCGGGGCCCGCGAGGAGATCTACAAGCTCATGCACAAGTTCAAGAAGGAAGGCAAGGCCATCCTGATGATCTCGTCGGACCTGCCGGAGATCCTCACTCAGTCGGACCGGATCCTGGTCATGGCCAAGGGCCGCATCGCCGGGGAGATACCCCGCCGGGAGGCGACGGAGCAGCGGGTGCTCAGCCTGGCGCTGGAGGCGGGGAAGGAGCGCTCCGGTGAGAAATAAGGCGAGCGCGCGGCGGCTAGCGCAGCGTCTGAACCCATACAGCGCCTGGATTGTCCTGTTGGTGCTCGTCGCCTACGGCGCCTTCGGCGTCAGGAACTTCCTCTCGCAGATGAACCTTTCCGCTATCCTGTACCAGTATTCGATCATCGGGCTTCTGGCCTTGGGCCAGTTCCTGGTAATTCTCACCGCGGGAATCGACCTGTCCCAGGGTTCCGTAGTGGCGCTGACCTCCATTACCGCGGCCCTGGTCATGACGCGGTACAATGTCTGGCTGGGAATCGCCTGCGGGCTTCTCCTGGCCACGTCCATGGGTGCGATCAGCGGACTGCTGGTTTCCCGGACGAGCATGCCGCCTTTCCTGGTGACCCTGGGGATGATGGGGGTCGCCAGGGGCCTGGCGATGCAGATCGCCAATGCCCGGCCCGTACCGGTCTACAACGATTCATTCATCGCCTTCGGGTCCAGCTCCCTGCTGGGGATACCCGTCTCCACCTACATTTGGGTCGGGGTCGCGCTGCTGTGTCTGTTTTTCCTGACCCGGCGTCCGTTGGGCCGTTACGTCTACGCGGTAGGCTCAAGCGAGGAGAACTGCCGGTTGAGCGGGATCAAGGTCCCCTCGGTCAAGCTGACGGTGTACGTGCTGTCCGCCCTGCTGACCGCCGTCGGCGGGGTCATCTGGACCTCCCGGCTGGGGTCGGGCTCCCCGGTCGGCGGGGTGAACTACGAGCTGGAGAGCATCGCGGCCGTGGTGGTGGGGGGAGGAAGCCTGTTCGGCGGCAAGGGCAGGATCGACGGGGTCATGGCGGGAGTGCTCATCTTCGGGCTGATCAACAGCATCCTCAACTTGTCCGGGATCTCGCCGTTCTGGCAAGGCATGATCAAGGGCCTGATCGTGCTCCTGGCCGTGGCGCTGAGCCAGCTGAGGACCCGGGGCGGCGACAAGGAGGAGGGGGAGCCCGCCAATGCTTAAGCTGACCTACCTGCAGCAGTGGAAGGTCCGCAGCAAGACCGACAACCAGCGGATCCTGACCACCCTGATCATCCTGGTGGCGCTCTTCGCTATAGCCGCCATCCTCTCCAGGGGCGTCTTCCTGAAGCCCAGCAATCTGCTCAACCTGGTGTTTCAGAACGCGATTCTGGGGGTGGTTTCCCTGGGCCAGTTCCTGGTCATCATAACCGCCGGCATCGACCTGAGCGTGGGCTCGCTCGTGGGCCTGAGTACGGTGTTGTTAATGGTCTTCCAGTTCGCGGGACTTGCGGGGGCGCTGGTGATGACTCTGGTCGTCCCGTTGGTCCTCGGCCTGATCAACGGCTTCTTTGTCTCCCTGCGGCGGTTGCCGGCCTTCGTCGTCACCCTGGCCATGATGCTCTTCGCCTATTCCCTGGCCCAGGTCATCAGTGGAGGAGCGGGGGTCTATTCCGGGCTGAACGGCGCCCCTCTTTCCCCTGCCCTCGTAGCTTTCAACAAGCAGGTTATTTTCGGAATTCCCTATCCGGCCATCGTCTGGATCGCGGCCCTGCTGGGAGTGAGTCTCTACCTGCGGCTCAGCCTGGGGCATTTCACGTACGCCGTCGGCGGCAATGAGCTGGCTGCGTTTCTTTCGGGCATTCCGGTGGTCACCGTCCGTCTGCTGGCCTACATCCTGTCGGCCCTGTACGCCAGCATTGGGGGAATCCTAGCGGTGGCCCGGGTCGGCGAGGGGCATCCCGCTTCCGGTCAGCCATACCTGCTGGATTCGATCGCCGCGGTGACCATTGGCGGCGCCAACCTCGCCGGCGGGGAGGGCAGCGTCATCGGCACCCTGATGGGAGTGATCATCCTGGGGACGATCAACAACATCATGAACCTCCTGAACATATCCCCGATGATGCAGCCGGCTGTCAAAGGAATAGTGATTCTACTCGCGGTTTACATCAACAGCCGTAAAAAACGGGGGTGAGACCGACGATGAATCGGCCGCAGGTAGCTCTGGCCACGTTGATCGAAACCCGGGAGGACTTCCGCAGGCAGCGAGAACCCTACGTTCGGGAGGAACTAGAAGCACTGGGCTGGCTGCGAGAGTCCGCAGAAGTCCTGGAGTCGGAACCCATCGCCTCCGCCTCGCAGGTTCAGGCTTTCGCCTCGAAGGTGCGGGCAAGCGAGGCCCAGGCGCTGATCGTGCACATCCCTGTCTGGACCGACCCGGTGCTGACCGTGAAGCTGTCAGCTATTATCGATCTGCCCAAATTGCTGTTGGGCAACAGCCGGCCGGAGACATCCAGCACCGTCGGGCTGTTAGGCGCAGGCGGCGCCCTGGACCAGATCGGCGTTCCCCATCACCGGGTTTTCGACCATCGCCGGTCAGACGAGCGGCGGCGCGTCCTGGCCTTCGGCCGGGCCGCTGCCGCGGCGTTCAGGCTGAAGGGGCAAACCCTGGGACTGTTCGGAGGGCGAAGCCTGGGAATAGCCACGGCCTCCGCTGACCCCGCCCAATGGCAACAACTGTTCGGGGTCGATATAGAGCCGTTGGACCAGCAGGAGATTGTCGGGCTGGCCGGCACGCTCCCCGACGGTGAGGTTGAGCGGCATGTGCGCTGGTTGACGAAGCGGGTGGGCGAAGTGCAGTTCGGAGAATCTTTCACTCCCGCCGGACTGGAACGCCAGGTCCGCAGCTACCTGGCCACGTGCCGTTTGGCGACCCAGAGAGGCTTCGATTTCGTGGGGGTGAAATGCCAGCCCGAGCTGAGCGACGGCTACGCCACGCAGTGTGTGGCGCACTTGCTTATGAACGACCAACAGGACGCCGATGGGGAGAAACCCGCGGTCGTTCACGCCTGTGAGGCGGATGCGGACGGAGCCCTGACCATGCAAATCCTGCACCTGCTCTCCGGGGGCTTGCCCACGGCTTTATTGGATATGCGCTGGCTGGATACGGCCAACGGTGTCTGGACGCTGGCCAACTGTGGAGCAATTCCCGCGGCTTTCGCCGCCACCGCGAAGGACGGCAGCGGGCTGTCCGGTGTCAGGATGGTGCCGCACGTCTTCGGACGCGGAGGCGGCGGGGCGCTGCCCATGGTAGTCGGCGTTCAGCAGGTAACCCTGGCTCGCCTATGCAGACGAAAAAGGGAATACTGGATGGCCGTGCTGTCAGGCCAGGTCGAGGAAAGGAATGCCGCCGAGCTGGCATATACGACAGCCGCCTTTCCTCAAGCCTTCGTTAAGACAAAGGCCGGGGAGGACTTCCTGCAGGTGTTCGGCTCCAACCATATTCACATGGTTTCGGGGGACTTGGTTCCTGAGCTTAAGAGTTTCTGCTCTTTGAAGGGTATCGATTGCCATCTGTGGGACTAATCTGTTTATTGTCCCGTCCGGCTCAGGCGATGGCTTGAGTGTCCCAGCCCAGCATCCGGCCGAAGGCGGTCACCGCTTCCAGCGGCGCCCCGTAGCTCAGGGCCAGGTGGTGGGTGCCGCCCAGGCGGCTGTAGGCGGCCAGGAACTCAGGCAGAGGCAGGGGCGGCTTGAACCAGCCGCGCACCGAGCGCTCCATGCGGTCCTGTCCGGGCACCGGGAGCATCTCCGCCGGGGCCACGATCAGCCGATAGCCTCCGCGCACGGGCGCGAGGTTGACCAGCAGGAATTTGCCGGGTTTGAAGCGGCCGGCCAGGTAGACCGGGTTGGCGGCGTCGCTCCACTTGTAGTCCATCTCCAGCAGCAGCGGCTTGCCGTCCACCAGGCGCCAGTTGAGCTCCCCCATGTGGCTTAAGTACACGGTCCCGTGCTCCCAGTCGGGGCAGAACATCTCGGTGAAGCTGGTTTCCGGGTAGGCGGAGGCCAGGGCGGCCACCAGGGTGGCGGTCAGCAGGTCCCCCTCCCCGCCGTAACCCACGCCGCGCGCCAGTAGCTTGGAGGCGGCCAGGAAGGGCACCGTGTCCAGGCCGCGGGCGCGACTCACGCTCAGGAAGTTGAAGGAGAAGGCATCGAGGCGCTCCTCGGCCACCCACTTCTCCACCGCCAGGCCCGTGCGCAGGCTGCGCTCGTAGGTCTCGGGTTTCACGTCCCGGAACTCGAAGCGCTCCCGGTCCTGCTTCCGCTCCCGTGAAAGCTCCTCCTCGGTGAGGCCGGCGGCCAGGCGCCGGAAGCGTCCGGCGTCCAACACCCGGGTCTCGATCCCGAGGTCCTTCTTCAGATCCGCCGGGGAGACGTAGAAGTCCCCCATGCCCCGGAACGCCTCGCCGATTAAACCCGCCCGGGCATGCCGCAGGCGGTAGGCCATGTGCGCGGCCACGGCGTGCCGCGCCACCCGGTCCAGCACGTCGGAGCGCTGCCAGTGACCCACTTCCAGCTGGAAGGGCTTTCCCCGCCGCAGGAGCAGGTTGCACAGGTCCTGCACTCCGTGGATGCCGTGGTTATACATCAGCTCCTCGGGATCCTGCTCCGGGCCGTAGGTGTAGGTTGGGGTGGTGTCGCAGACGATGACCGGCAGGGGGGAGGAGGCCAGCGCATCTACGGACTCCAGCGACGGGGAGTAGGCCAGGTGCAGGGTGACGATCGCCTGTGCGCCGCCCCGCTCGAAGCCGCGCACCGCGGCCGCGAACTCCGGGCGGACACGGCACACGGGAGCGGTGAGCACCTCCAGGCCGCGGGCGCCCAGCGCTTCAGCGACCTGCCGGTAAAAGTGCTCCATGCGCGGCCGCGCCTGCGGCATCCCGTCATCGTACAACTTGATGTACAGGGCGAGCAGCCCCACCTTGGGTTTGCGGTCGGTCATTTATGCAGCGCCACCTTCTCCACGGACTCATTTTTGTGCGAGGTCAGGGCTGAGGTCTGCAGGGCGTGGGACAGGCGGGTCTCCTCCGGGGTGAACGTGCCGAAGGCAGGCTTCTCGCCGGCCATCTCCTGCAGGAATACGGCCCACATCTGCTGGATCGCGTCGGGGAAGCCGAACTCGAAGATCCCCCCGGTGATCGCGGGCACCGCCGAGGCGTAGCCCAGGTCCACGCGTGACCAGGCCTGCTCCTTGCCCCTGGTCTCGCAGTAGAAGAAGCTCTTGGGCTCGGCGGTGGAAAAGCGCGCCGAGGCCGCCAGGCCGTCCACCTCGAGGAACCAGGTGTTGGTCGCCCCCGGCGCCATGCGCTTGGTCTCCAGGACCATGGGGAACGAGTAGCCGTCATAGTCCACCTCGCAGGACAGCACGGCGTTGTCCCAGGTCAGGCAGGGCGCCACCCCGCCCTTGCCGTCAGGCCGCTCGCTTACCACCTTGGACAGCGCGGCGTACACGGTGCGCGGCGTCCAGCCGGAACGGAAAGGGATGTGCTGGGTGTGGATGCCCAGGTCGCCCATGCAGCCGTACTCGCCGTTCACCTCCACCATGCGCTTCCAGTTGATGGGCTTGGTCACGTCCATGTCGCTGGAGTGGTGGAAGCCGGCCCGCACCTCCAGGATGCGCCCGAACTTCTTTTCCCGGATCCAGCCGGTGAGGCGCTGGGCCGCGGGGAAGTAGGGGAACTCCGAGCAGCAGCGCACCAGCACCTTGGGGTTTTCCTGCACTGCGCGCAGGATCGCGGCGTTGGCCTGCCGGTCGATGCCGAAGGGCTTCTCGCCCATCAGGTGCTTGCCCGCCCGGATGATGTCCACGTAGAGCTTCTCGTGCAGGTTGTGCGGCACGGCGCAGTAGATCGCCTCGATGTCCCTGGAGGCCAGGAGGTCCTGGTAGCTCTGGGTGGCGATTTTTACCGAGGGGAAGTTGTCCCGGAACCAGCCGAAGGCCGCGGGGTTGGCATCGCAGACCCCGTAGACCTCCGGGACCGGCCCCTCGCTCAACAAGTGGCACCAGCGCGCCGCGGCGCTGCCGAACTCCTTGCCCATCAGCCCCAGGCCGATGACCCCGAAACGCACCTTTCTGCGCGCCATGACGTCGTTCTCCTTTCCGTTTACAGGCTGGCCAGCGCCTGGTCCATCCGGCCGACCAGGAAGTCCACGATCTTCGGGGTCGCCGTGAGCGGCAGCTTGGTCAGCGCCGAGGGCGGGCACTTGGCCTTGTAGGTCTGGGCGCTGATGTCGATGCCGCCCTCGTTGAGGATCTTGATGAAGGCGATGGCCTTCTCCTCGTTTCGGAAGAACAGCGCCGACAGGTGCCGCTGCCCCTCTACGGAGTCGATGAGCTTGGAGTGCTTCCGGGCCAGGCCCTGCAGGGCCTTCTCGTAGTACTCGCCCAGCTCCTGGATGTAGCCAGAGTTGGCCTGGGCGAACTCCATGGTGATCAGGTAGGCCAGGGAGGCCAGCTCCTCCTGTCCATTGGTGACCAGCGCCCCGAACTGGTCCAGGTTGTCCAGGTGGGCGCTGAACAGGATCTTGGAGGCCGGGTACTGCCCTCCCGGGAAACCCTTGCCCACGGAGACGAAGTCGGGTTTGAGCTTGTACTCGCGGAACAGGAACAGCTGCGGGCTCCAGATGCAGGACTGGATCTCGTCCACGATCGTGGGCACGTCGTGCCGGCGGCACAGCTCGTAAGCCTTGGTCAGGAATTTCTCGGTGAGGCGGATGCCGCCGTAGTTCATCAAAATGAGCTCGTGGAAGAACCCGGCCACCTTGTACTTGCCGCTCTCGTAGCGCAGGAGCTGCTCCTGGAAATGCGCGGCGTCGTTGATGCGCACCGGCGGCGCCAGGAACAGGTCCTCGCGGTCCAGGGCGGCGTAGAGCTCGGGCCACATGCCGCGCATGGCCTGGGTGAGCAGGGTGGTGCCGTGGTAGTTGGCCTGCCGGCCGCCCTCGTTGTCCGCCATGACCAGGAACACGGGCACCCGGCCGTGGTAGGGCGGGAGGGGGAAGTGGTGGTGCAGGCGGTAGAAACGGGCCAGCATCATCTTCAGGGCCGCCTCCACCGCCAGGCTGCCGGTCTCCAGGTTGATCACCCGGTTCAGGGTGTACGGCTCCCGCGAGGCCAGCACCTTCTCCAGCCCCGCCCGGTCGCCCCTCTTCAGGCCATTGGCCACCCGCACCAGCTCCTCCTCCAGCAACCGCGTGATGTGCCCGCGGGTGTTGTTGTGCGTGATGTTGGCCACGCCGAGCTTCTTGGCGTTCTCGATCAGGCGGTAGCCCGGGAAGTCGTGCCCCAGGGAGGCGTGGTAGTGCTCGCTCTTGGAAGCCAGGTACACCCTCCCGTCCTCGCCGATGCGCACGCAGCCGTACCCCACCAGGGGCGATTGCGGCAGCCGGGAGGCCTGGACGAAGGCCTGGCTTCCTGCCCCCCGGGCGGAGTGAGGGAAACCGGCGACGACTTTCCTGCCGACCGAGTCCACCAGCCTGTCGGCCTGCTCCTGGAACGAGGGGGGGTAGAAGTCCACCTTCTCCCCGGCGAGGGCCGCGAGCGAGCCGGCGTCCGACCCGTCGGCGAACGCCCTTGCCTCGCATACGGCTTTCAGGTAGTCTGCCCCGAGCAGGTCGCTCAGCGAAAGGCGGATATTCGACAAATGAGTTTTCATCTTAGCCATATGCCCCAGTATAATTCTCCGGATACTTAAGTCAAGCATAAAATGATTATAATGAGCAAACCAGGGTGAACGGACCCTCCGCCGTAACCGGGCAGAGCCTCTACGCGTACTATTTCTTCGACTGGGACGGCTGCCTGGCCCACACCCTGCCGTTCTGGCTTGCCGGCTACCGGGCCGCGCTCGGGCGCCGCGGGCTGTACCCCGCCGACGCGGTCATCGTGCGGGAGCTGTTCAACGACTGGGGCGGTCCGGAGCGCTTCGGCGTGCCGGACCCGGGCCGCTTCGTGGAGGAGATGGCCGGCTACCTGGAGGAGCACGCCGACGAGGTCCAACTGAACCCATTCATCGTGGAGGTGCTCACCCGGCTGAAGGCGCTGGGCAGAACCACCGCGCTGCTCACCGCTTCCCGACGTGTCCTGGTGCTGCCGACCCTGGCCCGGCACGGCCTGGACCCTCTCCTGGACCTGGTGCTGACCGTGGAGGACGTGGCTCGCTTCAAGCCCGACCCCGAGGTGGTGCTGCGGGCCCTGGAGCGGCTCGGCGCGCTGCCCCGGGAGGCCCTGCTCATCGGCGACAGCGACAAGGACATCCAGGCCGCACGCGCCGCCGGGGTGGCCATGGCCCTGTACCTGCCGGAGCACAACCGCGGTTTCTACGATGTCGAGCACCTGCTTTCCTGGGGCCCCGACCGGGTGATCCACGACTTCCGGGAGCTCTTGCCGGTCGAGGGCTGAGGGGAACTATTGTTTGCTTGATTGCGAGGCCAGCCGGTAATACACTAATGCTATGAAAGCACATATAAGTATTACAATTGAGGAAAAGCTGGCTCACGGCCTACGTCGATATGCTAAACGGGAGCGTCGCTCCATTAGCCAGGTAACCGAGATCGCTCTCCAGGAGTTCCTCGCTGACCGCCAGCCGACCCACGACCAGGTCCCCGCAACGCCCTCGGCTTTCGACGGCAGCTTCTCGCGTGAAGAGACCTATGGCAGCTGAGCGGGTCCTGGTGGACACCAGCATCCTCATCTATGCCACACTGGCAAAGGACCCGCGCTATGAGCGTGCCCGAGCGGTGTTGCTCCCGCCCGCGAGGACCACCCGTATGTTGCACATCTCCGTGCAGAACCTGGCGGAGATGTATCCGAACCTTACTGGCCCCAAGATGAGTATGCCCGACTCCCCCCGACAGGCAAGGGAAAAAATCACTTCCATCTCTGCACTTCCCGCTATCCAGTTGTTGCCCGTTACCCCCGATGTCGTTCTCAAGGCGCTGGAGCTCTGCGACCGGTATGAGATCACCAGGCAACGTTACTTCGATATGCAGCTTGTGGCCACCATGATCGTGAACAGGATCGACACCATCTTCACGGAGAACCTCCGTGATTTCCAAATGATATCGGAAATAACGGCGGTCAATCCCCTGGCGTGATGCGCGTTTTACGCAGGCTTTTCTTGACACGCTCACGGGGATGGCCTACTTTGAGCGGCAGAGGCCCGCCTTGAAACCGACCCTCTCCGAGCATTTCCAACACCGGGAGCCCTCCGGCATCCGTCTGGCTCAGATCGAGTTCATGAAGCGCGGCGAGCCGGTGGAGGCCATCAATGTGGCCATCGGCAACGTCAGCCTGCCCATGCACCCGGCCATGATCCGGCGGATGGCCGCCCTCACCACCCAGGACAGCCCTTTCCGCGACGGGGTGGTCAAGTACACGCCCACCGTGGGCCTGGAGGAGACGCGCCAGGCGTTCCTGAATATCATCGCCTCCAGCGGCTTCTCCACCCAGGGGCTGCACGTGCAGGTCACCGACGGGGGTTCGCAGGCCATGGAGCTGATCCTGCTGGGGGTCTGCGGCCCCGCAGGCAGCGGCAAGCGTCCCCTGCTCGTCATCGATCCCACCTACACCAACTACGGGTCCATGGCCGGGCGGATAGGCCGCGCCACGGTTTCCATGACCCGCACCCTCGGGGCCGACGGCCGTTTTACCCTGCCGCGCCCGGAGGAGATCGAGCGCCTGATCCGCCGCCACTCACCCGGCGCGCTGCTGGTCATTCCCTACGACAACCCTACGGGCCAGCTGTACAGCCGCGAGCAGATGCGGGAGCTGGCTTCCCTGTGCGTCCGGCACAACCTGTGGCTGGCCAGCGACGAGGCCTACCGGGAGCTGTTTTACACCGAAGGCGGGGCCGTGAGCGTCTGGGGGCTCACCGAGCGCGAGGTGCCCGGCATCGAAGGCCGGCGCATCGGGCTGGACTCCGCCTCCAAGGTGTGGAACGCCTGCGGTCTGCGCATCGGCGCCCTGATTACGGACAACGAGGAGTTCCACCGCAGGGCGGTGGCCGAGAACACGGCCAACCTCTGCCCGAACGCCATCGGCCAGCACATCTTCGGCGCGCTGGCCCACGAGAGCCACGCGGAGTTGGCCCGCTGGTACGAAAGGCTGAGGGAGCACTACCGCGGCCTGCTCGCCCGGCTCACCGGCGAGCTCGCCCGCCTGCTTCCCGGACTGATCCTGTCCACCCCCGCCGCCTCCATCTACTCCGTGGTGGACGTGCGCGACGTCGTGAAGCCGGGCTTCGACGCCCAGGATTTCGTGATGTACTGCGCCCGGCGCGGGGCCGTGGAGCTGGAGGGCCGCCGGTACACCCTGCTGGTCGCGCCCATGGCCGGGTTCTACCGGGGCGGCAAGGGCCCCAACCCGGGGCGCACCCAGATGCGCCTCGCCTACGTGGAGCCGCCGGAGGCGATGCAGAAGGTGCCGATCCTGTTCCGCGAGCTATTGGCCCGCTACGAGGCCCAGCGGGCATAGGGCGGGGAAAAGATCCGTGGACCTGCTGATCGGCCTGGACGTGGGCACCAGCGCCGTCAAGGGCGTCCTGGTTTCCGCCGACGGGGCGAAGCTCGCCGTGGCGCGGCGCGTCACCCGCCTCCTGCACCCCGAGCCGGGGCGGGTCGAGATGGACCCGGAAGAGCACTACCGCTCGGTCTGCGACCTGATCCGGGAGCTGGCTGCCCGCGCCCCGCGCGGCGGGCGGGTGCGCGCCCTGGCCATGGCGGCGGCCAGCGGCAACGTCCTACTGGCCGAGGGCGACGGCCGCCCCCTCACCGGCATCGTGAGCTGGCTGGACTCCCGCTCGGTGGGCAGGACCCCCGAGCTCCTGCCGGGCTTCGACCCCTCCGGCTTCCACGAGGTCACCGGCTGGCCCTACAGCGAGATGTTCCCTCTGGCCCAGCTCGCCTGGCTGCGCGCGCACCGGCCGGAGGCCTGGGAACGGGCGGGGCACGTGGGCATGAACACGGACTGGCTGCTTCACCGGCTGTCCGGGAAGTGGGGCATG
>Ga0315273_10000950_pt1 | contig 31724 bp, 49 predicted proteins | sample YL17G02_0_MG_FD_205753 | JGI IMG/M metagenome (GOLD analysis project Ga0315273, IMG submission 205753) | Sediment microbial communities from Yellowstone Lake, YNP, Wyoming, USA - YL17G02_0 | ecosystem: Environmental > Aquatic > Freshwater > Lake > Sediment | place: USA: Wyoming | collected... | reverse complement strand
AGGAGAACCGGGACAAGCGGGCGCGGGCGGAACTGTTGGGGCCGGATGCGGGTACAGTGCAATGATTCCCGCGCGGCCAACCGGGAAATTCATTATTGCTCAAGTGGAGTTTTTTCAAGCCGGGTATGACTATTATTCGGATCACGGGCAAACTGTCTTGGCGTCCTGGTCGAAACTACAGGCCGATCACTGGCGGGCGAAACTGCGGGAAGCGCCAGAACTGAAGCGCGAAGCGGGGGATGGAGAATGAAAATCACAATCGAGAGCACAGATAAAATCGTGAGGCTAGGGCACTTCATCGGCATCAATCAAGATGGCCTGTGCGACTTGGAGTGCCGGGTCTGGGAAGGTCATACGGAAAGCGGCGTCAAGGTCCACTGCTTCATCCCGCGAATTGCGGCGAAAGACAATCAGGACCTTACGCAGTTTGAAAAAGAGCTTCAAGAAAAGCGGCGGGCGTCGGCTGAGATTCAGGCTATCCCGCTACGGTTGATTCTGTGAACGTCTATCCTCCAACTGGCCGGCCGTGGGAGCGGGAATTCTTTTCCTTGGCTGGTTTCATGCTCAACTGCAAACTGCGGGCCTGTAACGGTGAGCCTGACAGATTGGGCGTGCTCCTGGGAGAAATGGACTACGGAGCCGAAATGTTCAACGTGTTGAAAGAATCGGGTATGCTTCCTGCTCAACGGTTGGCACGGTGCGCTAAGGGGCTACTGCCAAAGTCCGCGCGTGCGTAGCGCGTTCTCGATTTGTGCCTGTGCGATCTCCTGCAATTGCTTCTCAATCTCTCGCATCTCCCGGTTCAACAGCTTGAGCATTTCCACCTTCAGTTTGCGGTACGCTCCTCCGTGCTTGTGGTACGACTTCCGGCAATTGTCGGAGCAGAATCCGCACTCGCCTGGGCGGGACGGCTTCACAGGTTTATACAGCTTTCCGCAGTCGTCACAATGTCGTTTTGGGAGCTTTGCCCATTCGGGGGATAGTGGCATATCGAAATTAGTATGCAGCGCGTCCTACGCGGTTGTCAAGCGTATAGGACGCATTGCAAAACGGGGCGGGTGAACGTTAAATGGTAACGATCTTATACTTTGGGTGCGAACTGTCCGAACTCGCAGCAGGCGTCCCGTAGTGCTTTCATGGCTCCATTCACCTTGATGGCGTCGTCTGGGTCCAATCCGAACCCTGCGACGATGTTTTCGATGCTCGCATCCGTCATGCCGTTTTTCCTTACGATGCTGAATATGGCGGCTCGGATGTTCTCTAACCGTGGCGGCATGGTCGGGTCTTCAAAATGGAACGCGCTGAGAATCAGGAACGGTCCCATCTCCTGAAGGAGTGCCGCGCCTTCATTGAACTCCTTGGCGTGGTGCTTGCCCAGGTGTTTCACAAGCACGCGCATCAGGTCTTCAGTCTTCTTTCCCGGCTGGCCGATCAGTGGGATTTCCAGGGCCGGGGACTCCGCTACTTCTCGCCGGCAGAGTTTGCATGTGGTCCGGTAGCGTCCGGTGCTGCTGGTCAATACGGGCGCGCTCATGCTAATCTCCTGGCCGGATTGGGCCGTACAGTGACCTTACCCTTGTAGCGTTTCGGTGGGTGCGGGTACGCTTCCAATTCGGTTTTGCTAATCGCGGCGCGGCGTGTCTCGCATTCGATCCTCAAGTTGACGGCTTCGGTTAAGACTGCGGCACATTCCGCGATCTCGTCGGAAGCTGCGTACTCTCCGTTGTTGAGGATGGCGGCGCATCCTCTCTCCATGATGCGGGCGCGCGTCATCAGGGTTTCGGTGCGCCATAGCTCGGCTTCCTGCTCGTCGGTCAAGCGGCGCGGTTTCGGATGTCTCATGCTCCTTCCTCCGAGTCAAGGTCTACGGTGCCTGCATCTCCGTTGTCGGGTGGGGCCGGTCCTTCATCGGCGTTCGGGTCCCATTTGCAAAACTCCTGAATGAACGTGATAAAGTCCGGCTCCTTGGGTCCAATCACGGCCCATGCTGGCGCGAACTGGCGGTAGCGGTTCACGATGTTTTCCGCTCCCAGGGTCCGCATGAAGACGTAATCCTCGGGCCACATGTCGAACATGCGCTCTGCGAATACATCGCCGGTCGCATCCTTTAAGAAGAATTCGTACAACATCGGCTGCGTGATCTGCTGGCCGATCCGCTGGATGCGCTGCTCGTCGGTTTTCTTGGGCGGCACGGTTCCGTTGTTCAATGCCGGGTTGGGAACGAGTTGCGGGCGTGGCTGGCTCGGCGCTCCGTTAGCTTGGGCGCCGCTCTGTGCGAGGTTCGATAGCAGCATTCCTAAGCCTTGGCCCAGGTTGGCACCGAAGGGCGAAGAGGCGATATCCCGTACTACATCGTAGGCGGTCGTTCTGGCAACTCGTCCGGTGACTTCTCCACCAAAGCCTAGAACCTTCTTCACCGATTCGAACTTGTCGCTGGTGGCAAATTCGATGAACTGGGTAAACATGTCCTTTGCGGGTGCGGTGGAGGTCTTCGCTTCCATGAGCTGCTGTTGCAACTTGAACTCGCGTTCCCTGGCGGCTTCGGTGGCGGCGTTGGCGGCCGTTAAGAGTCCCATCATAACGGCGGTCATGGGATCATTGGCGCGCATCGCCATGATCTTTGCCGCGGTGTCGAATGGATCGGCGGGCGGGGCTGTGGCGGGTGTGGCGGCCGGCGCAAAGAGTTCCTTGGCTGCTTTCATCGTGGCGAGTATTTCGCTGGTGCTGTTCTGCGGTTCGTCGGCTGGCTGCATCTCCTCTTTCAATTCGGATCGGATGTCCTTGTAGAATCGCGCGCCTTCCAGAAGGCTTGATGCGGCGGCGCTGGCCGGCGGGGGTTCCGGCGGTAGCAGGTCCAACCATCGCTTATTGCGCGCATCGTTGGCCCATGATCCTCTTGGAATCTTCGGCGGGTGCTTGGGGTCGTAAATCTCGAAGTTGAGCCGGTCTACTTCGTCGGTTGCATCTTTGCCGGTCTTCCGCAGGTTGAGAGACATCCAACCTTTGAAGCTGCCGTAATCCTGCTTCAATCCTTCCAGGTCCAAAATGGGCGCGGAGGATTTCAAGAGGTAGCGCGATTCACCGAAGGTCTTCGGGTTACAGGCGGGTTCATCCACGTAGACGTACATGAAGGCGCGGGTTCCCCAGTCTTCCTGGGGCACGGCGGCGACAGAATCGAAGAATTGAGGCTGGCGAACTTCAGGCGGTCGCTGTGAACCTTTAACGGGCCTTCCACGTCCCGGTTTCGCGTTCTGTTTAGAGGTCGGATTGTCGGATTCCGTCTCTGTTTTGGGCGTTAGTTCGGTCACTTCTGCCATGTTTTTATAACCTTTTCGTGCCTTTGTGTCTAATTTTCGTCTATTTTTCGTGTTCGCACATTACATACACTACTATATTCCCCTGTGGTTTGAATTGGATACGTGAATGTGGTATGTCTGAACCGTGCAACCATTTGCCGCTGACCTCGCCGGGACTCCACAGATAAACTCTCCGGCGTTCTGGGCGCAACCGTACCGCGTGCCGGCGAGTTCCGACCCGGATACGGCCACGGCGCAAACTATCCTTATAATGTGCGGGCACGTCAAGCTGGCGGCCGTTGATCCGGTGGTCCAATATCGTGCGGCTGACGCGGCTTTACAGTTTGGCGGGCTGGCTGGTACGCGCGACGATGCGCGCGCGGTCGCGGCTGCGGCCTGGTGGTGGTGCAAGGTCTACGTCAAGTTTAAACATCATGGCAAGCTGATTCGTCAGTGGCTCGGGGAAGATGGGCAACTACGCGGCTTTGAGCCTGGACAGTTTGGGCTGCAAGGTTTAATCACCCCGGACGTATTGGTACGAATGTACAAGCCGCAGGGCGACTGCGCAATCTTCAGTGAGTGTCTCGCCGCATTCCTGAAGGTGTACGGTATCCCCTACGAGTTTGTAACGGCGGCCGTGAATCCGTCTGAACCTGATGTGTTCTCGCATGTTTTCTTATATGCGGTCCTACCGGATGGATCACGGCTTCCGCTTGATGCTTCGCACGGCCAGTATCCGGGCTGGCAGGTTCCCTCGGCGCATGTGTCTCGGCGCCAGGTGTGGGACTCGGATGGCAATCCGGTAGCAGACCGTGGCTCACGCTTCGACGGGCTGCACAATTACGGACTGCGGGGCCTGGGCGCTTCGGGTGTAGATCCGCTGTCCGGTGAAGCGTGGGGTAGTGACGTTGTGGCGCCCGCTCAAGGCACATCGCAGTGGGCGAGCTTTGCGGCGGCGCTGGCAAAGATGGGCTTCGATCTGGCGGCTATCAATTCGATCCAGCCTGGGACGGTGGTGACGCCGACTGGCATCCTGCGGCAGAATCCAGGGTACGCGGTCGGCTCGCCTACGATGTCGGCAAACCTGGGTATCTCCACCACTACGCTGATGCTTGGCGGTGTGGCCCTGCTTACTGTGGTCTTCATGTTCTCCGGGAAGGGTCGCTGATGTACGTCTCGACTATGCGCGGGTTGGGTGATGCGGCTACAGCTTCGCGCAATGTCCAGGTGATCGGATCGACAGCGACAGGTATTGCAACGGGGTTGCTGGCGTCATTGACTACGGGCGGCGCTACGGCTTTCCTAGGTATCACGGCTGCGGCGGTGCCGGTGATCGGCGCGGGACTGATGGCTGCGGTCATGCTGACACAATACTTGGTCGCCAATTCGGGATGCGGGCAAACCTGCATTGTAACGTCCGAATGGGCCAACAAAGCGGCGGCGGCTTTACAGCAGGTCATGGATGAATACTTCGCCTTGCCTGCACCTCGGACACAAGCGCAAAAGGCGGTAGCGGTTGCGGCGTTCCATGCGATCTGGGAACAGCTTGTGAAAGCCTGTGAACAACCGGGCACGGGGGACGCGGGTAAGCGGTGCATCAGTGATCGGCAAGCGGGCGCGTGCAAATGGAAGCAGGCTTACGAGCCGGTATATCCTGGTCAGCCGAAGATTGGGGAGTGCTGGAACTGGTGGAACGGATACCTGGGACCGATACAAGCGGACCCGGTGGTTTCCGATCAGGATCTCACGACATCGGTGTCGGGGGCGGTCGATCAGCTTTTCGGCGGAGGTGCCGGCGGATTGAACCTTGTTCCCATCTTTATTATTGGCGGGCTGGTCTTGTTGGCGGTGAAATCATGAGCTACGGTCTACGTGGGTGGGACGGTCGCGTATACGGTCTCGGCGTGTTCAACGCTCCGGCGCGTCCCGATTGGGTTGACCCTGGATATCCTCCCGATCCTGCAATCGTGGCGCGCAACACGGCGGAGAATAGCGCCTATCAGGTCGCGGTGCAAATGGAGCAGGCGGGGAACAACTTCGACCAGTGCGCCGCGAACGCTCAAAACGCGAACTCGCCAGAGCAATACGCCGAAGTCATGGCCAGGTGCAATCAACAGGCTGAGATTCAATCGGCGCCCATGAATCCGGTCGTGACGTACGACACGCCTCCGGTTGCTGTGACTCCGCGTCCCAATGCGCCTGCGCGCGGCGGGCAACTGTCGTTCACGTCTTCTCGCGGTGGCACGGCGCTTCAGGTGGGTGATACCTGGCTGGTGGCAATCACCGGCGCAACTCCGAACTCGCCGGTCACGGTGTCGGGATCTGGGAATACGGGTACATTCGGTGCTACTTCGATGGGGTCCACCGATTCAAACGGGAACTACTCGAAGTCGGGCGCGGTCGGAACGGGTGAGCTTGGCTCTTGGTCTGAACAGTGGGCGGTCGGAGGTGTGCCTTCGGGATCATCCGTCTCGTTCTCGGTGTCCAACGCGCTGGCACCGAAGTTTGAACATACGCTTCCGTTGCTGGTGACTCCGGGCGGTGGTGCCGTGCTGACTCCGACCGGCGCGGTGGTTCCGTCGTCCGCGGGTTTCGACTTCGCCAAGATTCCTTGGTGGGCATGGGCCGGTGCCGCGGGCGTGGCGGTATTTGCTTTTGGAGGTCGTGGGCGTGGCCGATAATTCAAAACTCCTGATGCTTGGCGCGGCGGGCGCGGCGGTGTGGTGGTTCTACCTTCGCAAGCCTTCGCCGGTCGCTCCTTCTACTGCGGTCGTTCCGGTGGTGCCGGTGAATCCGAATGCGATTACGGGCGCGAACACGGTAGAGGGAATTCAGGCGCGCGTGCTGCTGAGTGCGAAAGCGCCAGCCGAAGGGCTTGGAATTGATGAGTGGGGCTACGTGCTGAATCAGGTGCTCGCGCCTCTTGGCAAGTCCGCGCCTGATCCGATGCCGCTATTCTCTGCGGCGTCCTCGGGCTTTGACCGTGGGCAACGGGTGACGGCGGGCCAATACTGGGCGGTCATGGCGCCCGCTCTCAAATCTCAGCTTGGTCTATCCGGGTTGGGCATGTATAGGATGGTGCGCTGATGTACGGCTTACGTGGATTGGGATTTGAACGACTGCCAACCGCACGGGAAGCGATGGGGCCTCCGGTCGATCCTAACGTGCCGGTTGAGTCTCCCGACGTGCAACAACAGATCGCGGACGTGTGGTCCTACCTGTTTGAACAACCGGGCCAGGTCGCCATTGCTCCTGCTCCTGGTGCTTCCTCTCCGTCGTTCACGCAGACGTTGAACGCGAACGCGGGCAAGATTGCCATCGGTGCCGGGGTCTTCCTTGCGCTGGTTCTGTTTGCCAAGGCGGGCCGATGAACGCGCAATTCAAACCCGTGCCGGTGGAAGATCCTGCGGGCCTCGATAAACTGCTGCTGGCGGCGGGCAAAGGTGTAGCGCGGTTCGTGGAAGCGGCGGTACAGCGTAAATTTGGTACCCAGGTGAATATCTGGGACGGCGCGGACGGGCTCGGCGCGATTCTCGATGAGCATCTGAAAGCGGTGGGCGTGCCGAATAAGCGGCTACCGGAGTTGCTGACTCCTCGGCTGGTGGCAGAGTACGCGGGGGTGAATCCGAAGGTTCGGCGCCCGGTTCGGAGGTTGAAACGCTGATGTACCGTCTTCGCAATCGCGGACTGGGTGCGGTCGATATCTTCGGCCAACGGTGCTCGCCGGGTGACGTTGGATTTAACGATCCGACGTGTCCCGCTCCGCAATGGTGGATGAAAATGTGGGGGCTGAAAGATACCTCGGTAGGCGTGGCTCCCGCTCCTCCGGTTGAGGTTTGGAGCAAGCCTCCTGCCTCGGGTGAAGAAGCGCAAGCGACGGTAGACGCGCTTCTGAATCAGCAATTGGAAGCGCAGAAGGCGGCAAACGCGGAGGGCGTCAAAAGCGGGTGGATTGATGAGGCTGCTAGCGAAGTGGTTGCGGCGGGTGAATCGCTTACGTCCTCGATGCCGTGGTTGTTGTTGGGCGCGGTTGGTCTTGGCGTCTTTGCCCTGATAGCGGTCGGTGGTGGAAGTGCGCGGAGGTACGGGAGGTGATGACGTGTATCTAGTCGGGCAAGGTGCAAATGTGATGGGGCCGGGGACTGCGATGGTCCAACGGATCGACTGGTCCCGCGCCAATGAAACGCAGTTGATAAACGCTCTACGCGGGCGGGGTCCGGGCCTGGGATCGGTACCGGAGTTCGTGGATGATCGGCGTCAGATGTCGCGGTACAAGGGCATGGGCTGTGGGTGCAAGCAGGGCTGCGGTCTCGGGCTGTTTGAAACCGGCCTTGATGTGTCAGGCTGGTCCTGGCCTGAATACGCATTGGTCGCTCTCGGTGGCTACATGCTGATGTCTACTGTCTTCACCACTGGACGGGCGGCGCGGCGCATCGCGGCGATACCGGGCGAACGTCGCAAGTCGAAAGCAAAAATGTACCGGCTGAAAGCGGCGGAGTTGAGCAGACGGTGAACCGATGATGTTCTGGCCTATTGAACTCGGAACGGGCATCTTGTCGATAGGAACCTTTGTAATGGTTCTGCGTCTGAGTTTCGGCGCGGGCCGCGTGGTCGAAAAACTGGAGCACATGGAAGTCCGGCTGGTGCATCTTGAGCAGGATACCGGATGTCCTGCACCGAATTGTCCAGTACGGCAACAGGCGATTGAGAATAGATGATGGCGGCACAAGTCACAGATCGGGCGCACAGGTACCGGGCACAGAAGCTTGCGCCTGCGGGCCGGAAAGTGTGTGCCTACTGTGGCTCGACTCGGAACTTGGTACCAGATCACATTGACGGGGTACCGGATCACACTACACGGTCCAATCTGCAATGGCTTTGCAAGTCCTGCAACACGGCGAAGGGCGCGGCGTTTGCAAAGGCGGGCAAGGGCAGGCTGACGAATCAGTACAACCCGGCGGCCGGTGGCGTTCCGACGTTTGAGCAGTACATGTGGGCGGTCTCGAACCATACCAGGGGCGCGCACGATGAAGGCGGGGCGGTGATCCATGCCACTCCACTGCACAAGCGAATCGAATACGCGCGGCGCATCGCTCCGAAAGCGCAAGCCACGAAACAGGCGCGATTCGATGAACGGTGGAACCCGTCTGATGCTCAGATGAAAGCGGAGGGCGCGCGGTTCGCCAAGCATTACGATATTCCGGTGGCGCTCGGTCGCAAATTGTGGGCGGAAGCTGGCGGCAACTGGGCCAAGGCTTACGAACTGCTATCGAAACACTTCAAGGGCAATCCCTGGCCTTTCAGCCGTCCCGATGCAAGGCGCACTACTCCAGCATCAGGCGGGATTGCGCATCACATGGCGAAAGCTGGCAAGCGGCCTGTGGTGAAGTCGAAAGCGAAAGCGGCGAAGGCTGGCGGGGCGCGTGTGCCGGTGCCGTCTGATTTGCAGATTGAAGCGGGGTTCAAGCGCGGGCTTTCGTTGCGGGAGATTCTGGGCAATCCGTCTAACGAATCGGTGCAGGATAAAAGCTGGCGGAAGTGGGCTGAAAACTACCAACGTGTACAGCGTGATCCGAATGCCGCAAGCGCGAAAGACTTAAGGCGGGCACTTGGGTATCTGGATAAAGCGCGGTCTTCGATGATTCGGAGGGCTCATGAAAAAGGCGCGGCTCCTGATCCGACTGTGCTTTCTGGGTTCGATAACGATTACGAATACCTGAAATCACTGATGCTTGATAAAGAGCGTGGCAAACGTAATCCCGCTGCGGCCTCTGCTCCGTTTGCTGTCATTGCTTCCGGCAAGAATTCCAAGTGGGTGGAAAAGCGTTTCAAAACGGAAGCTGCGGCGGAACGCTTTGCACAGGCTAAGAATCGCGTCAAGCGGTCCAAGCTTGATGGGCGCGATATCTACCCCGATGCGGTGTACAGCGTGCAACGTAATCCCGCTGCGGCCTCTGCTTCCGCTTTCGAGGAGTTCCACGGCTTCGCGCCTTCGGAAGTGGTGACGGTGACGAAAAAGATTCATCACCACAAGCACCTGGCGGCGGCGGGCAAGCTGGTACAGCTTGACGTGTGGGGCATTGACGATCAGGGCCACAAGATTTCAGGATTCAAGGGGGCTTTCCTTGCGTTCAATGAATCGAAAAATCAGCTTTTTGTTGAAGGTGGTGATCAGTCTGTTAACCTTGCGGATTTTGGGATCGATTCTGCACACGAACTGGAAACCCTGGGACGGCTGACAGACATTGGGTACCAGACGAACAAAACGCACCTGGGGGATGAAGGCGGCGAGGCGGTGTACGTTCACAAGTTCCGAACTACGAATGACGGCGGGCGGCATGTGGTGGTCAAAATTGCGCGGTATCCAGATTTGATTTACGACGTGCGCAACGAACAGCTTTTGTTCTCGGGCGGCAGTTACGAGATTTTGCGGGAGGGCATCAACAAATGAGTATCCCGGCGCTGATAAGCCATCTTGTGACGGTCGGAATCTGTACGGTATCCGGTACGGTGCTTTGCTCGACTGGGCTGCATGGCACGCTTCTGGCTGGCATCGCGGGCCTTCTCTTTGGACTTACCGCTCGCCGTGCCTGCGGCGCTGGCGTATTCGCTCAGGTGTTCGCGAAAGTAGCAGCCACACGACACAATGCGACCGTGGCGCATCGAGTGCCCAAACTGGACCGTCTCTTTTCCGCAATCGCAAATACAGCGCCATCGGATATTCTTCGGTGTCGAAGGGAGCGCTGGATCTGGCGGAACTCGATTCAGGACAATCAGCCTTCCGAATCGCTTACCGCTCAAATCAATCAATGGTTGCATACGTGTGGTAGGATAGCACAATTTCAAATACTGGAGGTCTCATGTACGTTGTAGTGGACGGCACAGGCAAGCCGCTGGGCGCATTTCGCACGAAAGCGCAGGCGCAGGCCACAAAAGCATCATGGGCGCGCGAACTGAAGGCATCGGGCCGACGTAGTGTTTACGACCGTCTTAAGATCGTCAAGCGAAACCCTTCAGTGGGCCGTGTGACCAAAGCAGCGAAGCGTGAGAAGACCCGTAAGGCATCCGTGCAACGTCGGGTTGCTCTCGCCCTTGCCAAGTTCTTGAAGCAGGCTAATCCTGCAATGAAGACGGCGGGCGCCCAGGTGCAACGGTTGAAGGGCGGGGTACTCAAGATTACGCCGATTAAGGCGAACAGGGCACGGGTGAAACGGTAGATGGCAGCTTGTCCCATTCTCGAAGCGTTCCCGACTCTCCTACGGCTGAACCTTGGGTGCTCAGATGCCCATGTAAAAAGCTGGCTCAACGTGGACGTGTGCGCGCCAGCCGATCAGGTAGTAGACCTGTCTGAGCCGTGGCCGTGGGCCGATTCCTCGGTGGAAGCTATCAAGGCTTGGGACATTTTTGAGCATCTGCCGTCGAAGCTCCTCAGCATGAACGAAGCGCATCGCGTGCTACGTCCTGGCGGGCAGCTTGATCTGTACGTGCCAACTACGGACGGGCGCGGGGCGTTCCAAGACCCTACACACGTTTCGTTTTGGACTCCGAACGACCTGTTTTATTGGTGCGAGAATTACCCGGAGTGGCAACGGTTCCACGTGGCCTACGGCATCACGGCGCGGTTTCGCGTCATCAATCAACATCATGCGGAGTATCCGGGTCGCGTCTGGAAACTCCGCGCAATTCTGGAGGCGGTGAAATGAAAGCTCCGTTATTCTCGATTCTGCATACCTCGGCACGTCCTGACAAGTGGCGGGCCGTTTACGATGATTGGATGTCCAAAGCGGTACGGCCTGGACAGGTGGAGTACGTCTTGTGCGTTGATCCGCGTTGGGGGTTCTCGCTCGATCCTTCGCAGTACGATTCCGCGCTCGATAACATCCTGCTCGTGCAAAACAACGGGCGGCGGTGCTACGTGGACGGCGTGAACATCGCGGCGCGGGCGTCTACGGGGCACGTGCTGATTGTCAATGCTGACGATCAATTCGCGTTTCAACACTGGGACCAAAGGCTCCGAGAACAGTATTTTGATTACCGCGATGATGCAGAATTTGTGATCGAGTGCGACGAGGGCGGCAACGAGCACGCGCGGGGTATCATGCCCATGCCGATACTTTCCAGGGCGCGGTACGAAAAGCAGGGCGGTTTCGTGTTCTTCCCCGAATATGAAAGCATGTTCGCGGATAACGACTTCTGCGAGTCGGCGCGGCGCGATGGCGTGGTGATCGAAGCTCTGCACCTGCTGTTCCCGCATCGACATCCATTGTTCGATGCGTCCATTCCTACCGATGCGGCCTACGCTGCGCAGAATAGTCAACCGGCCTACGAATTGGGCAAGCGGGTATACTCGCGGCGCAAGGCTTCGGGCTTCGCCGTTGCGCCTCCCAAGCGGTCAATTGCGCTGTGTATTCCGGGTGAACAGTTCCAGGGGCCGTACCTCGATGCCATGCTCGACCTTCAGGCGCATTTGCTCTTGGATCTCGATTTTGAAGTCATGCGCCTGCGGAGCTATACGTCTAACCCCTACGTGACTCGTGAGGACGCGCGGCGGGCAATCGTCAACCTTCAGACGAAACCGGAAATGTGCCTCTGGGTGGATGACGATAACGTGTTGTCGGTGGAGCATTTTGATAGGCTCCTGGCCGGGCTCGACTCTCACCCTGAAACCGATGGAGTCTCGGCCTGGTGTTGGATTCACAACGATAAGAAACAGGGCTTCATGGTGTCCTGCGGGCAGTGGTCGCCGGATCATTTGCACTGGGACCCGTTCCCCGCGTCCTTCGCCTATGAACAGGGGTTGAAGCCGTTCGAAGTGGGGGGCCTGCCGTGCATCCTCATGCGGTACTCGGCCTTGGAGAAAGCGGGCGACGGCGCTTTCCTTCCGGTGCTCGACTCGCGGCTTGAGCACGGTTTGATGGGCGAGGACCTATCTTTCTTCCGTCATGCGGAAGCGGGCGGCGCTACCTTTTTAGTGGACCCTGGCGTCCGTGTTCCGCATTTGAAGTATGTCGAAGTGGAGCCGATCTTGCCCAGTGAGGGCAAGGCTGATGTGAAAGTGGCGTGCATGATGCGCGTCAAGAATGAGGCGCGTTGGATCAGGCGCACGATCGAAAGCGTGCGGGAACTCTGCGGCGAAAACATCTACGTCCTGGAAGATGGTTCGATAGACGGGACGGCGGAAATAGCGGCGGCGGCCGGGGCGGTGGTGTTGCCCTCGCCTTTCGTGGGCATGGGCCTTGACGAATCGCGCGATAAAAACTGGTTGCTGGCCGAAGTCATCGCGCGGTGTGCTCCTGACTGGATCTTGATGCCGGACGGTGACGAAGAATTGCAAGCGGGCGGCTGTGAGAAGATTCGCCGGGTGCTCTCCACAAATCCGGCCTGCGATTGTTTCGCCATGCGCTTCCTGTACTTCTGGGACGAACTCGATCAGATCCGGGTAGACGGCGTGTACGGCTCCATGCAGCGTCAATCTCTGTTCCGGGCGAATACGGAATTTCAGTTCAAGAGCTACTACTCGAAAGATCAGACGGGCAATCAGAATCACGTCGGTCTGCACACGTCCAACGCTCCGGGCCTGGGCGGCAAGGTCATGTCGCTGAACGTGGCGCTGCTGCACTACGGCTATCTGCATCGTGAGGACCGGGTCAGGAAATATCAGTGGATTCTTTCGGTTGACCCTCATAATGAGGGGGAGGGGTTCTATGAGCATTGCATCCAAGGGGATGGGCTCGGAATTTCTGCTGACGCAGTTTTGAAGCACGCGGGGCCGTTGAAGCTGGCGAAGTTGCCAGCGCGGCTCATTCCAAGGTTTGATGAAGTGCCGGGGCCGTGGGCGCCGGATGAAGTTCTTCAGGAGACTGGAGCGGATTGAAACGGATTTTGTAAAGGGTTCGCCGGTTGGGGTCGCTCCCTGGCGGTGATGCGGTAACCGGAATTCGCGGCTTTCATGAAAGGGCCGTTTCGGTTGGAGAAATCCAACTGGGACGGCCCTTTCCGCGTTTCCGGGGGCGTTGTTGGTTGTTGGTTGAAGCCTGCGGGCTGAAAGGAGAATTAACGATGGCAGTATCAGTAACATATTACGTTCGCGGCGGCGGGGTGGTCATCAACGGATCAACAACGGTGCCGACGCAAACACAAGCGCAACAGGTGATGAAGCAGTCGGCCGTGTGCGTCTTCGGTATTGTTGACGACGTGCAAGCGCTGTTCACTCACAATTGGGGGCTCGACATTTCGGCGGGTCCGTTCTACGAACCCGAAATCCTGGTGGAGCCGATCTCGGTACTCTCAACGAGTTGGCCGCTGCTCACGTTCTGGAGGGCTTCGAGTAACGTGCTGTCGATCAACCGTAGGGCCGGGGACCTTGCAACCACGGTCTTGATTACCCTGCGGCGTCCGCATTCGACGGGGCAATAAAGGAGGGCTGAACCGTGGCCTTCTCAGTGGTCGATACGCATATTCAAAATCCGGCGCGAAAGGCCGGGGGGAGAAAGAAGATGGCAAAAGCACGTCGCAAGATGAGCGCGAAGCAAATCAAGCATTTCGGCACAAAGCGCCAGAAGGCGGCGTTGCGGGCCAAACGGAGCGCACCGAAGCATCGGGCGCGTACCAAACCAAATCCGCCACGCAAGCGCAAGCGCGCGGTGGCGAAACGAACTGCGGTCAAACGCAGAAACCCGACGCCGATGATTATCTCGTGGGCGGCCGGCAATCCAGCAAAAAGGAGAAAGACAGTGGCAAAACGCAGAACAAAGAAACGTGCCACGGCGAAGCGCAGCAACGCTGGGCGCCGGCGCGTGGTACGAAAGATGACGCATCGGCGCCGGCGGAGCAATCCGGGGGCGCTGGGCAGTCCGATGAATTGGATTCAGGGCGGCGCGGGCGTGGTCGCGGGCGTGGTCGGCGCTCGGGCCATTCCTCAAATGATCCTGGGTGCATCGAATACCGGACCCATGGGCTACGTGGCGAATGCTGTCGCCGCGGTCGGCCTGGGCTGGCTGACTCACATGGTATTCCCGCGGAATCAGGTACTCGTTACCTCGGTGATCGCGGGCGGCTTCGCCGGTCTCATCTCGCGCATCATCTCGGATAAGACCCCCTTCGGGGCGCAATTGTCCCTGACGGGCCTGGGGGATTACGGACTTGGACTGTACCAGAAGTCCAACTATCCGTATCCTCCGCACCTGGTCGATGGACGCGGGCCGAATAGCTCCATGTTTACTTGGGGCGATGGTTCCCAGGGTTCCGTGGGCGCCATGGCCGCTACGCTCGGTTCGCCAGCGGATTCCACCGGGGCTTGCTAGCCTGCTGAACTTTACGCGGCTCGTTCGATGCTGAGCGGGCCGCATAACCTGAAACGCCTTTAACAAGCGCCGATAATGCCGTGAGACGGAACGGCGCATGGAGACAAAGACAATGGCATATCTTGGCAGAACGACCATGGGGCAGGGCACGCCTATTCCCATGACGACCTCCGGCAACATCGACATCAACGCACTCGTGGGGCAACTGGTTGACCAGCGGAAGGATTACGTATACGACACTCTGACGCTGGCTCCGGGCGCGACGGTGACTTCTCAGTCGTACCGCATGTTCCAGGTTCCGATTGGTCAACAGGATCCGTACAACGGCTCTCAGACCAAAACGGAGCAGGAAACGAACATGCGGTCTCCGGGCCAGTTCTCGGCGCCCTACGACTTCATCTTGAACAACCTCGGCTTCTACGTGCTGGCCGGGGCGGATCTGTTCGACATCAACACCTTCTTCAACATGGGGTGGTTCGAGTTCAAGATCCTTCAGAAGCAGCAGTTCATGGGGCACTTCCAGCGGCATCCGTCCGGCATGGGCATCACGGGTATGTCCACCGTGACGGCACAGCAGAACTGGATGAACGGCATAGCCGATCCGAAGGCGATCTGGTGGTTCGGGGACTGGAAGAAGTACATTCCCCCATTGACCTCGTTCGGGTTGAACATCAACTTCAGCGAGACCTACGGCCAGTTCTACAATGCGACGGCCATCACGGGCACCTCGTTACCGGCGACTGTCAAGGCCAAGCTGTTCGACAACGGGCCGCTGACGGCGGTCACTTCCTTGCCGACCTTGCTCCCGGCGTCCACCGGTGGCAACGGGCTGAAAATCCTGTGCATCATGAACGGCATTAGCAATGGACCTGTGCAGTGAGTAGGGGTGTAGAGTAGTGAATGTGCTAGGGAGCGCTGAGTTGACAGGGTTCCAGACCTCCTGACGGTTGTTCCGATCTGGTTTTCGGCAAGCAATCATCAACGAGGCGCTCCCCGGCGTAAAGGTGTGACATGTACCTACCTTCAAACACGCCAATCTTGCAGGATCAACGGGAATCGGCCGCGCGTCACGGCGCGGAGTCGGATGCTCGTATTCAGGCCATGCGACGGACGGCGGCGTGTGGGCGGGCGCGGCTGTTCAATACGCTGGTAGCGCCTAACCAGGTGGCCGATACCATCGGCATGGGTACGGCGGTCAACACCCAGAAGCTTCAGAATCAGACCGAAGTATCCAGGGCTGTTGGAATCTTGGGCACGGGCGGGCAACTCGATGCCACGGGCTCGAGCTCTAGTTCTGGTCCGTCCATCGCGCAGATTATCGCCGGGGCGCCGGAAGTGGTCAGCCTGAATCGTGGCGGAGGCTGCAATACGCCTTCGTACAAGCCGGTGCCTCTCGGTCCCGATCCGCGGCCGGGGATGCCTCAGCGGGCGCCAACCATCGTACAAACCAGCATGGGTGCGATGAACTACCGGGGCGCGGATTCGACTATTCCAGGAGCGCAAGCCAACTATGCGGTCAACGCATTGCCCATGAAAGCCTACTCGCAGGGGCGCACATCGGTCAACGCAATGCCCATGCAAGCCTTCGCTCCGGGGCGCGCGTCTTCGCAGTCTTCGCCTTCGGCATTGCCGGTCAAGGCGTATTACGAGATAATCCTAAACCGGGGGTTGACAGGGTATGCTCCTCCGTGGTCTGATGCGGGCGTGCTCCCAAATGGCGGTCTACCGGGCAGTCCCGACATGGGTGTCGGGGCGTGGCTGATGGATAATCCCTGGATGGCAATGCTGATTGCTGGCGCCGGGGTCTATGCGCTCTCGCGGCGCAACAAGGCGGGCCGGTGAACAAGAGTGATGCCGATAACCGAATGTGCGCGATTCAACTATTAGGCTGCGTGGTCGACATCCTGCCGTTACGGAGCATTGAGCGCGATATTGGCGGCGCGGTATCGCCATCCAAATACAGTAAGGCACACGTCACGGTAGAGCGCTGGTGGAACCTTCAGGAGCAAGCGGCGTGAAACTCGAATACCTCAAACAGGCTGAAGCGGTCCTGAACAAGTGCGGGCGTCCGCAACTGCCGGGTGGTATTTCGGCGGTGCCCATTACCAAGGGCTTCATGCTGCCGATGTTGCTCCAACCGGGCGGCGCTGTCACCTTTACCAAGGAGATAACCGGCGGAAATCCTTGGCTCCTGCGTGCGATATCGAGCGATGAGCCTTCGTCTTCGCTGGTTGGTATCCGGTGCCAGATTCAACTACCCAACGGGCGTTTCTTGTTCGGTGGGAATGGAATCGACATCGGTCAGTTTGCATGGATCGGCTCATGGAGGTGGCTGCAAGATCCTGAGCTCCGCTGTGAACCTGGGTCCAGGCTTCAGGTCACGTTGACCGATACGACCTCGGGCGGGCTCTCGGCGGCTACCGCGGTCAATCTTCTTTTCGAGGGAGCGTATCTGTTCTTTATGCGTGGCGGTGAAGTCTCTACGGATTTTCCCCTCGCGTCTTCCTTGCCTCGTTACCAGGGCATCGTGAATGAGAACATCCTGGCGCCGTGCTGGATGTCCAATGAAGGCTTAGAGACACCTGTAGGCTTTGTCGATGAGTACTTCCCGTACTCGACTCCTGAACCAACAGACCAGCCTCTCCAGACCACATGGACAGTGGTAGCTGGTGCGGTCACGGTGGCGCCGAATCCTCTTCCTCTTGAAATTCAGGTTGGGCCGGGGTTCGAGCTGTTCGTGAGGCGCATGTTGTTTGATGTCCAGTTCACCTCGACGGCAAAGGCAATCGTACTGGGCAAACTGAGAACCGGGGCCGGGTATGTGGTGAATGATAACTTTATCGACTTGGCGCGGTACTTGTGCGGCGCCGAATACCCGTGCAGCTGGAAAGTGAAGGGCGGGGATTCAGTCTTTATTGATGTGAACCTGGCCGACGTGACGGGCTCGGGTACGGTGACTTTCCAAGCGCATCTTGAGGGCTTTAGACGGAGGCGCGCGTAATGTATCGGCCTCAGTTCGCATATCCTCTTCCGCCTGCTCCTTGTGACGATCAGGCTTGCATCTTTTCGTTCGACGCTACCAACCTGCCAGTCTTTACCGGGACACTGGCGGCGGGTGCCCAGACGGGCCGCGTGCCTCTGAAACTCGATAAGGACGCGGATTTCTACTTGAGGGCGATTCGGTCACAGGGCGGCATCTCTTTCCGCTTGGAAGATACGGACGGTAACCCGCTCTCCGATTCGGAGAACGCGAACAATCCGACGAACTACCAATTGCCGAATCAGTACAGCAACACGGCGGGCGCGGGCCTGGTGGCTTTGGAAAGCGGGGCCGGTGGCGTCTTCGGTCCTGCCGGGGGCAATTACGTGGTGTACCTGTACAATGCAACGGCGGCGCCCATTGTGCTGACCACCTGCGCGCTCAACCTGGCAGGGGTCAAGCGGTACAGTGAAGAGGTATGCAGGCAATGATACCGGCTCTCCAACAGCGTCATTACGATTATGTCCTGGGTCCAAACCAGGATGCGCGGCTTCATGCTGTCGCGGCGGGCGCGGTGATTACGGGCCTGTTTCTGGAGATGGACTCCGATGCGCCTTTCGTTCTGACGGGGCGGGCCGTGCGCCATGCGTATACGTCGGCTTTGACGCAGACGAATCTGCGCGGGCTGAAAACAAAGTGGACCGGGCCGACGCGGGATTATCGTCATCAGGGCTTCATCCTGGAATCGCTTCAGATGGCCTACTACGGGCAGTTTGGCAATCCTAAACCAATCGTGCCGGGTATCCTCTATCCTCCGCGGTCGGTGCTCATCTTGGATTTGAAAAACACGGGGTCGGCGATTACCGATCTGTCGTTTTACTTCCGGGGGTTCAAGCTGTTTCCCCAAGGCGCGGTGCCGGCGTACACGTATCCTCGTAAGTTCGCCTCTCAGACCTTCGCCTATCCGGTGCCGGTCTCTCAGCTTGGCGTTTCGGAAATTAGGCTCAATCAGATTTTCACCTGCAAACAGGATGCGGACTTCGTGCTTCGCGCGGGGCAGGGCATTACAATTTCTTCGGTCGGCGGCCGTACCTTAGCCGAGGTCGCCATTCGTTTGAAGGATCACCAAAAGAATCCGTACTCGAACGACTTTGTACCGTTCGATATTCTCTTCGGGACCGGGTCGTTTCCGGCTGTCGTCCCGGTCGGGCCTACGCCTTCTTTCGTTACTCCCTTTGGGACTGGGCCGAATCAGCCGGGGCTGTTCTACCCTGAGATTTACGTACCGATGAACCATCAGCTTTTGTACGATCTGCAACGCGCGGACGGGTCCGGGGGGTCCAACGTGGCCGAGAATTTCACTTTCAACTTTATCGGCGGAAAGGTGTTTCAGAAATGAACTCTATTCCAATCTCTCCGCTCTCGCTGAATCAGTTGACTCGTGATTACTGGGGGCAATACGACCCTGCCATCATTGCTCAACTGGCAGCGCTTGCCAACGATCCGTGCTACCAGATCAAGTTTTACAAAGCGCCGGCCGACGATCAGGAAGTGTTTGCGGCCTACGGGTACGTCACCTACGGATTGCGAATTACGCCGGGTTCCATCATCTTCGGTTTCTACCTTCCTTGCGTGGTCAACCTCGAAGCTATCAGCCTTTCGGTTCCGCCTCAGTTCACGGTGCAGATTACCGATGTGAGCTTGGAACATAAGTTCTGGGATCAGGCGGTGTCCTCGCTGATGCTGTCGAATTTCAAACCGACTTTCCAGGATGGGGAAACAACGAACATGGGCAGCTTCCCTAACCTGCTCTGTGCGCCGCATCCGGTGGTTGGGTCCGGGCAATTCGATATCGAGATTCAGGAAACCTCTGGCGCGGCGCAGCGTATTCAGCTTGTAATCGGGGTGCTGGAGGTGTGCGGTGTCAGCTAGAGGTAATTCTGCTTCTGTGGTCCAGATGCTCTCCGGGGTCGATTCCGTCCGGGCTGCCGATGCGTACCGTCTGGCGGTTCAGGAGCGGCGGGACCAGTGGCCGTATGTCCACATTTACCCTCCTCCCAATTCGCAGGATGTGAACGTCATCGGCTCAGTGGCAACGCAGGCGCAAGCGGCTGCGGCCGTGGCGGTCGTGACGTACAAAGTCAACGCGGGCAAGCGGTTCTATTTGCAGGCGGTGATTTTGGGCGCGAACGTCGCTATCGTGCCGGGTGATGCGCTGTTCACAGTAGACCGTAATTCACCTGTCGGCATAGCGGATTCCCAATTCATGCCTGAGCATGGCTTGGTAAACATCGGGGTGCAACTCGGAAGTATGACGTTTGGACCGTGGCGGCTTAACCGTGCGCGGGAGTTCGCGCCTTTGGACGTGGTACGCATCAAGGCGGTGAACGTCAACTTGGTGGCCGGGGTACCCAACCACTTTGTTTGCGGCTTGTTCGGATACGAAGTTCCGACCTTGGACGTGAAATCCAATCAATAGCCTCTGGTGGTAGAATTCGGCCATGTGGCATAGGCTTTTGATTTTCCTTGGAATCCGCAACGAGCTCGACTGGTCACCTCCTGGCCTTGGGCCGGAAGTCAATCATTCGTACATGCCTCATCAGACCTTGCGGTGCTGTGAGCATTGCGGCGGCGGGCGGTTGAATCCGATTCACAAACCTCCATATGATCCTCGCCGGATGGCTCAGATTCTTTCTCTTTATTCCACGGTGTCCAATCCGCCTGATGCGTTCGATAGATTCGTCGCTGAAACGGCGCGTGTGCCTCGGGAGCATTGATCCATGTACCGGCCTCAGTTTGCCCTTCCCGCCGCGCCTGCTGGCTTCCAGTGGCAACCTTGCATATATCAGTTCGATCAAAACAACGTACCGGCCTTGGGGTCGCTGACGTTAACGGCGGGCCAGGAGAGCGGGTACATTCCGCTTTCACTGGATCGGGACGCTTGTTTCGTGCTGCTGGCGGTCAAGATTCAGAATGGCGGGGTAAACGTCCTGCTGTTCGATCCGTGGTTGAATCAACTGATGGACGATTACGTGACACCGGTGCTTTACGCTTCGGATCTTCTCATCACAGCTTTAGAAGGACCGGGGATTGAAGTACCTCCGGGCTCGGCTTTCTCCGTGAGGCTGCAAGTTCAATGAATGGGCGTCACCTTGGTTTTTGCCGATTCCTTCGCGCATTACAACAATACGGCACTGAAGTGGTCCACGGGCGGGGGAGTGTTCGAATCCAACCTGGCGCACGTCCGAACGGGTCCGCACAGCCTGCGAATTCAATCGGGAAACTCTTCAGTGAAGCGGGCGGTGTAGGATCAGGTTATGGCCATTCTCTGGTGTGGCGGTGAAGACATCGACTTTCCGAATGGGGCGGTGCCCACCGTCGATCTTGGGATAACTCACTTTCGGACGGCGTATGCCCGATGTGGACTACTGGCGGTTCAACCAACAGTTGTTAAGGGCACCATCTTTCCAGGTGGCGCTATTACATCATGCTGGCTCAGTTGCAGGATGTTCACTTCATGGGCGGGGGCGAATTCGAGAAGTTTTGGGCTCGGGGTGAGCGGCAGCAATAAGGGTTTATTCGTGGGTCCGGGAACGGCGGCGAGTACGATCTGCCTGAGCACGTTCGACGGGACAACGCGCGTCGTGTTGGCGTCTGAATTGGGAACCAGCATGTCGGCTACCGTTCACAAAATCGATATTCAACTTGTGAATTGGGGTGCGAGTGCAACGATTCGGGTTTACGTGGATGGCGCGCTGCTGATTACGTTCACGGGTAATTCCGTGGGTGCCACTGGTATCGCGTCTTTTGATTCCGTCTTCATTCCGCAACCGAATACCTTGAACGCGACGTTCGTTTCCGAAGTGATCGTAGCCGATGAAGATACCAGGGACTTTTCCTTGTCCACCTTGGCACCTAGCGCAGCGGGGACTACGGACGATTGGACGGGGGCGTTCACGGATGTCAACGAAGTTACGATCAACGATGTCACGGTGGTGACAACGGATACTCCGGGCCTTGATGAACAGTTTAACCTGACCAATTTGACGGCGGGCTCGTTCCAGGTGCGAAACGTGAAAATTGTGGCGCGGTCGGCCAACACGGTAGGCTCGGCGGTCAACACCGTGGCATTGGGTGTTAACGTAGGGGGGACGGTCGATCCTGGGGCGCCGCAAGCTGTCACGACGGCATTTGTACCGCTCGAACGTTTTATGAGCCAAAACCCGGTGACGGCGGCAAATTGGACGCAGACTGAAGCGGACGCTTTGCAAGTGAATCTTCGCTCGGGGGCATGATGCCGGCGAACGTCTCAAAGGTCAATCTCTACGCTGCGCTGTCCCCTCCGGTGGGCGCCTCGGTTTCAAAAGTAATCATGTACGGCATCCTGGCTCCGATGGCGCTGGCTCCCTGTTTGCCTCCCACTGGGATTGTGGGGACAGCGTACACATTCACTGTGCGGGTGCTTGGCGGGGTTTCTCCCTACACGTTCTCGATCTCAGCCGGTTCTTTGCCTACGGGCCTGACGTTGAATGCTGCCACGGGCATTATCTCCGGCACGCCTACGGTTATGGGGATCTACACGTTCACGGTTCAGGCGGTCGATTTTCTGGGTGGGGTGGCATCCATCGCGTGCTCTATTACCATTTTTGGTTCCATCGTTCTGACCCTGTACGGCTGGAAACTCTACAAGCATCAGCCCTGTGAAGAGGTAGAAGGGATCGAACCTCCTAACGTGGATCGGGCCGTCTAAAGGTTTCCGCTTTCCTGCCGATAAGCCTTGCATGACACCTTGGACCTGTTCGGAACACGGATCGAACCCTGTAATGGATTGCTTTGTGTGCCTTGCTTTGGCACGATGGGCGCAAGCCGATAGGCAATTGCGAGACCTGGGCATGGTACTCAACGTACTGGCTGAAGCGGGCCGGGTGGCTTACACTGAGGGCTGATGGGCAAGCCCCTGGTAATTGACCTTTGTTGCGGCTTAGGCGGCTGGTCCGCTGGCTTCCTGGCCGAAGGCTGGGATTGCATCGGCTTCGATATCGAGAAGCATGAGTACGGGGACAAGCGATACCCGGCTGACCTGATCCTCAAGTCGATCCTGGAATTGAACGGGTACGATCTGCGGGCCGTCAATCCGGCGCTGGTGGTTGCAAGTCCTCCGTGCCAAGAGTTCAGCTACATGGCGATGCCCTGGAAGCGTGGGAAACAGATCGCCGGGGCGCTCCGGGAGCAATGTCCCTTTCCCGAAGTCTACGACGGCTCGCGCACGGTGGCAGAGCTTACGGCGCTGTACGATGCGTGTTTCCGCATTGCACGTCAAGCCGGGTGTCCTATCGTCCTGGAAAACGTCAAAGGGGCGCAGCCGTGGGTAGGGATGGCGCGGGCGCACTTCGGGTCTTACTACCTGTGGGGCGACGTGGAATCGGTCGGCGGGCGCATTGTTGCGGCGCGTCCTCAGTTCGGGCAATCGCTACAGGCGGCGCGACGGCAGAATTTCAATCCGGATGGCACGGCGCACGGGCAAGGCTCGTGGTTTGCAATCGCGGATTCAAAAGAACGCGGTTCCCAGAAACGCGAGGGCCGCAACTTCCACGCCTTTGAGAACGGTCTCGGCTCAAGCCCATCGTTCAACGGCGGGGAACACGAAACGCGGGGCGTGGCGACAAAGAACGGGGGCGGCTCCTGGTTCAATCAGGCGCACAATACCGAAAGCGGGGTAGGGCAAAACCCAGTGACCGGGCCAAGTCTCACGGCGATGGAGCGGCTTGCTGATCTCGAATCACGCCGGGATGAATCGGGCGCGATGAAGGGCACGGGCGGCGGTTGGTTCGAGAAACCGTACAGAGAACGCGGCGATTTGTCAGGCCAGTTCAATAGCAAATCGAGTGCGCGCAAGGCGGCAAGCGCCATGATTGCGGAGATACCGTTTGACCTTGCAAGCTACATCGCAAGGGTGTTCAAACCGTCCTGATACACGTCTCAAAAGTGGCGGATTCACGCCGTCTTTAACCCCTGTTTTGAGAAGTTTACATAACATGTCCTTATCGGCACCTGAAGCGAAAAACGGGGCTTTGGACATCTTTTCCAGGGATCGGTACACGATGGCCGGGTGGCTGTTTTCCGGGGTACACTTTGACTGATGGGAACCTTTCTGCTTGGCGTGTTTATTGCCGGCTGTCTGCTGGTCCTGGGACTGATCCTGTTCAATGATGACGACTGGCGATAGGGTGTATGCTTGGATCGTGTACCGGCTCCGCGGTCTTGGCGCTTCCACTTCCGATCTCATCTCGGCGGCTGCTTTCCGTTATGGTGTCCCTCCTTCCTTGGCGCTGGCCGTCGCGCAACGGGAAAGCGGGCTGAATCAGTCCGCGTTCGGCACGTCCGGGGAGCGGGGAGTTTTTCAACTGATGCCGGGCACGGCCGCGGAACTCGGCGTAGATCCTACGGACCTGGCGGCCAATGTGGACGGTGGGGTGCGGTACCTCTCTCAGATGTTCCGTCAGTTTGGCAACTGGCGGACGGCGCTTGAAGCGTATAACGGCGGGCCGGGAAACGTGCAACGGGGTACGGTGTCCTCTGCGGCGCAAGGGTACGCGGATGCGATTCTTGGGTCGCAAGGGCCGGAATTCGGCTCGGAATCCTTCGTGGCGGGCTCTCTGGTCGATTTCTCGGGGCCGGTTGATACCGAAGTGGCTGGTTTGTCGCCGGTCGTCTGGTTGGGCCTGGGGCTCGCGGGAATTGCGGCTTTATGGGCGGTGAGCCGGTGACGTACCGAATCTTCACCAACGATCGGGGCAAGGTGCGGGGCGTGCCGATGTACTCTGCGCTGACCACGATAACGGCAAGCTCTCAAGCGCAAGCGGAGCTGAAGTCGGGGCGTCGGTTCGCCTGCTTCGGACCACCTGAGTATGCGCCGGTCAAAGCTATCGAATGGCCTCCTCTGACTTCGCAGGCGAAAGATTGGCTTGCAAAGCATATCGGATAGGGGGCTTTGTATTTCGGCTTCATGGTAGATTGAAGCATGAAAACCATAATCGGCCTCGTCTTCAGCTTCTCCCTGCTGGCTCAGTCTCCTGGCACGGTGGCACAGAGCACGGTGTCTAACGTCGTGGGTACGGCGGGGCCGGTGGTCTGCACTCTTACCAATGCTTCCCCGGTGCTGGCTACAGGCGTGCATGTGGTCTGCACCAATGCGGGCGCCAGCGTGCTGGTGATGGATTCGGTTGTGCCTACGGGTACCAATGGCATGGCGGGGTCGTTCGGGATCGCGGGGAATACGGTCACCTGGATTGTCAATCAGCCGGTGGCGGGGCCGTCTGCGTGGCAGATGGCGGCTAACGGGGTTGCGAAGTCGGGAACGTTCTGAGGGCGCAAGGCGCGGGTGCTGTTGTTTTCCGCGCCTTTCCGGTAGCGCGGTTTAGTGCTGGGGCGGGGGGATTCTCTTGTACGGCGGGACTTCACAGACTGGTTGGCCTACCTGCTGGCACTCGAAGCCGATGGCGGCTTCGTTCTGCACCACGACGGCGAGGTATCCTTTCGGCGGTTGCGGCGGGACGGCGTTGGGATCTCCCACCTGTCCAGTCGGGCCGACAGCGCGTCCGGTGTCGTAGACATAAACAAACCAACTGGCAAACTTGCCGCGATAGTCCTGCTCGGCAATGGTGTTCTTATCCAGTGCCTCTTGCTGCGCGGCTGCCTGCTGCCATCGGAGCACGTCATCTTGGTTGGTCGCACTTGGTGCGGTGAATTCGTTTTCCGCTGGGGGCAGCATGGTGCCGATGGCGGGCATTCGGTAGCGTTTCATCATCATATTGATTTTCCTTCCGGCGCGGGCCGATGACTGAATCGTACTATGATTTGAGGGCTTGCGTTCCGTTTTGAAGGGGCGTAGTATTTGATTCAGCCTCCGATTGATTCGCGTATTGAACCTTGGGCTGGGTGCCTTCTCCTCCGGGGGCATCCGGCTTTTTTCGTTTCAGACTTGGTAGACCACATGGCCGTTGGGGTCGATCACACGTGCGCCGTGGTACTGCCACAGTAGCGAATTGCAAGCCATCTGCGCACCTTGGAAGCTCGGGAACGTGCGGGGCGTTTTCCAGATCATACCTTCACTGAGGTCTTGCCAGTAGGGGGTTTCGCGGGGGCAAAAATACTGCACGGTATACATGGTTTCGGCTCATTGCTGCGTTGGGATACCTATGGTGCTTCCGCCGATTCCTTGGATGGCTCCAAGGTCAACGAAGTTGATGCCGGTTGATCCTGGTATGGTGGTGGGGATTGATTTCAGTAGGGCGCCTCCGGTGGGTGCGCCGTTGAGACTGTAATCGGTGGCGGATTTGAACGGGCTCACTAAAATCGTGATGGGGTTATTCCCGCTGCCGATGTAGTTCGGTACGTCCGTGCCGTTCCCTCCGTAAGCGTTTTGATTGAAATAGAGGGCTTGGCCGGGTGTTTTATTCGTGCCTACGGTGGCTTTGGTGAGTCCGAATCCGGTATTTCCCCAAAAGATGTTTTTACTAATCGTCATGAAGGCGGCATCATCGGTATTGATCTCGGCGCCGTCCCCGCCGTTGTTGGCGAATGTGTTACCGATCAGGAGTACCACGTCCGTTGGCTGGGCGGTATTGAAACCGTCTCCGGTGTTGTCCACGATGATGTTGTTTAGCAGGATGGCGCCTCCGCTGCTGTTGTATGCTATGCCTATGCCGGTGTTGTTGTGAATGTACGAATTCGTGACGATGATTTGATCGGTGCCGGTGCGGTATACGATGCCTCCCACTGTAGAATTTTGGACCTCGGTGAAATCGATGTGAAGGCTTCCAAGGGCGCTGGCCGCGGCTGAAATCGCCGTAGTGAAACCGTCAAATTTGCAGTCAACCACATACCAGAATCCCCCCCCTGATGAAAGCGCAAATGCTCGGGTCGAAGCGGTATTTGAAAAGCTGAGGTTCGTCCATGAAAAGCTTTGACCTCCGGCGCCTGAAGTGGAAAATAGATTCGTAGAATTGGTGGCCGTGGTGATGAGTGGCCGGGTGCCGGTCTGGTCGCCCCGTGTAGTCTGATACCCATGATAATGTTTGGAGTTGCCGACCAGGGCGACTGTTGTTGCTAGGGTATACGTGCCGGCTTGAATCCAGACGGTGTTTTGCGACGAACTCCCCAAGAGTGCAACTGGGGCGCCGGGCGTGAGCAACGCGCCTCCGATATTGATGGTAACGCCGGTTCCAGCCGTCAAGCCGGAGGAACTATCTACGGTAATGCTGGTGCTGCTGCCTACTGCCGTGACTTCGTAGCGCCGGGCCGCGACTGCTCCGGTTCCGCCTGTAACATAGATCGAATTGCCGATCAGGAGGGCTGAAAAGTTTGCAGTGGCCGATGTGATGGTGGCAGTTCCGTTGGTGACTCCGTCGGTTACGGAGATATTGACGCTGGCGGATTGGCACGATGAGCAACCAGCGGCGTTCTTGTTGTCGAAAATGGATAGATCCGTGCCGGCGCTGGTTAAGGTAGAATCAAAAGCTCCCCCGTTCGTATCGTTTCCCGTCTTTCGGATTTCCCAAGTAGTTCCTTGCCCCGTGGTTGCGAAGGTGAGGCGGGCGCAAAAGACCAAAATCAAGAGTGGTTTCATTATCGACACTCCAGATTGACGTGGGCAACGGTAGGGCTTCCCGTGACGGCTTGCAGTTTGAAGGCGAACATATTATGTGCGGCGATGGTGGTAGTGGTCAACGATGTGAGGGTGGTTGAGCGAAGCAACGTGCCGGTTGAAATCTCGAGATAGCTCGTTCCGTTGATGATTGTATTCGTGACGGTTGGCAAGGCGGTGCCGGTGGCGATTTTCCAAACGTCAAAAGTTGCGGTGCCGGTGTCAATCCAGGTTGAGTAGGCGAAGACGTTACATGCTTCCGACTGCGGGCCATAGCTGACGGCTCCGGCCACGATGACGTTACCCGAATTCGTGAATGTTCCACCGGGCTTGTAGACTACGGAGGGTAAAAAGATGGAGCTTCCGTGGGCTGGCTGCTGCGGCGTCGTCACAACGAGGTAGAGCACAACGAACCCTGCAATTTTCAAAATGGTGATGACATAGCGTTTCATGGGGTTCCTCAGTTGGCAATGATGACAAGAACGAATGTGGTTTCGGCGCGTATCGTGGCTCCGGTCCCGGCGGACAACGTGCTCACTTTGATTCTGGCAAGCGCAGGGATTTTCAGAAATGGCGGAAACGAACTTGACCCAGTGTTGCTGGGCAGATAGTCGTTGTCGATAAAGTGGTAGGGTGCGCTAAATGCTCTTGTGGTGGGGTCCAGCTGGGCGCGCATTCTCAAGTCCTGGTCGTTGTTGATGGCGTGCGAATTCCAGGTTGCGAGATATCCGGTGTACCCTGTCGGGATCATGAATCGGCTGCTGAGGGACATGTTGCCGCCCGCGCTGATCTGTTCGCACTCGACGGAGCCAGAGACGATTCGTAAACGGATATTGCCCGCTGCTATGGTCCCGGTGCCAACGGTTGAAACGTGCATCCAAAGGGGTTCTATGGCGGTGAATCCAGCGGCTACCGCGGTAGTGCCGTTTAGTAGGATTGCCGCCGACTCTACCAGATTATTGCTGGCGTCTATGTAGGTGACTTTTACCTGATTCGCGCCGGTCCCTGGTCCCGTGTTGGTGTCGTTGGCGCTTGATGAAACGATCTCCAGCGGCTCTACGCCGGTGAGAACGGGGATTGCGGCTGTGCCGTTGGCGAATTCCACCACGTCATTGAGAACCGAGGTAGAAGTGAATCCCGCGCGCCGGCCCATGATGTTGTAGCAGAACGCGGCTTTCCCTCGATATTGCCCGGTGGTTTGAACGGTCTGGATTAAATCGGCTGCGCTGATTGCGCCGGGGGTGATGCTGCTGGCGCTGGTGATGGCGGGGCGCCATACCAGGCCGGCGCACATGGCGGCGGCTCCGATAGCGAGCATGAATTCGCGTTTGGTCATGGGTTCACCGTTGGGAGTAGATGACGGTTCCACCACCTGTTACCGTGGCGCTGGAATTCAGGCAGATGGTTTTTGTTGACGTGGTAATCAACGGGCTAGCGAAGTCGAAAGCGAACCCTAGAACCTGCTGGTACGTGCCGGTTTCATCGGCGCTTGATGTGCATGTGGCACCGGTCCCGTTTACCAGTTTGAGGTTCGTGACCGTATCGGCGCTGAAGCTGATGTGGCAGATTCGGGCGGTGAGTGTGGTTGAGACGGGGATCACCTGGATATTTCCGGTTGCGGCGGTGAATTGGAAGGTGGCCTTTTTGGTGCAGTAGTCGGGGATATACAGGTTTCCGCTCCCGTCAATTACGCCTTGGGGCAAGGGATTGGTGGTTGGTACGGCGCCCACGGCTGCGCCACCTTGCACGGTGGCGGTGCCTGAGATGGTGGCGCTGGTCGGAAACACGAATAGACCCTTGTATCCGGCTATGGTGACAGATACCGTGCCTCCGCTGCCGGTGATCGCCGTTACCCTGGTTCGGATACACGGGTAGTAGGATTTGACAGCGACGTTTCCTTGCGCCCCTGAGACTGAGGGATTGACGATTTCCACAATATCGGCGTTGGCCGTGGTGATGGTACTAAAGCTCGCTGCCGCGCATCCTGCGGAGTTGGGTGCATTGGCTCCCTGGATGGCTACCTGGGCGGCGGTGATGTTGGTGCCGTCTACAAAGTAGGTCAATCGCCACGCTACGGCGCCGTTGGGCTGGCCGGTGCCTACCCAGATGGCAGAGTCATTGCCTACTGCTGAAAAGGCGATGGGGCCTCGAGAAACGTCGGGGGCTTGGGATTGGCCGATGGCGGCCAATAACAGGAAAAGGGCTAGAACGTGTCGCATGAACACATTCTAGCCCTTTTGTCCAGGGGTGGCTTTACTTCGCGGGCTGGTCGTCTTCGTCCTCGTCGTCGTCTTCGTCCTCGTCGTCGTCTTCGTCCTCGCCGTCTTCGTCGTCGTCGTCAATGCCGGCGTCTTCCAGCGTGACGGTATCGGCGGCGGCATCATACGTGATATCCCATTCTTCGGTGCATTCCGGGCACTCTACCGAAAAGGATTCGGTTTCCGGTAGCAGGGCTTCTGCCGGGATATCGGCGTCGAATTCCTCTGTGCAACTGGGGCAAACGAGCTCGAAGGTTCTCATTGTGTCGGCCATGGCTTTCAGTTTATCCTCATTTTCTGAATTGCAATCATTTTTACGGCTTCCTCCAGTAGTTGCTTGCGGAGTTCCAGTTCCCGTTCACACTTCAGGATACGCAGTCGGTGTAGCTCCGCTTCCGCTTCGTTCAGTAGAAGTGCTTCGCGCTCGCCGTTGACCTCGGCGGTTCGCTGGCGCTGGCGCTGGCGCATCCATGCTTCTTTTTGCTCCCTGCTGCCGTGTTGGTCCGGTATGATCTCCCGTTCTTTCCGGGCTATGGTGGGTGTTGCCAGAGCTTCGGCTATCTGCTGGCGCTCATACTCCGATGGGCCGGTCTTGCGTTTGCCACGCTGGTACATGGGGTGCGTGGGGTCGGTTGCGGGCGGGCGCCAACTCATCTTCCTTGGTACTCCCTTCTCCAGACTTCGGCGCATTCGTGGCAACTCGGTTCCACGTTCGCCAGATTTTTTATCAGGCACTTCGCCGGTAGATTTAGGCCACACGCGGTAGGCGGTACGCGGGTTTTCGCCGTGATCGTTTTCCCGTTTATGATGTGGGTTCGGTCCTCGGGTTCATAGGCGGCAAATTTGCCCTTGCCGATGTCCAGGATGTCGTAGGGCGTCAACAGCCGTTCCCATGATCCATCACGCGGTCGCTGGTTCAACTTCTCAGTGGGCGTCAACGGATCACCCCATATCTGCCATGCTTCCGATTGGGACTCGAAGCTCTTTTCTACCTGCCGCTTCATTTCTGAGAGGGATTCCATCTTGGTGAGGCGCTTGAACTCCTGGCGGCTTGGGCTTGCGATCTCACGTGCAAACCAGTGGGGGCCGCGATGGAATAACTCGACGGGGAACGGGCCGGGGAGTTTACAACCCATCGGATTCAACGCTCCGATAGGCTGGCGGAACACGGCGCGATGGGTGACTTTGATGGCTCTCATCGGCTGGCCTTGGCGCGGAGGTGTTCACAGAGCGTCTCAACGTCCTGGGCGACTTGATTCAGCTTTTCGCGGCGGTCTTCCCATGCCTCGACAATTTCAGATTTCTTTAACTTGTCTGGATCTTCTTCCAAATCGTTCATCAGGTTAAATGCGCGGCGTTCCATCTCGATCAATTCGGCTTCGGTTAGGTCTTTCATGCGGTCGGTTCCTCCTGTTTGGCGAGTGCTTCGGCTATCTCGCGCGCGTGCTTGGCGGCGGTGTTGAGGTGGTACTGGATCAGCTTTCGCTTTTGCGCGTAGGCGTCAAAGTCGTCCGGTTTCATCTGTTCGGCGGCGCGTCCCATCTGGGCGGCTGCTCTGGCGAAGTCGGCGGCGGTGGTCATGCGGGATTATCCTCGGGTTCCATATTGAACAATGTCGGCATCGTCACTTTGCATTCTGCGGCGTGGCAATACGATTTAGAATCTCTCCAGTACTGCTCGTTTAGCTCGATGCTGTATCCCTTGCGGCCTTGTAGAATGGCGCTGTAGGCTACCGTGCCTAATCCGCCGAAAGGATCGAGTACCAGTTCACCCTTGGCGCAGAATCGCTCAATCAGGCGCTCTACGATGTCCAACTGGAGCGGGCAGACGTGCTGCTCCCAACCTTTTCTTCCTTGGTTCGTGTTGAGGGTTTTCATCCTGGCTACGTCGTCCCATACCCAGGGTGAGCCGGGATTCGGCGGGTCCAGTGCCATGAAGGTGGCCGGCAGGATTCCGCGCTTCTCCATCTGCTCGGCTATCGCTACGTGCTCCCGGTAGTTGTACACCTTCGATGCGCTGTACTGATGCCATCGTTTTCTGAGGTCGTCCATTTTCATACTGCCGATCTCCTCGGCTGTGGCAAAGCCGAACTCGGACGGCGCTACCAGGCGGTTTCCGCTTGATCTCCAAAAGCTGTGCGCGTCGAATTGCCACGCGGCGCGGCTGTAGCCTGTCCCTGGAATGATCGGTAAACCTTGGGTGAAGGGGCAGGGCCGGGGTCCGCTTCCGTAGAGCGCTCCG
>Ga0315273_10000949_pt1 | contig 31765 bp, 25 predicted proteins | sample YL17G02_0_MG_FD_205753 | JGI IMG/M metagenome (GOLD analysis project Ga0315273, IMG submission 205753) | Sediment microbial communities from Yellowstone Lake, YNP, Wyoming, USA - YL17G02_0 | ecosystem: Environmental > Aquatic > Freshwater > Lake > Sediment | place: USA: Wyoming | collected... | reverse complement strand
ACCTTGATCATGAAATCATCGAGGCTGGATGCTATATGGAGTTTGTCGCTACCGCTCAGACGAAGTCGCCTTACTGTTTCCACGTCCTTCTCAACGTCTCCCATCAAGTGAATTATCCGCTTTGGTTATTTAATCGTTTGGGCTTCAACTCCTGTACTTTAGCACCACAAAAAGGTGGTCCTTATCAAACGGTTCGAGCTCGTATTTTTCAAGCACATCGAATTTCGTTTCTAGTATGGATAATACTCCGGCAAAAACCTCTTTTGGTTTTTTAGTGACATCAATGCTCTGGCTCTTTATCGCGATCATTGCGATCCCGTCTTTTTTCAAAAACATTTCCGCGTTCTTGATCAGAATGTCTGCCTGGTCAGGTTGCGCAACATCCTGGTAAAGGCTGTCCACTTTGCCGACTTCCTTGTATTCCTGGGGCTGTTTCGCATCCCCGTGGATTGGGATAATATTGTGCCGCACTTCGCAGAGCGCGAGAAGAGGTTTTATCACCTGGTGGGCGATCTCGACTGCGAATATCTCTCCTTTGGGTCCGATAATATCTGATAGATGCGAGACTGTTGTTCCGGTAGACGCACCGAGATAGAGAATTTTTGAGTCAGGTGCGAACGGAAAATTCTTAAGACCTTTCCTTATGGCAGCAGCGAGCTTAGACCTGAAAGGGTCCCACACGCGCAGTTCAGTGTCCAGTGTCCCGTGTCCTGTGTCCAGTTTCGCTTTCACAAGCCGCTCGTCATAAACTCTTTTTCCCTTGACCGCGTTGACAGTAGCAATTGTCCGATCATCGAGTTTATACACGCCTTCGAAAATCTTTTCCATAACAACCAGGATCATTTCAGTTGCAGCCGTTTTTTAAACAGTCACGGGTACAATAATATTATCGAACAGGTAGTAAAAATGCTGGATTTCAGGGAAAAAGGAAACAACGCTTTACTGTGGCTTCTCATAGTTTACATCCTGTGGACCGCTGCCGGGTTGCTTGGAGGAGGATTCATCAACCTCTACTTCAGGCAGGCCGGAGTTACGCTCACCGAGTTGGTCGCATCCGTGATCTTCTGGGCAATCTCACCGGTGTTCGTCATTCATCTGCTTGAAGGAAGAAAGCTCGACATGCGCGCGATCATGGCGTGCGGTGCGATCGCAGTCGTGCTCATGTATCTCGCCACGGCATTGATGGCACCCACCGCCTGGCTGCTTTACGCTGTGATGTTTTTTTTCGGCACGGCCAGCTTCATGTTCTGGGTTCCACTGAATATCATGTTTTTCGAGTTCAGCAAGGGCAGGGAAGCGATGTTCGGCTCGCTATATTTTGCGGTTAACCCTGTTCTTGGCGTCTTCCTTCCCTTAATTGGCGGTGCGCTAGCTGATGCGATCGGCTATCAGCCTATCTTCCTGCTCACCGCGCTGGCATACGCTCTTGTTTTCCCAATGGTTTTCCTTGTGCTTGGTAAGAGGATATTCACGTTCCGCGTGGGCGATTCACTCGATGGGCTCAAGGGTTTCAAGACGCTAATCTTTCTCGAAGGGACGTACGGCGGAGGGATCATCGCTGCAATGGGCGTGATTCCGCTCCTTTATTTCACAAGGCCCGTGGACCTGGGAATTTACATTTCAGTAACGACATTTTTTTCAGTCATAGCCTCTTTTATTGTCAGCAGGCTTTCGGACAAGTCCAGGAGGAGGAGGAGCTACATCGAAGTTTTCGGAAGCGGGCTCGGAGTCATGACTGCGATATGCTCATTTGCCGGCACCGCGTTTCTCTGGTCGCTAGCTGCATCTGTCCGCAACTTTTTTTCAGGCCTTTTCTATCCGTTCACGACTGCAATTATTATGGACAATCGGAGGGAATCGGTAGAGGGCGCTTTCGTTGGCAGGGAGTGGCTGCTGAACATTGGCAGGCTGCTAGGCGCTTCCCTGGTGCTCTTTTTCACCATCATGCTCGGAAGCATCCACCTTTCGCTCGCTCTGCTCGGCCTGGCCATGGTGTTCTACCCGGTGGTTTTAGAGCTCAAGAGGCATCACATCAGGGTTGACTGATACATTTAAATACCATTATTCGCATTAATTTCGTTGCTCATTACAGCTAATTACGGCATCGTAAGATAGCTAAGAGGTGAACAAATGGTTACAGCATTAGATGTTGACACGAATAAACTGCTTGCAAAGGCAGCGGACAAGCTAAAGAGTTTGAAAGTCGAGAAACCTGCGTTCGTTGGCATAGTTAAGACAGGGTGCCACTGCCAGAGGCCCCCTGAACAGGCGGACTTCTGGTACGTTCGGTGCGCATCCATTCTCAGGCAGGCCTACGCCGGTGGAAAGGTGGGAACAGGAAAGCTGAGGAAGCATTACGGAGGCCGCCAGAGCAGGGGAGTGAAGCCCCAGCGCAGCGCTCCGGCCGGCGGTTCCACCATAAGAAAGGCAATGCAGCAGCTCGAGAAGGCCGGGCTTATGATGAAAGAAAAGGCAGGCGGCAGGGTGCTGACTTCCAAGGGAAGGGCGCTCCTTGATGCCGCGGCAAAGGAAGTGAGTTAAAGGTGGAAGAGGCAGAGCTAGAGGAGCTGAGGAAAAGAAAATTTTCGGAAAAGCAGAAGGAGCACGAGGGAAGGGCAGTTGAGCAGCAGCTGAAGGATGCGCTGCGGAAAGTGCTCACTCTGTCCGCCTATGATCGCCTCACAAATGTGGCAATAGCGAACAAGGAGCTCTACCTGACAACGGCCCAGCAAGTGCTTCACGCCAGCAAACAGATAGGCCGGCAGATAAATGAACCGGAGCTTCTGACGGTGCTGCGCGCCATAAAGGCCCGCACTGAGAAGAAGAGCACTATAAAATTCCATAAAAAATAGGTGGTTTTAAATGGGAAAGAAATCGCTAGCGAAAAAGAAAAGGCTCGTTAAGGCGGCTAGGAAGAACCGCAGGATACCTGCATTCATAATAGCCAGGACAAAGAGGAAGGTTTCCCAAAACAAGTTCAGGCGGAACTGGAGAAGGGAAAAACTTAGGATTGGGGAGGATTGATGGTTATGGCAGAAGAAAAAATTGAAAGGGTTTATACCATTCCGCTCGGAGAGGCTTATGATTACAACAGGAAACGAAGGACCCCAAGGGCAGTCAAGCTGCTTAGGCAATTCGTCTCCAGGCACATGAAAGCGGATATTGACAGCGTTCTTCTGAGCAACGCGCTCAACAACTCGCTCTGGACCAGAAGCATACAGAAGCCCCCGCGCAGGGTAAAGGTCCGGGTTTTGAAAAAGGAAGGGCAAGTCAATGTTTATCTCCATGATGAGATGACGAAGGATGAAACGTCTGCCAAGAAGGAAGCAGAAGAAAAAACCAAGAAGGACGCTGAAGCCAAAGCAAAGAAAGAAGCCGAAGAAAAATCAGCACAAAAGAAAGAGACAGCAAAGCCGGTAGCATCAAAACCAGCTGAAGAAAAAAAGCCGGCTGAGGAAAAGAAATGAGAAGGAAATGCACATACTTCGGCAGCCCATGGATAGGGATGTTCATGAAGTCCACTGACAATTTCACCTTCCTTCCGATTGACTCAATTCAAAAGTTGTGCGAGACGGTCAAGGAAAACCTGCGCACAGAAGTGGTCAAGGTGAATGTTGGCGGGTCGAACCTGGTGGGCGCGTATATCGCATTGAATTCCTTTGGCGCGATACTTCCGAACGTTGCAACCCAGGAAGAGCTGTCAATATTCAAATCAGCAGGCCTGAATGTTTACCAGTCAAGGGAAAGGTCAAACGCACACGGAAACAACATCTGCGTCAATGACAAGGGCGGGCTTATAAACCCCCATATCCCAAGGACAGAGCGGGAAAAGTTAGCTGAAGTTTTGGGAGTGGAGCTCGTGCCAATGCACATTGCAAAATTCGGTACTGTAGGTTCATCATGCATTGCTAATAACACGGGATTCCTTGTGCACTACGCTGCAAGCAATGAAGAGGTTAAAGCGATAAGCGATGCGCTGAAAGTGGGCGGTGAGCGTGGCACTGTGAACATGGGCGCGGGTTTCGTGTCATTCGGTTTTGTGCAAAACAAGCACGGCTATATTGCGGGTGAAGCGAGCAGCGCTTTCGAGCTTGGCAGGCTGGAGTCTGCCCTCGGTTATATTTAATTGTTGAAATATAATTTGGTGATTGCATGACCGGATCCCGGTCATGGCTCACCTTCGTGATACTCAAGGTGATATTATGATGTGGAGCGTTTTTGGGAAAATAAGGCTTGGGAAAAGCGAAAGGAAGTTCTCCAAGCAGGTGGCGGCAAAGTCCGAGAGGGATGCCAGGGAAAAGGCTTATTCGTTGTTCGGTTCCCTGAACGGAGTGAAGCGTTCTTGCCTTGTCATAGAGCGCGTTGAGAAATCCGGTGGTTGAAATGGTGCAGATGGAAGATGAAAGGGTAAGGATGAGTTACGAGGTTGCTGTTTATCGGGAACAGCTCAGCCTGCTACGGAGGGAGATGGAGCGCATCAGCATCACATCAATGGACATGACAAACGCGCTGCAGAGCGTGGAAAAGCTTGAGAAGAAAAACGTGCTCGTCCCGCTTGGTGGGGGTACATTCATGAAATCCGCAATCACTGATACAAAGATCCTCGTTCCCATAGGTGCGGAATTTCTGACAGAGATGGAAAAAGAAGAGGCTGGCAGGGAAATCCGAAGAAGGATTGATGCAACAAACCAGGCAGTCACAAGGCTGAATGAGGAATTCGATAAGATAAACAAGAAGCTGAAAGAGGTTGCAATCAGGCTCAGGGAAGCAGAGCAGAATGTCAGGCTGAGCAATAGGGTTGAGGAAGGGATTAAGGAAGATTACATCTAACGTTTTCACCCTAGTGCGATTGGGCGTTGTTTTCTATCTGTTTTCTAAGTGGACGTCGTCCTCAACCATACTTGCGCTCCGTCGTTCACTCGGTGTTTGACTACTGAAGTGTGTTTATGTTTGACTTCCTGAAGAAAAAAATTACTGGTTTTATCGATAAGCTCACAAACAAGGAGGAGAGCAAGGAGCCTGAACCTGAACAAGTTGAGGCTGTGCCAGAGATCGAAATTCCTGAGGAAAAAATCGAGCTGAAAAAAGCTCCTGAAGAAAAAAAGGTACCAGAACCAGAGATTTTAAAGGAAGTTGAAAAGCCGAAGGAAATCGAAAAACCGCTTGAGAAAGAAGTAGAGCTGAAAAGAAAGCCTGAGCCGCAGGTAAAGAAAAAAGAGCTGGAAAAGAAACCTGAGCCAGAAAGAGGACCAGAGCCTGAGGCAAAAAAACCAGAACCAGAAATTAGGCCGAAGATCAAGGTGCCTGAACCTAAAGAGGAAGAAAAACCAAAACCCGAAACTTCAAAACCGGAAACAATAATTTCCAAACCAGTAATACCCGAGTTGCCTAAGCCTGCACCTAAGCCAAAAATAGAAACGCCAAAGTTTACTGAAAAAAAGAAAGAAGAGAAAGCAATACCTGCTCAGGCTCTCCCAAAGTACGAGCCTGAAAAGGATAGGAAAAAAGAAGTGCGGCTAAGCCCATTTAAAGCAATAAAATCATTTGTAACAAGGGAAGTGGAAATCTCCGAGTCTGATGTGCGCGAACTGCTTGACAACCTCGAGCTTGAGATGCTTGAGGCTGATGTGGAGCTCAGCGTTGCAGAAAGCATCCGCGAAGAGCTGCTCGGAAAGCTCGTTGGGAAAAAGATAGCAAAATCAGAAACCAACTCATTCATTAAAAACGCAATAAGGGAAACCCTGCTGGACATCATGGCTACTGAGGAGGAATTCAGCCTGCCTGAGTACGTGAAATCAAGGGAAAAACCAGTGCGAATCGTCTTCCTTGGGGTAAATGGGGCGGGTAAAACCACCACCATCGGAAAGGTGGCGAGGCTTCTCATGGACAGCGGGTTCAATGTGGTTTTTGCAGCTGCTGACACATTCAGGGCAGCAGCAATTGAGCAGATGGAGGTCCATGCCAACAGGCTTGGCGTGAGGATGATAAAGAGGGATTACGGGGCAGACCCGACTTCAGTCGCTTTTGATGCGGTTACCTATGCAAAAGCCCACCGCGTTGATGCGGTTCTCATTGACACTGCAGGAAGGCAGGACACGAACGTCAATTTGATAAACGAGCTGAAGAAGATGTCCAGGGTGATCCAGCCTGACCTCAAGATCTATATCGGAGAATCCATTGCAGGCTCTTCGGTGATTGAGCAGGTTTCCACTTTCAACAGGGAGATCGGGGTGGATGGCATAATCCTGACAAAGCTCGATTGCGACCCTAAAGGCGGCTCCATCCTTTCAATAAGCAGGGCCACGGGCATTCCGGTAATCTATATAGGCACAGGCCAGGCCTATGAAGACCTGGAAAAGTTCGATGCAGAAAAAATTGTTGACCGGGTGCTTGGCTAATATCTTCTAGTGTTTTCCCCTTATCAGAGAACCGCGGAGTTTCTTCTACAGACAAAGGAGAAGTCGTCTTAGGTTATACTTATGCTCCTTCAGCCGTAAGATACATTCCTGCTGTTTCAATTTGCATCCGGCTATCTTCCCCACTCAAACATACATTTAAAAACTATTTTGGATAAAACATAATTTGCTATCAAATACAAGTATTACGGGAGATGATATCATGGGTGAACGCTTAAAGAAATATTACGGCAAAGCGAGAAAATTGGCGCACGATCATCTAACGCCCAGCGGCAGGCATGATTTAAAAGGAACAAAACTGGGTAACGTAGAGTTCGCGAAAGAAAAGCGCATCGAAGATCTTAAAAAACAAAAGAAGGCAGATCTGGCTGAGCCCACTGAAGGAGAAAGGCTTTCATATGACCAGGCTGAGGAAATAAAAACGGGCGCAGAGGCGGCAGCTGATGATTTTATCCTTTCCCTTTCAGGTAAAATGGCTGGCCTTTTCCAGGCTGCCCTTACTGAAGAAAACACGCTTCCGACTAGTTTGTTCGAAGGTGTTTACAATTCCAATTTGACTAATGCAGAGAAAGAGCAAATCATTGCAAAGGCCATAAAGGCTGCATCTGGGGAGCAGGTTGAATTTGCACCTGAAGAAATCATTCTTTTCCATGAATTCCTTGCTGTGGAGCTTGCACGCATGGACAAACCCGATGCGATGAAAACATTGCAGGGCCTGGCATTCAGGATAGGAGCGGATAAATTTGAGCAAGGGGATGAATTCGCAGAATGCATAATAGAAAGCGGCCTCAACCATGCATGGGAAAAGCTCGTTGACCCGGTATTCAAACCCCTGGTTGCGGTCTTGTACGGGCCTGATGCAGTTGATAAGATTACCAAAACCGCATTTAAGACTCCTAAAACAAGCGGCGACACTGTTACTCTAAGTTCCCTTGCCACAATGGACGGGGATATTGAGCGCAAAATGGGTAAAAGTCGGGAAGAAGGAGTGGAAATCCTGGAAAGCGAATTGGCCCAGATAAAACATGCACTTGCAGAGGGAAGCAACATAAACCCGCTGCTGGCTGATAACACGGGCGATTCAGCCGAAGTTTCAAGTGCAAAGAAGAAAATAATCGAAATACTTGATTATCATGATGAGTTCGCAAGGAACATGGGGCTCGGCCAGTTCGAAAATAGAAAAAAGTTAGAAGAGGCATTTAGCATAATCATTATAGAAGAGCTGGGAAAGAAAGAAAAAAGAAAGTCCAAACTCGATGAATCATTTGAAGCAACTGAAGCATTAAAGAAAAAGGCCCTGGAAGGGCAGGAATCAAGACAGCACCCTGCTTTCATTGCAAATGCCAACTTTGACTTATTACATCTGATGGATGTGCCTGTGCACGAAAGGGTTGATCCCGCAAGGCTTGATGACCTTAAGAAGTATTTCAACATCTTCCCAAAGGAAATGATTGATGAATTCCTGATCCAGCACAAGGTATCCGTCCGGATGATTGAAGATTATCTTGGTTACAAGAACGCCCTTCATACTGCTGGATTGGCGAGTATGGAAGCCTCAAAAGGAACGAAGTTCGAATGGTGGAAAGCCTGGAAAGAACGTTGGATTGTAAAAAAGTTTAAGCAGTGGTATTGGAGTAAGAATGAAAAAGATCAAACTGGCAGGATGGTTTACAAGAAATCAATGCTTAAGAGGAGGCCAAAACTTACGTTTGCTCTAACTCTGTTGGCTGCCTGGGGACTATACAAGGGCGGGAGTTATTTGTATAATGAACGGGATTCGGTTTGGAGCACGACAAAATCCCCATATTATTGGGCTACTGGCAAACCAAATGAACAGGAGCAGGAGATGAATAGTAGGATAAAGAAGTACCTAGAGCAGCACCCTGTTTTCAAGAATCTTCCAGCAGATGTCCAGACGCGCATTAAAGGCGAATACAAGCAGTATCCAGAGCTGATATACTTCCTGGACATTCCGAGCTTAATGCTTACAAGCACTGGAACAGGCGAGTTCTCGACAAATGCTTTCTACAAAGACTTTACAAAAAAGCTTAAGGAAGACAAGGCTTTCAGTAAATCAGTAAAATTCTTTGGAGCAAAACGCGTGGGAAAAATTGTCGGACCACAATTCGATAAAGCTGTTGCAAGTATGCACACTGAAAAAGAGCAGAAAGAAAAGCCTAAAAGCCTGATAGAGTTCGAGCTTGACATAGCTGAAAAGCTGTTCCCAAGATACCTCCAGGCAGGAATCAACGAGTCACGGACGACTTACGCGACTGCCAAAAAGCTCATGAAAGATGCCGGGAGTGCTGATGAAACTGTAAAAAACCAGGCTTGGGATGCACTCAAGGCCCAGTTTGCAGTGCATGAACTTAGTGACGAGAAGAATGCCAAATTCCTGGTTGCCCATCCTGAGCTCTGGGAAATGTGGAATGCAGGGGTGGCAGTGAATACTGCATTCAACCCGTACACAGCAGTGCAGGATGAGAAAAGGGCATTCCAGTTCATGGACATGATGAGGTTTGTCTTTGATAACCTTAGGGATTTCCAGAGGATGCAGATAACAAGCCAGGCAAAGAAAAAGACAAGGCTTTTCGCAGGATATATCCTCAGTGAAAGTGCGGAAGGGGAGCGCGCCCTGCCAGAGTCGTTCATCGATGCCGCGCTTCGCGCAGGCGGCCTTGACGTGAGCATGGTTAAGGCTCCAAGAGGTCTGAGACTCGAGACAGTGGATGTCAATTCAGATGTGTTCTTCGGTTCCTTGAAAGACGAAACAAGGGGATATTTGGAAAACAACGAAACCGTGAAGCAGCTGCTTCAGAGCCTGATCGACGATAACATCTTCACTGCAGTCGGTGCCAAGAACGCGAACAGCGTTGTCAATGAGATAAAGAAATATCTTGAGACAACCAAGAAGGCAGTGACAAACCTGTATAACCCTGAAACAAAGGACCGCGATCCGGACATCATGCAATATCTCGGGGGCATAAGCGCTCCACAGGGAATGAAGGTACTGAAACCACCATATGTGTACATCGGGATGCAGGCAAGGCCGACATACCAGATGGTGCTTGACCGGGCAATGAAGATGGTAAGGGCTGGCGAGACAAAAACAGTCGTTGCCCCAAAGGAAGAGAAAAAGGAAGTCAAGCCAAAGGAGCAACCAAAAGATAAGAAGGCAAAGCCGGTAAAGAAAAAAGGGAAGCAGGGTTTGAAAGCTGCAGGCAAGCAAAGAAAGGCAGACAAGAACGATGACATTGATATTGAGTAGCTGCTGCCAACTCAGGTATACCCCTTAGCCGGCATTTAGTTGCTCCACTTATGTATACCAAGGAGGCGCGGTCTTCTATTGTCAAGGATGGCCGCGCCAGCCGGCTGCTGTTATCTTAGGCATACCCCTTAGCCGGGCAGTCGTCGTCTTACTTCTGCATACTTTGGAGGCGCGGAATTCTGTTTTTCAAATGCCGCGCCGGCAGCTACATTCCTGGTTGTTGCCGATTCCCTTGCCCATTCCTATTACCAATTCCCTTCAAGCTGTCGTCTTCGTTTTCTCCCACTTTTATAAGCATTTGCAATCCTAATTATAGTATGGGTGGACCCGCATTATTAGAAAAACAGAAACAAAAGCCCGTCTCTGTCCAACTCATAAACGAACAGGAAAAGAAAAAAGCTGTTGAGATAGCAACGCAGATAAGGAAACTGGAAACTGCATTCGGAGCCCCGCTCCAGAAAATGCTAGAGCAGAAAAGGGCGCTTATAGGGTTTCCTACCAAGCCTGGAAGGCCAGGGCTCACGGATGCTGAACTTCTGGCGCACCTAATGACGTACCACCCGGAGCACGCTAAGCAGGTTATGAAGTATGCCAACAACCTATTGGGGGAAGTGGACAAGCTTCGTAAAAGTGCAATGAATGATTTTGACATCGCTATCCTAATCATAAATTCTCCGATTGATGTTTTCCGTTCCTATACTGATATAACAAAAGGCCATGCCATCCGCTGGAAGTCCGTGCTTGAAAGCGCAAATAGGGAATACGGGATTATGAAGGCTGGGCAGGAAAGAACGAACCTCGATTACGCTACAATCGGGCAGCAGAAAGAAACTACAGTTTCATCCTGGAAAAGAAAGGCAATAGAGCTGCCCGGGGGAGGCGTCTCTGCTTTATACGGACAGCGCATGTTCGTGGGCGAGGGCGGATCGGCAGTAACAGAATCGACTTTACGAGTGGAGCGCGAGCTTGAGCGATTGAAGCTTGAATCCCTGGGCGAGGGCCGCGGTTTTGTGCGCAAAATGAATTATGACGAATTCTTCAAACGGCTTGTCCCAATCATTCCATTTATTGATGGAGCGATAACTGACATTAAATTCCTGGCAAAAGGAGGTCCTGGCAGCAAGGGCCAGAGGGTTGTGAGCCTGGTGCTTAACATAGGAGGAGCGGCATTCGATTTAGTCCTCACTGGTCAGATTGCAGCTAGGACCGGAGCCAGGGTGACTGGGGCTGAACTCAGGTTATCTCCAGGAGCCATGTCCGGAGGAAGAATCGTGTTCTCCAAGTCAGAGAGGGATGTGCTTGATACTGCCCTCCGGGAACTCAAGCCAAACGAGGTGAAGAACCTATTCCGCCTTGCAAGGGAAAAAGGAGGATGGAACAATCTGTTTGGCGAGCTTGCTACAAGGGCGGGAGAAAAGGAATTGTCAGGAGAATTCCTGCGTGCTTACATGCTTGAAAACGTAGGGAAAACTGCTGGAAAGAGGATGGTCTGGATATCGAAGCATGGCACAGCTGATTTTTTCTCCAATGGCCTTAGCATTCTAGGAAAAAAGCGATACCAAGAGCGGGTGAGGGCGGAATTTCTTAATGAGCTCCGGACAGGAATTGATTTTAATGCAGCAAAGGACCTCAGCAATCTCTTAAGAGCAACCAAACTCCAAAGGACTCAGCAGGAGGCTGCTGCAACCGCGCTCTTTTATGTCAACACGTCATTCAGCAGGAGGACGCAGAGCGCGTTTCTCGAGCTCGTAAAGAAGAGGGGATGGGTGAAGGTTTCAGAAACTGTGCAAGCAGAATATCGGGCTGCTAAGGCAGCAGGAACCGCAAACGCAGTGGATGTGGGAACGCGCAACGCTTTGATGAAAATGCTCCCTGAGTATTCACAGGCATTCCGATACGCTCCGATTCACCGGCTTGCGGAATTCGGAATATTCAACCTGCTGACCCCCCAGTTTATCGAAGCGCTCGGCGCACTTGCAAAGCCCATATGGGAGTGGCTTACTGCAGATTCCAGGGCTGCAGAATCAAGGCGCAAGTCTGTCGAGGATTCCCTCCTGAAAATGGGAGAAGGGCTGGCAACTGAATCTGGTAAAGGGGTACCTACAGAATCCGGAGCAAGGGAAGCGTTCGTGCGTGGCGTTATAAAAAGCGCTAAACAAGAAGGAAAATAAAAACGTTTATGGGTGATGTTATGGCTGGACCAAAAGAAGCTGAAATACCTGCAGAAGACGTTGCAGCAAAGGCAAAACCAAATCCAGAGAAAGTTCCATGGATTGGGGCAAGATGGAAAAGAAGAATAGTCGGATACGATGCTGAAAAAGAGGCTCAAAAAGCCGCGGATAAGGCTGCGAAGAAAGCTGATAAGACACGCATGAAGGCTTTTGCCAAGAAGCAGGATATTATCGCTGCACCAGCTGTTTTTGCTGACCTTGAAGAGATGAAAAAGCTTTGCGAGAGACTACGGACAGGTTGGAACAACCTTAGCGCTGATGACGCTTTAGAACTAATGAAGAAGGTGTACATCCATCTCAAGACTGGCAGGGTGGATAAGGAAAGCAGCCGTATGCTCACTGAAATTCTTGAAAAGATGTACAACAGGAACGATATCATGCTGCGAATTGCAGAAGCCTCACGAACAGGTCAGCCGATTGAATGGATTACGCAAGGGGTTAAGCAGCACCCCCCGCTTAAGGATTTCATTGAAGGATTGCTAAAAAGGACAGCGGAAAAGGAAGGCGTAGACCCGATAGAATATTTGAAAAATGTCAGGATAAAAAAGGGAAACAAGCTGGAGGATGACCAGTTAACACGTGTTGCGAGGATAATCGGGGATGAGGCGAAAAAAACTGATCCGGTGGCTGAGATCGGCAAACGATTCGGAGTAGAGATCCCTTCTGATGAAAAGGCAGCGCTTATGCTTGAGCTGCATTCAAAACAGATTGTTCCACGCGCAGACATTCTCAAACAGGGAAATGCATCGTATGACGCAGTTGCCGCTTCCCTGCGCGTCCTTATGGACGACCCTGCAACTGATACTGCAGGAAGAAGGCTGCTTGGGGAAATCAGTTTAGCTGTCCGTACTGGTTCGTTCAAGAGCGCAGATGAGGCCATAATCGGGGTTTTCAAGAACGATAAATTTCGCATGGCATTTCTGAATGAGTTCGGCCCCAAATCGCAGGAATTATTCGAAAGGCTTGCAAATGCTGGAAGTATGGCAGATCTTGCAGTAATTACCTCAAGGGTTCGTTATTCCGGCCTGACACTTAGTGCAGCAATTTACGCGCCCCCAGAGGCACAAAAATTTATACAACTTCTACAAAAATTGAGCCTCCATGCAGAACTTCAGCAGCAGATCGGTGCAGTGAAAGTTTTTGAGCAGAGCTTGTATGATATCGGCCAGGCAGTGCGTACAGGAATAAGGGACAGGGGCGCTTTCGCAAGAGGCCTTGGTCCTGCAACATGGGAAGGGGCAAAGGATACTGGTTGGGGTCTGTTAAAAGGTGGAAAAGTTGTACTTACGCCAGTCATAGCCCCTGGGGCAGAAGCCTTAGAGGAGTTTGGCGAAGCACGCGTAAAAGGTGTAAAGCCGAGAAGAATAGGGCGCGGTGTTGCATGGTCAGCAGTTACCCTGGCTGCAGCAGGTGCCATGGTGTGGATAGGGAGCGGAATCTACGGGTATTTCACAAAGGGATCTGAAGAGATCAGGGAACAGCTCTCAAAGCAATATGGAGTGCCAATATCCAAGGATACTTTTAAGCGGATGCACTCATCCGAACTGTCCACAACATTCTTCGCCAACAGGCTGCGCTATGCCTACCCGCCAGTAGTACTCAAGGCAGTGAACGAGCAGCAAGTGCTCGGGATGTTTGCACACGAAGGCCTTTTCATTAACCCATATCGCCTGGATGCAATTGCCTCTGGTGTCGAACGCCTCATTGTACAGAGGAAGAAAGAGAAGAAAAGCGATGACCAGATAATGACGGAGATAAATCGCCTTATCAAAAGCGAGTGGAAAAAGCCTGAGGTCGGATATTTTGTTAACAAGGGTGGTCTATTCGCTGAGTATTTCTCCAGCCAGCTCAGGATAACAGACAGGGATTTCATCAACATGCTGAAAAAGAACCCTGAGATATTTGTCTTAACCTGGGCAGCAATCCAGGATGGGTCTATTTCTCGCACAGACGCGATCCGCTTCGCAAGGAGCCTTTACATCAACGATGCATGGCGCAAGAAGCTGACTGACGTTGTTGTCGAGAGGTTTAAGGCGGCAACCATCCCAACAGTGCGTGACAGCCTCCTTTCATCAGGAATATTGCCGTCAATGCTTCTCGAACACCCAATAAAGAGCGGCTCGTTCATGGAATTCTACGACCAGAATGCGGTAAGGTGGCCTGAGTATTACAAAACCCATTTCCAACAGACGCTCGCCCTTTACCAGACCAATGAAAATGCCAGGAAAATACTCAATTCTGTTGCCCTGGCTCCTGATGAATTCGTATACGGTAGCATCAGCGAGTTCGTGAACGCGCTCATGAACGACCCTGCTTTCCTCAAAACCGCGAAAGAGAAGCACATTATCGCGAACCTTGTTTTTGCCAGGCTCGGGATTTACGGAGTTACGGAAGAACACAGGAATTTCATTGACTTTGCTTACAAGCACTCAGACCCTGCAGGAAAGGGTTCTGCCGGCTTTATGAAATGGCTGATTTCCAGCGGTAAACGGATTCGCAATGCAGAAGCCATCCTTAAGAACGTCTACTCAGACGCCACCCTGTTTGAAGGCCAGCCACTGGACCAGGTGGTAAAAATAATGGAAGATGCCAAACGGATTTCTTGGTATCGGAAAAAGGGTTGGTTCTGGAGCCTTCCGGCAAGAGAACTTAAGACTCCTTTGCCCACTGAGCGGGATATCGTCCCAATGGTTATCACTGCACCTGCGCCTGCTGAAAAACCAGCAACATTACCAGCTACAAAACCTAAGATAGAGCAAACAATCAAAGCGGTCCTGAATGAAAAGCCTGAGGTCAGGCCTGTCCGGGGTAAACGCCCTGCCAAATACGGGACTCCAATAATTGATTTGGCTACTGCAGCTATTGGCCCAGGTAAGAAATTCAAAACCAGGGAAGATTTCGAAGCTAGAGTTTCTGAATTATTCCGTGGCATGGCGAGCAACTACAAAAAGGATAACAAGGTAAAAACCAGGCTTGATAAAGGTGGAGTAAAGATCAGCGACAAGGGAGAGATAATCGTCCCTGAAAAAACCACCAAGCTATATAAAAATTTCAGGGACATGGTGCGGTCAATTGCCATTGAGCTGGCAGAGATTAAGCCAAAGCCTGCTGCACGGCCTGCAAGAAAACCAGCAGGTGCTGAAACAATCGATATTGAATAAAAACACAGGCAAGGATTTTCATGTCAGCATTCAGAAGATTAGCTACCAACACAATGCTTGCTGTTGCGCTTGCAGCCAGCCCGCCATTAGCTGCATTTAAAAATCGTTCTCTGGAAAATTCAAATATGGCGGACAAGGCAGCAGAGCAGCAGCTGGCAATATCAAAAACTGATCCTGTAAAGGCGGGGCAAGATGCTGTTAAGGTTCTCAAGGTTTATTACGATAAGCTGTCTCCTGAAGCGCGTGACGCATTTATTAACGGGATGAAGTTCTGGAACAAGCAGGGAGAAAAGTGGAAAACCTTTCAGGATGCTCACAAAAAGGCAAGAGAGGCAGATGAAAATCTTGGGGCAGTCTGGGCAGCATACGTTCTAAAAGAGAAAAAATTATCCACCAAGCCGAATTTGAACGGATTCCTGAGGTTCATTGAGGAAACGCGCAGGCCTTTTGTCCCAAAGCCCCTGCGGCCAGAGCAAATGGAAACGGCAATGTCATTTGCAATACCTGACATCAGAAAGAAAGCGCCTGATCGTAATTCAATCGAACTCCTGGTAAAAAACAAGGATAACATAGACAACTGGGTAAAGGACAAGAAAAACCAGGAAAGGCTTTTGTCCCGCTTTTATGAACGCTTCACAATTGCCATGGGATTCAAGAAAGGCTTTGTATTCCAGGACATCGCCGGTAAATGGCCCGACCTTTTCTCAGAAGCGGTTCCGCTTGGGATATTCACAAAAGGCAAATTCCAGACAAAATTAAAGCCTGAGGAAAGGCTTCTTGCAATAAGAGTCATTCTGTTCGGTTATGCGGCCCTTGGAAACCCGAATTTCGCAAAGGAAGTCAGCGGTTTTGAAATCGCGAAATTAACGAGACTGGCAATTGTTGCAGTAGAGATTCTCGGGGATGAGGAAAAGGCAAAAAAACTCAAACCAGAGGAAAAGAAAAAGTATGAAGCTGACATAAGCGCGTTGAAATCTGCTCCACTTGATGTAGAAACCATGATCTCATTAGCAGCTTACCTAAGAAGGGCGTATGCTGAGGATAAAAAAGAAGGGGATGGCTTGAAGCTCGAGCCCCTGGTCCTGGCCCCGAAGGTATTGGCTACAGTACTGAGTAAACCAATAGTTGCTGAGGACTGGATGATGGATAGGATAAAGCAATGCCTGGCAACATCCACAAATCGGGCAGTAGTGGAGTCGGGTTCAGGTATAGATGCGCTGTACAAAGACAAACCCAGACTGGCGGTTTATCTTCGAGAAAATGAATTGCGCGCAACCGTCCTGCTGTTCAACACCACAATGGTGAACGACAAGCAGCTTGGCAGTGCATTTCAGTTTGGCACTGCATTCAAGGAGTTTGTCAAGAAACAGGATGATTTCGGGAAGCTGAAAGCATATCTGGACAAGAACGAAGGCAAGCTGGATGAGGGAGCTGGCAAAGAACTTATTGCAGTTGCCAAACTCGCCTTAAGGGCATACATATCTGAGGTGAGGAGCCTGAGCTTCCAACTCCGGAGGGAGATGGAGAACCTGGGCGAGATAAAGGTCAACAGGTCAACTTTGGATCCTGAAACCGTGCTACGGCTTGCCTTGATACTGAGAAGGGCTTCTTTGCTTGAAAAAAGTACTGGTAATCAGAAAATGAGAGACCTTACAATAAAGCAGTGGGAAGCACCGAAGGTTGAGAAGAAGAAACCTGAAGAAGAAAAGGTAATCTACTAGCAGGGTAATTCAAATTAGGTCTACTCCTTCTGCGATTTTTCGTTGCAATTCTTCGGCAAACAATAGAGATGCAGAAGTTCGGCATTATTTGTGCTGCATCAGTCGGCTGGTGCATTCCATCTAATATAATCTTCATTGGGTTTTTACTAGTTTATGACCTCCTTTTTAATCCTTTGTCCACATAATCCAGGGTATGAGTGAAGTTTGTGAAAGCCCAGCCAAACCCAGGCGCACATTCAGGCAGCGCATGGCCAAACTCGCCTCAGCAGCTGCAGCAGCAGCCACGTTTTTTTCTTCAGCAGGGCCAGCGGGCAATGGTTTTTTAAAGCTCTTTAGAGTAAAACAAGTTATGGCAGAACCTGTGCAAACTGTGGAAAAAGAAATGGTTGACAAGGCGGCAGAAACTGTCACTGCATTCAGGCGTTTCGTGATAACGGGAAAGCCCGAGCATCTTGCCCTTTTTTACAAAAATTACGAGGAATATTACAGGAAAAGGAAGGACAAGGCGTTTGTCCAGGAGTTTGTAAAAAAGTTCAGGGAGCTGCGTACAGATCCGGTTATGCACAATATCGTTGGTGCGTACCAGCGTTACGAGCAGAGCCTGGTTAAGCCTGGAGAGGAATATTCCGGGTTTGCCATCACTAATCTTGCAAAGGCGCTAGAAGTGGTTTTCGAGGATTTCCGCAAGCTTAATCTCAATGCGGAAAAGGCCAGGGGAGCTATTCCTTCTCCGAATGAGAATGCCAGGAAAGCTGTAGAGGATTTCGTTTCTGCATGCCGCGAGAGCGAGTTCGGAAAGAGGATGGCAGAGGAGCAGCGGCTTAGGGTGATGAAGGCAAAGCCTGCTAAACCCCTTCGTGGAGTGGAGATGGAAATCGCAATGAGCCTCAGCTCTTTGCAGCAGGACATGATAGCAGTGGACAAGGGATTGATCGCATTTGCGGACCGCGTCAATGGAAAACCTGATCTTGAAGCGCTTGCCAAGGTGTACAGGAAACAGTTCGACCAGGTTCATAAGAAGTTCGAAGAGGCCTACCAGGTCGGAAAAGCAGTCGATGCAAGGGAACTGCTTGATGAAGTGAAGAATAAGCTGCAGTTGCTTAAGGACAAAATAATAAATGCAGCCCAGATAATCGCGCAGGCAGAAGCGCTTGCAATGAATTTCGATTATGGCCTGCGGACAGGAAGGCCATCATTCCCGTTTGCAGCAGGGCTTGCAGGGGCCGGTGGAGCAGCCCTTTTCCCTCTATCAGGTGGCATAGAATCAAACCTGACATTCTATGGCAACCTCAAGGATAAGCATGAGAAAGAGGCGTTCCTGAACTCGCTCGAAAAGGCCCTCAAGAAGATAAAGGTTACTGTAGTCGAAAAGGGAGAGGTTGTTCCTGGAACGCTTTACGATCTTGTAGAGCGCTATGGCAAAAAGAATGACCGCAATTTTATCAACAGCATCATTGACCTGAATAAGGAAGCAATGAAACTATACGTTTCATTCATCGAAGCAATGGATACAAAAACCCCTGATGCTATTGGAAGGCTTGCGGATGTGGCAAGAACGCACAGGGCAAATATCGGTTCTGACTATATGCTCGAGAACATCGTGGATGTTGGAACTTTATCAGATTCTTTTGGAGTTCCTCCTTCCCAGGTATGGAATGAGTTCGCAAAAAGAATCAGGGCCAGCGGACCTGATAACACTGATATTGATTCAAGGTTATTTAGCGCACTAATGTTGGTAGGAAGGTCCCTTAGTGCAGACGATGCAGCAAAGGCAAACATCACCCTCCCGCTTCTCAACCAGATAACCGATCCAACAAAAAGAAAGGAAGAGATGACTAAGTTTCTCAGTTCATATCTTCAGGGAAATCCCGTGCTTGCAGAACAAATCTCCAACCTGAATGTAGTTAGCAAGTACTTCGTGGCTGAGGCATTGGAAAGGCTTAACCAGCGGGGCATGCTGTCAGGCAAGTCGGCAACTGGGCTTATTACAGTGATAGTAGACATAGCCTCAAAAGATGCCTATCTCATCCCTTCATTTGTCAATAATGTCGTTTTCACACTTGCTGATGTCGTAAGATCCCCGGATGACTTCACGATTTTAATCGGGCAATGGGGTTCGTTCATAGCTACAAGGGCAGGCAAAGCAGAGATCCCATTGACATCAACACGTAATGCCATGCTGGCGCTTTTCCGGCTTACGAAACAGAAAATGCCTGAGATCTCCCCTGCTGTTGACCATTACTTCCTTGATGAGGAGATAAGCTTCCCAGGCAGAAATCCGGAAATGCCTATGAAGTACCAGGTGAAGCCCACAATTCTCAGCAGGTTCGGGGAATTTTACCTCCCCCAGTACATGCCCCAAGTCATGCCTCTTTCCCTAAGGCCGCCATTCTATGTCCCACCTGACACAGGAGGGGTCAACTTCGGTATTTTGGCAAGATCAAGTGCAATCACTAACCATCTCAAGCTCCAGAACACGATATACCGCGCTTCTAAGAGCAGGGGATTGATGAGGGTGCCCCTTGCTTATAAGATAAAAGAGGTCAGCACCTCAAGGATGATCAGGGAGCAGAGCAAGATCTTTGCGCAGTATGACGAGGGCAAAGTGTATGGATGGGGGCCAATACTTGAGCAGGCCGGATACGGTGGTTTTTACTATAGCAAGCCGCTGAGTTTCTTTAATAGCGGGGAGAAGAGTTACAACAACCTCGAAGGCGCGGCCCGATATATGGCCCGTACTCCTGAAGGGTCGATATTTGCAGCCACTGATGCAAAGTCTTTCGGAGGCCAAGCAGATCTTTATCACGCAGCAAATATGACAAATATTGGCAGGATAAGAAGCCTTAACCAATTCCTGCATTATGCTGAAGCTGGGAACGTTGTTGATGCAACAATGGGCGGATTGTTCAACCTGGTCCAGAAACAGGTTACTGAGGAAGAAAAGAAGAAAGCCCAGGAAGAGAAAAGAGAACCGGTTGCAAAGCCTGGAATGGACATGATTTTCTTCACCACTGGTTACCGTGAAAAACCCGAAGGAGGCGAAGAGAAGGGAAGAGTGCTCGGAAGGCTTATCCTTGTTGACACAGCAGGAAACAAGTACGAAATCAGGGCTTCTTATGACCAGTACATCTGGTTCAAGAACTATCTTTACGGTGCAGTTGAAAGGGAGAATCTCCATGCCGAGGCAAAGGCTGGCGGCCTGGCTGCAAGGTTCGAAACTCCAGCTACCCAGCCTGTTGAAGCAGAAGCGCCAACAACAGTCAAGCCATCCGGCAAATGGATTTTCAGGAGGGAGAGCGGAAGGATGGAGGGCTTTGAGGGCGCGATGCTCGGGTTCACAATTGATAAAAAGACTGCAGAGGCTCTCAAGCAGAGATATTTACGCGATGTAGCGCAGGCAGGGATTGTCGGAACAATGCCGACATTATCAGGAAAAGAGGCATACATAAACTGGGCTGATGCCTTGTCAAAAACCGTTAGCCAGAAACACGCTTTCATCGCAATTTACAGGGGTTCGGATGCAGAGGCGCTCGCTACTGGCATCACTCCCACATCTCCAACTTATCCTGCGTACAAAGAGCACATAGGGGAATTTGTTTACAAACTACTAAGGCCTAAGAAAACACCAGAAGCCCCTGCAGTGGAAGCAAGGGCTATAGTTGGATATGAAACAAAAGGCCATGTAACCAAAGGGGGCTTGCCGCAAGAGGGCTACGGCCTTCAGCAGGCAGGAGGAAGGGTGCTTGTTGAATGGAGCCCAAGGCCAGGTGTGCTGCGCGGTTTTGGGGTAACTGGCGGCTATGTTGAGCGCAATTTGCAGCAGGAATACAGGCAACTTGAAGCAACTGCTGATGGAATGTACACCCAGATGAAGGCTTACCTTGGCCAAATTTACGGATGGTCTGAAGAAAAATCAGGCAAGTATGGCGCACTCGGGGCATTACAGCTCATGTACAGCACTTTGCTCAGGCCAACTGCGGATAAGGCAGGGATGGAAGAGCTGAAAAATAATCCGTATTATGGGGCCGGCCTGCTCATGCTTTGGGGAAGCAAGTGGAAACTAGTTGCAGGAGGAAGCAGGACGCCTGGTTATGCTTTCAATCAGATCAACGGGGTGATGACCCGCGCTTTCGAGAGCATGAGCGCATACCAGGACCGCTCGATGCAGCAAGCTTATCTTTCTGGCATAAATCAGCAGCTGGCAGACCTTTTCACCAAGTCTTACTATACTGGGAGCATTGGCATAACCATTGAAGGCAAACTTCGCATGTTCGATATCACCGGCTCTACCCGGGTGAGGGAGGACCTGACTGATGTTTATGGCGATCTCGAGAGCCTGCTTTTCTTCAATAAAAAAGAGCAGTCCGGGTATCTACAACTGCTCATGAACTTATACAATTATCAGTCGCTTTACACTACCACACCAACCACATATACTCCAAGCACAACGAATACCGCATACCTCAGCCTGCTTGGTGGCTTTATGCTCAGGACTGGAATCCCGCTTTCCTATGGCGCGCCGCGCACTTCCTGGTTTGATATGGAAAGCGAATCAATGGCGAACGGGCTTACGCCAGCAGAGATGCGGATATGGGTTGAGGGAAAGAGAAACATCACGTTTACCAGTTCTGGTAAGCCAAGGTCTCTTGAGATCGAGATGGACAACCTGGAACACACCCGCGGAATAAAAGGCAATGAACTCCTTTCCTACCTTTCGAAAGACAAGAAAAGGGCCCTCTCGCTGTTACTTGGGAGAGAACCGAATGAAAAAGAAGAGGCAATGGACCTGGTCCTGACGAAAAGCGCTTCCTCTCTAGAGAATCCGGCAAAAGAATTCTTCTTTAGGATGGCAGAGCCGGTGGAGGAAGGAAAGCTTCCCTTCATTGGAATAGGGACAGGCGAAGACCTTGAAGAATGGCAAAAACTTGGAAGAAGCTTGGGAAAGAATTTCTTTGGCCTGAGTGTCGGGACTGCAGTTGAAGGCAAGGCATTTACTGACCTTTTCGGATACCGGCTTCCGCTTTCAGCACGGAACAAAACAGAGGTAGTATTCAGCAGGAGACTACAGGATTCACCATCTTCCCGTTCAAAGATGTACTATGCTCTTGTCGGCTCAAAAGAAACAGGCGAGGGCTACATGGTCATGCTCGGAGATGAAACGGATTTCAAGAAATGGAAGAGCGATGGCCATGAGCTTGGAAGGGATATCAGGAGAATAAACCTCGAGCCAGCGGAAAAAGGAAGGATGAAGGCAAAGGTCGAAGGCCTTGAGCGGACTGAGCTGTTCCCGGCATTTAAGCTTGTAGGAGGTCCGATACTCAAGCTTGAAACCACTGAAGGCGAAACCAAGACTAAATACTCCGGATATGAAATACAAGGGCTGCTAAATGTGTTCAGGAGCAAATGGCAAGATGTAATTCTTGCATCCCACTATGCAAAACTCTCGGATTCGGCACGTGGGCTTGACGCATCAAGAATTGAATTCGAGTTATCTTGGATGGTAACCAAGAAGCGGACAGAACTGACCACTGACCAGTTGGCATTCTACATCATGCCATATCAGGATCGCGTGAAGATCGTAATCGGAACTCCCGGAGAAGCAACGAGCATGGAAAATACGTGGAAAAGAACTGGCGGAACAATAGGCTTTGAATGGAAAAAAATCGAGTTCGGAAGGGACTTCTCCTGGGACTTTGTCGTGGATGGGGGAAGGATGACCGTGCCAACTTCCTGGATGCCTGCTAGCGTTCTTTCAAGCATAGAGCAGCCCAGTACAGTCGCTAGGTATGACCTTACACTAAAAGGAGTTCCAAATCTGTATCGGGACATGCCATACATACGGGCAGGAATCAGCAGGACCTGGACACTCGAATCTGGAAAGCGGGTTCGCTTAGCAGCCATGGGCGGCTATGGCCCTGCATCGCTCTGGCTTGAACCTGTTGTGCCATTAAGCACGGTTCAGGACCTTAACAATTTGGCAAACTATGCGCAGATGTTCTCCGGGCTAAGGGCCGCGTACTTCATGGCTTACCTGACAATATTCTTCGGCACTGCTACTCCGGCAATGACCCTGCCTTCGGCTGTCCCATATCAAAACAGATAGCTATGCAAATTAAGGGACGAACTTCTTTCTATAATTCATTTCTTTTCCATCTGCAAACTTATCCGCCGTGCCGTGATCGTCGAAACGATCACAACAGCATTCGGCGTTCCGAATGCTGTGTCCCATTGTTCCCATGGAACAATAGGGCGGGCATGCCCGCGGCCCTAAGCTCGACGATTCGAGCTTGGGGCACCATGTTCCGTAGCGCCGGAACATGATTGCCGTTTTTTAGGCCGCGGCATCGTCGTCAGAGTATGACTTCTGCTCCGGCTGCAGTAAGGGTATGTTTTCTATCTAAATTTTCAGGCCTTTAAACCGAGTCCTAAACCGAAATCAGCGGAGGCACGAAAGGCGGGGTAAGGTCAACCACGTGGCCTACGAAAATCGCGCTGGTTGTGGATGAAGCGCTTATCATGTTAAGCAGAGGTTTCTCCACATCTGCGGGAAGCCTTCTATTCTTTTTCCAATGGCTTGCAACCTTTGTGATCTCTTTTGGCGTATCCCTGACAACAACGAACCCGGAAAGCACAAGCCTTCCGATATCTGGCTTGTAAGTAACGATGTATGTGAACCTTACAAAAGCAGTGCTATCCTTCTGCGGCTCGAAATCGCTTATATTGATGTTCAGGTCAATCTCCCCGATCTCAACATTTTCAGTCCGATCAGCATCTATCCCCGTAAACTTAACTGTGAGAATATCCATGCGGCTCACCGCTATCTAAAACTCATGGCATGTTTTTTAAGCTATCTAAGGTGTTGCAAATTACTGTATTATCTTTATCAGAGAACCGCGGCATCACTTCAACAGACTAAGGAGAAGTCCGATTGGTCTGCGCTAGCGACCAATGGATGTCATGGTCGACGATTCGACCATGAGCATGATCGTAATCGAAGCGTCGATTACGACACCATAAATCGAAGACGATTTATTGGTCGACTCACACTCTACTAGTGCTCCTTCAGTCGTAAGCGACATTTCTGCTATAACGATCTGCATCAGGCCAGTTATCCTTAATCTGAATCTTTCTGAACCTTCTTTCCCTTCTCGCTCGGCTCAAATTGCGTTTCCGGTTTCGGGTTTCCAGTTTTGATTACCATTTTCCCTTTCTCGCGCGGTTCTACCCTTAACTTTCCCTTGAAATCAAATCCGAATTCCTTGCCGTCCTGCAATCTGTCCAGCACAATCGCGAGAGCCGCAACCTCGGAATGCGGCTGGTTTGTCACTGAGATGTTGAAATCAGCGAGATGATAGACTTCTGCAGGGACAGCCTCGCTTCCCACAATAACCAGCAATCGGTCCGCTCTCTTCATTTCGATTATTTTGTCCGAAAGGGGGATACCATACATAGTCAGGTGGCAGATAACGAATCCCATCTCTCTGTGTTCCTTTATAACTTTCCGAAAATTCTTCTCATATTTCACTGTGAAACTTCCGCCCCAATTTTCAACTAGTCGCGAAACGCTCGTCTCGAGTCCAGTGTCTTGTTGTCCTGAATAAATCATCTGCTGCGCCCCGAATGCCCTTGCCACAAGCGCAACATGCGTGCTGATACGCTCGTCGCGGGGAAGCCGGTGTCCTAGCCTGAGAATGTGAATTTCCATAACTCCCACCCCAATTATAAAGAATAGCAAATAAATAGCTGCGGGAAAACCATGAGGGTTCTTGTCACTGGCGGCGCTGGTTTCATAGGCTCGCACATCGTCGAGGAACTGCTTGCGCAGAAGAACGATATAGTGGTGCTGGATGATGTTAGCACTGGCAATGCATCGAACGTCCCGATCAATGGCGTGAAATTCATTAGGGCCACCATCACGGACCACGAGGCGCTTGAAAATGCAATGAATGGTGTAGACCTTGTTTTTCACGAGGCTGCCCAGACATCTGTTGCCCGCTCCCTTATCCACCCAAAGGAAACCTGGGAGATTAACATCCGGGGAACAAAGCTGTTGCTCAATGCTGCAGTCAAAGCGGGCGTGAAGCGCGTTGTATTCGCCTCGTCTGCAGCAGTGTATGGCAATGCGATCCCGCCGCTAAAGGAAAGCAAAGACCCAAAGCCCATCTCACCGTATGGCGATTCGAAGAGGATGGGCGAGTTGCTCATGCAGGAATACTCAGAAAAAGAGGGCCTGGAAACAATCTCCCTTCGTTACTTCAATGTGTACGGTCAAAGGCAAAACCCGAAATCAGAATACTCGGGAGTGATTTCAAAATTCATTGACAGGATGGCAAATGACCTGCGGCCTGTGATTTACGGCAGCGGGACTCAGTCAAGGGATTTCATATTCGTAAAGGACGTGGTTGCAGCAAACATGCTGGCTGCAAAAGCAAAAAAAGCAAAAGGAGAAGTCTATAACATCGCGACCGGAAGCGTGATCTCGATAAACGAACTCGTGAAGACCCTTAATGCAGTGCTGGGGAAAAACATCGAGCCGATTTTCGAGCCTGAGAGGGCTGGGGACATAAAGTTCTCATATGCAGATGTCTCATTGGCAAAGGGTGCATTGGGATTCGAGGCGAAGACCCCTATCCAGGAAGGGCTGAAAGAAACCGTGAAATGGCTTCAAGAGCAGAGGTATCCTTAATGGCAAAATACTTCGGGACAAACGGTGTCCGTGGCCTTTTCAATGAGCTTACGCCAGATCTTGCCCTGAAGCTGGCCATGGCCATAGGAGTTTTTTTCAAAAGGGGGAAAATCCTGCTTGCTCGGGATGCAAGGCTGACAGGTGAATGCCTGAAACATGCAGTAGTTGCCGGCCTTGCGTCCGTTGGCTGCGAGGTTGTTGACCTGGATTTTGCTTCTGCACCAACAGCAGAGTTCATGATAAAAAAGCTGAAAGCAGACGGCCTGATCATCATCACTGCATCGCACAACCCTCCGGAGTGGAACGCGCTCAAGGTCGTTGACGGGAAGGGAGTGACGATTTCCTGGGAAAGGGGAGAGGAAATCGAGCGCATGATGGGAAATGTTGCTCCTGCAGCTTGGGACAAGGTAATGCCTGCAAAAACTTACGAAAATGCTATTGAAGAGCACATTGCTGCAATTGGAAAACTGATCAACAGAGATGAAATAAGGAAAAGAAAATTGAAACTTGTTCTGGACTGCGGAAATGGGATGTCCGCACTTATTGCTCCAAAACTTTTCGAGGAGCTTGGATGCGAAATATCCGTTATTAATGGGAAAGTGGATGGGCATTTTCCAGGCCGGCCATCAGAGCCGACTGAGGTGAACGTCGCTGTGCTCATGCAGGAAGTGTGGTCCAGGGAAGCGGATGCGGGAATTGCCTGGGATGGGGATGCAGACAGGGTAATTTTTGTTGATGATTTGGGCCGCTTTGTTATTGGCGACAAAGTCTTAGCGCTCTGCGTGCTTTGGAAGCTTGGCAAACAAAAAGGCGACATTGCGATTACGGTATCAACGAGTAAGGCTGCTCAGGTCATTGCCCAAAAAGCAGGAAACAAAACACTTTACACAAAAATCGGAGCGCCTTATCTTTCCGAAGAGATCGCAAAAGGCCATGCAATAATCGCAGGAGAGGAGGTCGGAGGCGTGATCTGGCCGGAGATAAGCCTGGCAAAAGACGGTTTTTTAACAGCAGCGAAAATGGTTGAAATGATTTGCAAAAAGCCGCTCAGTGCCTGGCTAAAGGATATCCCACAATATTTCAATGTGAAAACAAAAATCGAAGCGAAAAATGGGGAAGAGAAAGATAAGATCGTGCAGCGCGTCAGATCCGAAATGAAAAAAAGGAAACTGAAAACCATAGAAATTGACGGAGTGCGCGCTGATTTTGAAGATTCCTGGGTGATATGCAGGCCATCCGGGACGGAAAATTATGTCCGGGTTTTTGCTGAGGCGAAAACTGAGGAAAAGGCAAAGGAATTGCTGGAAGAATGGAAAAAAATTGCAAAAGGGAAATGAATCTACTTGTTTGTCCTTATTCCAAGGGCAGCGTAAATAAGGCAGTGGCCGATTAATCCGGTAACTATCCCAACCACTGAGAAAAAGAGAACCACGTAGTTAAGCCATCCTGTGGCATACCCCTGGAGAAATACGTAGAAAAGAACCAAGCCTCCTACCAGCCTTAGGATCCTGTCCCATCCTGCTTCATTCCTTTCCCAGAACCATTTCTTCCAGTCCATAATTTCCCCCCTAACTAATCTCATTCAAGCTGCGTGTGCCGCGCCTTCATACTTTCTTCGCTTTGTTTTTTGAGCACCATTATTTCTTCTACCAATGAATCAAAGAAAACCATTGCCGAGAGCTCAAACAATGTTCCGAGCGGAGCGAGCGGTTCGTGCGCACCTTCCAGCTGTCTTGCCAAATATTCTTGCTCCCGCTTTGCAGCCATTCTTCCCTTTAAAACGATGATCGTGTCGCACATGTGTCCTAAGGTTGATCTTGGGTTTGAGGAAACTGATGCGATATGCGCATTCATTTTTTTCGCTGCCTGCGCTATAGAGACAACAGAATGGGTTTCCCCGGATCCGCTAACTGCAATAAGAAGGTCCTTTCTTGTTATGGCTGGCGTAGTCGCTTCACCAACAACATGCACTTCATAGCCAAGATGCATCAGCCGCATGGCAAATGCCTTTGCCACATACCCAGAGCGGCCAGCTCCTGCTAGGAACAGGGATTTTGCGCGGTCCATCCTCTTGATCAGGTTCCGGACTGCTTTCTCATCAATCACTTTTGCGTTCTCCGATACCTTGTCAGCAAGGTTCACCATACGTTCGTGCACTGCCATTTGAAAATAGACTCAGCAGGACTTTATAATCTTTGCGAGGATTGTTCCGCGTTTCGGCCTGCGCCGTAACAAATGCCAGCGCACTTAATTTTTTTCAGCAGTAAGTTATCCATGGACGCAACAATAAAGATCCTGGCTGTCGGATGTTTTGTTTTCCTTTTGTTTTTTTCCTTTGGCTGCACAGATCCGGTGAAACCCGGAGATAATAATACTACTGCTTCGCTGTCTGATTTGAAGAAATTCAATTCTTCTTCAGAACTCAAGGCATTTCTTGATGAAAAAACGGTCCGGTCCGGTTATGGGTATTACGATGCAATCGGAGTGATGTTTACCCCAATGGCGCAGATGACCGGAGCTGTGACAAAATCCGCAGAGTCAGCCGCTCCTGATTACTCCCAGACAAACATCCAGGTTGCCGGAGTTGACGAGCCTGATTTTGTAAAAACAGACGGCAGATACATATACATCATTTCGGGCAACAAGCTGATAATCGCAAAAGCATATCCTGCTGAAAATGCGAGAGTGCTTTCAGAAACAACAATCAGCGGGAACCCGCAGGAGTTGTTCATTAACGGTGATAACCTCGTCCTGTTTTCCGGAAACGGATGGTCGGAAACAACTGTGCTGCAGTACGATGTTTCTGACAGGAGCGATCCGGTGCTGGAAAAGAACATTTCTATTGATGGCAGTTATTTCGATTCAAGAATGATAGGAAAGTTCGTGTATGTGGTTGTGAACAAGCAGGCATACTGCTATGAAGAATGCGAACCAAGCCCGCCCGTTATCTTATCGAATGGGAAGAACCTGTCAGCAGGCTTTCCTGATGTCTATTATTTTGATGAGCCAGCCAGGAGCTTTGCTTTTACAACAATCCTTTCAATCGACCTTTCAGATGAAAAAACCGAACCAGCATACAAGATTTATCTGAACGGGGCAGCTGGCAACATGTACGTATCTTCTGAGAACATCTACCTGGCATACGCCCGCATTCCTGACTATGTGATCGCTAAAGGAAATCCAGTGAGGCAGTTTGCGGAAAAAATCCTGCCAATGCCAATTCCTGATTACAAGGAAGAAACAGGCATAAGAAGAATCGCGATTGAGGATGGGAACATTGAATATGCAGCAGCAGGCTTTGTGCCAGGCCACATACTCAACCAGTTCTCCATGGATGAGCACAATGGTTTTTTCAGGATAGCCACCACAGAAGGGCAGGTCGCACGAATGGCAGGGGATACGACATCAAGGAATAACGTGTACGTGCTCGATCCGGACCTGAATGTTACAGGAAAGCTTGAGAACCTCGCGCCTGGAGAAAAGATTTACTCAGCGCGCTTCATGGGCGAGCGGGCATACATTGTAACCTTCAGGAAGGTGGATCCGCTTTTCGTTATCGACCTTGCAAATCCGCAAAAGCCCAAGGTTCTTGGTAAGCTGAAGATCCCGGGATATTCAGATTACCTTCACCCATACGATGAGAACCATATCATCGGCCTGGGCAAGGATGCGATCCCATCCGAAGAGGGAGATTTTTCCTGGTACCAGGGCCTGAAGCTTTCCTTATTCGATGTTACTGATGTTGAGCACCCAAAAGAGATTGCGAACTACAAGATTGGGGACCGGGGAACGGATTCCTATGCCCTGCATGACCACAAGGCATTCCTTTTCAACAAAGAAAAAAATCTGCTTGTTATCCCAGTAACGCTTGCCGAAATCGATGAATCGCAATACTACGGGAAAGCCGAGCCATGGCAGCATGGAGATTATGTGTTCCAGGGAGCCTATGTATTCGATATCTCGAAGGAAGACGGGTTCAGGCTTAGAGGAACTGTGACACATGAGGAAGACAATGAATCCATGCTGAAGAGCGGGTATTACTACTACAACTCGCCCTATGACATCAGGAGGTCGCTGTACATCGGAGATGTGCTTTACACTGTGTCAGAAAAAAAGATCGCAATGAACAGCCTGGATGACCTTGACGAGAAAGGGAGCATTTCCCTTTCCTAATCAGGCTGCAGGAGCAGTGGTTATGGTGGAGACGATGCCGCGGCCTAAAAAACGGCCGCGGGCATGCCCGTGATCGTTGCAACGATCGCGGCATCTGCGGATAAGAATACTGGAGTATTAGAAACGAATAACAGAAGGAAGTTAATCGCTGGTTTTTTCAGCAGCTAGCGCCAGGCGCACCTGCCATTCACGCATCCGCATTGGGTATTATACTTGCGCGAGTCGTAGCAGTCCCTTGGATCGCAGTTTGTGAAAATCTGGATGTTCTCCCTGGACTGGCAGACTTCCTTGTAACAACCACCAGCTTTGCAGTCTCCGTCAGTGGAGCATTCTCCTATATTCCAGCCGCAGAAAACATCCAGGTCAGAGAGTACCTTCCTTTCGTCATAGTACACCTCCAGATCGCCCTGGTAATTATAGATGTCTGCAAGCCAGGGGATGGTAGCGCTACAAGTTGCGCACGCTGCAAATGTCTGCAGAGGAATTGTAGTGAGGTTCAGGATAACGAAGTCTTCCTCGCCCTTGATCAGCTCGGCTTTCACAGTGTAACATGGGTTTGCGGTTTTTATTGAGCCATTCAGCCTGGTTCCGAATTTGACAAGTTCCCTGGCTGGTTTTATTTCTTTACCGCACTTCCCAGGTTCCTCAGCCCTGAAATAGAAATCCCTTGTCGGGTCGAAAGGAGTGGTGGCGTTTAGCGCAACAGCAACGCATTTGTTGTCCCTGCATTCTCCGCGCGAAAGTTCTATAGGGCAGAGGCATTGCGGCCCTGTGCAGTTCAAATCCTCCAAATGAAACCTGTTCACATATTCGCCGAGCCCGCAGTCGCAGCATTTTGCCTGCCTCACGCAGTCAGCATCCTTTTTACAAAAGTCCTTTACATCAAAGCCAGGGGGGATTGTGACATTCGTGCTTCCGGTTCCGTTAAATGTCGGCAGGGCGGTGAAATTGCTCTGATTGCTCTGATTGGAAGGAAGGGGCTTCTGCTGGACGCAGCCTAACAGGAAAAGCAATCCTATAGCGAAAAGGAAAATTATTTTTCTCATGAACCGGATTTGAAAAGAAAAAGGTTAAAGGCTATTCTTTCTTCTTCATTGCTGCGTCTATTGCCTCAACCATTATCTCGGACGCCTCCTTGAAATCCTTTTCGCATCCATCATCTTTCTTGCACTTGGCTATAATCTCCTTTGCCTTTTTCAATTCCCCGATCTCGACATATAAAAGGCCGGCCTTCCTGAAATTCCCAATCTGCTCTTGCAAGTCTGCCCTTGTCCGTATTCTCTGGATTTCGTCTTCGCTAAGGCATGTCAATGAAGGCTTTGCCTTTGGTTTGTCTCTGGCCCCCCCATCTGATTGAAGAAGAGTGCACCTGGCTGAAATCTCCCCTGCCTTTTTCTCGATTTTCCGCTCCTTATCCTCCTTTGCCTTTTTCTCAGCATCAGCCTTTGCCTTTTCCATCGCCTTCTTATCTGCTTCTGCCTTATCCTTCTTTTCCTTATCAATTTTTACTGCAGCTTCCTTTTGTGTTTTCAGCTTGTGCTCTTCGTATGAGCTGGAGGAGATCTTGTACCCTACACCAACGACGGCAATGACTGCGGATGCTATAATAAGTTTCTTTTTTGAATCTGTTAGCCATTTCATTATGCCTTCTGGTTCTGCCTTATGCTTGGGAAGGCTTTCATCAGGTCCTTTGCCTTGCTCTGTCCTTTTCTTTTCTGATAGTCTATTGAGTATTTCTCTTGCTGTATCTTGTGTTTTTGGACCTTTGTTTGCTGGTTCTGCCATGCTTGCACCTCTTGTAATGTATAAATAAAGTATGGTACAAAGCATTTTTAAACGTTTGTTACGACAAAAAGCTCAGATGATCTTTCTCTCTTTTAGCACTGCCATGAAATCCACTTCAGATACCTGGCTTGGGATCGAATTTGTCACAAAAACAGAGTCGCACATCCCTTTTAGTTTCTCGAGCGAGCCTTTGAGGAAAAATCCATGAGTTGCAGCGCATAGGACCTTCTTGGCCCCACCTTTCTTCACGTTCTCAACTGCCCGGAACATGGTGCCGCCAGTGGATATCATATCATCAAGGATGAGCACATTGCTCCCTTTGAC
>Ga0315273_10000948_pt1 | contig 31785 bp, 32 predicted proteins | sample YL17G02_0_MG_FD_205753 | JGI IMG/M metagenome (GOLD analysis project Ga0315273, IMG submission 205753) | Sediment microbial communities from Yellowstone Lake, YNP, Wyoming, USA - YL17G02_0 | ecosystem: Environmental > Aquatic > Freshwater > Lake > Sediment | place: USA: Wyoming | collected... | reverse complement strand
GTTTTTGATTCAAAAGTGCTGTTGTCTGGACTCTTGAATACTTCACCCCCGGGCCAAGGAATGGACACCCCCTTAGCCGCTATGTACAACCCCATGTAGTTGTCAGCATCTCTCAGGATAGGGGTGTCCAAGATCTCAAACAAAGACTTAGGAATTACTGTGACAGCCACAATAGGCGCATACGTGATGTCCGTCACCGCGCCGCTAGTGTATGAACTCGCACTATCTAGTTCCACATCCAATTTACGAACCCCGTCTCCATCGAGAATCTTGTTGATTCTGAATCGATAGGACGTTCCATCCTCATCAAACACCAGGATCGCGTCTGTTGGCTCCAAATGCTTCCATGCGGGGGCTATCGTAAAGCTGTTGGCCCCTATCAAGGTGTTGGAAAGATTTTGGTTGTAAATATCAGCTAGTTGTTTGGCCTCAGTGGGGGTCATGCCCACTGGAATCTCCACCATGGACGCACTATTGCTACTGCTAACCAGTCTCTCTGACCCCTCTGCCCCATCTTGGTAGTCATCTAAAACATTGGAGTACTTGATCAACGTCGAGGCCGGAGCTTCCAGGTCCGACATTCTTTGGAATTGAAGCGGATCGTCATTCGGAGTACCAGTGCTTGCTCCTAGATCTGTGAATTGCAAAGTGGCCACGGTCGAGCCACCTCGAAGTACGAACTTCAGTATTCCCTGAGATTCTAGGCAGTCAAATAGGAATACCGACTGAAGGATTTCTATGGCCGCTCTGGCACTGGTTCCCGCACTCACAGCATAGGATCGTACAAATTTTCCTACCAAAGCCGTTACATCGATATCCCCAGGCAGCAGCCCCCCACGAACAGCCAAATCTGACACCACTAGACTAAGATCTTGATCCGTTGGATCGGCCGTCAAATAAGACCGCACATACGCAGCCGCAGGGGGGGTGAACCCCGAAGTGTGCACAGGGTCTCCATAGACCACTCGTACCTCATCCAACCACATAGATCCTGTGCCACCCACCGCCGTGGTCTTTATGACCCCAAGATAGGTACCTACTAGAGCCTGAAATACTCCGGTCTGGGAAGCCTCCTGGACCCCGGCGACAAACACTTTCAGGGTCGCACCATCGTAGGTCCCCTGAACGTGGATCCAAGTGCCCAAAGTGGTGAAGGTGCTAGAAGTTTCTGCGAAAGTCGTCCCATTTATGGGATCCGTGACAGTCAATCTGATCTTGTTGTCAGCTTGGTACAAGAGCTTTATGTTCGTACCGGCCAATGTCAAACTGACCTCTGCTGTCCTATCTGCGGCAGTCGCCATCCTTATCTGCGTCTCAATGGCAAATTTACTGACAGCCACATTCAAACTTAGAGAAGCACTGAGAGATGCCAAATCCGGTAAAGTCAGGTGCGTAAAGGATCCGCTCCCAAATTTGGCCTGGGTGTTTACGGTCGTCGTCCCGGTTAAGGGCACCCACGTATGCCCAGAAACTGCATCCACGTATCCTGTGGCTGGACTCAATGCGGGAACAACTGTTTGAGTGATTGGGTCATAGGTATCCACGAATATGGGATCCATGTGCATCAACAGCAGGTCGGCATACCCAGCCACCGCAAGACCCTGGGCCACCTCAAACGTCAAATTAGGCAGTTGGCCACTGCTACCAAGTTGAAAGCTCTTGATCATGATCGTCCCACGATCACGGTAAGCTGGGGCTTGCCCAATGCCTACCACCGTCTCATACGTTGGATCAGGAACTTGAGTGGGGGAGCCAGAATAGACTATGAAGTCTTCCCACATGGTCGTACTCAGACTAGCCTCAAGAGCTTCTGGTGGGCTGTCAGTTCTGGTGCTGTATTTAAGGTCCCCGTACTTCCAGATTCTTGTGACCCCGGAGATCTGGGACTCACTCACCATGTATAGGATGTCGATTTCGTAAGTGTAGGTCGTGCTGTCCACCCCAGGACCTCCCTTACCCCCAGAACTTGTGGTGTGGGATATCTCCCGTTTGTCACTGCTCCAGATGACGGCCCCAGATACTCTAGGATGCCCGTACAAAGGTGGAATAACCATCCCATAGCTGCTCGTAGTTGCCTTCAGATCCTGAAGACGAGGACCCTGAACTTTTTGATTAGGAGCAGTGAGGGCTAGAAGTATATTACCAGCCATCCAGACGTACGCCCCTGAGCCTGGGGCATAGGCATCTGCAACCACCGCAGCAGCAGCTACTACTAACTGCGCCATTGCCCTACCACTCCAGGGATACGGTAACAGGCAATCATGTTGTCCTTGAATTTGTTTGCAAGCCTGTGCTCTATCACCGAGCCACGCACAGAACCATTACGATCAAGACTGTGAATGACCGAAAACCCACCATGGAGATAGTCGGCCAGAATTCCCAGATGCTGGGGATCGTACGCGAACCTGAATATGCCTATGTCCGAGAACATCGCGTCCTCAATAGGGATCGGGGACATCCATTGATTACAATGGTCTATCAGACTCACACCATCCGGCACCCGCGCATAGTGCGTGATGTCCATTTCCGGAGGGAACAGTTTGAGATTGCGCCCTACACAGATGGGCACACCCGCGCAATCGACCCCCACTCCCTTTAACCGAGCTTGATGGTGGTAGGGAGTACCGATCCAGGATCTAGCCTCTGCAATCAATTGCACGGCTGTGACTTCTAGCATCAGACCCCCGGACTTTGATTCTTCATCAACTTGTCCAACCCCGGAAGATCTGGCTCACCTCCAAAATTTAGGATGTTGTTGAATTTTGTGATGCAAGTAGCTCGGAGCTTGTCGCATCCAGCTATCACCGTGAACGCATTTCCTGCTATCGGCAAGAATGGCATAGGGTTCAACAGAGTGAACACACCTCCACCCGCGTGGGTTTTTATCTTGCTGCTGTACCCATTGGACGGGCCACTGGTAATTTTCAACAGCCCTTCTGTAAAGTACGCTGCGGCTTGGACCTTGGTGGTATCGGTCATCACCGAGGTACTGGTAACACTGGTGAACGTGCCGGTGAATGTGAAGCCCGTCAGGCTCAATCTGCAATGGCTTCTGGGCACCGCTATCGGTACTCCACTTATGGTGTACCGAACATCCCCCAGAGCGTACCTACAGGTCTTGCTGGTCACCGCCACAATGGTCTGCTGAAGATACTGCCCAAGACCACGAAGCTCTATCACGTACTTACCACGAAAAATCTTGACCTCACCCAATCTACCCGTGAGCAGGATGTTCTTGTCTTTTGGATTCGCTACTTCCAGCCAGTTAACTTCAAATAGCTCAAATAAAGCATTGTTCCATTTTCCGGTCTGCAAATCCAATCTGAGAATCAACCCGCCTAGATCTGGCAATAACGTGAGTTCCAGATTGTCAACGGCCAACCCCGCACTAGAACCGATGTTCGAGATCTCCATACCACTCGGCACGTAGGTCTCACCCCCAGCGGTATTCACTATTACAGGTATGTCCAGATTGGTGATCCTAATTAAACGACCATCTTCAAGCGTGATCTTCAGGCACTGGCAGACACTCGTCACCGGTTGGGCGTAGTGAGTAGCTAGTGATCCGAAGGTCTTCATTCCAGGACCTCAGTGATCTCGATGTTGTCCCAGTTCAGGATCAATCTACCGGTCGAAGGATCCCTGTACATCAGGTCCGCGCGCTTCTCATCGAAGTCGAACCGGCACAGGACATCGAACTCCAGCGCCGCTGTGAGGGGATTTGCGCCGGGAGCCGTGCCGAAGGTAACTACTCCGGTGTTGACGTTGATCGTGAACTGCCCGGCCCCGCCCCCCTCTGTAAGCTCTATCGCGCTCTGGAATATGTGGTACGTTCCGGTCACGATCCTAGATAGTTTACGCTCTTCTTGAAAAGTGGGCTCGTCCGAACCATAGACCTTGTACAGTTGAAAGGTAGTGCTCGTTATCAACGTGAGCTTACTATTTGCGATGGTTATAGCGTAGTCACCCCAGTCTTTGAACCTGAAGTTGTTGCCCCTGCCCTTGGCTTTTCTGAAAAACGTGTCATAGGTCAGAGCATCGTTTGTGCTCTCACGAACCCCCTGAGCCACGTTCCAACGATGGATTGGACGGGCTCGATTGATGTTTCTGTACTCAAAACCAGATAACAACTTCACGATAGTCGTGCTGTACATCGGCCCACCGACAGCCTGAATGGTGTCAGGGAAACGCTGGGCCAGAGTTCCTACTGCGGTAGCCATGGTTAACTGTTCCTAAATTGCCCGCGACTCAAACGTTCCTGAATACTAGCGGCGGTTTGATTGGCGGTCTCCCGGCTGGTGTTCGCCGGTACGTTGATCGTGAAGTTCTGGCTCTGGGTTACTTGTGTGCGACTTCCAGGCTGGGTTTGTTTGACCGTCCCCGATTGATCCCCCATCATCAAGAAGTCCTTGCCGTTGACGGCCAAAAGCTCTGGACGACGCTCGTTCACCGGGTAGATCTTGCCGGCCATTACCGGCCCACCATCAGCCTGCCCAGGCCCGAAGAACGAACCTATCAGGCCATACAGACCCTCACCGGTGGTACCATCACCTCCGCTGCTCTGGAAAAAAGAGGTAACAGTGTCTAGTAGACCACTAGCCCCGCCTTTTATAGTCTCGAACACCCCTGACAGGTCTCCACTCAGACCATCAAAAGTCTCAAAAATAGACTGACTGGTCTCCGCAAAAGACTCCCCAACATTTGAAAAGAAGTTGTCAAAATCATTGCCCAGACTTTCGAATCCAGTTGCAGCTTGACCTTTGATCTGTTCGAACACCGTCAACGTCTCAGCCGATGGTGGAGGCCCACCCAAGGAGCCTATGCGCCCACCGAGCGAGGCCAAGCCCGTGGGGTCTGGGAATGGGTCTGGAGCGGTTACCTTCTGGGTGCTACCAAACAAGTTCTTGACCGAGGTAACCACACCCCCGAACAACGACCCGTCCCCCCCAGGGGCTCCCTGCCCGGGCGCACCGGCCGTGGCGTTCTTCAAAAAGAACTTCTTGATCGTCACCGCCAGATCGTCCGCCAGTTGCTTGTTGAACTCCTGCCCGATGTTCTTGAACGCATTGCCGATCACGTCCTTGATCACCTGACCGAAAGACTTCGTACGGTCTGTCAGGCCGTTGAACACCTGCTCCAGACCGTCCCGCAGGCCCTGGAAGCCTTTGTCCGTACCAAGCTCCTTACGGACCTGTAGAAGCTCCTGCCGGGCCTTGGACAGCCGGTCCTGGTTCGTAGCCTCCTGCTCAGCAGTCTGGCCCTGGATCGCCGCGATAGCCTGGAGCCGGGCGTACTCGGTTTCCAAACCAGCAATACGATCTCTCTGAAGGGCATCCCGCTGAACACCAGCTTCTCTGGAGGTGATCAAGCCCTCGGTCTCTGCCAGACTGACAGTAGCCTGCGCCTCTGCCAAGTAGTTTGTTTCCCGAGTCCGATCACGGGTGATTTTCAACTGCTCGGTCTGGAGCACCACGTCCTTGATATCACGTTCCCGAGCCACATTCAGAGCATCTACACCCTCTTTTGTAAGGCCGATGGCCTTTATCTGCTCGTTGTACTTTTGATTTATCTGCTCGATCTTCGCCGCCGCATCAAGGTCATTGGCACGCACGGCGTTGTCCAACTGAATGGATCGAATGCGAAGCCTAAGATCCTCCTGGGCCTTGAGCTTGGCATTCTGTTCTTCCAACAGCTTGGTATCCTGGGTGACTACTATCTGCTCGCGCTTCTTTTTCTCAGCCTCTAAAGAAGTCTTGGCCGTAAGCCGAGCGCTAGCAGTTTCTGCTTGTCTGGCCTTTACCGCCAACTCAGCAATCTGAGCATCAACCACCCGCAGTTCGTCCACTTGATTGGACTTAACAATAGCCGTTCTGGCAGCGTAGTACTCTTCCAAACTCAGTAGACCCTGAGCATTGGCCCTCTCATTATTGACAGTCTTCTCATCATTGAGGGCCTTGTTCAAGGCCGCTTCTGACTGAACACCAGAGGAAATGGCCGCTTGTCTAGCCAGAGCAAAAGCCTTTGCTTCTTGCAACGCAGCGGCACCCCCGGCTTTGCGCTCATCTGCGGCCTTCTTGAACGTGCTCTCAGCCGTGGTCTTGGCACCGGTCAAAAGACCCCCAACCTCGACCCCAGCAGCCTTGGCCGCAGCACCTACCTCTTTAAGACGCTCAAGATAGAGTTTCAGTTCTTCTTCGGTCTTGGTCTGAGTGGCCAGCTCAATCATCTTGTCAATCAGGGCCGTAATCCCCGCAGAGGTGTTATCCGCAGCTTCTGGTACCAACTTCAATCCAGCCACGATCCCTTGAATGGCTTCATTGAACTTGAGGCTCACTCCCGTAGTGAACTGCTCATAGTCAATACCGGCCTTCTTCAGCGCATCCAAAAGCGCCTCATGCTCCTTGGCTGTGGCCTTTATAGCGGCTATGACCTTTGCTTGATCAATCAAAGACTGCTCAATTCGAGTACGATCCGCCTTGGTCAAGTCCTTGGCCGTGTCTATCAATTTCTCAAGCGCCAGCTTCTCCTTTTGCAAGCCCTCTAGCCTCTTGTCAACCGCAGTCTTTTGTTCATCAGCCAAACGTAGTTCTTCTTTGGCCTCAACAATCTTTTCTCCCGTGTCCGCTGCGGCTAGTTGATTCCTAGCAAGAAGTTGCCTAGCAATAGCGGCCCCAAGCTCTTTTCTTAAGTTAGTCTCGTCCTGAATAATCTTCAGGTACTTCTCTACATTTTGAGCAGTGGTGCTAGTAGCTACAGACAACTCCTCCTGCCCACCCTTTAACTTCTGGTAGAGCGTGTACAGTCCATACCCTACAGCCACTAGAGCGGCCACAGCGGCAATAACTACCCCTACAGGGCCAAGGAATGCCAACAGCGCCGCACCTACTCCAGCAAGCCCCCCACCCGCTGCTGTAAAGGCCGCACCAATCCCAGCGACCCCTGCACTCAAGCTAGCAAAAGCTGCTGTTACTGGGACTATGAGAAGTCTCAGAGCCTGAAACCCAGTAATGAGCAGGGACACGCCCTTAGTAACAGCAAATCCTAGGAACACCGCCTCAAGAATCAAACCCCATTCTTTGATAGCCTCTCCATTCTCTTTCACAAACTTTGTGAGATCCTTTATGGACCCACTGATGTTCCCCAGAATCCCACCGGTGCCATCCAATTGAGTACCGAACAACCCCGTAGATTGAGAAGCCCCTGAGAATGCCTTCGCCAGTTCTCCGACTAGATCCAACAAGGCAATACCGGTCTTCACCAGTTCCAAGTACGTTGGCAGCAGCAGATCGCCCAGAGTCTTTTGAAAGTTTTCTACATACCTGGGTATGGACGTAAGTTGCTTACCCACGCTGTTCAAGCTCGCCTCGTACACCCCCTGAATTTCAGCGGCCTTAGCAAGTACAGCATTAGCAAAAACCTGTTTCTCATTCGCGGACGTTACCTCTTTTCCAGTAGCTCGTTTGGCATCCGCGAAAGCTTTCTCGCGGTCAATCACGATCCCCATGAACCGCAGGCCCTGTACATCCAGTTGTTGGATGTTCGTGATCAACCTCTGGAAGGTCTCACTCGAATTAAACCCACTGATAACTGCCAGATCCTGGGCTGCACGAGCCAAAGGCTTGGCATACTCCACAGGAATATCTGCTTGAATCAGCTTGGTGATAGCTTCTCTGGCGCTACTGGCCGTGATTCCAAGCTTTTTTACCTCCTCCTCAACATCATGCAACTGAGTTTTGGTGTACCCGGCATTCGTCCCAACCACATCCAGGACCACCCCCAGGGTCTCGGTCCTGGCTGCCACATCGGCAAAGCTCTTGATTATCGAAACTGCTTCCAGAGCCAGGAAACCCCCGGCCAAGAACTTCAGCCCGGACACCAACTTGCCGAAAGCACCCCCGAGATTATTGACACCTTTCTCAGTGGCTGCTAGGTTTTGGATTACTTTCTGATTGGAACTACCTAATTGATCAAAACTTATACCAGCAGTCTTCAGGGACTGGGTAACTTGACTGGAAGTTGCCCCGAGTTGAATCATTCGCTTGATGATCGACTCGATAGCCTGATCCGTGGGTGAGATAGCCTTTTCCATCAACCGCAGTTGATCGGTCAACGAAGCTATTTGTTTTTCAGCCGCTGACCCTCCAACAACAGCCTTGGACAAGTCCAGGGGATCTTTCACGCCCACGGACGTTACGCCCAAAATACTGGCCTTCAAGTCCCCGAGAATCCTCATTACCTGGGGCACGCCCTGGATGATGTTCTCGAAATGCACAGCATCAACAACCGTGTCTCCCACGGCCTTGATGTCAGAAACCACCCCGTTGATGGTGGCCTTTACCTGCGGAACCCCGATCAAGAAATTCCGGGTGAAGTCCACGGGCTTGAGCGGGGCATCCCCGACAGCCGTTATCGTACTGGCTACAGACTGGAGTTCGTTCTTAACCTGAGGAGCCCCTTGAATGAAACTCTTACCCAAGTCCAGGGGCTTGATTCCGGTACTGCTCAAGAGATTGATGTCAGAGACCAAGCCCGTAATAGTGGCCTTTACCTGGGGCACGCCCTCCAAAAAGCCTTTACCCAGATCCAGGGGCTTGAACGACGATTCAGATATCTTCCCGATATCCGAAACCAACGTCTGTATTTGGCTTTTTACCTGCGGTATTCCCTGGATAAAGCCCTTGCTCAGGTCCACGACGAACGAAGTCTGGGAGATCTTCGACAGTTCAGCGACAACGCTCTGAACTTGGGCCTTTAGCTGAGGAATACCCTGAAGAAAGCCTTTGCTGAGATCCACACTTCCCAGTGCGGTCTTGGACAGGTTTGCAATTGATTGCGCAAGGGTCTTGATCTGCTCCAGGCCCTCTACCTGCGCGGATATCTTGATCGACAGATTGAGCTTATCGGCCACCGGATAGGTCCTCCAAGGACTTGATGAACTTCAGGCAGGCCTTCGACTCAGCGCCGAATGCCACCCGCACATCATGTATCAACCTAGCCCGAATACCAAGCTCTCGACGCCTGCTAGCTTCAAGAAAAATCTCCATCTGGGCGATGGTCATATCTTGAACCTCAGTCCAAGAATATCCGGAAGCTACTAGGTCATCTACCTTGGAGTACCAGTCGTTGCCAACTTTTGAGGCAAGAACTTTTCCCTCAGGCCCCGGAGCTTCTCCCCGAGGCGCTGGTCGAAAAAATCCTTGTTCACCTCCAACACCGCACCAAGGACATCCACCCCCTGGTCTGACTCAAGGGCTTCAAACCATGGTCTAGGTTTTCCGGTACAGAGGATTGCCACCTCGACCAACGCCTCAGGCGCCTCAGCCAGGATCCTCTCCAGGCCCATCTCCTGGTCCACACCCTCGGCCAAGCGGATGATCGGGGCCATGATCTTTATGGCCTTGATCAACTGCCCGAACTTCAGGGGTCGAATTGCAATGGTCTCCTGGCCAATGAGAAGATCTCGCCCAATGGACGAAAGCTTCTCAAGTTGGGAGACCGGGTTTTCAACAAAACCGGTCATCGTCACTCCTTGACGTTTAACTACCAGCCTAACCCCCACTCATCACACGTGGGTAATTCGGCCAAACTGTCCAAATGGATCCGTGGACACGCGATCTCCGTCCAACAACACCGCCCCGGACATCTCGAACGTTCCGAGTTCGGAGTTGATCAGCGGAATGCCAGCCGCTGGGTCGATCTGCACCTTGTAGAACTCGGCAATCACCGCCGCGTTGTTGTCGGCCGTATTCAGGCCATCGAACAGCATGTAGTAACTGGTCACGGCCTGTGTGAACAGCGCCACGTTCTTGCTCGCGCCCGGCGTGTAGCTGAGCTTCAACGGCTCAAGCAAGCTGCCGGTAATGCCGGTCGTAATGTCATAGATCTCCAGAATACCGGCTGCGGCACTGATGATCCGGTAGTTGACGTTCACCACCAAGACCTTGGGCGTGCCCGTACTGTCCACGAATGTGATCGTGCCGATATTCTTGCCCTTGGCCACCACTCGCACAGGCACAGCCGCCGCGTTCGTAAGCAACGCGCCCAAGGTCGGCACCAGTTCAGCCACAACCGGCGTGACCGACCCGGTATTTACCGTACCTCTCAAAACCCGTGCAAGGTTCTCCGCAGACCAATCTTCGAACGTCGCGGTCATGCTGGATTTCTTGGACGTTTCCAACAGCAAGTCCGTCAACCGTGAACCAGAATACGATTCCTGGTGCTCGATCTTCGTGGTTTCAAGTGCGATGGTCAACGCACTTACGTTTCCCACCCACACCAGACTCTGCGGAAGACCACCGGTAACCCGGGCTCCGAAATACAAATGCCCTTGGCCAGAAAAATACATAAGGTGCTCCTGAAGTTGAATGCGGTGGGGGGTTTACTTCTTGTTGAACCAAGCGACGATCACCTGATTTCCCGTGGTGTCGTCGGCGATCTTGATTCCTCCCGTTGCAGAGCCGCCCGCCAACGTGGCCCCACTTACAGCCAATCGCGTGCCATTGGAACTTACCAACGTGTAGGCATTACCGGCCGTGCCCTCCACAAAGGCCTTGATCGTAACCACACCGGCGATGTTTGTACAGACCACTGCCGGGTCAACTTGATTCACCAACGCACAGAACGCCACGGCGTCTGCCGTATCGGTTCCAGCGATACTGAAGAACCGATTCAGGATATCGTTCGCCGCCGCTGCGGCTGTGGCCGTGTACACAATGCCCCGAACAGTGATGGTGTCCAACGCCGCAGCCGCTGCGAAAGTGACCGTGCCACTGGCCTTCAGATCCTCGATGGTCAGCACACCCGCACGATCAACAGGATTGGCGCCAGCCGCGTACTCCCAGGCCGCAAGCACAGTGTCTTCCGGACGAATGGCGTTCAGGTTGATCTTCGTTCCGGAAGCCGCCCCGGTCAACGTCGAAAACGTCAGACCCTGAAGCTCTTTGATAGCCTTGGGGATCGAAGTCGGGATGCCCGTGCCCCCACTACCTACTTGGTTCAGTGATTCGAGAGACATGCAGTGCTCCTTGTGGTTGATGAAAGCTCAGACACTACATTCTAAGTCCTGGGACCCCACCTAACAACTTTACTGCCCTACGCCCAAGATAACCGGTGTGTCCCATCTCTGAACCCAAATAGCCTTCCCTTTGCTTGAATCTGCCAGGGATTCACTCACGAACCTCCACCGGTGTCCAGCCGGTGCCGTGGACTCAATTATCTGCTGACGCATCAGATCCAAGAACTCCATTGCCGGAGGTGGAGCGGAAAGCCCTGGAACAGGCGTCCCGATAAACAAATACAGACCAAAACTTGCTATCCCGGCTTTTCCTTGACGTGCTTGCCCAGGTTCTCCAGCCGCCTGGGTTCCCAGATAGGCAACTCCCACAGCCGGTGGGGGAACGGCCTTCAGACTATCCACCAGATCATCCGGGTTGTAGCAGATCAAAGTCTTTTGTTCCAGACCGACCACCAACTGAACACGGGCCTGCAAATCACTCAAGCAATCCACGACCTTAGTCATACAGGGCCTCGCTCAACCGAAAGGTGTAGATAGCCAGCGAAAGCTGAACATGCTCTTCAGTGACTGCTAAAAAGGGCCTAGCAACCATCTTCGAAGTACCGAAATTCAACCACCCTGCGTACGGCACATCCGTACCTATCAGACGCTCCCCTGGAGCCGTTCTGTACAGTTGAATACTATGGAACAGCCTCCCGGTGTCAAACAAGGTGAAGCCCCGTCCCCGGGCTCGACGTTTGGCACCAGCAAGACTAGGTATCCACGGCTTCCCAAATGGATCCGTCTCTTGCAAATAACCCGTCCGCAGTCGATTCAGAATTGCCGCAGCAGACTCATCCAGGGCTCTCTCAGACGCCTTTTCTATTTCCGCTGGTAGATTCTGAATCTTTACCAGATTTTTCAGGGTCTCAGGGCTTACGCTGATCATCAGACGACCGTCGCCACATGGGAAATGGGTCTGTAGCAAAAACCAAGAGTGCGGTTCAGGCGCTGAACAATTCCCTGAGCCAGATCCCCGGAAACCTTGCCCTTGGCTTTGGGCTCTTCGTCCGTACCCTGGGTTTGGGTCAAGAACATCGGCACGTAGGACAAAATAGCCTGTTTCAGTATGTCCGGACAATCAGTTTTGTTTTGGAAACCGCTGGCGTACGTCACCTGAACATACGCCTCAGCGTACAGGGAATCAAGATTGATGATCCCACTGTCGGCCTGGATCTCATAATCCGTGGTTGGAATGACTTCGAACGTACCATTCCACTTTTCCTCACAAAAGGACAGAGTGGGAGTGCCTGTAACATAGGCGTTTCTGAGGCGAATTCTCAGTCTACCACCCAGGACCACCCCGTTGAAATGGTCACTGTCCAAATGAAAGGTCTCGACGTTCGTGTACTTGAACAGCAAGGTATCCAGTTCGGTCTGCAACCGAGTAGTGGCCTTCGCGATGGCACTGGTAATGGCTGGCGTCAACGGACCCTCCAGATCAGTCTGGAGTGCCATAGACACTATTACGTCATTGACAGTAACCAACATCCCACTCTCCTATTATCCGACAGTAACTGCTGCCCCGGTGTCGATCTCGTCCGTTGCGGTCTCGCCATTGTCTGCCAGAGTCGCATCAGCCGCCGCAACGCGCGCTTGAAGATCCGCCTCAGACTCAGCGTCACCAAGTTCCAACGTCCCCACCGGTCCAGGCTTTGACTGGGCATTCAGGAAATCAACGAGGTCCGCAGTGGTTCGACCGTGATCGATAGGCCGCAAGGTCTCTTCGTTCATGTCCACCGGCACCTGGACCATCCGCACTCGCGGCTGGGCAATTTTCCAAACCGGCAAACCCTGTGGGTCTCTCAGGGCCATCATGTGCTTGGCTCCGTCTTCATTGAACACGTAGATGGTGTTCCTCAAATAGAGGGTGTTTGCATAGTGATATCGATGGATACGCACCAGTTCCAGATTGTGCTTCTGGGGATCCTGTGGAGGCGTGGGATCGGATGCAGCCGCAGCAGCAGCCACAATTTTCTTGTTCACAGACACTACCATGGACATCTCCTGTTGATTGGACGCCGAATTCTAAGTCCGTGCGCAATCAATTGCAAGAAACAAAAAGGGCGACCGAAGCCGCCCTCTTCTTATGCCCCGGGCAAAAATCAGCCGATGTTGTTGTACCTGACGACAGCATCGATTTCCTCGATCTGGAAGCCCACCCGGGCCGTCAGAACGATAATGAACGTCCGGGTGCGGATGTCCTTGTCGTACTCGATCTGGATGTTCCGCCAGATGCCGAAGATCAGGTTCAGAGGGTTGGTGTACAGGGCATCCGCCGCAGGCATGGCCGCACCGCCCATGACCCTCGAACCGTGCATGTACATCGGGGTCGTGCCCTGAAGCATCGCGTCACCCAGGCTGGTCTGCCTGTTGGCGTACGTGTCACGCAGTTCGGTCTCGTTGTCCACGGACACGATCTGGAGCATGTTTGCACGGTCACGCAGGTACTTGTCGGGCATGGCCTTGACCCCGGACTTCAGCACGTCCTTGCTCATGGTCGCGCCACCGGCGTTCACGACATTCGTCGTCGCACGCTTCAGCCAGCCGTTCATCAGCGCCAGATAAGCGTCGCCGCTGCCGGTATCGCCCTTCAGGCCCAGTTCTTCCAGGTCCACCGCCGCACGCTCGGCCATCATGTCCACGATGGTCTGGTGCATGCCCCCAGGACCTGCTTGCAGGGCGCCGCCCGTTGCCGCGCTCTCAACGTTGTCCTCGATCACATCGTACGGCAGGTTGATTTCAGCGATCACCTCGGTCGTGCTGACCACCACCTGTTCAAGCGTCGGCTTGTACCGATCTGCCTGAATCAGAGCCGTGCTGGCCACACCCGGACGCAACATGCGCGTGCCGAAGCCGATCTTGTTGATCTTGCGTTGCGGGGCGTTCATGGTCACCGTTCGAACCGCATTCAGGATCGTCGGGGTGTCCATGAGCTTGCGCACGAACCGATTGGTCTGTTCGTCGTTCAGACGACCAGCCGTTGCCAGATCAGCCAATGCAAGGTCTGCTTTCCTGATGATTTCTTCGTTGGTCACGGTCAAAACTCCTTGAAGGTTGATAGGGTGGTCTGTCGGTTAACGGCTGACAGCGCGTTTGGCGATATACGCGGTGTCGAAGATCCCAGAGCGCGGATCATCATCTTTCTTCACCACCCTTGGCAAAGGCACTGGGTCGCCACTGGTGGTACTGGAAATCACGGTGCTGTTCACGGCCTTTGCCGCATCTTCAGCCTTCCGAGTAACTTCCACAAGTTTTTCCTCGGTGGACTTTTTCAGGTCCGCCAGGGCCGTCCCCTGCTCCGTCATGGACTTCTTGATCTCAGTGATCGAACTGGTCAAGGCCGTAACCGCCGTCATCAACTGCTCGAACTGAGGGTTTTTGTCCTCAACTTTTTCGGTGACCGGTGCGACCACCACTTCGGGGGCAATCACCACCGGGTCGGCTTTCTTGAAGTACGCCGCCTTCTCTTCGACGCTCAGACCCATGTACTTCTTGCGGTCTTCTTTGCTCATGGCCTTCCACTTGCCAGCGTCCGCGCCGTCAGGAGCCGCATCGTCCTCGTCAGGTTCCTTGGCCTTGTCCGCTTTGGCGATGAAGTCCAGTACCAGGGTCTCCACCGGCTCTTCGATCTTGAACACCGCCGCAGGCAGGGCCTTGGTCAAGGTCACCATGTACTTCTTCAGGTCGTCCATGGCGCTCTGAACTTCAGTGGCCGCTGCATCCGGGCTGTCGGCCTTGTACATACGAGCCATCACCATGTCGTTGAACGTGCTCAGAGCACCACGCACGCCGTCATAGAAACCCCTGGCCGTTGCAGCTTCTCCGAAGCTCAGTTCGTCCAGGGAGCTTCCGTACGGATTGAATCCCTTCACGACCATCGCCAGATTCTCACTCAGGCGGATGATGGTGGACCCCTCAGAAAAGTCCTCCTCCACGCTCAGGGACATGGTTCCGTCATCAAAAGTCTGCACTTTCGGCAACTCCACCCCCTGGGCAGACATCGCCTTTTGAACAGCCTCTGCCAGGACAGGATCAGACTTGGAAAGGATCACCGCTGCCAGAACGGCCTGCTCGGGCGCGGCATCACCCTTGAGAATTTTCGCCAAGCCGATACGTGCAAGATCAAGCATTGCTGACTCCTGTTGTGGATTGCGTTTGATGATTCGGAAAGGTATACGGGTTGCCGCTCGATCAACAAGCGACACGTACTTGACATCAAGCTCCGTGAGTTTCCTCTGGGTGACTTTGAGCTTTGGCATAGTCAGACTGTACGCCAGGAAATCCCACCGATCAAACTTGCTCGACGATCAGAAGATCATCAACGGAGGAGAACCTGTGAGTGTGGTCCTTGGACTCCTCGGTAACTGTTCCGGCCTTTATCACATGAAAATGGCCTACCTGAACATCAGTTTTCCCGCCCAGAAACTCGCCCTTGTCCCCGAACGTGACGTAAAACTTGTGGACGTGATCATTATCTTTTGAGGTCTGCCCAGAAACCACCGGTGGTATATCCAGTTCGACCTCGACCTTTTTGGTCATCGCCAGGGCCTCAAGGCTGAATCCATTCAATTCACCGCTCTTGATTCTGCCCCAAATACCATCATCAGGAACATGCACACCGACCACCCAGGACCCAGGAATAAAGGTCTGGTCATCCTCCCGAGCAATGAAGGACTCCACGATCTCCACACCCTTGGTGGTGTCGTTCTTGTGCATAACGTCCACTTGATCGGTACGCCCGCTCTTCATGAACTTGTAAGACATTTCACGGATGGTCTTGGCATCCATGAAATCCCCCCCGGCATCTGGTCTTGAAGGGGCATATACCTCTGCCCAGACCATTCGAAGCTCTTCTTCAGGATCAGTTTTCTTAATCAGCGCTGACTGCTGTTGCTTCATCTGACCTCCACGCAATTGATTGCAGTCTAGGACCTCTGAGTTCCGGGCACAACTTTCTTAGCATCCTCGTGAGCCAGGGACAGAGCATGAACCAACCACGTGATAGTCTGCAAACGAGTACTCAAGTTGGATTTTGGGGCCAACTTCTTGGGCTCTGGCAGCTTCATAGGTGACTTCCATGCCTGGAGACCATCTGGGAGTTGGTCAGATCCAGGAACCCTGTGAAAGTAACATCAGCCAACAGCGACACCACCAACCCCGTGGGCAGTCCCAGATCCATCAGCGCCGCTGCGGCGTACGGATCAGCAGAGTCCAGTATCTGATTCAATAACTGTCGCATCTCCTGGGTGAGCCCCGATAGCTCTTCCTGAAAGTCCGTCCCTAGTTTAATCCGCAGGTTCTTACTTATGGTCTTCCAGGCCCCGGCTGATGGCAGGTATCCCAGGGCCAAGTAGGTACTGGCGCTCCCGGGCTCTACCAGTACCTGTACGGTCGTGGCTCCCACGGACAAGCCGTAGGCCACTACCTGTGTCTCGTACATACTAAAGTACTGGCTGACCTTCTTGTAGTCAGTGATGTCCTTGAAACCTGGACTGAGTTGTTTCAGAACTCCGGTGAAATGAGAGTACACCAGCGACCCCTCGAATGAAAAAGCCAGGGGACTCGCTGTCTCCCAATTAAGCTTCACATCCTCGCCAGCAGTGATCTTTATGTCCCAACTATTCACTGCCAGGGCGTCGGCCAACAACGTGTTGGACAACGTGCTCATCAACACTGCTGGGTTCAAACCAACTTGAGTATTCCATACCTCTACCTGGGCAAGACTTAGCTTGATTCCCAGATCTTTGAAGGTCTGGATGGTGCTTAGAAACTCTTGCAGGTCGGGCAAGACCTTGGGCTTAGTTCCAGTCAAAGCCGTCACCGGGACCATGATCGTCCTGCAACTGGGGTGAAACGGGGGTACGTGCATGATCCCCGCCACAAGCTCAGCGTCCGACATTTTCCCGTAGGCCTCGATATCCGCTTTGTTCTGGCGAGGCCAGGGCTGGATCACCCGCAGATCGTTCGGATCCTCTGCATGAATGCCGTTCTCGATAATCGGACGAGCGTCCTCGATCAAGAACGTTCGGCCGTTGATCAACTTGCAGAATTCACTGGTGCGGTTGTCCAGCACGGCACTCAATCGGTAGCCTTTGAGGCCGCGCATGTCCGACTCGGCAATGAATCCCCAACTTGCGAGTCGATTTATGTGCAGGCCGCTGATCATCTGCAACAGCGCGTCCCCATCCTCTTTGAAACTCGTAAGGGCTCTGATGGGGTCGGCCTTGTACGTGTGGTGCCTACGCCATTGTTTACCCAGGGCCATGAACAACCCCGGATCCTCGGTCAACAATTGATCTAGGGTCTCCTTACCATGTAACTTGGCCTGTTCCTGGATCCACTGCATTTGACGGTGCAGATCAGTTTCCAGGGTGTCTACGGTCTTTGCGTGTTCTTTGGACGTGTACCGGCCTTCGGCATCACGGTAGGGGTTTGCTTTTTGAACGGGCTCCAAAAAAGGCGTGGAAACATCCCTCGCGGGCAGGTCCTCCAACCCGGGTACGAACTTAGCCAGCAGCTCAAGCGAACAGTCCAAACCCACCCACTCACTATCTTCCAATTCAAAAACATGGGTATCTTGTATGGCGAAAGTACGGTCGCCGTCAGTGCAAAAGGTCGTCATTGAGGGTACCTCTCCAACAGGGACGAGTTGAACACGTCCTCAGTAAACCCATCTCTTACAGAGGCTTTTCTGTGCAAATTTTTCGGCAGAGTTCCGGCTGAACCTTTGCGGCCCTCATCGATGTACTCGATCATGAGTTCACGCTTCAAACTGGGGGGCACATCTTTCGCAGAGGGGTACTTTGTCATCGCAGCTTTGATCTTCGGCAAATTTAACTTTGAAAGACTGCTTCTCCACCCAGACGCCCAGACATTAGCCCCCGTAAGCTCGAAACCTTTGGCAATGTAGTCATCTCCCAGGTTAGCCACATCCTTGGAAGAAACCTTTTGCCAATCACCTATGTACGATTCTGACAGCCGTTTCAATACCGTGTGGGTATTTGTGGGCTTGATGGGGATGTTCAACCCGTTTTTTCTCATTGAAGCCTGCAAGGCCAAGGCGTCTTTTTTGGATTCAACATGAATGGCCGCAATACTGTCAGTATCCAACCGTCCGTAAACTTGAGCTTCAATGTACGGGGAGGTTATGGCCAGATCACGAACGTTTCGGTTCTGTTTGTTTTCCTTGAACTTGCTGATGCCTCTCGTAGCCACGGCGAACAGATTGGTGGAATCGTCTCCATGAAATTGAGCGCCCCCTACGGCATCAATAGGAGCTGGCACCCTGTACTGACCCGAAGAATTGCTGTCAAAACTATCACCGATGGTCACCGTGGTCCTCTTCCGAACTGTGTCAGAGAACTCCAGGTACAACCCCCCGTACCCGAAGCCCACGATGTTCTGATCTACCATGGCCCCTTTCTTGCCCACAAATCCATACTTTGGAAATGAGGCAGGATCTGAAACCTCGGCTCGCACGCCCAGAAACTTTTTTTCCTTTTTCGCACGCTCTTCCCCGATGACCTTGAATGTGCCTCTTCCAGTTTCCAGGCTATTCTTTATGGTGTCCCCACCCAAGATCTTCAAGGTAGTGGACCGGGACATCGCCATGTACACAGAAGAGTGCTCAGCGGAAAACGCCTCACGAATCTCGTCTTCGCTAACGCCCCCAAAGCCTTCACCTTCTACTGGGAGGGCTCTCAATTGAGGCAGATCCCAGCCGTAACCATACTTTGCTTGTTCCTCCCCTATTTCTTTGATCCTGGCATTCAATTCATGGATGCGGGCTATGGGTGCGTCGAAATCCACGTACTTCTCTAGATGCTTCCTGGCTTCGAGCCTGATAGCAGCGGCCCTCTGCTTTGAAGACTCGGCGGCTTTCGCACGTTGTTTGTCGAATACACCCCCAATGGAGTGGAAGTTAGCAGCATCTTTGGTTGAAAATCTGCCCTGTTCGTCGTGGTAGGGGTTGAACTTCTGCACCGATTTTGGAGTCCTGTTGATCACGACCAACCCGGTCTCTCCATCGTCGTACATCAACCTGATCAGCCAAGCGTCGTCTTTCTCGCAGGGCTTGCCCATGGCCGTCAGCCATTGAACGCTCACCGGGCGACCATCTACTACACGGTGCTCGATCATGGACGGCCCTGCTGGTCGTACAGGTTGTTCATCAACTTGAACAGGTCTTGCCAGGCCGGGGCCACGGTCTTGGACCGTACCGAGGGACTCAGGGTGGCTATCTCTGCCAAGGTCTCGTTCACGGCCTTGTGATGCACTTCAGTTGATCTGCCAGCAGAGGCCCACCAGTCCTTGGAATAGTCCGTCACCCCATCAGACGATGCTAGATCAGCTTTGGCCGGGTGGTAGAACGTCTTCGGGTCTCGGGCCTCTGGCCTAACGTCCATCCAGGCCTCTTCAAACTCTCGGCCTTTGGAACTCTGAGAAACTGAAGTCCACTTATGGTGGTGCACTTCGTGGGCCAGGATGCCCAACAGCGCGGTCTCGTTCTTGACGTGGGCACTGTACAAGTCAATTCTGCCAGTCTCGGGGGTGTACGACCCAGCGTACTCACCGCGCATGTCTCCGATTACAAAGTCCCGACGCTCGGTGACGATTCTCAGGCTGACCTGATTATCTCGAACCGCAGAGGCCCCGGCCATCATCTCCAGAGCGGCTCTCGCATACTTTCTCTGGCCTGCAACTGTATCGAGCTTGAATTCAGTAGCGTGGTACAGGTACTCACCGGTCTCTGGGTGCCGGTCATCTCTGATCTTGAATCCAAGTACCTCTTCTACACGGTTTTGAAACACGTCCATAGCATAAGCACGGTCACCGCGAAGGTAGGCAGCGTCACTCTCACTGTAGCCATACTCTGGGTTGGCCAACTGATCTTCGACGACAGTCTGTAATGCTCCGATGATCTCCAGGTGCTTGTCCTGGGCATCAGGCCCAAACTTATTGGTCTGAATCCGCATTCTGGCTTTGTAGGTGTCCACGTTCTGCCTACCAGCGAACATGCCGGTTATCGACACATGGGTTGCATACTCTTTGTAGGTGAACTGCCCTAGTTCGTCATGGTACGGGTTGAACTTCTGTACCAGCGTCTGCTGAGCCTGTGCAATTGATTGCAGGGCCGACTCCTGAGCCTGGGCAGTAGCTTGCCACTCAAGGTACTTCAACAACTGGTTTACAGAGGCTCGTAGCGATTGATCGAACCCCAGGCTCGTGACTAGCGCCGGTCCCCCAGCAGCCACCTGAGCACCGAAATCAATTGCCCCCTTAAATACCGCGTACGCAAAATCCTTGGAGCGCTCACCCACCGCACTAAGGTCGATCTCTTCTGCGGCGGCCGTCGCTGCCGCCCAATCTTCAACCGCGATAGCGTCTTCAACTTGTTTTTGAAAGGTACGTGCTTCATCCGCCCATTCACTTTGCAACCTGCCTACTAGGAGGTCCTCCAGATCCAAGTACGCCCGTAGATCAGTGGTCATGTCCGCGCGCTGGAGCAGGCCGAGCATACTCTCTCACTAATTCTGTGAGCAGCACTCGGTCCTCAGTACCCAGGTCTTCTACTGATTTCCGAACCACTTCGACCTCGCCCTCGTTCAGGTGCAGCATCGGATCCAGCAGGCCCTCGACCTCGGCCCAGGCCCTAGCGAGTTTTATCAACTGCAAGCGCTCGGTCTTCGCCGCTTTCACTGGGGGTTTGATCGGCACCACCACCACCTGGGGTTTAGGTTTGGGTGGCACCACAGTGCCTCCTGGACCAGCAGGGGGCACCTGTGGGGCTACTGGTTCGGTGTACGGTAGATTGGTATGGGGATCGATCAAAGGCTCCGCAGCAGGCGGTGGCTCTGGGGGCTCCTTGTACTCCAGATCCGAACCAATGGTCTTGTTCACCTCCATAACAAATTCTTCTGGATCCACTTTTCCATCCAGCAAGGCCAAGCCCTTGAAAGTCTCTTCCACGGACTTGATGGTGATCGGCAGGCTCTTGAATTTCAAGGTCTTCCAACCCAGGGCCTTAATCAAGGACTTGTTGATTCGCTCATCGAATTCCACACGCTCAGGCTGAAACACCTGGGCCTCTGCCACTTGATAGGCGGTCACAGCCGTGGCGTAGTTATAGTCCTGAGACAATCCCAAGAACAACGGAGGCAATCTAAAACCAACCCGTACGTGCTCCTCCGCAGCCTTATCGTAGTTGGCGTACATGCTGTCGTTCGCCCGCTCTGCCCCAAAGCGCTCCACCTTGGCAGATACCGTGCCCGAGCTTTCCAGCGACCCGCTGTTACTAGCAAGCTCCACGACAACCGCCCGACCCTTTTTCTTGTTCGCATTGCTCAGGTACGTTCGTAGCTGTGCAGCGCTTTCCCCAGCCAGAGCCCCACCCTGAATGAAGATGATGGCCGGTGGCATACCCCCACTATCAAAAAATTCCAAGTTCTGTTCCTCGGCTTTGCGGCTTCCAACCACAGCCGGTAATTGATTGATACACCTGGGTACGAAATACGGCCCACTGGCGTCCTTGTCCACGCCAAAAAACATGAGTTCAGTGGCTTCTTCGTCCACGGGAAAAGACTTGCCATCCTCGGCCCACTCCCCAGTAGTTCGACTCAAACTAAGAGGGACGCCAAATTCTTTGAAATACTGCCGGTGCTGGGCATTGAATATCTGCATGAACCGGCGAGGACGTTCGTTGATTGTGATCTCCACGTCCTTGCCCCCACGCTTTACCATGCGTTTCATGGGTACCTGCTTACCCAGTCTCACCAGCCTGATAGTCTGGGCATCCATGGGCCTGAGGGCCGCTACTTCCTTACCCATGGTGCGAAGTACTTCCAAGAACCCGTACCCGATGGACTCCAGGTCTCTGCGCAAGTCCCTACGCAGACTTATGAATGATCGGCCTGGGTAGGGCTCATTAAAAAAGTCAGCAGCCGCACTTTTTTCCTTCTCATCAACAGTTCCACCCTCCTCTGCCGAAACAAACTCATGACCAGTGCCATCGATGTTCACTTCCATAGCCTGCACACACTGGTTCAGCACATTGTTATGTGTGACCAGGGAAAGGAGACTCCTGGGGGGATATGGGGGGAGTATGGCTAGAGTACTTCCCTCCCCGGTGTACAGCCCATTATTGGCAAACTCGTCTTCCAGTTCTTTAGCGGCATCCGCCATGACCATGTACGTATCGCCCTTGATTACCTTGGCGATTACAGTCAATACTGGGGAGTCGGGAGCAGCAGAGGTTGCCGGTTTGGTCTTTATCGATACAGCCATTGCACACTCCAGGGGATAGAGCAGGCATTCTATGGCCTTCCACCCCAGCGTGCAATCTATACCGGGCACTGCCCAAAAGAAAAGGGGCCGGAAGGCCCCTATTACCTGTACACAGGCTTTGTCCAGACTTTAGCGCGCTGGGGGCGGTACCTTTAAGGTAATGGTCCGGTTTTTTGGCGCGAGTTCGGACAACGCCCAGGGCACTTACCTCGGTCCACCGGCGCGGCCTCGACCGAGGCTAGTTTTCTCTGGTTCCTCTTGGGTTCTGGTTCATAACTCCAGATAAGCTCCCAAAAGGGTGCCCGGATCAACCCCAGGGGTCGAAACATCTGGGCGAGAGACTGATGCAGCAAATAGTAGAGCATGGCTGAACTATGAATCCTAAGCATCCTAGGCTTGAACGTCAAGCAGTTGTTCATCCTGCAATTTCTGCAACATCTCCAGCATCGTGGTCATGCCCCCGGTGACTCGAATAATGCGCTTGTGCATGGACTTTACCACGTCAACGGCATTGTGACTACTGGCCTCCATCGTGAACAGCACCACATCCGAAGACTCGGCCTTGTGTTTCAGCACAGTGAGATTTTCGTTCGAACTCTCTGCATACCAAAAGCGGATATGCAGTCGCCCTAACTGAGCCGTGCGAGTGTTGATTTCAGACTGTTGATGGCCCTTGAACCCACAGACCAAACACTCCAATTTCTTTTCCCGTGGAGCGGACATGCCCATGGGATTGTGTCGTGGGGCACTGTCCACCGCCATCTGAGGCAGAACCCCATTCTGCAAACTGCGCAACATCCGTGCGATGTCTCCGTTGGTAAGCAACTTCTTGACCGACTCCACCAGAACATCTGCGAGGAAAGTACTGAGCACGTCAGTAACGGTACGCTCGGGGGACAAAGAAAAACTTGGCCCGGCCCTGGGAAGCATGTCACGTACAGGGATCGACTCCGGGGGCAGTGCAGGGGACGGTGCCGGGGGCAACACGGGCGGTGCGGGAGCATGCAAAACAGGCCCTCTTGCCCTCAACTGTGAAAGCAGCGCGGCCAATGGCTTTATGTTGTCAGCCCCTTTCATGTTCGACCTCTGCCTGTCTTTCGGCAAGATGGTCTGAACCGCACGAATTGCGGCGACAGGGGACACTCTCCAGGCCCCATAGCCATTGCGTTTCAGGCATTCTTCCGCCAGTTGCAACCACTCAGCCTTGGTCCATCTGATTTTTTCTTCGGGTCTCATTCCGATTTCTCCTTCTTCTCATTGAGTTCTGCTTCACGCCGATCCTCTTCACGGATATTGGTCAGCACCTGGGAAAACTTGTTTTGCAGCAGTAGTGCTTTGAAGAGTGGAGTTTGCCCACTACGAATCTGTTCCAGAGTGAGAGTGATCATGTTCTTCATTTGATACTCCAGATTTTCGGCCCGATGGATGGCATTGAGCAACGGCTGATCCGGTATCGAACTTACTTGAAGACGCCCTTGTTCGGCCCTGGCCGCGCTCAAGTTTTCGAGCAGAACCCAGAAAGAGCTTCTGAGGTCATCCCACTCTTGGTCTACCTGTTTCCAGTCCATCATGCACTCCTTTACGTAGTGGTAATCTTATGGCCTTAGTATGCCACAGAAAAAATAGATTGTCAAGCGGTTTGTGCAATCAATTGCGCAGGACCCTTATAGGGCTCGCTGATATTGAACTTCAACTTCTTCAAGTCCGCCATGTTCGGCCCGATCTTCGCGTCCGCCGTGAACTGCAACTGGGGCTTCCAACCTACCAGATCGAACGGCAGATTGGACATCGTTTCCACTATGATCTTGGCCAGTTGCTCTGCCTGATCCTCTGGCAGGTAGTAGTACCCGGCATCGTGAACTGCCCCAAAGCACGGGGCCTGGATGTGCCTGAGAGCCCGCTTGTGTTCGGCAATAGACCAGATGGTCATGTCCGATAGCGCGCCCTGCACGGGGCTGTTGATGGCCTGTCGCTCGGCCTTGGACCGTACTTCATTGTGGGGGCTGTTGATCAACGGCAGATGCCGAACCCGACCTAGAGGACTTCGAACAAATCCATGCTTCTTGGCATACGCCTTGTACGTCTGATGGTAGGTAACGAGGCCTGAGTAAGTATTGAAGAACCCGGTTCTAAAATCAGCAGCCTGATCTTTGGTGAGCTTCACTCCGAAGGTCGTGCGCGCGTACTCCACGAACCCATCAACACCCATGCCGTAGATCAGCCCGAAGTTGCCGGCCTTGCCCAACTGACGCACGGATTCGAATTTCTCCGGGTCCGTAACTTGAAGGGCCAGCATCTCCTCGTACGTATAGCCCAGGACCGTGCCGCTAGTGAGCACGTGCAAGTCCATGTCATTCAAATACGCACTGATCATCTCCTGTTCGTTAGCCAAACAGGCCATAACTTTCAACTCTCCCTGGCTGTAGTCGAACTCCCCGATCACGTACCCTGGTGGGGCGATCATGCACCGACGCAAAGGTTTGGCCCACTTCGTGTGCTTGGGTAAAGTTTGCCAAGCAGGGTCCTTGGCGCTGAGCCTGCCGGTGTTGGTCCCGCCCTCCCCTTCATCCTTGTTCCCGGCAAAAAACCAGTAGCTGGGGTGAAATCGGGTATCGGGCCTAAGGTGCTTCAAAAACCCAGTAACATAGGTGTTCCTGGTCTTGTTCGTACTGCTGTACTCACTCAGAGCCTGAACAAACTCCTGGGCCTCTGGGTGGTCTTTGAACATCAGCAGATGCTCCATGGCCGTACTCGGGCTCTTCGATTTCTCGGTCACCATCAACGGCTTTAGATTCAGACCTCGGGGTGTGAACATGAAATCCGTAATCAGGCTGGCCTTGGTCAGGTTCAGACCTCCCTCTACTTTTGGATCATGGTGTTTAACCGCCAGGATCCCTCCAATCAATTGCTTCACTCGGTTGACCTGTAGATTCAGGTCTACTTTCAGTTCGCTATTCAATTCGGCGTACGCCTGGGAGTCCACCAAGCACCCTGTACGCTCTACATGTTCGAACGCCCTCGCCGCAGGGTGCAGGATGTTCACATAGAACCCAGTTAGCTGCTGGTCTTCCAGCAACTCCAATCTCTGGGCATGCTTTACTTGCAAGGTGGCATCCGGGTCTCCCCCGGAGTACGCCAAGAACTTCTCTGGGCTCTTCAAGTACTCCAGATCCATCCTGGACTTATCGGCGTTCTTGTCGAACTCGTCCGAATACCCGCCCATCCCATCGGTGTAGATCTTCGCATGGACATCCAAACCATTGCTGCGATTTTCATCCAGCAACGACCCTACCAACGTGGTGTCAAACCTGAGATTGGTACACCCTATGCCAGTCTGCTCGTATATCCATTCGGTGTCGTACTTGGCATTGGCCCCAACCAATCGAATCCGTGGCTCATTCAGCAGCCAATGTAAATGTTCCTGGTTCTCCAGCTTGAGCAGGAACCTCAAGCTCTCGGCCTTGTTTGGAAAGTACAGAACCCGGGCAGTACCGGGCTTGCAGGACCACTGTAGGCTGACCAGATACCCCTCTGGGTGGAATCTATCCAGCCCCAGAGTCTCGGTGTCCATCGCCAGATCCACGTGCTCCTGGGTTTGAAGCAGGGTAACGACCTCCTGGACGACCTTGGACAGGTCCTGGACGTACTCGTACTTTCCGGTGATAGGGTGGGTAGTGCCCGTGTGTTCAAGCCTGTACGCAAGCTGTACGTCCGTCAGCAGATCTACGTAGTATCCGTAGTCAACTTCTGCAATCCCTACGTTATAGCTGAACAACGTGGGTATGGTCTTGAACAGGAACGTGGTCTTGCGCAGGCCCGTTACTGTTCGTCCCTTTGGAACAACGCCCATCATCTGGAATTGCTCCAGAATCTGGGGACCAAGACTTAGAATGGCCCTGGTGCTACTGGTTATAAGGTGGAGTTGATCCAGGCCAGTCAGAACCTGCAACTCTGTGGCCGGGTGGTTTTTAGTGATCTGCCCTATTGCGCTAAGGACCTTGGACTTCGAGTCCTTGCTGAGAATAGTCAGAGTCATCTGCTAATCAGGTCGAGCCCATCAAGACCTTGGCATCCACCTGAATCCATATGCCATTCTCCATAGAAAAAGCTTGGGTAGCACTGCCTCTGATCTTCTTCAAGCTGGCAGACGCACTGCCGAGTCCGAACTCGTGCTCGGACCCAACTCGAATTTTGGCGCTATCACCGTCGAACATGATAGCCCAGATTCCGGCTTCTGTGACTACTACGTAGGACCACAGGTGCTTCATGATCCGCACGAACGCGGTCACCAGATTGTCTCCCTGCTCGTCCACGATCAGCGTCACATGGTGAGAGAGATTCCAGGCCCCACCGACATCAGCGTGCTTAGCCTCAAACCCCCGGACCTTCCCATCCACTTCGTACAAGTGCATGTTCATGGTGTCTGCCAACTTAAACATCAGCTCGTTTTTCATCACAGTCCTTTGAAAGTCCAGTTCGAATTGGTACGAACAGCCTGAAGTTCGGCAATCTCAATGCCGTACGCCATGAGCCTGTACCTGAAAGTGGTCTTGTTCCCATCGTCCAGACGCTCTACACAGAACAACTCTCGGTCAATGCCGTTCACCCGCACAATCCCCTTATCCCCGACCTTCATGGATTTAAGGACATCCACGGTCTTCGATGTCTGGCTTCGCTCCTTACCGGACGAAGGCGAGGTATTCAAAGCACTACTGCTGGACAGCATAGGGTTAGACATTGAAAAAGTCCTTGTTCGTACTTATTTTGTCGAACTCCAAATCCATGGAGTACAAGAGGGCGCCGATGGTTCGGATGGCTGGCACCGCACCGAGCGTCACGTGAATGCTCATGTACGTGCCATTGTCTGAAAAAGACGCCGCCTTGAGCTTGTCTTTCAGAACAGGGGTGAAGTCCTGGGATTCGGCCCTGATGCTCACGGTCTTGCCCGCCTCACCCAGCTTCGCCGCCAGATTGACCTTACCCAGAGCAAATGCCCGATAGACAGCCCCGGCGCTGGTGCCCTTGCACTTCTGCCCAATGGCCTTGGCATCTTTCAACAGAATCACCGCCGACACCAGACCATCGGTATCGAGAACTTTAGGGTTGTCCTTGGCCTTTGATGCCGCCAACGTCTCTTTCACGGAAGGGGGGCTGACGTACTTCGTGCTCTTGGGCTTCGCAATTGGCACTTCAACCGTGTCAGGTTCTGAGTGCTTTTTGAGCAAACTAGCAAGAGTCACAGGTTCGGACTGTTTCTCGGCCCCAGCCAGCTTCGCCGCCAGATTAGCCTCACCCAGGGCAAATGCCTGTTTCGGCAGGGAAGCCTGGGCGACCAGGGCCTTCTCGATCACATCGGCCACACTCTGCCGAATTGATTCCAGCAGACCGCCCTCAGGTACAGCGTGCAGGGCGACCTTAGAACTAGAGCAGGGCAACTGGGCGCTTACCACAAGGCCATCGGTCACCTTGATCGAGAACTGAAACAGTCCGATCTGGATCTTGGCGCCATTCTTTTCAAGATAGGCTACCTTGTCCATTACCGAGGTCGTACTAGCCGACATCGGGAACAGCCCGTTAAAAAAGTTTTCAGTCGAGGTTGACATCATCATGACCGCCATTTTCTCACTCCATTGAGATTAACCACCGTACTTAGTATAACCACAGGGGCAGGGTTTGTCAAGGGGTTAGAACAACGAACCCCAGATAGACTTGTCTTTCATACCCAAGGGCGCCCAGGTCCTGGTGTGGCCTTCGAACATCCTGGACTGACCCGCGCCCTTGAACTCCTTACCTCCGATCTTGGCCGGTGCCGTGGGCACCCAACTCTTGCCCCAATCCTTGCCAGACCCATTGAACTTCCCACTATGGCTGTGCTTAGAGGCGTCCGTGCCAGGAACAGCATGCACTTGATAGTGCTTCACCAGAAACTCAACCTGCTCGTCTGACTCCACGGCCTTTTTGCAGTACATATTTCGCACGGTCGTGATCGCATTAAGATCCCCATTGAGGGTCGCAAACAGCGCCGACAGGAACAGGCCCGTTCGCCCATGCCCACCAACACAGCCAACGTGAAGGGTCTTACCCTGCTCAAGTTGAGCCAGGGTCCAATCGATCAACTTCTTGAACTCCTTGGCAGAACTCGGAGCACGCCTGTCGGTGATCGGAAAAAACACATGGAGTGGCGTTCTTTCCCACGGATGATGTGGCCCAATTTTCATCCCGTGCTCAAATCCGATGTACACGTCCGCCTCCGGAATGGGCGTCAAACAAGACCCACCATATACCGTGCCGCCACCGATTTTCAACACCGGATGCGTCTCGTGACAGCGTTTGAATTTCAAAGTCGTCTCAGCAGCTCCCCAGGCCATATCACTTTCGTAGTCCTCCGTCCCCAGGCTTTTCTGACCGCCCCAAGACTGACCAAATTTCTTGCTCACTTTTGACTCCCTTTGATCCGTGTAAAGACCTGAACAACTTCACCGGGATAGACCGCAATCGAACCCGTAACTTTTACCGGCATGCCCTCAACAATGGTGCTCTTGGGTTGCTTAGGCCCATGATCTTTGTCCTGAGCAGCCTGCATTTCCAGATGGTTCTCAGTCCCACCCAAGGCCTTCACCTTGTACCAGTCAACGTGATCCTCGATTTCTGAAAGCCAGGGCTTCGCGGCCTCTACCACAAGCCTCAGACTCTCCAACTGAGACAACGATGTAGACTTTCCATACCATTTTATGTACTGTTTAGACCACAGGAATTCACACATCTGCCCAGAGCGCTGAACGTCAAGCAATTTCTTGAACGAAGCCGTCCCGTTGTGATAGAACATGTTCTTGTTAAATATAGGACCCCCGTTATGGGCCAGGGTGTAGGCAGTATCGATAAACATCTCTGCGCTGGTATGACCCCCGATGTACTTAGCCAGGGCCTTGGCAATCCGACCCCAGGGCTTGCCCCCATAACTACTTGCCCAGCACTTCGGAGTATTAAACCCCGCTTCCATGCACAGGCAATAGTGCTCCAGGTCGTCACCAGGAGCATAGGCCAACCACTTATTGATCAAATCATTGTCTGAGTTGTCCGCGATTTTCGGACAGAATGCAGTAAAATCAGGGCTGTACTGGGGAGGTACCAGTATGCTCTTATTGAGAAGGTGACGAAATTCCCTGGTAATAATCAGGAACGTGTACCAGACCAGAGGCCGATGCTGGGTTTCCAGTTCCTGGATGTACATAGAAACTGGTGTTGCGGCCCAATCTGGCAGGATCTCGTTCTTCGTGAAGCGCTTCTGAATCAACCCCACCAATTGATTCAGCGCGTAGAACTTGAAGGCCTCGATGTCCGGGGACCTATCAACATTCTTCTTGTCCACCGCTTTCAAGACCCCGGCCAACTGCTTGGCCGAGACATTGACCTTAGCCACCTGGGTTAACGGGTGATCCGCCAAGGCCGACAAGGTAACAACATCTGACATTAACTCGCTCCTCCGTGAGACTTAGATTCTATGGGAGAATTTTACTCCCATAATCGGGGTTTGTCAAGCAGAATCGGTCATATTCCGGGGACCAACACGAAAGAATTTCAGCACCCGATAGACTCTGATCTTGCGCAGAACATCCTTCGGGATTTTGAAGTTCTCTACAAAACGCTGTTGCGGGGTGGTTTCAACCGCGTGAGCGTAGTACTGAGACCGCACGTACTTGATAGGGCTGGGAACCCCCCAGGCCTTGGCCAGAATCGCCAGCATGAACCCCGTACGTCCAACACCACCCATGCACCCCACGTACACCGGGCGACCGATCAAAATGAAGGGCAAGATCCGACGCAGGCCCGCAAGAGCCTGCTCGTACGTGGGAACATTGAAATCCGGTGTCGGAATTTCGACATCAAACGGGGCAGTGATTTCCTCGGCCATCTTCAGTCCCACGAAACTTTTAGGTCTTGCCATGTACGGCCCGCCGTAGACCTCAAAATACTGCCCAACACCCATAGGAAGTTTTACGCTTCCCCGACCAACCTGTTTTGAACTTTTCGCCATTTAGCACTCCGTTGCTGATAAAGAGATTGTGACACATCAAAATCGATTTGTCAATAGTACCGGTACCTAATTCCGTGCCAACCACAGATTTTACAGCCCTCGCTCATACACGATAGGTGGTCAACCTCCTTCCTGGAAGGCGCTGTTCCTGACACGTCTATAACAAAGGGCAACCGACTACGCATGTCCATGACCTTATCCGAATCAACCTCGAACACCCACTCATGGAATCTGCGATTGAATCTCCACTCCTCCTCCGTGTGCGGAGCACTGAGCTTGACCATAGTCTCTAGCTCGGGAACACTAATCCCTTCTGCATCCAGAATCTGACGCACACGAGGACTCAGGATCATAGTCTGGTAATCTCCACAGATCTTGGGGCCTGAAAAGCCAGACGACAGGCTGGACTCACATCAACCCTGCGGGGGTTCACACCGTAGCTGACGAACACCCCGGGGATAATCTCGGTACTCTGAGCCTCCGTGATCTGGAAGGTCTGTTCGTCAACAAGGATCTGAGCGGCCAACGGGACACCGTACGATACGCTCATGACTTCCAACAGACTAGCTCCAACCCTAATCTTGGAACCCTTTTGAACTCCCAATGACAGGGCCATATAGCTCTCCTAGTTGTCGTTCACACCGAGCAGGTCATTCGTAGCGATGGTGCATTCCCAAGTACTTCCATCGGGGACACCCCGCCTGTACTCCACGACCAGCACCAGTCCCTTGGATTTAAGCATCATCAAATAACTGCTTACATCACTGACCGTGAAATCATGGCCTCTGAATCTCAGAGTATCCGTTACTTCTCTTGAATTTGCTGGTTCTATGGACCACAGGCAAACCAAAGTATTGAACAAATGGGTATCCCTTCTGGGCAACTTGATAGAAAGGTCGTTCCCATCTACCACAGTTTCCAAGTGCTCGTATTTGGTGAACACGCACTTCAAATACCCGCAAAAACACCGCACCCACAATTCGGCATCTGTCTTCTCGTATCGGGCATTCGTGCTCCCGCACTTCGGACATTCGACTCGCATGGTCCCCCTGAGCAATACCCGGGGATTCTATGAGAGCCTTCTGGGCTTGTACAGACTCAACCATTGATGTGGACCGGCAAGCTGGCTATACCCTGAGCCTTACCCAGTAAAGACAGGGCCTTGCCATCATTTTTCAACCACGCAACAACCTTTTCAACGCTCTTGGAACCTTCCATTTTCGCTGGAAATAGAATCATGGTATTGGTAGCCTCAATGGTTACCAAATCCTCCAAAGAATTGATAACCTTGTACTCAACACTTGAAAGTACCTTGGACTCCCAGCCCGTAACCTTATCCACATAAGGCTTTCCTGACTGAGGATCTACAAACTCCTCCACCAGGAGCCTAACGTCTTCGAGTCGAGCGAGC
>Ga0315273_10000947_pt1 | contig 31794 bp, 25 predicted proteins | sample YL17G02_0_MG_FD_205753 | JGI IMG/M metagenome (GOLD analysis project Ga0315273, IMG submission 205753) | Sediment microbial communities from Yellowstone Lake, YNP, Wyoming, USA - YL17G02_0 | ecosystem: Environmental > Aquatic > Freshwater > Lake > Sediment | place: USA: Wyoming | collected... | reverse complement strand
AGAGAAGTGAGGTTTCCGACCGTGCCCCTAAAAGTGGCTCTTTTCGATCGGAACGGTGGCTTTCTATTTTCGGAACGCTGGCTTTTTTAAAACGGAACGGTGGCTTTTTTGGATCGGATTATGCACCGGGCGCTACCAGCCCTTGTAGGCCTTGTTCAGGATGTCCAGGAACACGTCGTAATTGATCGGCCGCGGGTTGGAATCCACGGACACGTTCCAGGTGGCCCGCTCGGCGACTGCCGGCAGGTCCTCTTTTTTGACCCCCACCGCCTCCAGGCTGGTGGGCAGGCCCACGGAGCGGATCAGGCGCTTGATCCCGTCCACGCAGCGGTGCGCCGCCACGGTCAGGGTTAGGCCGCTCACGTCCTCACCCAGGAAGCGGGCCACGTTGGCGTGCTTCACGGGGTCGGTCAGGCAGTTGTACTCCATGCACCAAGGCAGGAACAGGGCGCAGGCCAGGCCGTGCGCCACCACCGGCCGCGGCGGGTTGCCGTACAGGCCGCCGAGCGCCTCCCCCAGGCAGTGGGTCGCCGAGCAGTCGCTGTTGGCGAAGGAGATGCCGCCCAACAGGCTGGCCAGCATCATCATCTCCCGGGCTTCCAGGTCCTTGCCGTTGGTGTAGGCGATGGGCAGGAAGTTGCGGATCAGCTTGATGCTGTACTCGGAAATGGCGTCGGAGATGGGGTTGCTCAAGGCGGCCGTATAAGAGTCGTAGTGGTGGGCGAAGGCGTCCAGGCCGGTGCTGGCCGTCTGGAAGGGCGGCAGGCTAGCGGTCAACAGGGGGTCGTCGATGGCCACCTTGGCCGCGATGCAGGGCCCGCCCGGGTACACGGGCGGGCCGCCGATGGCCATCTTGTTCCACTTTTCGGTGTGGGTGATGACCGACCAAAAGTTGCCTTCCGTCCCGGTGCCGGAGGTCGTGGGGATGGCGATCAGGGGCAGCGGGTGCGCCTTCATTTTGTGGAAGTCCTCGGGGCTCTTGATCTGGTAATCCCGGATGCTCCCGGTGTTGGTGGCGATGACCGAAATGGCCTTGGCCGAGTCGATGGAGCTGCCGCCCCCCAGGCCGACGACGGCGCCGGCCTTGATCTCCTTGGCCAGGGCCGCGCCCTTCTCGACGGTTGTGTCCAGCGGGTTGGGCTCCACCTCGCCAAAGACCGTGTAGCTGACCTTGGCCGCTTTCAGGGAATCCTCGACCTTCGCCAGGATGTCGGTCTTGGCGATCGCCTTGTCGGTGACGACCAGCAGGTTGCGCGCCTTCATGCCCTTGGCGATGGGGCCAAGCTGCGCGACCTTGCCGGCGCCGAACTCGATCGTGCCCACCCCCCAGGTGAAGGCGAATTGGCGGCGGAAGCGTTCCATTAAATTCATGCGGGTACCTCCTGTGGCCGATTATAAGAGCGCGCTCCCGGGGGCGTCAAGTTCGCTCCCTTGACGGTAAGCCCGCTTTCCCGTAGCTTTCTGTCCAGGAAAAAAGATGAAGGTAAAACAGCTGCTCTGTCTCGCGTTGCTCGCGCTCGCCGGGCTGCCCGCGTTCGGCCAGCAGAACCGGATCACCCTGGCCTTCGAGTACCCCGGGGTGGAGGTGTTCCTGGGCGAGACCATCACCGTGGGGCTCATCCTCCAGAACAAGGGAACCGTTGATGAGACCGTGAACGTGCGGGTGGCCGAACGGCCCGCGGGGTGGAACACGGCGGTCAAGAGCTCCGGGCTCACGGTGACCGGGGTCTACCTGCCCGCGGGCCAGTCCAAGACCCTGAACTTCGAAGCCGCGCCCCCCCTGGAGCTGCGCGCGGGCCGCTACCTGTTCCGGGTCGAGGCCCAGGCGGGCGAGCTGGCCCTGGGTGAGACCTTCGCCGCCATGGTGCGCGAGCGCAGGGAACAGGCCCGGGGAACGGCGGGGATAGGGCTCACCACCGCCTACCCGATCCTGCGGGGCTCCTCGGAGGTGTTCTACGAGTTCTCCCTGGAGCTGGAGAACAAGCTGGAGGAGGACACCGTCTTCGACCTCGCCGCCCGCGGCCCCGAGGGCTGGGAGGTCAACTTCAAGCCGGCCTACGAGCCGCGCTACATCTCCAGCTTCCAGCTGCGGGCCAAGAGGTCGGGCAAGCTCACCGTGGAGGTGAAGCCTCCCGCCGGAGCCAGGGCGGGGGAATTCCCGCTGAACGTGCGGATCAGCTCCGGCGCGGCCTTCGCCGAGACCACCCTGACGGTGGTGCTCACCGGCACCTACGACCTGGCGGTGGAAAGCGCCTCCGGGGTCCTGTCCTTTTCCGCCCAGCAGGGCAAGCCGGCGCGTCTGGCGATCAGCATCAAGAACACGGGCACGGCCGCGCAGAACCACATCGGGCTTTTCTCCTTCCAGCCGGAGAACTGGATCGTGGACTTCGTTCCGGACGCGGTCGACGGCCTCGAGGCGGGGGACACCCGGCAGGTGGAGGTGATCGTCACCCCCCACGAGAAGGCACTGGTGGGAGACTACTCCCTGGAGCTGAAGGCCAACGGGGAGAAGGTCTCCAAGCCGATCGAGTTCCGCGTCACGGTCAAGGCCTCCTCAATATTCGGCTGGATCGGGATCGCCATCATCGTGCTGGTGATCGGCGGGCTGGCGGTGCTGTTCCGCTGGCTGGGCAGACGCTGAGACCGGCGCCGATGGCGACCCAACCGGCGATCGAGACCCGGGACCTCTGCAAGCGCTACGGGGCGCAGCTGGCCGTGGAGCGCCTTAACCTCCAGGTGGCGGAGGGGGAGGTGTTCGGCTTCCTGGGCCCCAACGGCGCGGGCAAGACCACGACCCTGCTCATGCTGCTGGGCCTGACCGAGCCCAGCTCGGGCACGGCCCGGGTGCTGGGCCTGGACCCCCGCCGCCAGCCCATCCGGGTCAAGCGCCAGGTCGGCTACTTGCAGGAGAACATGGGCTTCTATCGGGATCTGGACGCCCGCCAGATGCTCGCCTTCATCGCCGAGTTGAACGACCTCCCCGCTGGCGAGGCCCGGGAGCGGGCGGAAGCGGCCCTCGTGGCCGTGGGGCTGGCGGGGGAGGCGGGCAAGAAAATAGGCGCTTATTCGCGGGGCATGCGCCAGCGGCTGGGGCTGGCCGAGATATTGTTAAAGCAGCCTCGCATCGCCTTCCTGGACGAGCCCACGATCGGCCTGGACCCCGACGGCACCGGGCGGATGCTGGAGGTGATCCAGCGCCTGGCCCGGGAGCGCGGCATGACCGTGCTGCTGTGCTCCCACCTGCTGGAGCAGGTGGAGCGCATCGCGACGCGGATCGGTATCATGATCGGGGGGCGTCTGGTGGCCCTGGGAACCCTGGGGGAGCTGCGCGACGCCAAGTTCGGGGTCGCCGGCGGGCAGTACACCCTGGAGGAGATCTATTTGAAATACTTCCGGGAGAGCGCCGGATGAGCGCCCTGCGGGCCATCATGAGGAAGGAGGTCTCCGACCACTTCTCCAGCAACCGCTTCCTGATCCTGTTCTCCCTGATCGCCATGGTGAGCATCCTGATGGTGTACATGGCGGGGCTGAAGATCAGCCAGGACCTGGAAGGAGAGGTCAAGCCGACCTTCGTCTTCCTGATGCTGTTCACCTCCTCGGGCATCGGCTTTCCCCTGGTGCAGTTCGTGGCCTTTTTCGGGCCGCTGGTCGGGTTGATCCTGGGCTTCGACTCGATCAACCGGGAGTGGAACGAGGGCACCCTGAGCAAGCTGCTGGCCCAACCCATCTACCGCGACGCCGTGGTCAACGGCAAGTTCCTGGCCGGGGTGCTGGTGATCGCCGTGACCCTGGTTTCCATCGTGCTGGCCATCACGGGGCTGGGCCTGGTCACCCTGGGGGTGGTGCCGGGGGTCGAGGAGCTGTACCGGATTTTCTTCTACCTGCTGGTGAGCCTGGTGTACATCTGCTTCTGGCTGGGGGTGGCCATCCTGTTCTCGATCCTGTTCCGGTCCATCACCACCTCCGCCCTGGCCTCCCTGGCCTCCTGGATCTTCTTCTCGTTCCTGATCCCCCTGGCCGCCAGCGCCGCGGCCAGCGCGGCCCCGCCGCTGGCCGGGGAATCCAACACGGGCTACGTCATGCGGGTGAGCGAGCTGGAGCGCACCCTTTCCCTGGTGTCGCCCATGCGCATGTACCTGGAAAGCATGGCCGTGATCGTGGACCCGCTGCGCAGAACCACCTCGGCCCTGGTGGCCGTGGGCCGCAACGAGGACATTTCCCTGTCGCGCTTCTCCGGGCCCCTGTCCCTGAACCAGAGCCTGCTCATGGTGTTCCCCCAGATCGTCTTCCTGGTGGCCATCCTGGTGCTCTGCTTCGCCGTGTCCTACATCGTGTTTCAGCGCCGGGAGATCCGCTCCATCTGAGGGCCGCCGGGCGGCAGCTTGACGCCGCCTGCAGAATCCCTTACTCTGATTCTCACGTATCACGTCATATTCGGAGGCGGCGCCGGATGACCGGGGCAACGACCGCAAAGACCAGGGAGAAGACCTACAGGATCGGCGAGCTGGCGCGCAAGGCCGGGGTCACGGTGCGCGCCATCCGCTACTATGAAGAGCTGGGGATCTTGAGCCCCCCGGCGCGCCCCAGCCGCCACCGGCGCTACACGGACACCGACCTGCTGCACCTGCAGCGGGTGCAGCAGCTCAAGGGCTACGGCCTCAGCCTGGGGGAAATCCGGGAGATCTTCGAGCTGGCCCGCGAGGACCCCACCGGGGAGAAGAGCCGCCTGCGCCTGCTCGCCCGCTACCGGGAGAAGTGGCGGGAGGCCGCCGACCGCCGCCTGCGCCTGGAGCAGTACCTGAACGAGCTGGAGTGGCACGTCCAGCAGCTGGAGGGGGTCGGCGACTTCCGCTCCTGCCCCGGGCAGGAGTGCCAGCAGTGCCGTTTCGCCGGCATGTGCAAGTTCTACAAGGAGAGCGAATGAAAGCCGCCGTCCTGACCGCGCCCGAGCGTCTGGAGCTGCAGGAGGTCCCCACCCCGGTTGCCGGAGCCGGAGAGGTGCTGGTGAGGCTGGAGTACTGCGGTATCTGCACCTTGGAGCAGAGGCTGTACACCGGGGACATGAAGATCGGCTACCCGCTCATCCCCGGGCACGAGGCCTCGGGAGTGGTGGCCGGCTCCGGCGGGTCTTTATTCGGCGAGCTCCCCCCCGGCACCCCGGTGGCCCTGGACCTGGTCACCCGCTGCGGCGAGTGCCACTACTGCCGCACCGGGCAGTCCAACATGTGCCTGAACCGCTTCCGCAACGGGGGCAGGGTGCTGGGCGGCTTCGGCGAGTACATCGCCGTGGCCGCCAAGCAGGTGTTCCCCGTGCCCGCCGGCCTGAGCCTGGCGGAGGCCGCCTTCGCCGAGCCGCTGGCCTGCTGCATCCGCTCCCTGAAGAAGGCGGGCCTGGCCCTGGCCGAGGACCTGCTGGTGATCGGCGCCGGACCCATGGGGCTCATGCACCTGATGGTGGCCCTGTGCTTCGGGGCGCGCGTTTTCGTGTCCGACCCGGACCCGGCGCGGCGAGCGAAGGCCCGCGAACTGGGGGCTTTCCTGACGGTGGATCCGCGGGGCGAGGACCTGCCGAAGGTGTTGAAAGAGCACACCGCTGGCCGGGGCGCGGACGCCTGCGTGGTCACGAGCCCCGCGCACGAGGCCCTCAAATCCGCGGTGGACTCGATCTCCAAGAACGGCAGGATCAACATCTACACCTCCTACAGCGATCGCCCTGTGCTGCCCGTGGACGCCAACACCGTGCACCGCGACCAGACCCTCATCACCGGCAGCGAGGGGCGTACCGAGCACGATTTCCTGCAGGCCGTGCGCCTCTTGAGTTTCCGCAAGCTCAACGTGGCCCCCCTGGTGAGCGCGCTCACCCGCTTCGACCGCATCGTGGAGGGTATGAAAGCGGCGATGAGCCCCGCCACCTACCGCGTGCTCCTGGAGCACAAGGCGGGGTAGGGCATGGTCCTGGCCGTCGACGTCGGTACCACCACGCTCAAGGCAGGGCTGTTCGACGAGGCGGGGAAACTGGCCGCCCGCGCCGAGGTCCCCGTCCACCTGTCGGACCGCGAAGAGCCTCTGCACCACGAGGCGGACGCCAACAACTGGATTGGCGCTCTGGCCCTGGTCACCGCGCAGCTCCAGCTGTCCCGCTTTCCTCGTATCCGGGCCGTGGTGGTCAGCGGGAACGGCCCGACCCTCGTGCCGGTGGGCCGGGATGGCCGGCCCCTGGATTTCGCCATGACCTGGCTGGACCGCCGCGGCGTGCAGGAGGCGGAGCTGGCCGCCGAGGCCACGGGACGGTACGTGGACCCTTCGTTTTTTTTGCCCAAGGCCCTGTGGCTGTTCCGGCACAAGCCGCGCGTGTACCGCGACACCCGGCACTTCCTGTCCTGCCCGGAGTTCGTGGACTTCTACCTGACCGGGCAGGCCTGCACGGTGCTGCCCTCCGAACCGTTCCTGCCCTACATCTGGACGCAGGAGGCCATCGAGAAGCTGGGCATGGACCCGCGGAAGTTCCCCCCGTTCGTCAAGCCGGGGGCCGCCATCGGCGAGGTGCGGTCCGCGGCCGAGGAGGTGCTGGGCATCCCCGCCGGCACCCCGGTGTTCGCCGGCGGGCCGGACTTCATCATGACCCTGCTGGGCACCGCCACGGTGACGCCGGGGCGGGCCTGCGACCGGGCCGGCACCTCCGAGGGAGTCAACCTCTGCACCCGCGCCCCGGTGGCCGACCGGCGCCTGCTGTGCCTGCCGCACATCATCGAGGGCCTGTACAACGTGTCCGGGATCATCTCCACCTCCGGCAAGGCGCTGGACTGGTTCAAGAACGCCACGGGCCGGGAGCGCCAGGACTACGAGGGCCTGTTTGAGGACATCTGCCAGGTGCCCCCCGGCTCGCGGGGTCTGATCTTCCTGCCGTACCTGGCCGGGGAGCGCACGCCGCTGTGGGACCCGTACGCCCGGGGGTGCTTCATCGGGCTCACGATGAACCACGGCCGCAAGGAAATGACCCGGGCGGTGGTGGAGTCGGTGGGTTTCGCCATCCGGGACGTGATCGAGGTCATGCGGGAAAGCGGCCTGGCCATCGACGAGCTGCGGGTCACCGGCGGGCAGGCCCGCAGCCCCCTGTGGAACCAGATCCGGGCGGACATCACCGGGCGGCGCATCCTGGTGCCGGAGATCATCGACTCGGAGCTGCTGGGCGACGGTATTGTAGGGCAGTACGCCCTGGGAAGCCACCGCTCGCTGGAAGCCGCCGCGGAAGACCTGGTGCGCATCCGCAAGGTGTACCACCCGCGCCCGGAGCTCCAGGCGCCGTATGACGAGCTGTTCGGTCTGTACCGCCGGTCCTACTCGGGCCTGAAGGACATCTTCGCGGCCCTTTCCCGCGTGCAATTCAAGGAGGAGGCATGAACCCAGGCAAGGCTCTCAGGATGAACTCCATCTTCCGCAAGGTCGACGGCAGATCGGTCATCGTGGCCATCGATCACGGCGGGATCGCCGGTCCCATCCAGGGCATCCTCAAGCCGGCGCCGCTCATCCGGGCCTGCCTGCAGGGGGGCGCGGACGCCATCCTGACCACCCGGGGTTTTGTGAAGGCCTCAATCGGGGAATGGGACCGCCCCATGTCCCTGATCCTGCGCCTCACCGGAGGGTTCACCACCCTGGGGGGCCGCTTCGAGGAGGAGATGATCTCCAGCCCGGAGACGGCGCTGATGTATGGGGCCAGCGGCGCGGCGGTCACCGTGAAGTTCGGCCACCCGCGCGAGGGGGAGTTCACCCGGCAGGCTTCCCTGGCCGCGGACGCCTGCGAGCGCTGGTCGCTGCCCCTGATGGTGGAGGCCATGGCCAAGGGCATGAAGGCGGACGACCCGGAGGGCATCAAGCTCGCCTCCCGCGCGGCCCAGGAGATCGGGGCGGACATCGTGAAGACCTACTACACGGGCGACCCCGACAGCTTCCACCAGGTCGTGGAGGGCTGTCCCGCGCCGATCGTGGTCCTCGGGGGGGAGAAGATGAACACCCTCGAGGAATTATTCGAGGTGGTGTGGAACTCCATGCAGGCGGGAGCCGCCGGGGTGGCCATCGGGCGCAACATCTGGCAGCACCCCGATCCCAGGGCCATGGTCGAGGCTATGGTGGGGGTGGTGCACGAGGGGTGGACCGCCAAGCAGGCCCTGGCGCACCTGTAGCCCGCGCATGCCTTTCCTGGGGTTCGCTTCCAATTTCCTGTGGGTCCTGGTGCTCGGGCTGCTGGGCCCCGCCGTCCCGGCGATCCGGGCGGACCTGGGCATCGGCTACACCCGGGCCGGCCTGTTCTTCACCCTACTCTCGCTGGGCTCGCTGTTCGGCACCTTCCTCGGGGGCCTGGCTTCCGACTCCCTGCCCCGCAAGACGCTTTTCGCGGGGATCGCGCTGCTGCTGGCCCTGGGCCTGGTAGGGGTGGCCCTGGCGCCCTCCTACGCCTGGATCCTGGCGGCGATTTTCATCTTGAGCCTGTTCGGCAGCCCGGCGGGGGTAGTGGGCCAGTCGATCCTGCTGGACCTGTACCCCGAGCGCCGCGCCCGCCTCCTGTCGCTGCAGACCATGTTCGCCTCGGTGGGCAGTCTGGCCGCTCCGCTGCTGGTATCCGTGAATGTCACCTCCGAACGCGCGTGGCGCTGGCGCTGGGCCTTCGCCCAGGCGGCGGGACTGGCTCTGCTCCTTTTCCTCGGGATCCTGCTCGCCCGCCTGCCCGCGGTGCGGCCTGGCGGGCGCCCGCGGGGAGCCCTGGGCCGAGTTCTTGGCAGCCGGCGGGTGTGGCTCGCCGCCGCGCTGATCTTTTTCTCCGTGGCGCCGGACCTGGGCTTCTCCTTCTGGCTGGCCGAGCACTTCCGCACGGAGCTGGGCGTGAGCTTGAGGCTTTCCAGCGCGGTGGTGAGCGTGTTCCTGATCGGCATGATCGGGGGGCGCCTGGCGACTTCGCGTCTGGTGAAGGTGCGGCCCCCGCGCCGGATCGTGCAGGGCGGCCTGGGCCTGGCGCTGGTGAGCCTGGCCGTCTTCCTGGCCGCCCCCTGGATAGCGGTCAAGCTCGCCGCCATCCTGACCTACGGCCTGGGGGTTTCCCCCGTTTTCCCCCTGCTGATGGCCGGCGGCACGGAGCGTTTTCCCGACTGCCCCGGCGTGGCCAGCGGCGTGTTGTTCGCCTCCGTGTCCCTGGGAGGCATGCTCTTCCCCTTCCTGCTGGGGGCGGCAGCCTCGTCCGTGGGCATCCGGGGCGCCTACCTGATCGTGGCCGGCGTCCTGGCGGGCCTGCTGGCCGCGGTGAGCCTGGCCCGGCGGCGGCTGTTCAGTCCGGCAGGCGCCTGACCCGCCGGGCGTCGCCCTCGCGCTTCACGTACCCGTCGGCCTCCATGCGGTTGAGCAGCGGGATGAGGTACTTGCGCGACAGCCCGCAGGCCGCCCGGGCCTCGGCGATCTCCAGCACCGAGCCTTCCGGCCGCCCGGCCAGGGCGGCGCGCACCAGGCCGCGGTAGGTCTCAGCGGCGTAGAAGATGGCCCCGTCCAGGGAAACGGCCAGGCCGGCGCGCGCCAGGCTGCCCAGCTCCTTGCGCGCCCCGGCGACCTTCATCCGCTCGGGCTCCAGGCCCAGCGGTCCCGCCCGGCGCAGGTCGCCCAGCAGGCCGCGCGCGAAAGGCGAGAGGTTGGCCTCCGGGTCCGCGGGCAGGAAGGCCAGTCCTGCCTTGAGGGCCAGCCTGCCTCGGCGTTCCAGCTCCCCGACTACGGCCCCCAGCGCTTCCCCCTCCAGGCCCAGCCTGGAAACCAGCTCCGCGAGCGGGACCCCGCCGGGAAGGGCGGCCAGGCGCACGGCCTCCCGTTCCAGCCCGTCGAGGTCATCGGCGCGGAACAGCCATTCCCCGCGGGCGACCGTGTCTTCGGGCGCGGCGCGGGCCTCGCCCCGGCGGATGTGGCCGGCCACGGCCAGCCGCAGCAGGGGCTGATCGGAGGGTTTCAGGGCGGGCGGGAGCTCCCGCAGCGCCGCCGTCAGGCGCACGCGCAGCCGCCGCTCGCAGGCGCCGGCCCAGACCAGGCGGGCCGCGCCCAGGATGTCGCTTCCTCCCTGCCGGATCAGAAGGCAGGGCTGGTTCCAGAAGGCGGCGACGGGTTCGGCGAAGCGCAGCCGTACCAGTCCCCCCTCTTCCAGCCGGCTGAAACGGGCGGGATAGTGCCCCGTGCCCAGCGCGACTTCCAGCTCGGTGCGGGCGGGGAGCTCATCCTGCGCCGCGCTCCGCGTTGCACCGCGCGGGGTCTGACCAGGCTTCGGGCCCCCGGGCGCCAGGCGGGCGAGCAGCTCCCGTTGCACCCAGCACTCGGCCGGGTTCTCCACCAGGCAGTCCCCGCGGTGGACCTCCGCCAGCTCCACGCCGTGCAGGTTCAGGGCGACCCGCGCCCCGGGCAGGACGCGCTCCTGCTCCTTGAAATAGGATTGGATCCCGCGCACGCGCACCGGGCGGCCGGCGGGCAGCAGGCGCAGTTCCCGGCCCCGCTCCACGGGGCCCGCCCTGAGGCTGCCGGTGACCACCACCCCGACGCCCTTTACGCCGAAGGCCCGGTCCACGTACAGCAGGCAGCCCTGCGGGCCCCAGCCCTGCCCGGCAGGGGCGCCCTCGACCAGCTCCACCAGCAGCTCCCGCAGGGCCGCGATGTTCTGTCCCGTGCGCGCGGAGACCGCGAGCGAGGGCGCTTCCGCGTAGCCCAGCCGCGCGCACTGCGCCAGGGCTTCGCGGCGCACCTCCTCGACGCGCTCGGGGGCCGCCAGGTCGCACTTGGTCACGGCCAGGGCGAGCCGCCCGACCCCCAGGGCGGAGAGCACGCGGGTGTGGTCCTCGGATTGCCGCATCCAGCCGTCGTCCGCGGCCACGGTGAGAACCGCGGCGTCCAGCCCCCAGGCCCCGGCCACCATGTTGCGGAGGAAGCGTTCGTGCCCGGGAACGTCGACCACCCCGATCGGCTCCCCCTGTCGGCCCGGGAAATGGGCGAAACCCAGGTCGATGGTCATGCCGCGGGCGCGCTCCTCGGGCAGGCGGTCGGGGTGGGTGCCGGTCAGCGCTTCGATGAGGCTGCTCTTGCCGTGGTCCACGTGCCCGGCCGTGCCGATGACGGGCATAGCCGTCAGCCGAGGATGGACTGGAGCGCGGAGCGCAGTACCTGGATCTCCTCCGGAAGGACGGTGGCTAGGTTCAGGAGCACCCGGTCCTCCGCGATGGTGCCGATGATGGGGGTCTCCCACTCCCGCAGGCGGGCCAGCTGGGCCTGGGGTTCGCCGGCGAGCTCCACGGCCAGGGAGGGGTAGTCCTCGTCCGGCGCGCTCCCGCCGCCGGGGGTCATCAGGGCGGGCACGAGGCGCACCCGTGTGGAATCCAGCCCCCGCAGGACCCTCCGGCCCCGGCGCTGCAGCTCCTCGGGGCTCAGGGAAAGGACCGCCGCTGCGCCCGCGGGCCCGCCGTTGAGGCGGCGCACCAGGCATTCCTCCAGCAGCGACAGCACCGTCTTGCCGGGGCGGAACACCCTGTTCAGGGGGTGGCGGGACAGGGTCCGGATCAGGTCAGAGCGCCCCGCGATCACCCCCGCCTGCGGCCCGCCCAGGAGCTTGTCTGCGGAGAAGCTCACCAGGTGCGCGCCGGCATCCAGGCAGCGGCCCGCGCCCTGCTCGCCGCGGACGGCCTCGTCCAGCGCGCCGGAGCCCTGGTCCACGGCCAGGATCACGTCCTTGGGCAGAGCGCGCGCCAGGCGGTCCAGGGGGGGCTTCTCCGTGAAGCCCCGGATGCGGAAGTTGGAGCTGTGCACCAGCAGGACCATGGCCGTGGCCAGGCCCACCGCCTCCGTGTAGTCCTCGAGCGTGGTAACGTTGGTGGTGCCCACCTCCACCAGGCGGGCGCCCGAAAGCGCCAGGATTTCGGGGATGCGGAAACCGCCGCCGATCTGCACCTGCTCCCCGCGGGACACCAGCACCTCGCGGCGGCGGGCGAAGCAGGTCAGGATCAGGAAGAGCGCCGCGGCGTTGTTGTTCACCACCAGGGCCGCCTCCGCGCCGGCGGCCAGCGCGCTGAGCTCGGCGGCCAGCCCGCCCCGAAGGCCCCGCCCGCCCGTGGCCAGGTCGAGCTCCAGGTTGGAGTAGCCGGTGTTGGCGGCCTCCGCGGCGCTCCAGGCCTCGCGGGGGAGGGGGGCGCGGCCCAGGTTGGTGTGCAGGATCACGCCGGTGGCGTTGATCACCCGGCCGACGCGCCGGCGCGCGGCCAGGCGGCAGGCGCCCTCCAGTTCCGCCAGCACGCCGGCTTCCACCTCGGCGGCGGACGGGGAGGGGCCCTCGCGCGGCTCGCCGCGCAGGGACTGTCGGAAGGAGGCCACCGTCTCGGCGGCCAGGCGGGAGACCAGGGGGCGGCTCAGGCGCTGGAACCAGGGCTCCACGCGGGGGTTGGCCAGCAGACGCTCGATCTGCGGCAGCTTGGAAAGGTCGGCTTCGCTCATAGTTTGCTCCGGAAGAGGCAGGAATCGAACCTGCCGCCGCGCTTTGAGCGCGGCCGACGGTTTTGAAGACCGCGGGGACCACCAGATCCCGTCAGCTTCCGCCCCCGATGATAGGCACGCGGGGCGGGACTGTCAACGGTGACAGCTGGCTGCCGCGGGCGTGTTATATTATACAGATAGCTGAAAGGATGGTTCCTTGGCTATCGACGTAGAAGCGCTCTACAGGAAGTATGGGCCCATGGTGCTGCGCCGCTGCCGCCAACTGCTGAAGGACGAGGACAAGGCGTTGGACGCGATGCAGGAGAGCTTCGTGCGCCTGCTGCGGCACCGCGAGGGGTTGAACGACGCGGGGCCTTCCAGCCTGCTGTACCGCATCGCCACCAACGTGTGCCTGAACGTGCTGCGCAGCGAGCGGCGGCGGCCTCAGGTCGCCGACGAGGAGCTGCTGCTGGCCATCGCCAGCCTGGACGAACACGAGCAGCGCGCAGGGGTCCGGTCGTTCCTGGACCAGCTTTTTGGCGGCGAGCGGGAGTCGACCCGCACCATGGCCGTGCTGCACTACGTGGACGGGCTGACCCTGGGCGAGACGGCGGCGCAGGTGGGCCTGTCGGTTTCCGGGGTGCGCAAACGCCTGCGGGTGCTGCGCGCGAAGGGCCTGACCCTGGAGGGAGGGCAAGGAACATGAAGAAGAACCGCGTTCCCGATATTTTGATCGAGCAGCTGCTGCTGGGGGAGCTGCCCGAGGCCAGGGCGAGGGAGCTGCGGGCCGACCCGCTGGTCCGCGCCAGGATGGAAGAGCTCTCGGCCTCCAACCGGGAGATCCTGGAGCGCTACCCGCCGGAGGTCATGGGCAGGCGCATCGGCTGGCGTCTGGAGAAGGGGGAGCGCCCGCAGGGGTTTAACCCGGCTCTAGCCGGCCTGCGGCGGCCGCTGCCCCGCCTGGTGCCCGCCGCCGCGCTCGCCGTCCTGCTGGTGGCGGTTGGCGTGGTGGCCGTCGCCCCGTGGCGGGAGGGCGCCGAGGTCACGCGGGTCAAGGGCGCCCGGCCGCACCTGGTGGTCTACCGCAAGACCGACGCCGGGGCCGAGGCCCTGGCCGCGGGCATCGGGGTCCGCGCCGGGGACGTGCTGCAGATCGGCTACGTCGCCGCCGCGCGGAAATATGGGGTGATCTTTTCGATCGACGGCCGGGGAGTCCTCACCCTGCATTTCCCGGCCGGCCCGGCCGCCTCCAGCCTCCTGGAAAAGGAGGGGGAAACGATGCTGGACTACGGCTACCAGCTGGACGATGCCCCCGGCTTCGAGCGCTTCTTCCTGGTGACCTCGGACCGGGTGCCCCCCATCGCCGAGGTGCTGACGGCCGCCCGCCGCCTGGCCTCCGATCCGAGCCAAGCGCGCAAGGCCGAGCTGGCTCTGCCGGCCGGCCTGCAGCAGTGGTCCTTGCTGCTGTCCAAGAGATAACGAAAGGGAATGAAGATGAAACGCATCCTTTGGATCGTGGCCGCCGCCCTGTGCGCGGCCGGGACGGCCTGGGCGGCCGGGGACGGCACGCTGCCGCTGCGGCGCCTGGCGATGTACATCGGCTCCAACGACGGCGGCCACGGACGGGGGAGCCTGCGCTACGCCGAGGAGGACGCCCGCTCCATGGCCGGGGTCATGCTGGAGCTGGGCGGGGTGTCCGGGGAGGACAGCCTGGTGCTGCTGGCTCCCGCCGCCGCGGACGTGCAGAACGGCTTCCGCCAGGTGCGGCAGCGGGCCCAGGCGGTGCGCGAGAGCTCCCGCCGGGTCGAATTCCTGCTGTATTACTCCGGCCATTCCGACGAGCAGGGGCTGCTGCTCGGGGAAGAGCTGTTCGGCTACGCCCAGCTGAAGAACGCCATCCAGGAGGTGCAGGCGGACGTGAACATCGCCATCCTGGATTCCTGCTCCTCCGGGGCCTTCACCCGCCTGAAGGGCGGGACGCGCCAGCCCCCCTTCCTGCTGGACGAATCCTCCCAGATACGCGGCCACGCCTTCATCTCCTCCAGCTCCGCCGACGAGGCGGCCCAGGAGTCGGACCGCATCAACGGCTCCTTCTTCACCCACTTCCTGGTCTCCGGGCTGCGCGGGGCCGCGGACTCCACCCGCGACGGGCAGATTTCGCTCAACGAGGTGTATCACTTCGCCTTCAACGAGACCCTGGCGCTGACCGAGAACACCCAAGGCGGACCGCAGCACCCGTCCTACAACATCCAGCTCACCGGCACCGGGGACCTGACCCTGACCGACCTGCGCGCCGCCCCCTGCACCCTGAGGATCGAGGACGGGGTGCGGGGCCGGCTTTTCGTGCGCAACGCCGCCGGCCGGCTGGTGGTGGAGCTGGCCAAGGAGCCCAGCCTGGCCGTGGGGCTGGGCCTGCCCGAGGGCAGCTACCGGGTGAGCCTGGACCAGGGCGAGCGTTATTTCGAGACTTCGGTCAACGTGCGCCCCGGCCGCCCCGAGACCCTGGGCATGCGCCAGTTCACGCCGGCGCGCCGCCAGGCCACGGTGGCCCGCGGGGACGGCTACGAAGAGCAGGCCCCGGAAGACCCGGAGGAGGGTTTCTGGCGCCGCGCGGAGGAGTGGTTCGACCGCGATGCCCCTCCCGCGTCAACCCCCGAAGCGCCCCTGAGCGGCGCGCCCGTCCAGGCGCAGGTCACGAACGTGCCCTTCGCGCTCAGCTTGCTGCCCCTGCTCTCCACCGCCGGGCCGGGCAGGCACGTGCACACCCTCTCCCTGAACCTGCTGGTCGGAAGCTCCTGGGCGATCCACGGGGCCGAGTTCGGCTCGGTGCTCAACCTCACGGAGTACGAGGTCCGCGGCCTGCAGGCGGCCGGGGTCGGCAACATCCTCAGCGGGGAACTGGTCGGCCTGCAGGCCGCCGGGGTCTTCAATATCACGACCGGCTCGACCCGGGCCTACCAGTCCGCGGGGGTGTTCAACATTGTCGAGGGCGAGGCCTCCTTCCTGGAAGCCGCCGGGGTTTTCAACCTCAACGACGGCCCGTTCCGCGGCCTGGCGGCCGCCGGGGTGTTCAATATCGGCACAGGAAGGGTTTCCGGCGTCCAGGCCGCGGGGGTGTTCAACCTCCTGGAGGGGCCGATCGCCGGCTTGCAGGCCGCCGGGGTTTTCAACCGCGCCGCCTCGGTATCCGGGGTCCAGATGGGCCTGGTGAACATCAGCGGCGAGGTGGGGGGGGCCCAGGTGGGCCTGGTGAACGTGGCCACCGGGGAAGTGCGCGGCACGCAGGTGGGGCTGGTGAACATAGCCCGCCGCATGCGCGGGCTGCCCGTCGGGCTGGTGAACGTTTCCGAGAAGGGCGGCTTCAACTGGTCGGGGTGGATCACCGAGGACGGCTTCGGCTACGTGGGCCTGCAGATGTCCAGTGGCCTGATGTACACGCTGCTGTACGGCGGCACCGAGCTGGTTGCCTCCCCGGCCCTGTTCGCCGCGGGGGTCGGGTTGGGCCTGCGCCTGCCCGTAGGCCCCTTTTCCGTGGAGACGGACTTCAGCGCGCAACACGCCTTCGAGGGCGACCCTGCGGATTGGGACGCGGGTTTCCTCACCGCGCCCTACTCGCCGGTGTTTCCCACCGCGCGCCTGCTGGTGGGCCTGAAGCTGTTCGGCTCCCTGGCGCTGTTCGGCGGGGTGGTGCTGAACGGCCACATCCCGGGCAGCACGCTGGCGACCCCCCTGCATACGGGGGTCCCATTGGACCTGGCATTTTCCACCGGCCACCTGCTGCTGTACCCCAAGCTGGTGGCGGGCCTGCGCTTCTGAATCCCCGCAACCCGCCCTGGGCCGAGCCCCCGCCCGGGGCCGCTATCACCGCCGCCTGGGTCTGGCGGGATTCCTGATCTCCAGGGACAGCACCGCCGGCAGGATGACCAACGCGCCGAGGGTGGTCGTGAACAGGGCCAGGGAGACCAGCAGGCCGAAGTACAGGATCGGCATGAAGCGCGAAAACACCAGGACCAGCAGCCCGGCCACGATGGTGAGCGAGGTGAGCACGATCGGCCGGCCGGCGATCACCAGGGTGCTCGTCAGGGCCTTGTGCCGGTCCTGCGGGTCCGGAAACACCGCCAGCTGCCGCCGGTACCACAGGATCAGGTGAATGGAGTCGTCGATGCCCACCCCCATGGCCACGCTGGAGAACATGACCGTGACCACGTCGAAGGGGATCGCCAGCAGGATCATGATGATGAAGTTCAGCATGATGCCGACGAGCAGGGGGATCAGGGTGATGGCCCCCAGGCGCGCGGAGCGGAAGCCCAGGGACGTCACCAGGAAGATCAATACCATGGAGGCCACGGCGGACCAGATCTGGTCGCGCGCCAGGGTCTCGGAGATGCACAGCAGCACCATGGAGCGGCCCCAGGCCTGCGGGCGGGGCATCCCGGTGAGGGTTTCCGTCATGATCGCATCCAGGCGCTTGAGCAGCTGCTTCATCCTGGGCTCCAGGATGACCGAGCCGGTCTGGCTGTCATAGACCCGGACCGCGAAGTTGAGGCGGCTGTAGTCCTCGTTGGTGGGCAGCACCTCCAGGGAGCTGCCGTACGGGGAGGCGGCGATGGCCCGCAGGTAGCGCGAGGCCAGCAGGATGGGGGCGCGCTGCGCCGGGACGCTGGCCTCGCCGGTGAGCGCCTGGTTCATGAGGCGCAGCAGGGTGGTGAAGGAGAACACGTAGGACACGTCGGGCTCCGCCGCCAGAGCCTCCTCGAAGCGGGCCACCCGAGCCAGCACCTCGGGGTTCAGGAAGTAGTTCGCCTGCCCGCCGGGGGCTTCCAGGGTAAGGAAGATGTTCGTGAAGCCGCCGAAGCTTTCCACCACGGCGAGGCTGTCCCGAATGAGCTTCTCGCTTTTTCGATAGTAGGCCAGGTAGTTGGTCTGGTACTGGATGTGGCGCAGGGCGACGGCGAAGCCGGCCACGATCAGCACGATCACCGCCAGGATGGCGTAGCGCCAGCGGATCACCCAGGCGGCCAGCCAGGCCATGGCCCTGGACACCGACCCCTGCAGGACCCGCTCCTTCTCCGCGGGGCTCGGATTAGGCCCGATGGACAGCAGGGCGGGCAGGAACAGCTCGGCCAGGAGCATGCAGTAGAAGATGCCGATGGCGGTGGCGATGCCGAACTCCCGGATCTGGCGCAGCGTGGCGATCCCCAGGCTCCCGAAGCCGATGATGGTGGTCAGGGCGGCCAGGAACACCGTCGCGTTCACCAGACTCACGGCGTGCGCGATCCACTGCTTGCCGCCGGAGTGATGGGCCTGCCGGTAATACTGGTTGAGCACGTGGATGCTGTAGGAGCTGCCCAGGGTCAGCACCAGCGGGGGCGCCATGATGCTCACCACGGTCAGCTTGAAGCCCACCAGGACCATGGTGCCCGTGGTCCACAGGGTGCCCAGGCTGACTACAATTAATGGCAATAGGATTGAGCGCACCGAGCGGAAGGACAGATACAGCACGATCAGGATCAGCAAAAAGCTCAAGCCCAGGAACTTGGGCACGTCCTGTATCAGGGCGTCGCGCGTGGTCTGCATGATGATCGGGGCGCCGGTCAGGTACACCTGGTAGTAGGCCTGGAGCGGGCGGATGGCTTCGTCGACCGCGGCCAAGAGGCTGCGGTACTCCTTGGCCAGCTTGACCGGGAACACCACGCACAGCTGCCGGCCGTCGCGCGACAGCAGGAGGTTGCGCGCCAGCCCGTTCTGTGTAAGCCTCCCCCGGAAGCGCTCCAGCTCGGCGGGGGTGCGGGGCGCCCAGCCCCCGGGACCCGCGGGGGCCATGCGCAGCTTCCCCTTCTCGCTCTCGAAGACGATCATGTTGAAGGGGTGGATCGCGCCGGTCACCTGCGGGTGGCTCTGGATGCGGCGGATAGCCCGCTCCAGCGCTCCCAGCTTCTCCAGGCTGAACAGGTCGTCGGCTTGCACCGCCACCAGCAGCTCGCCGGAGTCCTTGGAGCGGCCGTACTTCTCGGTGAGCTCCATGACCTTCAGCCTGGCGGGCAGGAGGTTGGTGACGTCGGAGTCGACCTCGAGGTCGAGGACCGCCCAGGCCATGACCCCCGTGATCGCCGTCGTGACGATGATCACCGCGACCCGGTAGCGGATGCAGAAGCCGACCACACGCTGCACAAACTGACTGACCATGACTGTTGTGGTGCCCCTACGATGCACCAAATCCACAGCGCTGTCAATGTTATGGTAGAATGCGGACATGAAGGACTTCGCGTTTGCCCCGGAGGTGAAGCCGGACGTGGAGGCCCTGCTGGGGGTCATCCGCAGGGACCGCCCGCCGCGGCGGGTGCATCACCTCGAGCTGTTCCTGGACCCGGAGGTCAAGGAGGCGCTGGCCGGGCGCTTCAGCCTGGAGCAGGGGCTGGACCGCGCCGACCCGCGCTTCGCCCTGCGCCGGGAGGTCCGGCTCCACGCCTTCCTGGGCTACGATGCTTTCCGTCTGGGCCTGGCGCCCAAGAAGATCTTCGCCCTGCCGGAGCACGGGGCCGCCGACACGACCTCCGGCCTGCAGAACCGGGGCGAGCGGGCCTGGAGCGAGGAGCACGCGGGGCCGATCCGCGGCTGGCGGGACTTCGAGGCCTACCGCTGGCCGCGGGTGCGCGACATAGACCTGTCCGCGCTGGAGTGGCTGGAGAAGAACCTGCCGGAGAACATGGGGGTTTACGACCTCACCGCCCACGTGCTGGAGATGGTGAGCTTTCTTTTGGGCTACGAGGCGATGTGCTACCTGATCCACGACGACCCCGATCTGGTACGGGCCGTTGCCGAGCGGATCGGCGGGTTCTACGTGGAGTGGTCGCGCACCCTGGCCGACTTCCGCTGCGTGCCCTTCCTGTGGGGGTCGGACGACATGGGCTTCCGCACCTCCACCATGGTGTCCCCGCGGTTCCTGCGCGAGCTGGTCCTGCCCTGGCACCGGGCCTGCGCCGAGGCGGGCCGGGCCCGGGGCAAGCCCTACCTGCTGCACGCCTGCGGGGACTTGAGCCAGATCATGGACGACCTGATCCTGGAGGTGGGCATCGCCGCCAAACATTCCTTCGAGGACGGCATCCTCCCGGTCACCGAGGCCTACCGCCGGTACGCGGACCGCATCGCCGTGCTCGGGGGTATCGACATGGACCTGCTGGCGCGGGGAAGCGAGCAGGCCGTGCGGGCGCGTGTGCGGGACACCCTGGAGGCCTGCTTCCGACCCCGTGCGGGGCTGGGCTACTGCCTGGGCACGGGCAACACGGTGGCCAACTACCTGCCGCTGGACAACTACCTGGCCATGCTGGATGAAGGCCGCCGCTTCGCCGTGTAGCCCCCCGCCGTCGCCGTGCAGCGCCGCAGAGCGGGCTCACGCGCCGCATAGCGGCCTTACGCGCAGGTTGCCGCTGCCCGGGAATTGGCGCTATGATGGGCGCAAGGGGGGTGCCTTGAACCGGGTTCGTCCCATCCTGATCGCGGCGCTGCTGGCCGGCGCTGCCGCCGTTTTCGCCCAGGACCTGCGGGTGGAATATCTCGATGGGCTTCTGGAGGTGGAGCAGGGCGGGCGCTGGCGGGAGGCGCACCTCGGCGAGACGGTTCCCGCCGCATCCTCCCTGCGGCTGGCCGCCGGATCCCTGGCGGAGCTGGCCGCCGGCGAGCTGCGCGTCACACTCCACCAGCCAGGCACCTACGCCGTCGGGGCGCTCCTGCGGGCCTCCCGGCAGTCCCTGGCCTGGGGCCTGGGCCGCCTGCTGCAATCCAAGATCCGGGCGCTCTTCAGCTCGCCCTCGGCTGGTTCCTCCAGGTCCGGAGGCGCGCGGGCAGGGGAGGTGGATGCCGAAGAGGACCCAGGCTGGATGGACGAGGAGGAGGATGCCAGGAAGGCGGCCGCCCAGGCCGACCAGGACGCCGTCGAGCAGGTTCGGGTGATGCTCACCCAGGGCAGGGCCGCGGAGGCTGCGGAGGCGCTCGCTCGAGCGCTGGAGCAGGCGGAGGCGGGCAGCCGGCCCTACCTTCTGTACCTGCTGGCCTCGGCCCGTTTCCTGGAAGGCCGCTACGCCGCGGCCTCGCAGGCACTGGAGCAAACCGAGGTGCCGGCCGTGGCCCCCTACTACCCGGAGTACGCCTTGTTGAAGGGCAGGCTGCTGATGGAGGGCCAGGCCTACCGCGAGGCGCTGGCCCTGTTCGACGCTCTGCTGGCGGGCTCACCCGCCCCGGCCACGGCCCAGCCGGCGTGGTTCCTGTCGGCCTTTTGCAGCCTGCAGCTGGGCGATCCCGGGCAGGCCCGCCGGCGGCTGGAGAACGCCCGCAGGCTGGACCCGGGCTCCGAGCTCGGAAGCAAAGCCGGGGAGATGCTGAGCACCCTGTGAGAAGATACTTGCTGGTCGCCGTGCTGCTCGCGGCCGCGGTCCTGACGGGCGCCGAGGCCCGCCTCAGGGTCCTGGTGCCGCAGTCCACCTCCTCGCTGCCGTTCCTGCTCATGGCAGGGCGGAACTCCCTGCCGGGGGTCGATCTGGCCTGCGAGACCTTCCTGAGCCACCCGCAGGCCCTGGCCCTGCTGCTGCGGGGCGAGGCGGACCTGCTGCTCACGGGGACCAGCCAGGGCTGGGAGAACCACCTGGCGGGCGGGCCCCTGGTGCTGATCAACACCGGGGTCTGGGCGGTGTCCTCCCTGGTCGGGGGACCCGGCGCCCCGCCGCTGTCGAGCCTGGCCGAGCTGGCCGGCAAGCGGGTGGCCCTGCCGTTCCCCGGCTCACCCCTGGATTTTCAGACCCGCTTCATCCTGGCGCGGCGCGGGCTGGACCCCGAGCGCGACCTGCGCATCGTGTACCTGGCTTTCGGCCAGTCGGTGCCCCTGCTGCTCAAGGGGCAGCTGGACGCCGTGGCTCTCCCGGAGCCGCTGGCCACCGAGCTGGTCCTGAACCGGGGCCTCAGCCGCCTGCTGGACTACGGCCGGGCCTGGGCCGAGACTGCCGGGGGGGACCCGCGTTCGCCCCAGGTGAGCCTGTTCGCCACGCGTCCATTTTTACAGAAGAACGCCGGCCTGGTGCGCCGGCTGGCGGCGGCCTGGGCCCGGGCATCGGAGGAGGTGTCCCGCGACCCGCAGGGCGTGGCCCGCGCGCACGCCCCGGCGCTGGGCCTGGGGGAGGAGGTGGTGGCCCGGGCCATCGGCTACACCCTCTTTTGGGTCCCCTCCGCGCAGGAGGACTTCCGCAGGGTCCTGGAGTACTACGAGGCGGTTAAAGAGTACCTCCCCGGAGAGAGGGGCGGCCTGGCTCGGGACTTCTTCCTGCTCGAGGACCCGGCGCCTTGAGGGCCGCCGGCGGTCCCCCCGGCCCGCGGGGGCTCTGGTACGCGGTCGGGGTGGTCCTGATCCTGGCCGGCTGGACGGCCGGGTCGCTGGCCGCGGGCGCGTACATCATCCCCGCCCCCTGGCAGACCCTCATCGACACCCTGCGCCTGCTGGGCCAGGGCCACACCTGGATGCAGATCCTGCTCACCTGCGCGCGGGTCACCGTGGGCTTCCTGCTGGCCCTGGCCGGCGGCCTGGTGGTGGGCATCCTGGGGGGGCGCCGCCCCTGGGTGGAAGCGCTGTTCCACCCCCTGGTGGTGCTCCTGCAGGGCATGCCGCCCCTGCTGTGGGCCATCCCGCTGATCCTGATCCTCGGCATCGGGCACCTGTCGCCGATTCTGGTCATCACCCTGATCTGCTTCCCCCTGGTAGCCGTCAGCCTGGCCGAGGGGATGCGGACACTGCCGCGCGGTCTGGAGGAGATGCTCACCCTGTTCGCCCCGGGGTTCCGGGCCCGCCTGCGGGAACTGGTCCTGCCGCACCTGCGGCCCTTCCTCGCCACCGCGCTCAAGCTGGGTCTGGTGCTGGGGATCAAGGCCTCGGTCACCGGGGAATACTTCGGGGCCAACAACGGCATCGGCTTCCAGATCCAGGCCGCCTACCAGTCCATGCAGGTGCGTCGCCTGTTCGCCTGGGCGCTGCTGCTGATCCTGCTGATCCTGGCCTCCAACCGCCTGCTGGGCTGGATCGAGAGGCTGGCCCGCGGCGCCGTGCACCCGCCGGTCCGCCCGGCGCGCAGCGGGAACCGCGAGGCGCTGGCCCTGCTGAAGCGCTCCTTCCTGTCGGCCGCGGGCCGGGACGGCATTCGCCTCCGCGGCGTGTCCTTCGCCTACCCGGGCGGGGCCAGGGTCCTGGAAGGGGTCGAACTGGCCGTGGCGCCGGAGAGGATCGCGGTGGTGAGTGGCGACTCCGGGATCGGCAAGACCACCCTGCTGTACCTGATCGCCTCTCTGCTCCAGCCGGATGCCGGGAGCGTGGAGCGCCCGAAAAAGATCGGCCTGCTGTTCCAGGACGACCGGCTGCTGCCCTGGCGCTCCAATGCCTGGAACGCGGCCTTGCCCCTGATCTACGACGGCCTGGACCCGGCGGAAGCCCTCTCCTTTGCGGTCTATCTGCTCGGGGAGGCGGGCCTGAACGGGCGGGAGTGGGAGTACCCGCAGGCCCTGTCCGGGGGCATGAAGAAGCGCCTGTGCTTCGCGCGCTGCTTCGCCCGCTTCCCGGAGGCCATCCTGCTGGACGAGCCCTTCACGGGCCTGGATGCCGAGGCCCGCGGCCAGCTCTGGGGCAAGTTCTTCGACCTGCTGGAGCTGCACCGCGTTCCGGTGGTGGTGGTGACCCACTTTCCCGAGGAGGTCCCCCGCAGCGCCCGCTGCGACTTCTATACCCTGGGAGGGGAAGGGGAGGGCGCCCGCGGGCCAAAGGGCGCCTACGGGCCGGCCACCCTGCGCCCCGCGAGCTCTCCGGCCACCCGCCGCCCGCGCGCTCCCCGGGAACCGCGCACACCTCGGGTGCCGCGCAACGCGCGGGGGCAGGATAGGCGCAGCTGATATTCTCGCCTCTCGCCTAGCGCTGGCTACACGTCGAGAATTTTTCCACTGAGACGATCCGGCGCTACCCCCCCTCCCGGGACTACCTGATCCCGATGCTCCAGGCGGTCCAGGAGCAGGTCCGCAGGGGCACGGCCTGCCTGGAGGCCTGCTCGATCGCCCCCGTTATGACCGTCCGCGAGATCAAGGTCAGGGAGTTGCGCGCATGAACAAGATCTGCATCGGCATGGGGACCTGCGAGCTGGCCGTGGGGGCCGCCAAGGTGAAGGACGCCGTGGGCAGGTGGGCCGAGGCGCGCCGGCGGCGGCGGCCAGATCTACGGCCTGGAGAAGGAGCGCATCCGTCAGCGCCTCCAGTCGCTCTACGAGGATTACCTGGAAAAGCCGGGCTCCCATCGCGCCCACGAGCTGCTGCACACCTGATACGAGCGGCGCAACAGGTGAATAGCGTAGACATGAACGCGAAAATGAAGATAGACTCGGACCTGAGCGGGAGCGGTAGGAGGAACGCGGTGCCCAAGGTGCTGATTGTCGACGACGACCAGGACCTGCTCGTCGGGCAGAAGGCCTTTCTGGAGAAGCGGGGATACCAGGTGGAGACCGCCTCCAGCGCCGCCGAGGGCCTGAAAAGGCTGGAAAGCTTCACCCCGGACCTCATCCTGGCCGACCTGATGATGGAGCACTACGACACGGGCTTCGTGTTCTGCAAGAAGGTGAAGGACAAGCCCAAACTGGCCGCCGTGCCGATCATCATGCAGACCTCGGCTCCCAAGGAGCTGGGTTTCACGCTGGAGGCCTACAACGAGCGGGCGCGCAAGTGGATGAAGGTGGACGAGATCCTCACCAAGCCCGTTCCCCTGGAGGACCTGGTCGGCAAGATCCAGCAGCACCTCGCCCGGTAGGGGGTCATGAAAGAGAGCATCAGGGTCATCGTCATCGATGACGAAGAGGGCATGCGCGAGGGCATGCGCCGCACCCTCCAGCGGCAGGGCCATATGGTGGACACGGCCGAGGACGGCGAATCCGCGCTGCGCCTGCTGCGCCAGAACCGCTACGCCCTGGCCCTGGTGGACCTCAAGATGCCGGGCATCGACGGCTTCGAGGTCACCCGCTTCATCAATGAGAACCTCGAAGGCACGGTGGTGGTCATCGTCTCGGCGCTGGCCACGGTGGAGGCCGCAGTGGAGGTCACCCAGCACGGCGCCTTCGATTTCCTTTCCAAGCCTTTCACCCCCAAGGACCTGCTGCACGTGGTGGAGCGCGCGCTGCGGCAGCATTCCCTGCTCGCCGACCGGCAGCAGTACCTGACCGAGCTCAACAGCGAGCGCAACCTTTCCCGGCAGCTGATCAATTCCATGCACGAGGGGGTGATCGTGCTCAACCGCAACCGCCTGCCGGTGCTCATGAACCCCACGGCCGAGCGCTTCGTCGGGATGGCCTACCGCGAGGGCTTGAGCGCCGAGGAGCTGGGCCTGAGTGCGGCGGTGCTGGGCGCGGTGGACACCGTGCTGGACAGGGGGCAGACCCGCACCCTGCGGGAGGCGCTCGGCGAACGGATGATGGAGTTCCTGGCCTTCCCCTACCTGCGCGGCGAGGAGAAGGTGGGCGCCATCCTGATCCTGGACGACATCACCCTGCAGTGGCAGGCGGAGCTGGAGAAGAGCCGCTTCATCGCCATGGTGGCCCACGAGCTGAAAAGCCCCCTGGCCGCCATCCTGAACTACGTCAACATCATCCTGACCGGCATGTTCGACAAGGAGCCCGCGAAGATCCACGAGATGCTCGCCCGCAGCAAGATCCGCGGCGAGGCCCTGCTGGACCTGATCCGCGACCTGCTGTTCTTGAACCAGCGCGAGGCGGGCAAGATCGAAAAGAGCGTGGAGCGCCTGGAGCTTAAGGAGGTGCTGGCCGCCCAGCTGGACTTCTTCAAGGTGCAGGCGGAGCGCTCCCGGGTGCGCCTGGAGCTTCAGGCCGAAGGGGACAACTTCCCGGTGCTGGCCGATCGCAAGGACCTGGACCGCATCTTCATGAACCTGATTTCCAACGGGATCAAGTACAACCGGGAGGACGGCGCGCTCACCGTGCGCCTGGCCTGCCGCAACGGCGGCGTGCGCGTGGAGGTGAGCGACACGGGCATCGGCATGCAGCCCGACGAGATGAAGGATCTGTTCCAGGACTTCTACCGGGTGAAGAACCCGCAGACCGCCGGCATCCCGGGCACGGGCCTGGGCCTGGCCACCGTCAAGCGCGTCACCGCCGAGTGCCGGGGGGAAATCAACGTCAGCTCCGTTCCCGACCGCGGCACCACCTTCACGGTCACCCTGCCGCGAGCCTGAGTGCTCAGGCGCCCTGCCCGCTTTTCCGCTCCAACTCCTCCAGCCGCCTCTTCAGCCCCTCGATCTCACGGTGCATCTCCCGCCGCTGGCGGCTGATCTGCCGGTTCACCAGGATCGAACGGGCGAGCGAGATGGGGATGTAGGACAAGAGGGCGATCAGGACCTTGTTGGCCATGGAGGCCAGGTCCTGCTGGCGGGCTTCCGGGTTCAGGCCCGTCCAGGCCATCCGCAGAAACTCCAGCCGCAGGCCCTGGCTGACCCATGAAGCCAGGGGGATGCGCAGCGGTGGGAAGCTGCGCACCAGGAACACCCCGAGCACCAGCAGGCCGGACAGGACGTGGTAGGCGATCAGGAAGCCTGCCAGGGTCCGCTTGGGGTCCCGCGGGCGGGTGGCATGGGCCAGCAGCAGGCCCAGCCAGCAGCCGGCGGTCAGCACATCCAGGAGGGTGATGCCGATCAGGTCCAGCCGCAGCTCCCGAACCCTCGACCAGCCCGCCAGGATGAGCAGCAGAAAATAGGCGCTGGGTCCGAGGATCAGAAAAAAGCGGCCCACCACGTACTCGCCGCGCCGCTCCAGGTCCGACCAGCCGATGTAGGTGTACACGGACCACGCGATGGTGAGGGCGGCCGTGGAAAGGTAAAGGATCGTTTCCATCGACAGCCTGCAGTGTAGCCGCGACGGGCTTTTCTTGTCCAGAAAGGAATGAGTATTATTGCCGCATGAGCATGATCGGGGAGAAGGACCGCAAAACCGTCAAGGACCGGCTGGCGAAGCTGGTGAGGCCGGTGAAGGCCGTGGTGTTCACCCAGGAGATGGAATGCCAGTTCTGCAGCGAAACGCGCGGGCTGATGCAGGAGCTGGCCGTCCTCACCGACAAGCTGAAGGTGGAGGTCAGGGACTTCGTAGGCGACGCCGCGGAGGCCAAACGCCTGGGCGTGGACAAGATTCCGGCCATCGTGCTGCTCGGAGAGGGGGACAAGGACTACGGGGTGCGCTTCTACGGCATCCCCGCCGGCTACGAGTTCGTGTCGCTGCTGGAGAGCCTGGAGATGGTCTCCAAGGGCGACTCGGGCCTAGCGCCGGCCACCCGGGAGAAGCTCAAAGGGCTGAAAAAGCCCCTGCACCTGCAGGTGTTCGTGACCCCCACCTGCCCGTACTGCCCGCGGGCCGTGGTGCTGGCCTTCAAGCTGGCCATGGAGTCCCCCCTGATCACCGCCTCCATGGTGGAGTCGACCGAGTTCCCGCACCTGGCCAACAAGTACCAGGTGTCGGGCGTGCCGCACACGGTGATCGGGGAAAGCCCCCAGCCGATGATCGGCGCCTACCCGGAGCCCGCGGCGGTGGACCTGATCCTAAACGCGGTGGCTGGCGCAGCTTGACAGCGCGCGCCAAGCGCGTTATTGTATCGGCGAGCGTGCCGGAAGGCGTGTTCATGGGCGATTAACTCAGTGGGAGAGTGCTACCTTCACACGGTAGAAGTCACAAGTTCAAATCTTGTATCGCCCAAAAGCCCCGAGAGAACGGGGTTTTTTTCTATCTTCCTTCGCGGTCTAATGAAGCTGCTGGCCGGTCATCCGCGCGACTTCTAGATTTCTTCCGCGCAGGGATTCCTTGTTTATGTTGTTCCTCCCTGGCTCATAGATATGGCGTCCCCTAAGGCAATACCGAACATGCATCCCAGCTAGCGACTGAGAACTTCTTTGCCATCAAGGGGGCCCTGGGGGGGCACTACCTATGGTCACTTCCGCCTACTTGGAGCAACGATGGGGCACTTCAGGTTTCAGTCTAGGGATACTGGGTTCTGACTACAGCATTTGTGTGCAAGGCCAGCACCGAAGTGTCGGATACAGCCGCGTTTCCCTCATCGATAATGCCCAACGGATCGGACACCTGTCCCGGTGTCACCGCCGTATCGCTGACCGTAACAGGGAGGTTCGTTACGAAGTCTGCTCCGGGGAGCTGCCCATCTGCTGGTACGGTCACGACCCAGATGTCGCTCCCGCAACACGGTATTCCGAAGGATCCTGAAGGACCCCGACCGGTTATCACATAGCCGTCATTCTCCGCCTCATGAAAACCGTATGCCTCATCCGAGGCGGAGCTTCCATACGCTGTCTGCCAGATAACCCCACCTTCGAAGTCGAGTTTAAGAATCCAAAGATCACAGCCGTAGGGGCGATATCGGTTCCCCCCAATGGAATAGCCGTCATCTTCAAGCAGCACTGCGATGGCATTGTCCATCCCGTGGTCACCGTAGGTCTTCTGCCAAATGATCGAGCCGTCGTGATTTAGTTTGATAATCCAGGCGCCGCCGGATCCGTAAGCTCCTGTTACCAGAAAACTACCGCTCTCGACTTGCCGGGCGAACATACCTATGTCATCTTCTGCATCGCCGTAAGTGCGATTCCAGGACAGATCGCCATTTGAAGATAGCTTGAGTACCCAGACTTCGTCGCCGGACCCGAAGGCGCGGCGGGTATAACCGCAAACGACAAAACCACCGTCGTCTGCCTGTTCGATAGACGCTGCTCGGCTGTAATAGAATCCGGCGCCGTATGTTTTCTGCCAGCTGACCCTGCCATCGGCGGCTAACTTAAGGACAATTATGTCCGAGTCGTTGAAATAGCCGGTATGCCCAGCAACCACATATCCGCCTTCGGGAGTTTGAAGAACTGCGACGCCAGAGTAGCTTGTTCCCCCACCTCCGTAGGTCCGCTGCCACTCGATTTCACCGTATGAAGACAGCTTGAGCAACCAAATGCTTTCGAATGTGTGATGGGTGAAGTACTTTGTTGAGCCAACGACGATGTACCCGCCGTCTGCGGTCTGACGGATGTCGTAGGCGCAGTCATCCAACACATCTCCGTAGGACCTCTGCCAGCTGATCTCTCCGTCAGACTGTAGTTTCACCACCCAGAGGTCGTAAGCGCCGACCCAGAATGTACTTGTGTACCCGGAAAGGATATATCCCCCGTCATCGGTATGGCGAATACGCGAAGGCGTTTCACTCTCGCTGCCACCATAAGTCTTAGCCCACCGCCCCGGTGCCGGATCGGGCTTTGAGGTATTTGTGGTATCGGATTTGGGCGGAAGATCGCAGCTGATCAGCATCATTGCTGCCAACAGCAGGAATCGAGGAAAGCATGTAATTTGCATCGTCACCTCCTGGATTCCGATGCCCTCACATCAAGAGTGTGTCAGCGAATGTCTCTCCGACTCATAAGAACACTCCGTAGCAATGCCATCGGGCCAAGTGCACTCGCGGGAGAAGGAATTGCGGATGGTGCAGTAGCCTTACCCGGCTGAGCAGCTGCTGATTTGTGCGGGGGAATGGTAACGATCCGGCCGCCCGACTCGAGGGCCACGTACTCACCATTGAACCATATCAAACTGGAAAGCGTGCCTGTTTCGGCAAGCTGTATGTCCCACGCAGTGGCATCATCTGAAAAAAGGATAAAGGCCAAATAATCATAGGTTCGCCTGGCTGTCATGACATAGTGTTCACCTGTACCGGCTGCGCTGAAGATATGGTCGGTGCCGCCGATCGTTTGCGCGGTCCAGGATACTCCGTCGGTAGAGGTGATCAACGAGCCATATCCTCCGACGGACATAAAGAGATCACCGGCCCAGTCTACGTCGCTTCGGCTGGACACCGAACCCTCGCACGAGTTCCAGGTTGCGCCGTCGTCAAAAGAGTAGAGAACTCCTAGTTCCCCCGCCGCTACAAAGACCGTACCGGAGCTGGCGACCGCGTTCCAGAGCTGGGTAAGATCACGTCGAAGAGTCCAGTCGACTCCATCGGGAGAGCTTAGGATGCCGTCAGAACCGACCGCCACCAATCCCGTTCCCGACCAGGCAACGCCTGTCAAGGGCATGCTGGTACCTTCATCCTGGGCTGTCCATTTAATCGCATCGGGAGAGGTCAACACCAGGCCATCGTTGCCGACAGTTACAAACTGGCTTCCAGCCCAGGTTACACCGTTGAGATGGGCCGTGGTTCCGGAATCCTGAATCACCCAATCGATGCTGTTCGTGGAGGTTTCGATCGTACCGTTTCCGCCCACTGCCACAACAGAGAGTCCGAAGCAGCTAGATCACTGAGACCTTCTGTTGTAGCTGTTGCTCGAATCATCCATGGAAGAATGGTCAGGCTGGTTGACACTGATAGATCCTGCCATTCCGCCGTCACCGTGGCAGTGCCCTCTCCCACCGGTGTAGCCAGGCCTTTGCTGCCCGCATCGTTGCTGATATTCGCTACCGCTTGATCAGAGCAGGTCCAGGTGGCCGATTCGGTCACAGTCTCGCGTGAACTGTCGAAGTAAGAATACACATCGGCCCAGTATTGAACCGTGTAGCCTTGGGCTGTCCTATCATCCTTAGGTGCCACTGTCATATAACGACCTCTGATCGTCACAGGGGCACAAGCACACCCGGATAGAATCAGCACCGAATCCGCCGCTGCTTCGGTAAGCGGATATACGGCATCCATTCCAACCAATATGAAACGCTCTCCGGCGCCGAGGCGTTTGGCTCCGAAGGTGTGCTCCCGTGATACCAGCGGCAGATCGGCGAAAGGATATACCAAGGCACCATTGGGGTCGGCTCCATCCAAAACCGCTATCCATTGGCCGACTGCATCCGCTTGGGTGCTCCCTCTGTCCAGTATACGTTCTGGTTGCTTCCGGCTTCCCAAACCGCTCCCGAGATCGGATCATAGATGGCAGGATAGGAAGTGAATTGGGTTTCAACCGCTTCAACGACAATCCCCCGGGTGGACACGTGAAGGATCACCTCCTGCCCCGGTTGAACGGTGACGATTGCCTGATAGCCCCCGCCGGCCGGATTGTAGTCTAGGGTTGTACCGTTTATGGTTACATGGGCATCGACGATCGGGGTGTCTGTTGAGTCATCCCAAAGCAAGACAAAGGCATTGACGAGTACATCAGGTTTCTGACCTTCGGAAAAGCCTATCAGTGTCGCCCCGATCCATGGTTTCCAGTTATCGTTTGAGACGCCCAGGCAACCCGATAGAAGCGTTGAGAATGCCCAAAACAGTAATGCGCAATGTATATAAGACGTTTTTTTTCCTATCATCGCTTCTGGTTTAAGTGTAGTATACAAGCTTACTGTCTGCAAATTTTTCGATTGCCAACTGCTAAAAAAAGAGCCTATAGCAATGCCAGAAAGGTCCAGGATCGGTTGCCTCAACGCAGGGGCGATCGCGTGTATTCAGCGTTATCCAGGCTATGACAGCCTGGATATATTGTAAAAATCTTTCGGCACGGAAGCGCCCTGACTATGCGGATTGGGTCGAGCGCGGACTTCGGGTATGCGGTTGCCATCCAAGGCGACGACCAGACCGTGGTCGGGGCTTCCTTTGCCATCGCAGGATACTTCGATTTTGCTGCAGTACGCTGTACGATCAGGGTGCACTGGATTCGGCATTTGGCACTGGCAGAATTGTGACCACACCAATAGGGTTCAGCACCGATGAGGCGCGCGCGGTTGCGATCTAGAGTGACGACAAGATTGTGCTGCCGGGATCATGCTCCTGCTCAGCATTGTTACCACCCGGCTAGCAAAATTGGCTGTCATAGAACCGAGCCCATACCATATTCTGTCATGGGCAACCGGGCTGCCTATTAACACTAAAAGGTCTATGCCGTTGTAGTGAAAGTTGTTAGGGGAGGATCTTGGAGTGTTCGTGACGGACGCAGGATCAACACTGACCCTGACTCTGACCCTGAAAGCGGCCCTGATCAGCTACGAAGCGACACATAGAGATACGACAATCTTTGATCTGCTTGACCTATCTAAGGCTTCCTGAAAAAGTACTAACTTGATCTGTAACAATGACTTGTGTTAAAGAGAAGGTGGGAGGGCTGCAAGGGAATCGGGCAAATCCTGAAAAACCCCTTCATCTCGCTTTTCCTCCACCATATAATATTACTCGGTAACTTTTGCGTCATCTGCGCAAATTATGAGGCCTTCGCATAACCCTCAGCGAACTCCTCATGATGAAACGCAAGCACAGATGACATGATCCGATATCCACGCAGCGTCG